>JAAUYJ010111348.1_pt1 | contig 16767 bp, 16 predicted proteins | sample 7278031 | NCBI WGS metagenome assembly JAAUYJ01 (sample SAMN14350222, study PRJNA611818) | marine sediment metagenome | isolation source: surface marine sediment (1.8m) | place: French Polynesia: Moorea | collected 2018-08 | reverse complement strand
GAGTATGCTAGGTGCCTGTCCCAACCAGCGCGGGAGACGGAAAAGTGCCTTCGGATCACCGCAGAGACCTTGAAAAGAAACGAAAATTGGGACAGGCACCTAGCATACTCATTCAGGTAAAAGAGTGTTTAAAAATTCTAATTCAAAAATAAATATTAGAGGGAATTTAAAGTGAGGGAGCATTTACATGTCCAAATGGAATGCCATTAGTGGCGAGAGAAAGGAATTCTTTATTGCCCAACTTTTGCTCCTTTTCCATTTGCATACCATCCATGCGAAAGCTACAATGTCAAGCAGTTTTCAGCACAGAAAGTAGAAGTGGGGCGGAATTGGCCTCGGAATTTATTCGAGTTGCCTCTCTCCCGTTTCCTTCCCCTCCTTCCGCTGGGCGCTGGAAATTGCCGAATATCGCGTAGAAAGAGGAGCATAAAAAGGTAGCTTAAAGTGAAATCGGAGATGGAAAGGAAATTGCTCTTCTGTCCTTAAAATGCCTATTTAAAACCACGAAACACACTTGCTTTTGATCGCTCTTATGTTCAGTGGAAAATTGTCAAAAATTTCAACGTCCCTTGATTTGACTCATTTGTAAAACGGTGATCTATCTTCCCCAGACTTCAGACTTCCAAGGGCGGCATCTGCAACAAGCCCGAGCTCATCTCCATGACCGCAGAGATTCTGCTGACCCTGTACCGCGCAGGCTGGGAGCCAATGACGCCGGTGGACCTCTGCGTCAAGGGAAGGGCTCAAAACCAGGTACGTACGTTGTTTTCGCACAAAAAATAAATAGAAATACACCACGGACTGACTATTTTTATCTTTTGCTTTGGCAGACCGCCATCTGCTTCCGGAGGGAGACGCCAGAGGTGAGGAAAAAAGCGAGAAAAAAGGACCAAAAATAGCCCTGGAAAGCCGCAATGTGTCAAGAGCAGAAGAGAGCCCAGAGTGTCAAGGGCCCTTTCCGTCTCTTTGGGTTTGGCCAATTGGATTAGCGCGCTTGATGTGGTTAGGGGCGTAGTATACTGAGGAAAAGGTGGTCGCTAGCAGAATGTGCGTAAAGGCTCTGATTTCCTTTTGATTATGCGAAAAGCAAATTTGCAAAACAGATCGATCAACTGTTTCTTCTTGTTTTTTTTGCAGCCGGAGGTGGACGACAGGCTACGGAACGGCAAAAACGTAAGGAATAATTCATTTTCATAGATAACAAACTTCAATTTTCTTCATTTTAATAATGGAAAATTATTTTTTGCCATTGCTGCTGCTGCTCTTGTTGTTGTAGCTGCTGCCGGTAGTTGTGGTTGTTCTGCTGGTTACAAATAAATCACTGACTGTTGGTGATGTCATCTTTTGGTCAATTTGAAATTATTTTATGAATCCATTTCCCATAAAAAAATAAAATTGTTTCTTCTTCCAGCACTGGAACCTTGACACCCCCCTCTCCGCCTCCTTCGAGGACATGATGCAGCTTGAGCACAAGGAGTGCCTCTGCCTGGAGACATACGGGAGGAACGTGCTGGGATTCCACGACGTTCCCAACGCACTACTCATGGACCTCGTGCAGTGCGTGCAGGCGGAGTGGATGCAGGGTGAGTAATTATAGTAAAGAAAAATATCCTGAAATTTTCATCCAGTTCAGGATATGAAATAAATTAAAAGCCTATTCATGGGTGAATATTAGTGTCGACTTTCCAAAAAAGTTTTTTTTCTTTTTTTTTCTTCACATTTTTTTGGAATTTGATATTTCTAATTATGTGAATGTTTTTTACCCGAGAATCACTGTGGAGTCTTATATCATGTCTATAGAAAAACATAACTTGCAATTCCTAATATTTTTTGAATAAAACCTTCAATTTTCAGGCGTCCACTCGATGTCCAACGCCGTGTCCTCCGTCATCTCCGACTACGCCACCGGGTTGGACCACGTGCGAACGGAGGACAACATGGACGACAGGAGGTACGTCCGTCTGGGCGGAACCCCCTGGGCCAACTCGGGCGGAGGCGCACAGGGCGCATGCGCGGCCCAGAGCCCAGAGGAGGCCCTCAGGATGGACGAGGAGGAGGAGGACGCAATCTGCGCGGAGAATCTCGTCATCAGCATCGTCGCATGTCTGGCAAGGGCGCAGTACAAGCTACAGATATCCATACAGGTGCGGGGGATTTACTCTTTATCTGGTATCGTAATTGAATTTTCTCGAATCCCAAATTCCCGATACTACTTGTAGTACAATAAGTCGATTTCAGCCGCTTGCTACCAACCTGCTATTGACTTTTCCCCCCTCGGATGCTTCCAATCCGTCCCAAAATATTGTCGAAACTTTCTTTTTAAAAAAGCTCCCTCTTTCCCCATATTTGTTTTAGTTTAATATTTATTAATTTATTTCCCCCAGATGTCGGCCACCACCACGGTGTTCTTCTTCATCCGGGACTCTGGGTGTCGCGACGTCCGCCTCCCCACCTTCTGCGGGGTGGGGCTGGGGGAGAAGAACGGGCTATACGTCTACAGGCCAACCATTGTCAGGACGCAGACCTCGTTCTTCAGGAGCAGGTGAGCGTACTATCGCATTTGCCCAACCAACTTTTTTGAGTTGACGCAAAAAAAACCGTTACAAGTATAAGCGAAAAAATCTGTTACTGGCGAAGTATAAAAAATGTTAATTATTTCACGCAAATGTGACGCAATTCCGCGTAACGTTTATGTATTGCACTGTGTTTGCATCGCCACAATCCACAAAACAAGCATAGTCCGTTGGGTGGGGAAAACTTCCCACTTTTGAGCTAAGTAACTGTTATATACTCCTGACTTTTTTGCGGGGTTCCCTTTTACGTAATTGCAGGATGTGTCAAGTGCCAGTCTTTCCTCCGAGGACTTTTTGACGTTTTTTCTTCGCACTGGTGAAAGAAACTTGACTTTTTGTTTGAAAAGGGGTAGACACGGAACGAAGGTTCGGAAGTCCAACTTCAGGGGTTTTTTTACTCCAATTTTTTCCTAGCTCTACTTTTTTCCGCACGAGCGATTTTTTTTCTTTTCTCTCCCACGTAACGTCGTCCTTGATGTGCAGAAAAAAGCAAAAAAAATGTGCTCAACATCAGACTTTTTCCCTCCGGATTGGCACACGAAATACAGCGATAGAGTTACGTGTGTACTGACATGCCTCTTATGGAAGAAAAGGTTTCTTCTGAACAAGTTCCGTTATATGTACGACCAAATATTTTTTTGTCTCGTGTGTTGGGCCTTTTGTAGAAAAAGCTAAAATCACAAAAAATACACTTCACATCTTAAAATACTTTTTGGATCAAATGACACACAGTCCTGGCAAGATATTAAATAGGAGAAACCAGCGGAATCTGTTGTTGCTCTATTTGGGAAAGCTAGTTACTACAGTTACAATATGCTATCTTTCGAAAACCCATCGACTGTTTTTTTCGCCCTATGCAGGAACGGCCGCACTGGCAAGTCCATCCGGCAGAGGATTAAGAAGTCCTTCCGCCGCAAGTCGTCGAGGAACGTGGACAGGGCCAACAGCAAGAAGGTCTCCACCGCCTCCGCCGTCTCCGCCGTCTCCGCCAACGGCGTCGTCGGCCACAGCGACAAGGCGGTCGAGGAGGCGGGGGAGGTCGTCAAGCTGGCAAGGAAGCCAACGGTCAAGTTCAACAAGTGAGTAAACAAGGGACACTAATGGCACATGTTTATTTGGTGCAAAATTGTCATTGCCATTGTTAAAAAACCTTTTAAAAACGTCTAAAAAGTTTTACGTCGAAATTGTAAAATCGTAGGGATTATGACTCGAAATCTCGCGATAGGTTGTGGAAATATTAACAGATAAAAACCAAATTGATTTAAAAACATAATATTTTCAGGGGCCTCAGGAAGTTCCTGGCAGCTTCTGACACAGAGACTGAGGAGGAATCTGAACACAACAACGCTCAGCAGCAACAGTCTCAGGACGAGCAGCAACAGCAGCAGCCGCAGCAGCACTCTCTCAGGTCACGGTGGCAGCAGCGGCAGCAGCAGAGGAAGGCGGGAATATCAATCAGGTAAAAAAATAAGGAAGAAAAAAATAAAGTAAAAAATAAATTTTCATTTTTGATTTTTACAGGATATCCGATGAGGACGGGAGGGAGAGGAGGGCATGCGAAGAGGACCTGGGATAAATTAGAAGACGCTCGAAAAAAATTTGGAAAAAAAGAATATGAAGAAACCCCATGAGAAATCAATTCGTACTTCTTACACGATATTGTGTCATCCTGCCTATTGCCACAAAAAATCGAGAAATGTGTCCGTATTAATTAATATCCAAAGTCTTCGCTTCCTCGCAGTGAAAAAAAGAAAACGGTGCTGAAAACAATACAGTAAATAATAGCAATTTATATTCTTGAGAGCAGATATGAGACAAGGGAAAAAACACCTTTGTATAATTAATATGGGAAGACATGTGTAATTTCCCTTACTGTACGCTATAAGTGCAGAGCTTGGGATATTTTATTGGGGTAGCAATCAAAAGGAACCAAATAATGAGAGATCGACAGAGAGGGGAAAATACGATGAACAGAAAACATTATTCTGTAATAAAGAACTTCCTACATATTCTGCTTGCGACCGGACTGAATTTGAAGCCATACAACGCATTCGCGCAATTTTTTTTCATTGTGTTTTTTTCTTTTATTTAATTTCTCTATTTCTTGTCAAATTGCAGGAGCACAGCACTTTGTATCAGCATCCTTAGGAAACTGGGGGTGACTGCGGTGCTGAACGCCTCACAGGTAAAAACACAAATACATTTGAGGCCATTTTCGTTTTTTTTTCTTCAAAACATCTTGTTTTTTCTCGTTTTTAATTGTTAGGGCAACATGTGCGACTGGAGCTATGTGAACACCCGCGCCTCCTACTACTCAGGGGCGGGGATAGAATTCCTCGGCGTCCCAGCACTCGACGTGAAGCACTGCCCGATTGAGACGCATTTCCAGGTTGGATACAAAAAACAATTACTTTTTAGCTTGTGTTTTAACTTTTTTTAATTTCAGGAGTCCTCCGATTTCATCGAGTCAGTCATCAGGAAAAAGGGTGGGTGCCGGAGTTTGCCAAAATTAGGCTGCGGGAAACTTTTTCTTGGCCGGAACAAAAGTTTCCAGATGATGGAAGAGTAGTTTTTAATCGGGAGAAAAGTGGGGGAGAACTGAGGCCAATTTTCAAGATCAATTAGAAAGGTTTAGGGATATGAATTATTTTTATCTTTTTAAAAATTATGTGTTTTAGAGACAGTCTTTTTTGCCGATCCCCTTTTCGATGTCAAACCTCAAGGTCTCGCTTCGCAGCTGTTGTTACTTTCCCAAGCTAATTTATTCAGTGCGCCCTGCTTTGAGAACGTCCAAGAGTATATGTACTTGGTTGGCACGAAAAAAACTATGTTTTTCCCGTCGTCTTTAGGAACTGTTCTTGTCCACTGCGTCGCCGGCATCAGGTTGGTATTTTTTAGCACATTTGTGTTTCACTGATGTGTGTTTGGGGGATGTATTTGGTGTGAGAAAGCCGCGCCGACGGTGCAGCCTCAGCCGCAAATTAGCATATTCAGGATTCGAGTTCGGAAAGGAGTTATTTAGGCGGGCATTCTGTCTAGACAGTGTAATAGGGGCATTTGTGGCCTGGACAAGACGGTAAAATGTTTTATTTCGATCGTATCATTTGTATTTTTTGAAGCCGCTCCGCCACCCTCGTATTGGCCTTCCTCGTCGCCCGCCGCAGGATGACACTCAAGCAGGCCGTGGAACAAGTCAGGCGAGATAAAACTTAAAAAAAACAATACAAGTGTCCTGGAAATTATGTTAGTCAAACGCATCAAATGCCACATAAGTAACACTGACTCGTCTTCGACTGGTTTTCGTAAGGTAGGTCCCAGGGGAAATTCGGACTTTTCCTTTTTTTTTTCCTTTTCCTCTCCTGCATTACGCACGGGCGGAGACGAAAAAGGAGAAGGAAGAAGAAGGCTATGAATACCCAATCTTGGTCGGAGGAAGGAAGATCCTCCTGTCTATTTCCAAAGAGGACACACACACGTGTGACAAGCTCGTTCTAAGATTCTCCGATGCTTTTAGCACAGTTTTGGAAACTTTTATGTTTCTGTCAATCAAGTTTTTTTTGGGGGGGAAAGTAGGGAATTGTTTTTCTCTTGCGGTGAATTTCTTCCGCCACCTAATGAAGCCAGAAAAAGAAAAAATAACCGTCCTATTTTTGGTCCTCCTTCTTGCAGGTCCCGCCGTTCTATTGCGCCCAACGAGGGATTCACCGAGCAGCTCATAGAACTAAACGACAACGGTGATACATTTTTCGGTATAATTTATCCTAACTTGGTGAATCTCTCTCCCCCTTCCAGTCCACGGCTCAAAGGGAGGAGGGGGAGCGAGAGGGGGAAAGGCAGATTCCGCCAGGAGGGTGTGAAAGAGAATGAATGCCCTGGCCCACCCGAAAAATGAGGTCTTGGGTATTGCATGACGAGAAAGAAGAAGCACAAGCATGACACAAATAAACAACTGCTCACTTTTTGCGGATTTTTTCTCGGTATACATTATATTGAAACCAACAGCTGGCCAGTCTATTGGTAGGTATGTGGGAGAGGAGGTTTTTAATTTAGTTGTAATTTGTGCAAGTCACTGCATCTACGGTACTAGGTGTTATGTATCGAACTGTTCTTTCTTCCCAAGAATTAGGGTTAGGTCACCGCGCAATGACTTGTCCACTTTGAGACCGGAGGGGGGCTCGACCTGGATACAAATTGCGCAACGCAAACACTAATTAGGTTTGCCACAACCACAGGTCAATAGTTGGATAATGGTGACTTTGCTTTAAATTGTTGACCGGACAACAACAACCTTGCCCCCGCTTCCAAAAAAAGAGGGAAATTGTACGTTTTCCCTTCTGGAGAAGGAAAAGAAAATTTGTCCAAAAAGTCCAAATCTTAATTGAAGGACATTTCTCCACTCCCTCTACTTTTATTGGAAGCTTTATCGCGTACGAAAAGAGAGGCAATGATTGGACACTTTTCCAAGGCCGTGCAAAACACTCTTAAAAGTATTTCTTGTCCTTTTCTTTCGTTTTTTCTGGGCGTGGTTTGTTCAATTCACAGAAAGGGGGGGAGGGGGAAATAGGCCGGCGGAGAAAAAACGGGCATCCAAGTCCAAGGCAGTGCCCTAATTGTCCCACTGCCGTGACGCCATAAGGCGGCATGGCAGTGCCGGGGACTGCCGGGGACGCAATTATTTTCCCAGAACAGTCTCACATCACATAGCAGCGTGACAGTGGTGTTTTATCGTGAAAACTTTGTTGCGGCAATTCCTCCTCCGTTTTCTCCAATCCGTTATGGGAAAGGAATTCTTCTCCTTGTCTCTTTCTTTTTGTAAAGTCATTTTTAGGGACACAAGGAAAGGAAAATCCCAAACTTTCATCTGCAACAAATGCAACTGGTGGCGTCAGCTTTTGGCTTCCCAAGGTGTGCGCTCGTGTCTCCCATTATTTTTTTTGGCGAAAATCGAGGACTTGTCCTTCCCTCCTTTTTTCCCGTTGTTAATCCGGCGGAACAGTGTCAGTAGTGTGTTGTCGTCTCTCTTTTTATCCCTTCCACTCCGACCTTCAGACGGGTGTAACAGAACGCTTTGCTCTTCTTTCCCTGCTGATGATTCTCCTTTATTATCGCGTGGAAATTTTTGGAGATGGCGAAGGCCAACAGTGGATAAAGAGAAATTCGCGATGTCATAAACAGAACAGTTTTTCTTTGTCCAATTCTGCACCTAAGTTCGATAGGAACAAACTCAAAGCGCCTTGGCGGATACTCAAATTACTCTCGCCGAGGTAACGGAATTTTTTCTTGAACAGATGTTTCTACCAGCATTCAAAAGTTACCCGATGTATTTGAATCGGCATCAAATTACGTGTTGAAATAAATCAAAATGCCTAAAATGACCGCAACTATCCATTCGAAATTGAACTCGATTTCGTTCCAGATTCTTTTCTTTCTCATGCCATATGATATGAACTGCCCGCCATAAGTTTATTCTTGCTCTAATTCTGTGTAATTGCCCGCTTTGGCTACAAGGTCCTTTTTAGCCTCCCCGTTATCACCTCATCTCACTGCAGCGAGCTCTTCTGCGCGCACAGGACAAGGATGCTTCCAGGGGAAAATTGCACAAGGGAGAAAAGAGGGTGTGGATGAAAGGGAGGATCCGCCGCGAAGCGAATCAGTCGGGGTTTGGGCGTCGGAGGGAGAAGACGAGAGCGGGCAATCGAGAAAACGGACATAAAAAGAGAAGACAATAACTAGGACTTCCTGTTAGTTGTGACAACAGGTGAGTTTTTTCCTTTTCCTCCAAGCTTCATACAAATATTTTTACCCGGATTATTCGCATGGAAAGGTGCGCAAAATTGCAAAATGTGACCAGAAGTCACGCAATGGGGCAAGTCGAGTGCATTGAGTTCATCCAGATGGGGGATCGATCGTGACATGACTTGGTCTCTTTTCAACGAAGCCAGCAGGACACTTTCAATCACATCGTGTCACAGTGTCACCGCCTCTGTGCTCTGCTAGGTGCAAAAGAGGAGGAGAGGGTGATGGAACAGAATTTTCTCTCGTCTCGTTGCAACATTCTTTTTTAGCGCTGAGAGATTGACTTCATAGCTGAAAGTTTGGCGAGGAAAAGAGGAGGGGAAAAGAGTGGGAAAAAGAGGAGAAAAGCAGGGGCACTTCAGCAGTCGCTTCCAATCAGTAAGAGGAGAGGCCGGGAGAAACCTCCTCCTCCTCTTTTTGGGGAAGGGTGGGCCTGTACTTTGGTTGGATAGGAGAGAAACAACCGGGAATTAGTTACGAGCGAGTGAATTCGGGAAACGCAAGTGCGTACGCGCACGAATTCGCGGTACATTTTTGCTCATTTGCAATAAAACGTTGGTGAAAAAGAAAGAGAGATTATAGCAGCAGACTTTCACCTTCCAACAAGAAGATTTTTCCCGGCAATTATCTGACCACACATACGCTGTATTTTCCGCTTCTCTCTCCCTCGCAGAGACGGGGCGATCATCCAAGGATGACTTGGTATCAACGCTAAGAAAACGGAAAGAGCCAGCGGAGGTGAGGAAAGACATAGTTAATTTAATTAGCACTGTGCTTTAATTTTACCCGTCTCTTTAATTCCCGACAGCCATGACTTCAGCAGAGATGGAGGTGGACAATCCCTCCGACGAGGGTGCCAAGAATAACGAAGAAGAGGAGATTGCCGACGACATAGGAGACGATCAGGAGACTTCTCAGTCCCAGCAATGGCAGAATGGGAGGTCCCTAAACCCCGGGGTGAGAGGCGGGAACCAAAGGATGAGGCGCCTCCTGAGGCAGAGGGGATCCAGGACGAGAGGAGCGGGGAAAACGGTCAAGACAACAGAGTCGCCGTCCAGCTTCTTTGACGACTTTGAGAACAGTCTCCTGGAGGTGGATCTTACCATGTAAGAGAAATAATATAAATGATTTTTTTTAAAACAATATTTGGGAAAATTTATATCTTTCAGGCCCTCAACCACGAGGAAGACAACGACGACGACCACCACCACAACTCCCCCTCCCGCGCTGGCTCCCAAGTGGGCCCCCATGAACACTGAGACGTTTGGACAATGGATCGGCGACGTGCAGCACAAGTACCCCACAAAGTACGAGCATATCATGCCCAGCTTTGACGTCCCCATTGGGATCAAAGGTAAGGACAAACTAAATTATCTCGAGTGGTCCTTCAATTATCTCTAACATATGTTGCTTACAAACAAAATGACAAAAAATTAATTTTATCTTCTTAACTTTCAGGCAAGGATGCTATGTCAAAGGACAGCTTCCTGGATATCCCGTCAAACAGTCTCGTTGGCAAGGATGCAAAGAGAGGTGGTGGCCAAAAGATCAGGAGAAAAAATCATGATCCTAAAAGGGAGAAGGAGATGTCCACCACCAAGTCCAAGAAGGTCAACAGTGGCCACAGCAGCAATAACAGCAACAGGAGGAAGACTGTGGTCAACTCCAACAAGAACCTGTACTTTGGAGGACCGCCTCTGTACAGGTTGCCCCGGCCGCGCAACAGGCTGGGCCCCAGGGGCGGCGGCGGCAGGTTCCTGAGGGGCAGGGGGAGAGGCGGCAGGGGAGCATCAGGGAACTGGCAACCACACAGGCCTCAGGGTGTATCTAGGGCGATTCTTTTTGGACAGAAGCGGAACAGGAACAACATTGACAATGATGATGATGATGAAGGCCCTCCAGACAAGAACATGGAGAGAAGCGATGGCCCCAACCCTGACTATTATGATGGAGGAGGGGGCGGACCTGCTGAAGAGCCCTTCCCAAAGTTGGGTCCCAATGACAGCGATGGGACAGGACCACCTGGCCCTGGACCGCCTCCATCAGGTCCAACAGGACCTTCACTGACTGGTACATGGGAGGGAAGACGGCCATCTTCACCCACTGGGCAAGAAGAGGACCCGGAGGAGGAACAGTATGATGACTACGGCAATCCCCTCCGCCCTTCGTCCCCTCCGGACGAGATCAGCCCCCGCTTTGATGACTACGGCTTCCGCGTGTACCGCGACCAGGAGCGGAGGGAGCGCCAGGCAGACCTCCAGGACCGCCTGAGGGAGTATGATTATGGCTTTGAGGACTTTGGTGATGGACCACCACCTACCCATCATGATGGTCCTCCTCCCACTGGACCAGAAGGCAGGGGGCCACTGAATGATGACTTTGTGGACTTTGGGCAGTTCAATCCTAGGGGAAGGGGGAGAGGAAGAGGAGGTGGGCCATACGGACCTCCACCAACAGGAACTGCACCACGGTTCAGGGCTCCTCCTGATGAGTACTACGACGTGGATGAGGAACCTGGCTTCAGAGATGGGCCACCAGGTCCAGGTCCAGGAGGTTTCAGGGGCGGCTTTCATGGACCTCCCAGGGGAGGACCTCCAACTGGACCCTTTGGACCTCCCAGAGGAAGAGGAGGCTACAGAGGTCATGGACCAACAGGCCCCACAGGACCAACAGGAGGTCCGCCAGGTCCACCGGGAAGGGGACCACCACCCCATTTCCTGGAGGGAGGACCACCTCCAAACTTCAGGGGAGGCCCAAGAGGAAGGCCCTTTCGAGGAGGGGGGCCAAGAGGAGGTCCCCACTTCACTGGGCCAGGAGGAAGAGGGCCTCCTCCTCCACACTATGATGAATATGGAGGAGACGACTACTACGATGATGAAGGAGGTAGGCCTCCTCACCTGGACGGGATTCCCCTTGGACCACCACTGGGAGGGAGACACCACGGTGGGCCACATGATTATGATGATGGACCTCCTCCTCACGAGGGGCCCTTTGAAGGCGGACCCCCTCCCCATCACCACCACGGAGGACCGCCTCCATTCGATGGACCTGGACCTCCGGGACCTCCAGGACCACCTGGCCCTTCTCGAGATTACGACGACGAGTACTCCCCCGACTACGAGGGAAGAGGCCCTCTTCACCATGATGGGCCCGGGGGCCTCCCTCCTCTTGATGACGGCGGAGGAGAGGAATACACCTTTGAGTATGAGGGAGGTTTTGACGAGGAGGGGAGGCAGGCTGGAAATCCACTAGATCTGGCCCCAGCGTTGCACGACGGAACAGGCGGTGGTGGAGGGCCAGATTACGTGGACCGGCCCGAGCCCGGATTCCCCGCCCTGGGAGCCGGCGGCCCCGGAGAGGAAGATGGTGGCTTCGGCTTCAGGGAAGGAGGCCCAGACGACGGCGGTCCCCCTCTGCCCCCACATCACGACGGACCCCACGACGGAGACCACGACGGAGACGGAGACGATGGCCCCTTTGAGGCCCATTACGGACGCCCGCTGGGGCCCGGACCAGGTGACTATGAAGATACATTAGGCCCTAGGGGCGTCATTAGGGGACCGCAGGACTTTCTGGGCGGCACCTACGACGTCAACAGGGACGATGATGACCCAGATCTCCAATTGCGTGCCGTAGGAGGAGGAATCGAGGGGTCGCAGCCAATCGAGGGGCTCATACTCACGCCGCCGGTGAGGCACCACCACACCACAACCACCATCAACGACGTGCCAGTCTTTCGAGGGAAGGGCTTCCGAGGAGGAAGAGGAGGAGGAGGAGGCTTCAAGCCCGTCGGTGTCGGCGGTGGTCCCCACGGGGGGCCGTACAGAGGAGCTGTAATTGACGACGGTGGCGATCTTGGTGGAGACATCGGCGGTGGACTACAGTTTGTCGGAGGAGGAGGAGGGAGAGGAGGGAGAGGCTTCGGTGGGAGAGGAAGAGGATTCGGAGGAGGAGGAAGTGGAGGGTATGGAAGAGGAGGTGGCCCACATGGACTTAGAGGAGGAGGAGGAGGTTTCCATGGGGGAGGAGACGGAGAACTCAGAGGCGAAGGGGGAGGTGGATTCAGAGGAGGTGTAGGAGGGGGAGGATTCAGAGGAGGAGGAGGTGGTGGTGGATTCAGAGGTGGCGGGGGAGGAGGTTTCAGAGGAGGGGGAGGATACCGTGGAGGAGGAGGAGGAGGAGGATTCCAAGGAGGAGGCGATGGAGAATTCCGGGGAGAAGGAGGATTCAGAGGAGGAGGAGGTGGCGGCGGCGGTTTCGGAGGAAGAGGAAGGGGCTACGGGGGCCGAGGAGGTCCACAGTTCGGAAGGGGAGCTGGAGGAGGAGGGCCGAACTATCAAGGTGGAGATGGAGGGGGTGGCCTCAACTTCCAAGGGGGAGGAGGGGGAGGCTTCCGAGGGGGAGGAGGAGGAGGAGGAGGTTTTCGAGGTGGAGGAGGAGGAGGATACTTTAGAGGAGGAGGAGGCGGTGGTCCCAGCTTCCAACAAGGAGGACGAGGGGGTGGTCCTGGAGGTGAGAGATTTTGCAAATTTTTGCAAGAAGAAAAGCGTTACAAAGTTATTTTTTCGTAATACTCTGCTCTTGTTTCCTGTTAGGTTTGGGTCCCAGGAATCCAGGAGGAGGAGGAGTAGACCACGGGGGAGGGGGAGACGACACCGATGGCTTCCCTGGATTCGACAACAATGACGACGGAGACTACGGAGGAGGAGGAGGAGGAGGAGGAGGCGGTGGCGGTGGTGGTGCCGTTCTGCCGGTTGCTTACAACAATTATGGAGGAGGAGGGCAGGTCCCCGGAGGCAGGTTCAGAGGGCCTGGAGGAGGAGGTGGAAGAGGGAGAGGACGAGGATTTGGATACGGCGGTCCTGGGAGAGGAGGAGGTGGAGGAAGAGGCGGCGACTTCGGCGGACTGCGATACGGAGGAGGAGGTGCAGGAGGAGGAACTGGTGGTGGTGGAGGAGGAGGAGGGTACGGGCAGGAAAACTTCGATGGTGAGATCTAAAATGTGTGTTCCTAACTTCCTACTTGTTCACCTCAACCATCTTTTCTTTTCTTTATCAGACGTCGAGTCCAACTTTGTCTTCCGCCGGCGGGAGCTCAAAGTCAACAAGGAGAGTGAGGCCGCTGCAGGGGCATCCTCCTCCTCCCTCTCGCCTACCAAGGCCGTCAAGGAAAAGAAAAAGAATGACAAAAAGGAGAAGCAAGACGCTGGATCCCTGGTCGTGCCCAAGTCCAGGGGAAAACCGTTGGAGGCGCAGCGGCGTTCTGATGATTTTGAAGCCTTCGCTGCGGTTCCCACTACGTCGACGCCCGCCCCTCTGCCAGCCACCACAGCCTTGACAGCGGCCCCTTGGAGTGCCGCGGCGGCGTCTGTGGCTCCCCTTTCAGCCCTGACGGCGGCGGGTCTGGTGGCGGCTGGGCTCGCACCCGGCGGCGGCGGGGGAGGAGGAGGAGGGTTCTTCGGTCCAAGTTGGCCAGACATTGCCAGGGATGAGACGGAGGAAATGGCGAAGAAAGTGCTCGAGGGTAAGGAAGCGATCTTGAAATTGATTCTCATCAATTCCTTTAAGTTTTGCTTTTTTTCCAGGAATCGAGAACTTCGGCAACCGCCTCATGATTTCAGATCGTGAGGAAGAGAAAAACAAGGAAATGAAGAAGTAGCTTTCAATGGGAGCAAATGTAGTGAATGGCTATTTGAGTCAGACAGTTTCTTTGGAAGTGAACGAAGAATTTAACTCATCGATGCAGCTTTTTATTTGATCACACTTATTTGTGATACGCGCGTATTTTGTCCATACCTTTTCGCTGCCATAGCCACAACATTATTTAAATGTTTTTGTGTGTACTTCACATTGGAGCTTTTTCCCTGTACCATAAAGCGCGGCCGGAATCGAAAAAAAAACTTGCTTGAATCGACCCAGTGCCTATATTAATACGTTACTTATTACTGTACCTGCCATATTGATTTGTACAGACCAGTCGACATTAAATCGTCCAATAAAATTATATATGTGATGACGCCACACATCTTTTCTCTTTATCAAATGGCATTTTCCCGTTTCGAAGGCCGAAACGGGAAAAAATGGTGGTGAGCCTTGAAGTTCACTCAGGCGCAAAAAAATCCCTGATATCGCGAATTGCTCCCATTAGTACCTTTCAAATTGAAAGAAAGGATGGATGACCTTGTCGCAGCTATAAATAGGAGCGCAGGATGTCTTTGTTGTCTCCATGTTTCCTTAATTGTATACTTTTAATAGTTTAAGGAGGTTTTGGGCCAAATTTATGTAAGTTTTTTGGTGCGCGTGGATTAATTTGTATTTTCGATATACTGTATTTCAAGTCTTTTATAAATCATTGTTGCGCTATCTATTCATGAGTGTTGCACTGGTACTTGGTTTCATCTGTCGGCGGGTTGCTTCTTTGCGGGGAAGCAGAACACTTCCCTCAGAGGCCGCAGGCGCATCTGCTCGCTCTGCGCTATGGTGTCGGGCATCCTACGTCCTGGAAAAATGGAAAAAAGGTTCATTTTAAAATATTGGTAATATACGTGTGTTTTACTTTCACCTTTTGTTTCTGGCAGTGCTAGGGCGGCAATCCCGCATGCCACTGCAAGGACCCCGTAGACTGCGGGAGGGAGTGAGGGGGCGCCGCCGCGGGAGGCAGCAAGGGCCAGCCAGGAGGCTGCGACGCCGCCCTTCAAGGAGAGAAACAAGGACAAACTTGGGAAAAAAATTTGAAGCGTTTCCATATGCATTCGAAAATTGAAATTTCGGTGAAACAACTGGCTCCTAGCTACAAAAGCAAGACATTAATGATGCCAATTGTCCACGTACATTTTTGGAATACACCTTTCTTGGTGCTTACAACAACAAAGCAACAACAACAGCAACAAAGTGAAAAAACATATCTTTTCTTCTCACCAGCCTGCTGAAGAAACACGATGATCCCACTCCGCTGCCCCTTAGCGCGGTGGGGAAGAGCTCGGAGGTGAAGATGTAGGCGCTGGAGAAGGAGATCGTCACGAAGAACTTGCCCAGGACCGCGATCCACATCACCACGGAAGGGTGGCCCTGCAGGTGGGGAATGAACAGAGTTTGCCCAAGGAGTTGAGGAAAAGCAAAAAATGCAGAGCTATAACTGAGTGGAAGGGAAAGGCGACCAAAAAAATACAACACATGCAAAAGCGTGTGCGGATTTTTTAGCTGATCATTTATCCTACCTCCGGCACTAGCAGTATTGAGAGGAGGCAGCACCCCGCTAGGATGAGGGTGGAGGCGTATGGGGTGCGACGGCCGCAACGGACCAAAAGAAGGATGGCGGCGGAGTAGGCAGGGATCTCGGCGGCCCCGTTCACCTGCATTTGGTTTCCCATATTTTTTATATTTTTTATATTCAAATTATTTGAGTTTGAATTTCACCATGTAGTTAAGGAAGAAGTCGTCCGTGCCGGAGAGTCCCCCCGAGTTGAGCGCCAGCCCGTAGTATACGATGGCGTTGGTGAACCAGTTGGCGTAAAGGATCAGGGTCTTGCGCATCAGCTGGGGGTGCCTGGAATGATATGGGAAGTGTAAAATGTATTAAGGTTGGATATCTCAGCAAGATCAAGAACATTTTAAATCTTCACCTTGGTACTACTGCAAAGCAAAAAGAGCTTTGTACCTAAGTCATCAACAAAAACAAGAACTTTTACATCTCCTATACCACAAAGCTCGCGCGGCTAAGAGTATAAAACCCTACCTGAATATCTCGCAGAACGAGGCCTTTTCCTCCTCCCTCCCCTCCTCCGCCCTCAGCATCTGCTTCTTCTCGTCCTCAACCTCAAGCTTCCAGTCCTCGCCCAAGGGCTTGCCGTTCACCCTGTTGGTATGGGATTTGCCAATACTTTTTGAACAAATTTAAACTGTCTTTATCCTCACTTTGCCACCCGCCGGACTATCGTCTCCGCCTCCTTCCTCCTGCCCACGGTGAACAGCCACCTACGTAGAAGTCGAAATTGACTGAATATTTCCGAAATTGTTGCTAGAATTTGTAAGCTTTATTCTCACCTTGGCGACTCCGGCATGAAGTAGAGCAGCGGAAGAGCGGCCAACCCTGGCAGCGATGTGGCTAGCAGGAGGTGTCTCCAGTGCCGGAGCTGCTGGGCAAGGATGCCAAGGGTCAGCCAGGCAACGGCCCAAAAGTACTCCTGCGGGGAAAAAGGTTCCTCAAGTATCGCATTGAACAATATGGAGACTTTTTTTGGCTGCTAAAATAAATCAAAATAACCATGTCAATATCCATCGCATAAACGTTATAAAACTTTTCATCCAAATATAATGCATTGGGGTGCAAAACACTTTTTAAACAAAAGTTGTCGAATTCCTTACCAGCCCTATCCCTACGACGGACGTCCACGCCCCCG
>JAAUYJ010117879.1_pt1 | contig 16768 bp, 18 predicted proteins | sample 7278031 | NCBI WGS metagenome assembly JAAUYJ01 (sample SAMN14350222, study PRJNA611818) | marine sediment metagenome | isolation source: surface marine sediment (1.8m) | place: French Polynesia: Moorea | collected 2018-08 | reverse complement strand
TGTCAAAATAATAAAACTTTTTTCAAAAAAATTTTTTTAAAAGAAATATTAAGATTTTTTTTAAAAAAAGCAAAGGAAAAATTGCGCAAATTATTGGCGTGCTAATTTACAAAAAGTTAATTTAACTGGAAGCACTTAATTCCTCGGAAAATACCCTCAGTATTTGGTTCAGATTTTTAACCGAAATTAACCTTTAATATAACTGAACAACCCCTCACATTAACCGGTTAACCGAAAGGCCAAATTTCCACCGAATTCCCAGCCCTAAAAGGGTCAGTTTTGAAACGGTCCAATAGACGAAAACCCACTCCGCAGCTGTTACAATATTCATGACTCGTAAAGGAAGTTTAACCTACTGTATTTGCTCTCACGATATGGCCCAAAAATGAAGCGGTCCGAAAACAATCCGAAAAGGGTTTCTTTCTTTCGCTCTATTCTCGTTGTTCCTCATTTTCCCTTTCTTTTTTTCCCAGGCGGAATGAGAGCGATGCCCTCTTGTCGGCGGCCCTGCTGGCCCGAGAGGCCGGCGAGGAGGACAGGGCGAGGGCGCTGGCCGCCCAGGCCAGGGAGAGGGCCAGGTCGGAGGAGGAGGCCGGAGGAGGGGACCGACCGCCTCCCGACAGGAAGGAGGTCGCGGAGAGGGTGGAGAGGGAGTTTCCCGAGACGAGGCTGAACGGGGAGAAGATGGGAGATCCGGGAGATTCCCCGCCGGGGAAGGAGGGTGGATCTCAAGAGGTGTAGGCGAGCACACAACAAAAGTCTTTTTTTCAGGGTATTACGTAGGAAGACGACGTTTCTTCCTTTTGGTGGCATTGGCTCAAAGGGTTTCTTCCGAGTAGAAATGTTTGCTAGAGGAAATCATATGCTAGTCCGATGCAGAGACTCCAGCTATGTGATATATAAAGCCAAAAGTGCTGTGTTCATTTTTTGTAAGCTGTACAGGTGTGCCGGCGCGTGAGTGTGAGGGTGCTTTTTATTAAAAAGCACTCTGCTGTTTTGTATGTGAGAGAATGTTTATTAAATGTCGGTTTTTTTGCCTTCAGCGAGGACAGCTTTTCCCCTTTATTTATAGGGCGGTTGCTAATTTTCGTTCTTATTTTTTTGATTTTTGTTCAGGCTTTCCGTGTTTTTAAAAGGATCTGGACAGGGTGAACGTTGCCACACTTCGCGCTGTCCTTCACTTACACGAGGACACACACATAGACATGCATCCTCTTTTTTTAAATCTTCAGCGGTGAGGTACAGTTACTCTGCTGCAGTTGCATCCATGTACAGTACTGCACTTCTACTGTGTGTAGTATACTGCATTAGGGGGAACGGGTTTGTTTTGGACGGGGGAAAATCTCGGATGCGCACAGACTGAGGTCCGTCCGTGACCAGGCAAAAGAGAACGGACGATCACACATGTCCCGGAATGAGCAAAATCTGACAGGAAGAAGGTGCCGCGCTTTCTAGCTTCGTTCTTTCTTGTTGCTATTGCCGCTGGAGCAACTTCATGATGAGAGCCGTCTCCTCCTGGGCTTCCGTGTTTGCCGGCACCGTCTGCTGGGGCGGCGGCGAAGGCGAGTCATCCTCGTCTTCCTCCTCCGCCCGCTCCAGAGCATCCAGCAGCCTCTTGAGCTTGTTCACTTGGGGCTTGGGCGGGGACGGGCAGTTGGGAGCAGGGGCTGCCGGTGGGGTAGGGGCAGCAGGGATCGCAAAGACCCCGCCACTTGCATTCTGCATAAGTTGTTGCTGATGTGGCTGTTGCTGTTGTTGCTCCTTCGTCACTGTCAGCATGGACAGGTCCTGTTTTGATGAAGGGGCTTCTGACGAGGATTCGACCACTTGCTGTCCCTTCACCACCTGGGGGTAAGAAAAGTATGTATTGTTCGATTGTTTAACTCTCTTATACAGACACAAACAGCAATCTTGATTGAACTTAGGTACTGTTTGATGTGAAGAAAAAGACTTCACCTGATGAGGAATGTCGTTCCTGACAATGTACTGGGATCCGTCGCTTCTCATTGTCTTGGATACAGGGGGCGCCGCGGCGGCGTCGCCTCCACCGCCTCCTCCTCCGCCCCCGCCGCCCCCGTAATTGAACCTCCTTTTCCTCCTCCCGTTGTTGTCCTTCAGAGCGGTTCCGCGAGTGTCTTCCAGCAAACCGTACTGCACATATTAATATTTTTAAATAAATAATTGAGGGTAACGCTACAACAAATGGATCGTCTCGCCAGTCATACTTTTTTGCTTTCACAACGACAATGTATCGTACAGATCAAGGACTACTTGTACAGATGTACGGTACGTGTACTACAATGTAAAGTGTACATAGAGGAAGAGGAATGGTTCGAAATTGGGCTATCGAGTGGCAAAATTCAGGAATGTGACATATTTTATTGTACTATTGGCACTGTATCATGTTCGTTTTTGGCATTCATATTTGGTGATGTCAATTGCCGACTTGAGGTGCTTTTCAGTAATCGTTCCATGTAACGTAAAAGAGCAGCCATTCGACCACAAAAATGTTGTCAGGCCACGACATACGTCAAGCTGTCACCGCAGAGCGCCTTCAAGCAATATTGAAAATGTCAACCGCGCCTTCCTTGCACAACAGTACGTACAGCTCCCAGCTCTAGTTTGACTGCTAATGTACGGTTCTCGATCTCACCATGATGTTGGCCTTGGTGACCGTGGCCTGCTCCCTCATGAGCTTCTCCTTGTACCTCACGATGTACGGGGTGAACTTGTCCCTCTGCTCCTGTATGTGCCTCTCCCCCTCGTCGTCGCGGAGGACCGTGTTGACGCACATGAAGGACTCGATCTTTTGCGTCTGGCGGTCGTACTCCAGGTAGCCGCGGGACTGCACCGCGATGTACTCCCCGCTCTTGCAGCGGAGGCGGTAAGTGGCGAAGCCCTCCTCGCTCAGGTTGGCAAGCACTGGGAGGAAGAAAAGCAGCTGGTGTTTGCACTTTTGCAAGTTTTCTGCGGTACATATCAATGGGGATTTACGGATCAAAGGCGAAACGCCGTCCTGTAAGAGAAAAGGCGCAATATGTCCTTTGATTCTGGGGGGACATTCGCAGTTCGTTGAAAAGGCCAGGTCGTTTGCTTTCTTTTCGCTCGCCGCTTTTCCTCCCCAACCAAAGCGGCTTTATTACCGCAATAGACTGACGGACGGGGTAGAATTTTAAAGCTTTTGTGCCTGTGTACTGCGTTCAGGATTCTCTTTTTTTCTTTTTTGATCTGGTTACTCACTGTGCCTCTGCGCCATTGCCGTCCAGGCGAGGTCGTCGTTCATGATGAAGTCCATGCCGTACTTGCCAACCAGCTCGGAGGGGAGGTAGCCGCAAGTCGTCGCAACCCTGCATGCAAAGACAGCAGCAAAAGGAGATTTCGAGGACGATTCGAGAAAGATTAAAGGAAGCAAAAAAGACACAATGTAGTTTTCAGCAAATATCTCTGTAAAATGTACGATACATTGAACACTTTTCCCTGAAGAGACGGTTTGGCTTAATTTGCTCAAAAAGGGCCTGGAGATATTTTCCTAATTAGCACTTTGAGCTTTGCTGAGCGAAACCTCATTCCCCAACGGCGGGTCTAAAAAAAGTCATACAATAAAAACAAGGGATTTTTCGATTTTTTATAAAGCATAAATATTTTGCACACTTTTTCTGCACATTCACTCAAATTATTTGGCTGATTTGACATTTGACCTGTAACACATGTACCTATAGATATGCACATTGTACAGCATGTGTACTGCAAAAGCCTTTTGCCGTTCTTCATACCTTTGGTCGGCGAAGACGATGAGTCCGTTTGGCAGATGCCTGGTGAAGTACTGGCTCTGCGCCGCCTCCAGCAGCGAGAGCTCGGTCATGGGCCGGCCCATCACCGGGCGGACCACCCCGACGAACAGGTAGCAGGGGCCGCCCCCGCCCCCGGGCGTCGCAGACCGGGAGGAAGAAGTGTAGGGGGAAGGGGTGGAAGAGTCTGAAAGAACAAGGTAGTATGTAGATGCTTGAACTCAGTGAACGGTCTACGAAATTATAAAAACGTCTTACCGACGAGCCGGTAGTGGCCCATGATGTTGAAGGGCTTGTAGTCGTCCTCGGTGAGAAGTCGAAAGTGGAAGAACTGCCTGCACCCCCTCTCGGGCATCCGGGAGGAGAGGCCCTGCTGCTCCGCGCTCTTCTCCCCCTTCTCCGGCAGCTTGTTCTTCTTCCTCGAGAGGAACATCCGGAGCTTCCTGGCGTCCTTTGGGTGCGCCAGGTCGAAGATGCTCTGGCCCAGGATGTCTCGCTGACCGATCTTGGCGAATCTGGCGACGTTGCTGGAGACGTAGTCCACCACGCCGTCCTCGGTCATGATGACGAAGAAGCCCTCCAGGTTCTGCGGATAAGACGAGCTTTGACATTTATATAAGGCTGTTCTCTCGAAAGCACTTTTGGCTTGCCTTCAAATGTGTGTCGTCCCAGTTGAGGTCGTTCAGGGCCAGAAAGTTTCCGCACTCGGACCGACCTGCAATTATTGGCGTCTTTCATTGCTGCAATTTGTCCTTTAGTTGTTGTCAGCGGCGGTAGTGCGACACGTACAGTACTATGATGAGCAAATGGACAGACACCAATCCACCGCAAAAACCCTTTTACCAGAGATACAGCAAACAACAGAGGCCACCAAAAATGTCAAAGCAGAAAATACAGCAAGGGTACGTGGTGGTCCGGACCACAAACCCTCTTAAATACTAGGAAATGTGGAACCAACAGAAACGGTAGGTTACGTATTTCAAACGAGAAGACATAATTAAGATCCCGCCTTACCTTGCCGCATGGTGGCCATGTTGGTGGCGAGCCGCAGCATGACGACGTTCTTCTCCACCTCGGCCGCCTTTGAGGACAGCGGAGGAGGAACGAGCTGAGCCGGGCTCCATGGTGAAGAGGGCGACGAGCACGTAGACAAGGGTGACGGAGACTGAAGCGCTGCCTGTTGTTGTTGCTGCTGCTGCTGCTGCTCACCTACTTCACCTGCCGCAACCGGAAGGAGATCCTTCAGGGCCTGGACGAACAGACCGATAGTGACATCGCGCTTCGGCGCTGCCATGGTTTTCACTCTTGAGTCTCTTCAGTCCGACTCTGCCGATTGAAAGAGTCTGGATGGATCCCCGCAGGAAGGAAAGATATCGATTCAGATTCTTCCTCGTCTTTTTCCGGGTAATTACCGTTCCATTCAGCGCTCTTTCAGCTCAAAAGAAGAACGGATGAGCGACAACAGCGGCGTTCTTGTTCTCTCTCCTATAGCCACTTATTTTTCCCCTTTTACGTACGCAGCTCGCTACAGGTGATTTCCATCTCCTACCATAAATTTCGCAGAGGCAGGGCACTGTTACCAACAAGTCACCTGAAGTCACATATGCGTAACAGTTGTGCGAGAACGGGAAACGACACAGGGAACAGATTTTTTTTACCACCTTGCTCGCATGAAAGAGTTATCTCTGGCCAAATGTCACATCGGATGCTTTCTGTTTTTCTTCTCTTTGCTTCGTTGGCAAATGCCGTACGCGCACAGCGCAATAACAACTTCCAGATCAATTTCGATGTAGGGCGCCAGCGTAATTCAAGTTTTTTGTTGCTGTAGTGCATTCCTACAAGCAGTGCACAACAGCCACACAGGCCGCCAAGAGAAGCCTGGGAAATATGCTTCGGACTCCAGAGCTTGGTTCAGGCGCAATGGTGATGTTGGTACGTCTGCTGGCGGCGGCAGTTTCTCCCGACTGGCCGTGTTTGTAGGCCAGACGGCAATTGTAACCAGCGGCGGCGGCGGAGGTGGAGGCAATGGCACTGTCTGCTGAGAATAAGGAAGGGGGAAAAGAAAAGAGGACGAACAAAAGTACGCCAGCTTCACTCCCTCCGTACAGTCTTCGATCCGACGGAGGCGAAATACAGTACGCTTCCTCCTCCTCGTCCTCCTCCTCTCGGGTAACTGACGGCGGAGTGAATGAAGTACAATGTACAGGATGTAGCAGTCAGCCGACCGACCCACCGACCGACGACCGGCGCGACACGAAGCTCCTCCTCCTCCTCCTCCTGCCTGCTTCATGCCTTCTTCCGAGCACCTCGCTACAGTAGTGTACTTGGCCACCAACTTGCCTCGCCCTACCCGGCCGAATTGTGCTAGTACGGCCCACGGCCCACCTCGGGGATTTCGTAGTTGCTCCAGGCGGCGGCGGCGGGCGCGGGGGGAGTGCGAGAGAGAGAAATAGAGGGAGAGACACGGACGAAGGAGGCCGGCTTAGCAGAGAGGTCGGCAAGGAGGCTGGCGATGAAGGGGGGGAGGATTGCGGCGGCCTCCGGCTTTCTAATGCTGCAAGAACGGAGGGAGGGAAGGGAAGGGATGGCACCAACCGGCGAGCAGCACTCCCTCCTCTGCTGTGCAGCTCCCTATTCATGCTAAAGCTGCGACATGACGTAGCAGTGGAGGGACTCCATGGCGGCAAGAGAGCTGGAGGAAAGATGCTTCGCTTATCATCTCATTATAAATTGTAGGGTTTACCTTGGAGCAGACCGCAGCACTTCGTGTGAAGAAGGGAATACTACCGGCACAAAGGTGCTCACCGTCGTACACCCCCCGTCACCGAGACAACGGACAGATGTGGGTGCCTGAGAGGGGATGCGGTTGAGAAGGAAACGTGCTCTTTCCCACTCACTTTGGAACAGCAGCAGGAGCGGCGACAGTATATCTATTTTCTGTGTATGGTCTACGAGAAACCATCTTACTCTATTCGTGGAATTTTGTGCCTTGACGAAGAGCTCTCGTTTTCTCTCTCTCGACGAAATATTGTTTTCGCTGCATAGCTTGCTCTGACTTTCTAGTTTCTCCCGCGTGGTTTCCGTTTTGCAGCATACTAATGGTCTGATATCCAAGAAAAGTTCAAGTCAGCTTGTACCTACGTACGCCGTTTCCGGTAAATTTCACCCAAAGGCTCAAGCATATCGGTATATTGTCGATCGACTGATAAAACAAAGAGTTTTTGCGACAAGGAAACTTTGCCAAGACTCGCTTAGGATAATTAGGTGAATGGGTACTAATCAATAATCTAATTCCGCAAAAATGTACTGCGTACTTTTTTTGAGACTCTCTCATTGTTTTTCTTTTCTATGCCGTATCACAGTTGGGGCACGATGTGTTTCTGGTAATAATTGTGAATTGTGATAGTACAGAATGGAGCGCGCAACGTCTTCCTCTTTTTTGGTTCAAAAGGGGGGGACCCTGCGCGGAGAAAAGGCAACGGAATTTCATTCATTTTTTGTCTTCCATTCGACGACATGTCTTCTTTTTTTTCGGGCTAGTACTGTATGTGTTGTAGCAGGAGCTAGTAGCACTCATCTCTCCAGTTTCCGCCTCCCCCTCTTGTCCTGGGTTGGAAAGCGGGTAGGCGGGTGCCCGGGCGGGGGATCCCGGAGCCCATGGGGCGCGCTATCCGGGACGGACCGGAGGGGCGCGGGAGCCCGGACGTCGCCGGAGGCGGCGGCCCTTGCTGTTGATTCTGTTGGAAGCCCGACGGAGGCGCGCGGTGAGAAGGGAGGCCGGAGGAAGCAGCAGTGGACGGACGGGAATAAGTCTACGAGAAATAAGATGTTGCAAATAGCTCAAGGTAACGAACTCCATCTTAGCACGGCAAGAATACGAGCAGCACGATGCCAATAATACTACTCACTTCATTTCTTGCGGAGTACGCGGCGGCTTGGCGCTGCTGTTGCTGGTCTAAGGCACTGTAACCTCCGGCACCCGCCGCGGCCTGTTGCCTCTGTTGGTGGGCCCTGCTGGCCAGCTTAGGGTCAGAGGCGTGCTGCCGGGTGAGGCCGTAACCGCTGGACAGAGCCTGTGGCCGCCCACCCGCCGCGCCGCCACGGGGCAACCCGCCGCCGGAGGGAATGCGTCCTCGACTGGAGCTGCGGCCGCCTCCGCCGTGGGGATTGACCTGTACACCAGCGCCACCGGCCGCAGGAGGGAGAGCAGCCCGGCGACTGGCGGCACCGACTGGGGCCAGGCCCCTCTTGTTCAGGTTGGGCATCGACCGTCCGATCCGGTCTGCAAACGGTGGGGAAAATGTGTATTTTCGAGAAATAATTAGATGAAAATATTTTCTCCTCCACCTGAATGAGAAAGGGGCTGTGAGTCCAGGCTCTGGCTACTATACGGGGAGTCCGGCAGGGAATCCTGACTGGAGTACTGCGCCGCCTGCTGCTGCCTCTGTCGCTTCTGCTGAAGGAGCTGCCCGGCCGAGAAGTCGCTGCTGCCCTCCTCTGAATGGAGATCGACACCGGCGACGCCGTCCTGCATAGGGCTGCTGCCGCCGCCGGTGGCGGAGGAGGAAGCCTCGGAGCCGGGGGAGAAGGCGGAGGCTCGACGGCTGGAAGGCTGCTGAGGGGGCTCTCTTAGGCCTGAAAGAAGCACGGTTGTGCCAGAGATGTTTCCTCCTGGTCCAGCTGGTTCTTAATTCAGATACTTGACTCACTTTCTTCCTGCATCTTGGCGACATGCTGCACGTCGCCGACGCTGTAGAGCCTCCTCTGTCCGGAGGAAGCGTCTGATGCGACCGAGAGGCGCTCCTCCACCTCCGCCGGGTCGCCAGCTCCTCCTCCGCCGCCGCCAGGGGAGACCTCAAAGGTCGCGTTGAGCGGGAGGTCCCCCGGCGGCGGCAGCAGGCGGAGGTGGGGCTCGTCCACCTCGAAGGTGGCGTCCCTGTTGCCCGAGGCGGGGGAGGCCGTGAAGGTGGCGTTGCCCAAGCCGCCGCCGCCGCCGCCGCTCTTGTCGAAAGTGAGGTTGGCGGGACCTCCGGGCGAGTCCGGCGTGGGGGCCGGCGCCAGGCGGAAGCGGGTCGGCGACGGCCTGTTCCGGGTGAAGGTCCGGGTGTCGAAGGTGGCGTTGTTGATCCCGTCGCCGCCGCCGCCGCCGCCCGAGGAGGCGTTGTTGTTGTCCCCCGCGCCGCCGCCGTTGCCGTTGTTCCCCTGGTGCTTTGGCGTGCTGCAGAGCGCGGCCGTCCTCAGGTAGGCGGAGAGCGGGGAGTCCGCGGAGGAGCGGCTGCTCAGGGAAGTGTTGTTGGGGGTGTGGGGGAAGCGCTGCAGGTGCGGAGAAGGGCTGGAGGAGCGCTTGAGGTCGTCCAGCTTGTTGACGAGGGACCTCTTCCTGGGCGAGGCGGTGGCGGCGGAGGGGCCGGAGGAGGGCTGCAGGAAGGGGCTGAGGGAGGCGGTCAGGGGAGCGTTGTCGTCGGGGGCGGGGGTCAACCTGGACAAGAGACCAAATACAAATAATCAAGTCACCGGAGTTTGCAGGCCGCTTCCTGTCCTCACCACTCCTCCTCCGCGACGAGCGTCCTGGCATCCTCATCCAGGTCCAGAATCTCCAGCTCCCCCGTCAGCGAGGTGGACATGACCTCGCCCAGGTCCGGCGGGACCCCTGCTCCCGCCCCCGCGCCGCCCGTGGCCATCACGGGCACGGGGCCGCGGTTGTTGTTGCAGCTGTCCTCCTGGACCGAGGTCTCCGTTCCTGCCTGTGGATGCTGGATGGTATCTCCAAAGGAACAGAGCATGGGTGCCACGAGGTCAATGGAGGTCGAGGTCGAGGTCGCACAGCCGCACAGGCACAGGGCCAGGGCCAGATCGGAGTTGGTCTGCTTCTTGTTCTTGTTCCTGCTTTTTGTTGTCAAATTATTTTTTTTTATTTTTTCGCGTCACTGGGACCAAATCTTGTCCGTGGATGAAGCCATTTTAGCTTTCATTTGGAGTATTCTTTTCACAATGTCTATTCCAAGAGATACTTAAATGAATGGCTTAATATTTTCAATTTATGACCAGGTTTATAATAAAAGGAAGGATAAGAAAATTTGCAAACAATTGCTATATTTTTCATTTTTAAGTCCTAAGTATTCCTGCCATACGAGTCTTCTTTCTTTGTGGCCACAGGAAATTTTCAGGGCGGCGGCGACGGAGAAAGGGGGAGACCGGGAGAGGGAGAGGCGGAAGCGGACAGGGCAAAGAGACCCCGGGTGGGTCGGTCTTAAGGAGGATTGCGGAGAAGGGGGATTTAGACAAGAGGCCTTATCATCGCCCAGAGGGAGCTTCCTGGATGGCAAATATGTTGTACACATGTAGCAGGAAATGTCTACAGTCTTTTTTGGCGTATTTTCACTGAGAGTAGATGCTATGGGAGGTTCCTCCCGCAACCTCCAAACTCCCGGGTCGAAGCTGGGGCCTGGGAGACAGGGGCGGGCTGTCGTGTCTAGAGAGGGAGGGGATGCCTGCTTTGGCCTGGATAAGATTGTACCGAGAGCTCACTGCTGTAAGGCAGTTGGACAAGCACTGGCTGACAAAAAGCCTCTTGCTCTTTCTGTGTGCAGCAGGAGCTGAGATTTTTTATCCGCTACGAAGCCGACCGGGTAAAGTGGATCACCTCCTCTTTCCCTCTCTGTTTAAGATCCTTTTTCCGAGGACACCGCAGGGAAGGCGTCGATTGCGGTGTTCTGGAGGAAGCCACATCGGTGCCGATCCTTATTCGTAATCAGGACAGGAGGTGAGACTTGCATTAAGGCTGCTAAAACTTATTTTCGTAACTGTGCTCCTCGTAGAGGCATGCGTCACCACTCACCAACTCACCATGGCATGAATTTTTCCCCTCTGTTTCCTCCCACCGTACCAGTTAGCTAAAGAAGGCGTTTTTCTATCCTCCCCTTTCTCCAACAGCACCACCAGCACCAACTTTAACAAGATGTCCGGCGGCGTCCACCACCCCGGCCAGATGGACGAGCAGGAGAAGCTGCTGGAGGAGGCAACCAACGCCGTCAAGATGCAGAGCTTCCAGATGAAGCGATGCCTGGACAAGAGCAAGCTGATGGACGGACTCAAGCACGCCTCAAACATGCTGGGAGAGCTCCGCACCTCTCTCCTCTCTCCCAAGAGCTACTACGAGCTCTACATGTGCATTTGCGATGAGCTCAGGCACCTGGTTAGTCCATTTTTTCTCGCGTGAAAGTTGCGGCTACGATTACTTCTTAAATAAATTTCTTCCTTAGGAGTCCTACTTGCTGGAGGAATTCCAGAAGGGTCGTAAAGTAGCTGACCTGTACGAGCTGGTGCAGTACGCTGGCAATATCGTACCGCGCATGTACCTGCTCATCACGGTGGGGCTGGTCTACATCAAGACCGGGGAGTACTCGCGCAGGGACATCCTTAGGGACCTGGTGGAGATGTGCAGGGGCGTACAGCACCCGCTCAGGGGGCTCTTCCTCAGGAACTACCTGCTGCAGTGCACCAGGAACGTCCTGCCGGACTGCCTTGAGAGCCAGCCGACTGAGACCGGGCAGGATGACGGAAACGTGAGAAGAGAATACAGTATAATAGTAAACTTCTCGTGCTCCAGTTCTCTCTACTCTTTTTGCTCTGGCTATTCCTGCAAATTCAACTGCTCCTGTTGCTTTTACTACTCCAGCTGGAGTTGATCTTGCTACTTCAGCTCTCCCGCTTGTCCCCGTTATTGCTCCTGCTGCTGCTCCTCGTCCTGCTGCTGTTGCTCCTCCTCCTCCTCGCCCTGTTGTTGTTGCTACTCTAGCTATTTCAGCTTTCCCTAGTGCTTCTCCTCCTCCTATTGTTGTTGTTGCTGTGAGTATTATTTCAGCTCTCCCTACTGTTGCTGTTGTTTCTCCTCCTGTTGTTGTTATTGCTGCTGCTATTTGAGCTCTCCCTAGTCCCTATTGTTACTGTTGTTTCTCCTGCTCCTGCTCCTTGTCCTGTTGCTGCTACACCTCCTCCTCGTTTCGTTGTTGCTGCTGCTGGTACCAACGGTACTTCAGTTTTCCCAGTGTTGCCTAGTTGTTCCTGCTGCTGCTCCTTGTACTGCTGCTGCTGTTACTACTTCAACTTTCCCTACTGTTGTTGTTGTTGCTCCTCCTGCTCCTCTTACCATACTTCAGCTTTCTCTATTATTGCTGTTGTTTCTCCTGCTTCTGCTCCTCGTGCTGCTGTTACTACATCAGCTTTCCCGACTGTTGCTGTTGTGTATCTCCTGCTGCTGCTAATTGACCTTTGCTGCTGCTCTTATTACTTCAGCTTTCTCTGCTGTTGTTGCTCCTGCTGCTCTTCCGCATCCTTTTTTTCTTGCTCCTGCCTACATGATTATGAATATGACCATGAAGCTCTTTCCCCCTGATGCCCTCTGCAGATCGAGGACTCGATCGACTTCATTCAGCTCAACTTCGCCGAGATGAACAAGCTGTGGGTGCGGATGCAGCACCAGGGCCACAGCCGCGACCGCGAGAAGAAGGAGAGGGAGCGAATGGAGCTCAGGATCCTGGTGGGGACCAACCTGGTGAGGCTGTCGCAGCTGGAGAACATCGATCTGGAGATGTACAAGAAGATCGTCCTGCCGGGCATCTTGGAGCAGGTGGTTTCCTGCAGGGACGCCATCGCGCAGGAGTACCTCATGGAGTGCATCATTCAGGTACTGGTTTTAGTTTCCCTTTTGGCGAAATATTGTTTCTATATTCGGAGTTATTTTATAACAACAGGTTTTCCCTGACGAGATGCACCTTGCCACCCTGCACGCGTTCCTGTCTGCCTGTGGCCAGCTTCACCCCGCCGTCAACGTCAAGAACGTCATCACGGCCCTCATCGATCGCCTCGCCCTCTTCGCCCAGCGACAGGACTCTGGCGGCATCCCGGGCGACATCCAGCTGTTCGACATCTTCAGCGCCGAGATCGCCAACGTGATCAAGGGCCGCGGCGACCGGATGCCTCCGGAGGACATAGTCTCCCTCCAGGTCTCCCTGGTCAACATGGCCCACAGCTGCTACCCGGGCAGGGACGACTACGTAGACACGGTGCTGGAGGTCACCAAGTCGCTCTTCGACAACGTCGGCCTGGAGAGGGCCGAGCACGGCACGCCCGTCGGCAGGGAGCTGGAGCGCCTGCTCAAGATCCCGGTGGAGGCGCTCAACGACATGATCGCCGTGCTGGCGCTTAAGAACTTCCGCCCGCTGCTGGACACCTTCGACTTTGAGGGGAGACGCGCCATGGCCAGGTTCCTGGCGGAGAACGTGGTAGACAACGACACCGCGGTGGACACCCCCGAGAGGGTGGAGGAGGTGCTGGCCGTGTGCGCCCCGCTGCTGTGCGACCAGGAGGACGGCCCGCCCGCGGACAAGTGGGACGACCCAGAGGAGTTCGCCGAGGAGCAGGGCCTGGTGGGGCGGCTGGTGCACCAGCTCAGGTCGGAGGACCCTGACGTCCACTTCCTCATCCTGTCGGCGACCAGGAAGCGCCTGGGCGCGGGAGGGCCGAGGAGGATCGCCCACACTCTGCCGCCCGTCGTCATGCAGGCCTTCAAACTGGCAAAAAAGTTCCACGCCGTCAAGGATAAGGTACACCGTAGAACTTTCCTTAGCATTTTTCAGTAGTAAATATTATTCAATTGATCCACATGCAGGATGAGAACTGGGAGAAGAAGGTGGACAAGATCTTCAAGTTCTGCCACTCCATCCTTTCGGCGCTGGTGAAGGCGGAGATGAGCGAGATGCCGCTAAGGCTCTACTTGCAGGTACATTTGTGGACACCGTTTGTTTTCTCTTGCAGCAATAAAATATTGCACGTATTTCCAGGGCGCCCTTACCCTGGACACCATCACCGGCCTGGAGGAGCAGGAGACCGTGGCGTACGAGTTCATGTCCCAGGCCTTTTCGCTGTACGAGGACGAGATCTCAGACTCTCGGGCCCAGCTGTCGGCAATCACGCTCATCATTGGGACGCTGGAGCAGATGACGTCATTCTCGGAGGAGCACCACGACCCGCTCAGGTAGGGGGTATTTTTTACTGAAAAGCCGTGGGAAATTGTCTACACCCCACACCCCCTGAAAATTGCCAAGAAGCATAACCCCTCCCCCTTTTCAGGACCCAGTGCGCCCTGGCCGCCTCCAAGCTGCTGAAGAAGCCCGACCAGTGCCGCGGCGTCATGGTCTGTTCGGAGCTCTTCTGGACCGGCAAGACCAAGGGCGGAAAGGAGCTGAGGGACGAGAAGCGGGTGCTGGACTGCCTCAGGAAGGGGGCCAAGATCGCCTCTCAGTGCATGGACGCTGGAACCAAGGCCCAGCTGCTGGTGGAGCTGCTCAACAAGTGGGTGGTGTTTCTATAGATTAGGAGGTGTTTTTTAAAGTTTTGAGCTTCTTGAGTATTGCATGAGAGTGGGGACGTCTTTGTTGCATGAATTAAATACACTGTTTCGTCCTGCAGGTATGTGTACTTCGCCGAGAAGGGTGTCAAGGGCGTGACGGCTGAGACGCTGGAGGAGCTCATCGCCAAGCTGAGGGAGGAAATGGGGAGCGGGGGAGGGCTGGAGGCGGGGACTGAGGAGGCGGAGCAGGTAATTTAACATCCCGGAAAACAATGTTGCATAAGACTTTGGAACACTGACTTTCTTTCAGATCGGGACCCACTTTAGCGCCACCCTGGCCCACATCGCCCAGAAGAAGGCGGCCGGGGAGCAGGAGTGCTTTACCGCGCTGAATCTGTGAAAAAAGAAATAACCAATCGATCGCCCGATTCTGTTTCGAAATGAGATTTTCCATTTTTGCTTTTTGAGAAATATACGTATCTACTGTTACTTTTTCCCATGATCATTGTGCGGTTTCGTGAAGCAGCCTCTCCTGTTCGTAAGTCGGTGATGATATGTTAAAATGATTTTGTGGTCGCTCACCTAACGCCCGCATTCCGCAATTTGCCGTGAACGAAACCCCTCTCCATGCTTTCGTACATCTATTATGGGCCCAGCCAGTTCAAACGATACGAGCAGAATGTACCCCGAAAAATATTATATGCCTGTTTCGTCACAATTTCCTGAGCTTCTGCTTTTTAACCACATTCTCCTTGATCCCACACTCCGACTAATTTTAGCCCGCGCAGTCCTCAATTACAATTAGGGGCGAAGGGGGCTGAAAATATTCTTGCAAGATGGGCAATCCCGCTGCTGAGGACGAGGCGGAGCTGGGGGAGACTGCCAAGGCCATCAAGGGCTACGGGAGCAAGAGGTGGATATACCAGATATTCGCCGCGGTGGCAGGTGAGGCGTATGGAATATGAGTTTGAAAGCTGATGCTGTTCTGGTCGTACGATTGAACTCTTTCTGTAGTGAGCTTCGGGTGTGCCAATGCTGGTGTGGGCAATAGCTGGTCTTCTTACTCAGTGCCCAGCCTGTCGGACTGTGAAGACAACCCACAGAAACCAGATGGTTGCACTTTTGAGAACGAATTTTCCCAGGATGAAAGCAGCTGGGTCACTTCCATGTACAATCTTGCCCAGGTTTTCTCACTTCCGTTTTTTGTGTCAATTATGGCATTTGTTGGCCGGCGAGCTGCCATAGTCGCAACTGCAATAAGCTTCATGGCTGGTTGGACTTTCCTGACTCTGGCAGAGCCTTTGACTTTGGATGAGACTTACTGGTTCTACATAGGCAGATTTCTGTCAGGTTGGCTATTTTTGAATAAAGAAAAGTGGCATTGAAGAAGCAGAATAGCAAATTTCCTCTTTAAGGTTTTGGAACAGGGTCAATGTTCACAACAAGTGTAATTTACATCCACGAGGTGGTGGACCCGGAAATCAGAGGAGCTCTGTCGAGTGTTCCTTTCTGCTTCTTGGTGCTCGGCTCCTTCTCCGGTACTTTGCTGGGGGCAATCGTGCCATGGTACACGGCAACAGAAATTGCCTACTCCCTTGCAGGTACACTCCCACCCGTCAATTTAACCCTAATTTAATCCCAACTTTTCTTTTATTTCTGAACTAAATTGGCAGTGATACAACTAGTGCTCCTCCTCTTCGTGCCGGATACTCCCTTCTCCCTCTTCTTGCAAGGGAGAGAAGAAGACGCCAAGAAAGGACTCAGGCGATTGAGAGGAAAGGATTTTGACGCAGATGCTGAACTACTGAGGCTGGAGGGGGCCCTGGACGAAGTGAAAGCACAGGGAAAAGTTGGTTTGATTGAAGTTTTCTCCAGGGGAGTGTACCTGAAACCCGTGCTAATAATGCTTGGCCTCCAGTTCCTGGCCAATTTCACAGGCATTTTGGGTATAAGCTTGTATATTACAGAAATATTCATCAAAGCTGGTTTTGATGCAGACAAAAGCTTGTACTATTCAGCCGCAGTTACTTCTGCTCAGGTGCTTCCACAAAATTAAAATATGGTAAAATTTGACAATAATAAATTATCTTCTCAAAGGTATTGGGAGCTTTTGTATGTATGTTTATCATTGACCGATTGGGAAGAAAGCCGACGCTGCTCATATCCAGTGTCGGAGTTCTCGTAAGTCTGCTTGCCCTTGGAACCTTCTTTTACTTCGATGACAATGTGGAGGTCATCTGCCCAGAAACGTCCTTGAACACGTCAACTACAGCAGAGCCGTGCCAACCCAAGAGCGGATTTTCAACTGAAACAGTTGATGGTCTATCTTGGATGCCTCTGACATCGCTCTTCACCTTCAAGTTCTTCCATGTGCTTGGACTCTCTCCTTTGCCTACCATGCTGAACGGGGAATTTTTCTCGTCAGAGGCAAAGGATGTGTCTACCATGATCAATATGACCTTTACCAATATATGTGGCTTTGTGGTGTCTAGATACCAAGTAAGACTCTTTTGAAGGTTGGCTAAACAATTGGTGATTTTTTTGCTTCTAGTCCGATATTGAAGATCTTCTCACCACGGCCGGGCTGTATTATATGTATGCCGCATGGGCCTTGGTTGCCATCTTTTAC
>JAAUYJ010087916.1_pt1 | contig 16779 bp, 12 predicted proteins | sample 7278031 | NCBI WGS metagenome assembly JAAUYJ01 (sample SAMN14350222, study PRJNA611818) | marine sediment metagenome | isolation source: surface marine sediment (1.8m) | place: French Polynesia: Moorea | collected 2018-08 | reverse complement strand
TCAAGGGATGAAACTTTAAAAGTAATCTGTTTCTAACCTGTTAAATATTTAACCAGAGTAAGTGATAGGTATCACCCCTAGTAGAAAATCATCCCACCAATTACCAACGCCTAAAATTTTGTACCTCATAACAACGGGAAGCGCTGTAAAATTATAGTAATACCAATTCTCAAAAACTTTGCTATACTTGGATTTTATATTTCTAAATATTATTTATTGACGTAATTTTATTGTTAATTAACCTTTGTAATTTATCTAGTTATTTTTTATACCTACCAAGGGTAGCATTACTTTTGAGAAATGGTATAAGACAATTAGCTGACTCTAAACTTAGGCTAAGGCTTTATTATAACCTAAGCATTCAGCTATTAGCTGTCAGCTCTTAGTCACAAAAGCCTAGACTTTAAGGAGTAAATTTAAATAAATATAGACTAGAAAACTTGCTTTTGTAGTAATATTTTATTCTGAATAATAAAGTTTTTATTCCCAACTAAAAACAATAGCTAATAGCTTATAGCTGACGGCTGAATCCTTACATTATCACCTACATTTACCAGTCAGAAATAATTTTAATTAGAATTGGGTACTAATATGAATTTTTCTCCATATCGACAGTTATTTTATTCAGAAATTAACAAGTCTGATGAAAAAATAGATTTAGCTAAAGCTGCTCTTTATTTAGCTTTGGAAGATGACCGAGAATTTGAGTTCGATGAGTATCTAAATGTTCTCGATACAATGGCAAATGAAGTGCAAAAAACCTTGCCTGAATCTCTATACCCTTTACGAATTATTAAGACTATAAATAATTATCTTTATCAGGATTTGGGTTTTACTGGAAATACAATTGATTATTATGACCCAAAGAACAGTTTTTTGAATCAAGTAATTGAAAGACGCACTGGAATTCCGATTACTTTATCCCTAGTTTATCTAGAAATTGCTAAAAGAATTAATTTTCCCATGGTAGGTATTGGAATGCCAGGACATTTCTTAATTAGACCTGATTTTGCAGAAGTTGGTATATTTGTAGATGCTTTTAACCAAGGTGAAATTCTTTTTCCTCAAGATTGTCAAGAAAGATTGGCTCAGATTTATGGTCAACCAGTGGAACTACAACCTCAGTTTTTGGCAACTGTAAGTAATAAGAAATTTCTAGGACGAATGTTGACAAATCTTAAAGCAATTTATTTGAACCGAAATGAGGGGTTAAAAGCTATTGCAACTATTGATCGGATTTTACTATTATTTCCCAATGCAGTTATGGAAAAGCGAGACCGAGGGGTATTATATTATCAGTTAAATCTTTGGGAAAAAGCTTGTGAAGATTTAGAGAGTTATCTGGTTAATTTTCCTCAAGCAGATGATGCAGATATCATTAGAAAATTACTTGCTAAAATGAAATGAGTCTAAATATATATTTAGCAATTAACAATTAACAATTAACAATTAACTCTTTATTTTAGGGAGAGGTTAAGACACTTAAGCAAAAAATTTCTTTTTTTTTCTATCCAAGAGGAGGTTTGAAATCCAGGGTTATTTCATTCTCAAAAGTGTATTTTTGTGAATTTACATGACAAGAATGCCTAGTTTCACCTTTGCTAAACTTGAACTTCTGATAGCTAAAAGCAAGTAAATTCATTGCCTATAGTCATTTCAAATAAGCATGAAACACTTTTTTGCCTGAAACCCTTTCTAGGTAAAGAAAAACTCGTACCAGTCTTATTCAGAATGACTATATATCTAGAATGAAATAGCCCTGCTTGAAACCAAGATAATTAATAATTAATTATTCGGTAATCCTAATTTAAGTTCTAATATTTTAGTCATAGTTAGAAGTGAGATAAGGAAACCATGGATTGGAGAAATACAAGACTCAGGAGTTATAATTTCAAAGTTTTTCAGCTAAACATAACTGTTATAAAAATTATCAGAATCAATTTTAGGATTGCTATATAACGTAGTTGTGCAAACTAAATTTCCTACTTGAGAGAAGAAACACTTAACCGGGAACAGAAAGTCAAATAGAATGTGTAATTAATAGATGCTTATGAACTTAATTGAATATTTCCGATCTGGGAGCTGATTCATAAACAAAATATTAAGCTGAGGATAGTAGCAGAAAGAACAATCCTAAATTCTTTACTCAATGATTAACTCCGTGGTAATATTTGCCATAACAATATCAGGCTCTCTTTATTTATATCATATTTAATCAATTAGCCCTAGGGAACTTGATATCTAATATTTCAGACTTTAGACACAAGAACAAAAAACTATTGAACAAATCTGGTCATTAATTTGTGAGGAATAGCAGAATGAAAAGTATTTTAAAGTTAGGGTCATTGAAGCACAAATTATTTCAATTTGCTGGTTTAAGTCAAAGATTATCAAAGTTTTTCTATATTTCTTTGGTAGGAGTTTTAACAATTATTTCTAGTGTATTAATCTTTACTTCTCAACCAGCAGATGCGATAGATGAAATTAAAATTACTTATGAATCTATTAATATACCTCTAGCTATTTCCGACCTAGTGAAATTTGCTGAGACAGGAGAACAGTCTGAACAATTAAAGTCACTATTTTTAACAGCGAATGCTAGTCAGGAAAATATTGATAAAGTTCAGGAAATTATAAGTTATAAATTAGAGGTTAAACCAGATTTTGTCAATAAATTATTAGAATCACGTTATGGCGAACTTGCTATTGAAGAATTTAGTCGCTATTTTGCTCCAAATAGTAATGTAGCTACAGTAACTAATGATCTTATTGAGACAGTTAATAAAATTATTGCTGATGGAGAAATATCATTTTTAGAACTGGTGCAAAACTTTAAATGGACAGATCAAATTGTCATTGATGCTAAAGGTATTGAAACATTTTTTGTAGAGGCTATAGAATTTGCTAAAAGAGGGCTAGATTTTGTCAAAGAACAACCACAGGTGCAAAAAATATTTTGCGAATAATTTGTTTTAGGGAGTAGGGAATTTGGGGAGTTTGGGAAGTTTGGGAAGTTTGGGAAGTTTGGGAAGTTTGGGGAAAAACTACAACCAAAGGGGTTGAATTAACTCTTTGAGCTTTCGATGTTCTCCTGACTCTTTAGGGACATTGCATGAAACATCCTACTCCCTACTCCCTACTCCCTACTCCCTACTCCCTACTCCCTAATTATGATAATATTGCTCCTCTGCTACTCTCTTCAAGCGTCGTAGTTGAGCCTCCATATCTGCTTTGGTCAACGAAGCAGCAAACTGATTAAAACCAAATTTAATTATAGGGTTAGGTATCTCAAATTCAAAACGATTTAATAAACGAGTACCTTCAGGTTCAGGTTGACATTCCCAGCGATCGCGACCTTGGAAAAAACCCTGAAATTCCCAAACAATTAAACCAGGTTCTCGTTCAGCTACAACACTATATAAAGACGGTTGTAAAAAAGGAATATTTATGATGAATCGACTACGACTTCCCACAAATGTATTCCAATTACCCACAGCTTCACAACGTAGCATAGGATTTAACCACTTGTGCATAAGAATGTTATCTGTAATACAACGTTCCACAATAGTGGCACTAGCACGAATTAAAATATTTTGCTCGAAAACTTGACTAAATGGCATTGTTACCTTCAAGCTATTAGACATATAAGGGTAATCATCTAGATTGCTAATTAACACTTACATTAATCCAAGAAAACCATGAATGGCACTTGGCAAAACATTACACAATCAATCAACTTTACTGAGGCAATTCAGGCTAATTTGACCTTAGCCTCAGATATTTTGGCACAAACTCCAGCAAATCCTGTAGATATAGTGTCCCAAAATTTTAAAAATCAGTTAATTTTGGACATAATAACAGCAATTGCAATTCTAGTCGTAGGTTGGCTAGTGGCTTGGGTAGTCTCCGGCTTTGTTGGAAAACTATTCAAAAAGACCAATATTGATAATCAAATTGCTAGTTGGGTGACAGGTAGTCAGGAACAAGCTCAGAATCTACCTGTGGAGAAATGGATCTCCTCTTTGGTTTTCTGGATCATTATGATCTTTGTTCTGATAGCCTTCTTTGATAAACTCAAGCTCACAGCAGTTTCTGAACCTCTAAATGCCTTCCTGACAGAAATAACTGGCTTTTTACCTAATATAGCTGCTGCCCTGATTTGGCTAGGTATCGCCTGGGTAGTGGCAACTATAGCTAAATTAGCAGTAAGCAGAGGACTTAAGGCATTTGGTTTAGATGACCGTCTGAATCAACAGGTAAGTGATGGACAAACAGAAAGCCAAATGGATGTTAGTGATACTATTGCTAATGCTATCTATTGGTTAATTTTGTTACTATTTTTACCAATAATTCTGGAAGCTTTGCAATTACAGATTGCTCTACAACCTGTTCAAAACATGGTAGATCAAATCTTACAAGCTCTGCCCAGGATTCTTAAGGCTGTTATTCTGGCTACAGTTGGTTGGTTACTTGCTACTGTGGTTAAGAAAGTTGTTAGTAATCTACTTGCTGCTACTGGTGTAGACCAAATGGGTAGTAGGTTAGGTCTAAGTCAAACCAATGGCGGTCAAAATCTTTCTGGGATTATTGGTACGGTTGTTTATGTACTGATATTGATTCCTGTAGGGATCGTTGCTCTGGATACTTTGAATATTGAGGCCATTACTACTCCGTCAGTGGCGATGCTCAATGATATTCTGACATTTGTCCCCAAAATCTTTGCTGCTGTTGTAGTTCTTGTTTTTGCCTACTTTGTTGGTCAATTTGTTAAAGATTTAATTACCAATCTTCTGACCAGTATTGGCTTTAATAACCTTTTCAATTGGCTTGGTTTAACTTCGACTCCACCATCGAGAGACCAAAATGCAACTGTAATTCAGACTGAAGGTACTCCTGGTACTACTACCCGGACTCCATCAGAAATTGCTGGTCTTGTAGCTTTTGTGGGCATTATCCTTTTTGCTACAGTTTCAGCTACTGAAATTATGGAACTTGAGGCTCTAAGTTTAATCGTCAATCGGTTAATCTATATTGCAGGTCAGGTTCTTTACGGTTTAGTAGTATTGGCTATAGGTCTATACTTGGCCACCCTTGCTTATAACTTAATTACCAGTTCCGGTGGTTCCCAAGCAAAAGTGTTGGGTCAGGTTGCTCGGATTGGAATTATTGTATTAGTCTCAGCTATGGCTCTGCAACAAATGGGTATTGCTACTAGCATTGTGAATCTAGCTTTTGGACTTTTCATGGGAGCAATGGCAGTTGCTATTGCTCTGGCTTTTGGTTTGGGAGGACGAGATATTGCTTCTTCTCAAATTCAAGAATGGTTAGAACAGTTTAAAACTAAGGATAAATAGTAGTTAAAAGTTCTGCCAAAATTTTTGCTTAGGGGAGAGTAGGGAAAATAGAAAATTCTATAACCCATTCTCCCTATTTTACTATCAATTACTGCATCTAAAGAGTCACAAAAATAGTTAATAAATCATCCCAAAAATTCACAGATAATTGATAAAGTTGTATAGTTTGTTCTCTAGGGCGTTTCATCAATTAAAGAGGTTGACATTAAAGGCATAGTATGCTTATGAAGAATAACTACAGGAATAACAAAAAAGGACTCTCTAAATGACTAGACGTTATGGCTTGGGGACGATAAATGGGAACGAATTCAATTGGCTCGCTTTAACTTCGACTCCACTATCTTCCCCATCTACAGACTCAATGGCCATTCGCCCCTACTGGTTAAAATCCCCTGAGAATGAGTAGAGATATTTTATTTTTATTGCTTACCTCCAGGTTTTTTGACCAGATTTACAGAGTCACAAAAATATTTAATAAATCGTCCCAGAAATTTACAGACAACTGATAACCTTGTAAAATTTGTTCTGCAAATTCTTCACTATCTTCTACTTCTCCATTTATAGCATTACGCATTCTTACGGCATGGGAATGATCTATCTCTCCAGTATGAATATGCCAAAATTCTAGGTTTAATTGAGGCAATACATATTCTAAGTCTTTGCGACCTTGAATTTGTGCCCAAATTTCTTCTAATATTGGACCACAAATACATTCAGTACCCATACCTGCCATACCAATCGCAACGTGAGCTAGATGGCTTTTTAAATCATTCTCATAATTTTTAATTAGGGCATTAACTAGTGGATTAATTCTATTGGTGAGCATGGTTCCACCAAAACTTTTATTCAAGCCAAACAAGAATTTTTTGAGTAAATTATAGTGAGAATCATCAGGGTTTCCATTACCTGTTTCTTCAAAATGAATCTCATCCAAAAGAACTTTTAATTTACCTGGTCTAATGACATTACACACATAGTTTAAGCTTTGAGCATGAATTTTAGTCACATAAGAGTATTGTTCTAAAACTTTAATTAATTCTGGAAGAGAAATATTTTGTAAACTTTGAAGTCTCGGATCTTCGGCAGGGTTGCCAGAGAACTTTGAGGTGTCGATAGCTTGCCAAAAATTTTCTTTGATAGAGGGGGAAGTCATTAAAACCATTTGTCTTGCTCCTTGTTTTTTTTGAATTAATTTGTTTAGTTCTTGACCTTGATAGCTATCATGATTGAGTTAAATGAAAATTTACCGATGGTAGATTGGGAGCTTGATAATAGTTTGCTGAGAAAATAATTAGTGACAATAGACGCAAGTATGATTTTTATGTCTGTAAAAAAAAAGCTGTTTTTAAGGTGATTAGTCGCTCCTGTTTGTTGGATGACTTCTGAATTTTTTTTATTGAATTTTTTATGTCTTTTTTACGACATTCCTTTTACTAAAACTGATTTAAAATCTCTATTACGAAGCGGGGAGTTGGGATTTTTAGTCAGAGAGTAAAGCGATCGCTTAAAGTCGCTCTAAAACATTTGCCAAAAATGTCTTGAGTATTTAACCAATTGAAGATTACTAAAAAATTGCCTATCAGACGACAATTAATCTGATAGGCAAGTATATTGAAGTATTACCAAATAATCAGGGTTTTAGAGCATTTAATTGAGTTTCACAGCTAACATTTCGATTATGAAACCTTGATCATATAAGGGATATATAAAAGTTGACACTAAAACATACCTTATCTATCAATACCCCTTTTTAGGAAAAATTTTGTAGAAACTTACTTCAAATTTCCAGAATAAATAGAATCAGAATTCTCCTGACTCAATCATCTATGATGAACTTACTCTAAATTATTAATCTTCCGAAGCAATAAATTATTCAACTACTCTGAAGTAATATTTTTTGACTTGCTTTGTTATTATTGATTATTAAGTAACTAGGCAAAATTAATTACAAATCCTTCTAACTTAGTCTTGCCTGTGGCCTTTTTCCCAACTGAAATCTTTGATTTTTAACTTATTAATTAACTCATCTTTAATCCGACCCATAATTGAATTTTCATCCAAAGATGCCAAAATATTACTCACTACAGCTTTCGGACCTTCTTCTCCCCAAGATGCACCATTCGCAAGATATGTTTTGGTTATTTGCCCAATTCCATAAGATGATAAACCTCCCACTGCTGCTTGAGTAACTGCAACAGACAAATAGGGTGCTAAAGACAATCCTCCAGTCACAGGTGCAGCTAAACCCAATAATCCTTTCAAAGAACTTAGTCCTAGATTTGCTACTAATTCACTTGCAGTTATACCACCCATACTAATAGCTATCTTTTGTAATAAATCTACTGCTCCGCTTTGACTCATCCTAATACCATACAACTTGGATAAAGTCAATATCATAGCTACATCAATTACAGCTCCACTAAGAATATCTACTACAGTTACAGGGTTAAGAGCGATCGCCATTGCCTTAGTAATTACTCCCTTCCAAATAATTCCATCTGCACTTTGGGAGCGAATTTCCATTTTCCGGCGTACCAACTGCTCGTTCACATCATCAGCATAGAGCATACTATTGAGCGCCACCAAAGACTTACCTTCTCGATCTAAAATTTCTAATATTTTCAGCTTTAAATCTTCTACTTGAGGTTCTCCTCGCACCATCTTTACCTTAAGACTACCATCGGAGCGTTGGATAGCCTTAGCTATCAATGGAGAAGCTGCAGCCATAACTATTTCATTTGGTGATAGTAATTCACGGACTCGTTCATCACGAATTTTATTGTAGATAGCTAACCTATCTGCTTCTGGGTATTGGTCTATTTTGTTAAACACTAGCAAAATTGGTTTACCAGCATCTCGTAAATAAGAAAGAGCTTCATATTCTACTTGAGTAATATCTCCTGCTACAACAAATAAAATTAAATCTGCTTGTTTTGCTACCTGTCGGGCGATTAATTCCCTAGTTTCTCCATCTACTTCATCTATACCAGGAGTATCAATTAGTTCTACTTGAGATATTCTGTAGGAAATTAGAGAATTTGTTGATGATGATTCTATTTCTGTTAAATTTTCTCTCCCTAATTCCCATTGTCTAATTGTTGTAGTTTTAGTAACCCCATGAATAGGACCCGTTTCAAATACTTTTTCTCCTAACAAAGCATTGAGAAGTGAAGATTTACCTCTGCCTACCATACCAAATACAGCAATATAAACAGAAGCTTTTTCTAGTTTTTCTAACATTGATTCTAACCCAGAAATTTCTGAGTCTAATCCCGCTCTTTCTTCTGGAGTTAAATCCAGATTAGTTACAATTTCTTTTAAAGCATCTTTAGCGTTACAGATGTTAAGTTCTGCTTGAATATCTGCAAAGCTTGATATTGTTTTTTCTAGTTCTTTATCTAGATTCATTCTTAGGTATTTTTAACTTCAAAATAAATAATTTTTCTATACTTAATTTGATTATTTGATTTTTTTTAGAGTTTTCTTCCTACCCAAAATGCTAAAACCTTGATATATCAGTTCTTTTAAATTAGATTTGCCAGCCATACGCGACTTATCCCACACTTTGCTAATGCACTACCGGCCAGGATTAGCAGTTGCACCTTAGAACTGTTACGACTTAATTACTTATCCCACACCTTACTGATAAACTACCGAGTATTTTTGAGAGGATATTAATTAATCATTTGGTATTACAAGATATGCCTCAATAGGGCTTGTAATTGGACTTTTACTAAACCATTTTTTCTCAACCTGAAACTTTGTACCAACAATAGTTTCTTGGATAGATTGAATATCTTCTTTCTGTTCACATAACTGCCAACATACTAACCATAAGCGCAATTTCATAGGTGATAAATTATTCAAATCTTGCTCTGTTTCTATACTTCCCCATTCATCAGCTTGTGGGGAATTTTCAATATGATACAGTGGCAGTTGACCATCATAATAGCGAGTTAAAGAATAACCCTTATAATCAATAGGTGCATAATAAATAATTATATCATTAGGTTTTTCATTACTACGAATACTCCCTACTACACCTCGCCAATCATTGCGATATAGAGTCGTGTAGTAATGTCCTATTCCTCCTCCTACTGCCACTAGATATGAAATAGCTAAAATAATAGCAATCTGACGTTGCCAACGCCAAATCTGCATAAAGCCTTCTGCTAAAAGAATGAAAATATATGGGCTGACCAAAATTAAGTAACGATCTATCCAAAGGCTGCTTTTGATATATGAGATGAACAAGATACTACCAACAGGTAAGAAAGCCCAAGCAGTTATCCAGATTAACTTTGATGAGCGATACCTCTTTTTAAAAGCAACAAATAGGGCAACACCTAACAAGCAAACCAATATCAAAGTAATTAACTGGTAATAACCAACAGCGATCACATTTGTATCTTTTAACTTCAAAAATGCTAGTGGCCAAAAGACTGTAAAAGCAGTTAGCCTAACAATAATCAGGATTATCCCGGGCTTGGGTAATTCCTTTACCCAATTATTCATAAATTTTGGCCCTACATTAGTCACCAGATCAAATGCAATAGGAAACCAGGCAATGCAAATAAACAATAGGCCAACCCCAAAAACTATTAACCATCGTTTTCGTTGGCGAAACTTCCACCCAAAGATGATAGTATCTGGTAGTAGTAAAGTAACATTGAGAGGAGTTGTGAGAATTGCTAGAAGTCTGGTTACACTCCAACAGCCAAGGGAGAAATTTGTTGGATTTTCGAGGGCATAAATTAGAGCTAAAGTTCCAGTAATAGTTATAAAGGTACTGAGGGTATAATATCTAATCTCTTGTGAGTGCCATATAAATAGTGGTGACATTGCCATTATTAAAGCAGCAATTAAGGCTACTGGTTTTTCAGCAAATTGAAGAGCTAGCTTATAAATTAAAAATACACTGCCGATCCCAAAAATTACAGCTAATCCTCTTAACCAGGAATCGCTTGTATGGAAATGCATCCAAAAACTTAGCAGGAAGAAATAAAAAGGTCGTGTACCAAGATTATTTATATCAAAGTTCTTAGCATCTCTAATGCTAAACATTTCATCTAGCCACACACCTTCTGTACCAATTTGATATAGACGTAATACAGTTGCTAATAATAGGATTAGAGCAATCGGGAGCAATGTTTTTAGGAAATCTACTCTGATACTATCTTGTTTTGCTACCTTCATAGTTAATTGTTTTCCACAATTCAAATTTTACATTGCTTTCCCTTGTTATGATGATATTTGAATCATGCCAATCGAACAATCACCTTCTATGAATTGATTCATCTGACCCTGTGAAGAAAGGGATCCAATCTTCTAACGAATGAAAGATAAATCTATCCTGCCAAAGTTGGTACTTAATGCAACTTGTATATTTTCTAATGCTTTTACTAGCCATATAACTTTTTCTCTTGTGTATGTTTCATAATGATTAAATAGTATGGCAAATCGCTTTTCTAAGTATGGTTTAACTTTATAGCAAACTAAAACTATTTTTAGGAGGAGGCTAGTAGTTGCTATTGGACCCATATTAGACATCAGGTTGAGAAATAAAAAGTGCTGTGGTTTTTGAATGCTTTCTACAACTAAAAATCCTAACATTTGGTTACAGGTTCTCATTAGTAAAAAGTCGTTAAATTTTTTATCCTCATTGTGAGGCATTGTATTTTTTAGTTGTTTATATAGTTTTTCCTTAAACTGATACTTAGCATACTTGGAGTCTACATCAAATGATGAAATTAAGTATTCATAGAAGCTTTCTTTAAAGTGACGATATGATTGAGGTTGTCTGATATGAGTCAGGAAACTTTTCGCATAATCTTGGTAGTTATATCCATTTTCAACTTTACCTACAAATTGTTTAATAGCTGATAATAACTCTCCATTGCTCAAAAGGGTTGGATTTTGAATTTTGTTTGTGTTTTCCCAACTAGACTCCGTCAACTTTGAAGTAGTTATTACCCCATGTCTAATTTGATAAGTTACATAGTGGGATAAGTCTATTTCAAATTTTTTCTGTTTTTGTCGTTGCATATTTTTAATAGCTTGCTGATGTTCATAGCTATTGTCTGAGGTAATTAAACAATGTTGGTATAAGTAAGGATAACGTGGAATGAGAGTTCTCAAAGGTTGAGCTAAAGCACTATTAGTGTTTCTATAAATTCTTCCTTGTTGATTGATTAATTCTGCAAAACGTTTTAAGGTTAAATACTGCTCACTTTTTGTGAATGTATTAACTAGGTCAGACAGTCTTTTATTACTACGAGAACCATAGTAGCGGTTTGGTAGTTTATTCTCGATACTATCAAAAAGTTTGATTAAGTCTAGCAAAATATCTTTTTTATAGTTATAGGGTCGCTTTCTATTAATAATTATATGACAGCAGCGATTGAGGATAAAATTAAATTCTTCCTCAGTTGGCAATAATGTGATAATTGCTTCTAGTGCTTTAGCTACTTCTCTTTCAGGATATCCAGAACCTTTAATAAATAAAATTCTCAACCTTTCTATTATCTCTTCTGATGACTCTAGGTCTATCAATTGGAGAAAATGGTTATAGATATACTGTTCATACTGGGATTTGTCTTGTTGATGTTTATCCATAAGGTTTTTCATTTTATATATTCCCTCAATTTAGTTTTTTTCTGTTCTAGTTCGGTCAGTTATAATAATTTCTAATCTCTGGTTTTGATGGAGCTGTCTATAGGATTTCCTACAAGATAGCTATTAATTTTTCTAAATATAGTTTCTACCTAGATTCTTTCTCAGAAAAAAATCATATCTGGCAGCACCTAACACTTTAATTACACGGTTGACTAAATTTCTATCTGTTTTATTATCTTCAAAATTTACGCAGTTTTTATGAAGTTTTGGTAAAGATTTTGCGTAAATGTAGGTAGATATAGAGATTAATTGAACTGAGTCATCAATAATTATCAACTTCTAAAGTTGAGCGTTTCTTAAGTTACTGAGGTACAGTTGTTTTTCTTCTTTTCTATTAGCACCGAATCATAATTCCTACTCTGTAGGAAGATTGTATGCAACTTCCCTACCTCCAACCTACTCCCTCAAACAAACAAATGCGCATACCTCAAGCTTTTTGGGAATTGCTATAAATAGGATTTTTCACAACTTGATTACCATCAGCATATAAAAATACCACATTTTGGGATTATTAGTATTATATAGATGATTAAATATGTTCGTAGATATTAATTGTCAAGTAGCTAAGGGTCTAGTATATAGGATTTCCTGTTACCAATGGATAATGGATAATTGATAATTAATCCCCAAAGATTTAAAGCAACTCTTTTTCAATGGATAATTGATAATTGAACGGGAATAATTGATAATGAAAGAGTTTTTTAAATCTCTAATTTTAGATCCCTATTTCTATCTAAATCCCTCATTCTCTAATTATCTATTCTCAATGATTCATTGTTCATTATCCATTATTTATTATCCATTAATGAACGAGAAAGGGGTTAGAGAAAATTTAAATTACTACAGCTATCCTCAATAGGATATGAAAAGTAACCTTAGATAAAAGTATGAGAAAATATCAAGATTTAGATATAGGTCATTTCAGTTATCAGTTATCAATACCTCTGGCTTAACCAGGAGGCTTGAAATACTGAATTTTATTTGTTTTCATTCCCTAAGGGGAGAGGGTATTAACCTTATTTTTTGCTCAACAACCTTAAGAAATTTCACAACCTAATTTATGGTTATGATCTAAACCCATTTTTGACAATTAATTTAAAGACTAATAGGCTTTGTGGTAATTATGCTTCAGATTAGAGTAATACAATCTGATATTTTTGCCTCATCTCAATTCAAAATTATGACAATATTTGCCAAGCTACAAAAAACCTTCTCTATAACTTTTGAGAATTATTCAAATTTTTGATTTGGTTTGGGCTACTCAGTTAGATCCTAGAAAATAAGTTTGCTTCAACAATAACAAATACTCTTATATAATTATTACACATCTTTCAGGAGAACTGCCAATAGCTATGGTTTTTCGCATTACGTTATTCCAACTGACTGAAATATTAACTGCTACAACACTTACAGGTTTTCATATTCCAGAAAAAAAATTAATTACAGGTATAAATACAGATACTCGTAACTTACAATCTGGTGAAGGATTTTTGGCATTACGAGGGGAAAATTTTGATGGCCATAACTTTGTCAGGGAGGCAATTGAAAAAGGTGCTTCTTGTGTGATTGTGGAACAAGAATATACCTTCAATAATGAGGTTAAACAACTGTCAAATTACGTACCTATATTACAGGTAGAAAATTCTTTAAAAGCTTACCAAAAAATTGCTCGTTGGTGGCGAGATAGATTTGATATTCCTGTGATTTCTGTCACTGGTTCAGTCGGTAAAACAACTACTAAGGAATTAATTGCTGGAGTTTTGGCGACTCAGGGTAAAGTGCTGAAAACTGAAGCTAATTATAATAATGAAATAGGTGTACCTAAAACTCTATTACGACTTTCTGCTGATGATAATTATGCGGTGGTAGAAATGGCGATGCGAGGACCTGGAGAAATAGCAGAATTAACACATATTGCCAATCCGACAATTGGCTTAATTACTAATGTTGGTACTGCTCATATTGGTCGTTTGGGTTCTGTGGAGGCGATCGCTGAGGCTAAGTGTGAGTTATTAAGAGAAATGTCTAGGGATAGTATTGCTATTCTGAATTTTGATAATAAGAGGTTGATAGAAACTGCTGCTAAGTTTTGGTCTGGAGAAACTTTTACTTATGGTTTAGAAGGTGGAGATTTACAAGGAAATTTAATTGATTCTAAAACTATAAATGTTGAGGGTGTTGATTTACCTTTACCTTTACCTGGTAGTCATAATGCTTCTAATTATTTGGCAGCTTTGGCAGTTTTGAAGGTGCTTCATGGAAAGAATATTTCTACAAAAACTCTTTTTGAACCTTTGACTAATAATTTATCGGTTCAGTTACCTGGAAGTAGGGCAAAAAGATATGATTTAGAGAATGATATTGTGATTTTGGATGAAAGTTATAATGCTGGATTAGAGTCGATGATTGCTGCTCTGAATTTGTTAGTTGAAACTTCTGGAAAACGTCATATTGCTGTGTTGGGAACTATGAAGGAATTGGGAGATAAATCAGTTTTATTTCATCAACAAGTTGGTAATGTTGTACGAAATTTGAATATTGATGGTTTATTTGTTTTGGCAGATTTTGACGAAGGAAAAGCAATGGCTGAAGGTGCTGCTGGTTTAGAATTTATAGAGGTAGAAAATATTACTGTTGATGATGCTCATCAGAATTTAGCTAGACATTTACAAGAGTTTTTAAGAGCGGGCGATCGGGTTCTTTTTAAGGCTTCTCATTCTGTAGAGTTAAATAAGGTAGTCGAGCTTTTAATTAATAAGTAATTGATTTATTTGTAGCACAGACATCTTGCCTGTTAAATGTCTATCTGAGGTGATCGCTCAGAAACTATATCACTTTAATTGAATAAAAAATCATGTGTATATTCACAATAGACTATTATAACTTGATGATATCACAAAAATTGTGAGGATACAACTGAAAATTCTTTGACGCAGCTTTTTTTAGGTAGTGCTTCATAAAATGAAAATGTTGCTGATTTTTTCTTTCTTGAGGGGAGATGGAAAAATTTGATGCGGGAAAAATCAGTATTTATGGGTGCTTCACAAGATGAAAAATATTTCTCCTAATTGCTCCTGAGAAAAATTTCTGAATCTTTGATTGTCTACTGACAAGGAAATTTAATTGAATAAAAAGTCATGCGTAGAGGCGCAGTAGACCATCCAAACTTGATAATATCATAAAAATTGTGAGGATACAACTGAAAATTCTTTGACCCGCAATTTTTTCAGGTGCTTCATAAAATGAAAATGTTGCTGATTTTTTTCTTGAGGGGAGACGGAAAGATTTGATGCGGGAAAAATCAGTATTTATGGGTGCTTCACAAGATAAGAATATTTCTGTTATTGCTCTTCGGGGAAATTTCTGAATCTAGTGAAATTTTCTGACTATTGCGTATAGGGCAATAGTTTATTCATTTGCTGAAGCACCCAGAAAAAGGAGGTGATTTGATTTCTGGTTCTTCCATAAAATAAGAGGATAAATTTTGATTTTTGCTAGCTCTTCCAAATCTTAATCTAAATATTTAATAATTGAATTAAGGAGAGTTGAAGAAGCAACTTTGCCGAATGTGTAAATAAAAATTTTCATAGATAAATTAAATTATTAAATCATTTTTGTTTGCTTAAAGCTAAGTTAAGACTATTTTCAAATCTCGGCGTATTAGGTTTTATTTTGACAGCTTGACGATAATGACCTATAGACTAATTTAACTGCCTAGCTTGTGACAAAGCAGCTCCTAAATCTTGGTGATATAACGCTGAGTTAGGATTAATATAAAGAGCATGACGATAAGCATTAATAGCGTAGTTTGTCTTTCCCAACTTTAACAGAACTTCTCCTAAATTATAGTGATACAAGGAAGTGTGAGGAAACAACATAATTGCCTGTCGATAGGAGTTAACTGCTTCTAATAAATTACCGTCTTGTTTGAGTTTTCTAGCTTGCTTAAAATGCTCTATAGCTGTTTTTTTCTCATCCTTTTTAAAAGTTGATCAAGGATAATTTATGTCAACAAACCAGCTAAATGCCGAACTTTCTATATCCTCTATTTGCTCTTTCGATAAACATTCTTTCCATTGTCCCCATATGCCAGAATTAATGTGGTTGTTATGCAATAGGGAAACTGGGTCATAAACATCATTTCCTAACCCCTTCATAACATAGGAAATATTTTCTATCTCTTTAATTCTTTGTTTTTGTTTGCTTAGTTCCAGTTTATTTATTTGATATGGTCTTTGCTAAATCACTGTTAATTTTAACTTCCAAATAGTTAGCTATTTTTCAAACTTCATTGTACAAATCATTAGTCATATTTTCATATCTAGAAACCATTATTTTATCTATCCCAGTCCACAAATAGTAGTTGTTTAATTGCTCACCTAAGCTTGATATAGCATCCTCAGTAGACTTAGTAAATTTATTAGCTAACGATACAGCTATGTCGCGCAAATCTCTATAAACATAGACAACTCTTGCTTTATCTGCTACAACTAATGCTTTAACTTCAGCAGAGAAATTATGAGACTTGATTACTAAAAATTTCTCCTTTCTAGAGGCGACGTTTTCTAGATTATCTAAAAATTCTTTAGTAGGTAGATTAACCCAACCTATGGTCATACCGAGTCCTAAAGATTCAACAATTTCATATACTATTTGGTATTGTACAGTAGAACCTGCTCTAGCCATCCCGGCACAAATTATTAACATAGTTATCCTGGAGGTGTGATATCAAAGACTAAAAATATGATTG
>JAAUYJ010153162.1_pt1 | contig 16800 bp, 17 predicted proteins | sample 7278031 | NCBI WGS metagenome assembly JAAUYJ01 (sample SAMN14350222, study PRJNA611818) | marine sediment metagenome | isolation source: surface marine sediment (1.8m) | place: French Polynesia: Moorea | collected 2018-08 | reverse complement strand
CGCCCCCCCCGGCCCCGCCCCCACCAGCCTCCCGAACCGCGCCCCCCCCCCCCCCCGCCGGGCCCCCTCGCGTGCTTGGTACATAGAAAGTCTTCAATAGTTGAAAGCTGACTTTTTCCCTGTGGTTCAAAGCGACAGAATTTCGTTGTGGTCCTAGGACATTTTGGTGGGGGAGGGTATTATTTTTTTTTAAAAAAAGCGCTCTGCTACTGCGGCGGGTTTTGGCCTTTTCTTCCTTCGTCTAAGCTGATATGCGAATTGCTGCGAGCTAGTAGTAGCATAAGTACGGTACACATACGATTACAGTTGAAAGTTCGATTCCTAATTTTTTAAAAAAACCTATAAGGTGTACAGTGAGCTCTCGAAAGAGCTTTTTTTCTTTTCCCGAAAGATTATTCTCGTGTCTACCTATCAAAAAAACATAGCTGCTCGCGGTTTCACGGGTTTCAAAGTGACAGTTTGGGAGGGAGAGAGAGAAAGGAGGGACACGTTTGCTACATTATATGTCGGGAGCTGCACATCTTGCTGGAAAAGGTAAAGTTGCGTTTCTCTTTATAGCTGCACTCGGAATTGTTCTCTTTCAAGTGTGTGGGTTCGTGAGATTCTTCTTCTTCGACAGGTATACAGCGGCGATTGTTATATCAACGTGAGTTTGTTTTCCCCCTAGGTCTTTCTTTTGCACGGTAAAGTGTCAAGAAACGATCGAGAAAAAAAAGTCCATAAATCACAAAGTTGTCTTGTGGGTAAAGAAGGGGAGGAAAATCTATTTAAAAAGTCGACAGGATGGAGCGAAGAGTGTCAAATGTTAGTTCCCTCACCCCCTTCGGGTGTTTTTTCCGGGTTTTTTTTGCATATGTAAGGGAGGGCGAGCTTTTTTGCGAACTTGAGTCTTGCGTCTTTGTTCCATTGGAGAGAAACATTTCTTGGCTTGCGGTCTTGGGGTCTTCTATACCTTGCGATTCTCGAAACGGGGGGCATCATCATCATGGCATAAAAAAACGGGTATCCGGGCGCCTCCGGGCTGCTCCTTCACGTCGTTGAAAAGAATTTTTAGACAGATGAGGAGGAGGGAAATGAAAGTCTTCGTCCTTTGGATGCAACAGCCCGGGGCCGCGGAGATGTCCGAGGGGGTGGGTAAAAGAAATGTTCGTTTTCATTTTCCTTCTTTCTTCTTCGTCTTCCGTTCTTTGGAGAGTCTGTTGCCAGGCTGGCCTCCTTAGATGTTGTTCCAGACCTGCTCCTCGACCTCGGGGTCCCACTGGGTGGAGCCGTCGGACTTGTCCTGTGAAAGAGAACGCGTGAATGAAAAAAAGGGAAATCGAGGAGATTTTCGCGTCGTTTGAATTTATATGCTCACCATCTGCTCGACGAAATCGGGGTTGACGATGATCCTCGGCTTCTCGTTCTCTCCGGTCCCTCCGGCCTCCTTGCGGATGACCTCGTAGGTGAGGCAGGACTCCTGCTTGTTCATGCACCTCTTGACCTGGCGGGCCTCGGGGATGGTCATCAGCGCGCTCCAGACGTTGCCGAACCCGCCGTGGAAGGCCATGCGGAACATGGTCTTCTGGAGGAGGCTGCAAAAAAGGAGAGCGACAAATGTTATTATATATGCGTCAAATATGTGTGCCAGCTGTTATTCAAGTTACTCCTCCACTCACTTGGTGACGCCGCCGGGCTCCTGCAGGTAGTGGGACCCCTCCTTGACGACCTTGCCGACGCACCTCCAGAACCTGGTCTTGCACTTGGCCTCCCCGGTGAGGCCGGCGGTCAGCGGGTCGTCGTCCTCCTCGTCCTCGTCCAGGGGCTCGGCCTCGACCTTGGCGGCGGGGATGACGGGGGCGGTCGAGTTGTTGGACCCGGTGTTCACGGCGTTGGCGGTGGAGTCTGCAAGAAAGAGAAGGATATTTACGTACAGAACAGCTACAGGTGAAAGGTCAACGGCAGCGGCAACAACAACAGCAGCAACAACAGCAACAGCAGCAGCAGTAATAGAAGTAGTAGCAACAGCATCAGCAGCTCAACAACAGCAACAAAGCAGTTTCAGAATGATATTAACAAAGCTTATAGCGACAAGCATATATTTTACCTTGAAAGGAGAAACAGAAATGATAATCACTTTCAAAAATTGAGATGTGCACAACAAAATAGGGGAACTCACTGTTGCTGTCGTAGAGCGTCCTGACGTCGTCGAGCCCCCAGGTCTCGTCCAGGATTGGCGGCTCCAGCCCGTCCATGTTGTCCATGTTGGCGGCGGCGTCAGAGTCGTCCATGCCGTTGCCGTCCAGGAAGGAGCCCTTGAACTTCTTGTACAGGTTGCCCAGCCAGGATCCGTCGCCGGAGTCGGCGCCGCCGGCGATCTTGTCGATCTTGTCCTCGAACTCCTCAAGACCTGGCGAAAGATTGCAGAGAAGGAAAAAAGTTAGATTGTGTACAACATGGAGAGGTGCACACAAAACGGAAATAATATGAAAGTCACAAAAAACAAAAACTGTATAGAATAATACAGTACATCGACAATTATTTCAATTTGTGGTTTGTCGATCGTTTTAGCGTTTTGATCGTCGTGGCGTCATCACGAGAAATACCTCTTGATTGTTGGATGCCTGTCATACTGCCTGTGTAAGTCACGACACTCCTAAATTAAGCAACCAACTTGACCGAATTCTTCGCGTGCGAACTCGATATGTCCGCAATTTACTCTCCGCCCGCTCCTCCCCCTACCAAGCAACACCGCCAAACCATCCAAGAGCCCGTCTTCTCCCTCCCTCTTCCTCCTCCTCCTCTTTCCGCCGTTGTTGATCTGGTTGTTCAGCAGAGTCGCCGCTGCCACCACGGACCCGATGGCGGTCAGGGCCACGATGGGGTTGATCCCGGAGGTGCAGGAGTATCCTCCTCCTCCTCCGTAGTCATCCTCGTGCTCGGTGTAAACGTAGGTGGGGCCGTAGGTGGTGAAGCCTCCTCCTCCTCCGCCGTAGGAGTCAGACTTGTCCTCCAGTCCTCCCCCTCCGTTCTCCCCCACCAATGCTAGGAGCTGTGAGGTCCTGTCGAAGGCGATCCCCTCTCCAGTCTCAGAGAAGGCATCATCGCTGCCAACCCCTTTCCTCCTCTTCTTCCCCTTGTTCTTCTTCTTCCTCCTCCTCCTGTTCTTCCTCCTCAGCTTCTCCCTCAGCTCCTTCAGCCTCTCCAGCTCCTCCTCCTTCTCGGCCAGGACGGCCTCGCCGGCGCCGCCTCCGTAGTCATAGTCGTAGTAGAGGTCGTAGGAGGCCGAGGCCGAGGCCGCCTCCGCCGCCGCAGTCTTCGTCTCCATAGCCAAGAGGTCGGAGGGCATCCTCGAAGAGTTGCTGCTGCTGTTTCACTGTGAGATAACTGCAGGCAATACTTGGGATGGATGTTCGAAAGAGGATAGCAAATGGAAGACGGCGAATCCGAACGGAGACAGGACAGGTGAAGAACTTAATTATGGATGATGGGATGGTATAAGGGAAAATAAATTTTCTGTACAGCTAGCAACGACCAACGTTTCTCGCGCTTCACCTTCGTAGAGGACAGTGTGCAGGTTGTCAATGAGGGCTCCAAATGCATTGGGCTCGCCATTGGGCGCCTCCTCCTCCTCCCCACCTCCGGCCAGCAGCGCGCTCCTCTTCCTCCTCCTCTTCCCAAGCATGGTGAGCTTGGTGAAGACGGTGAAGAAGACAACACCAATGCTGGCGAAGGTGGTGAGGAGGAGGGCTAGGCTGATGCCCTCGCAGTCATCCTTGGTGGCGCCGTAGCCTCCACTGCTGAAGCTTCCATACAGGCTGCTCAGAGAAAAATCTGAGGAAGCCAGCATGCCGACAGAAGAACCCTTGGTGTTCTTGGTTTTGGAGAAAGCCCTTGCCTGTTCAGCCATTGCAATTGTTCTGAGACGGAAGGAGGCGAACTTTCTGCACTGTGACTTCTTGGAGCCTTTTTTTACCCATAAATTGTTACCATTTGCAGACTTGCTGCGTGATCTGGGACCGAATTAGTACCCACGACTTTCCAAACCTGTTATGAGAGAACGTTATACCGTAGTAGAGGATGTTATTTTCCCCTTGTACCTTGGTGGATAAAGTCCTGAAAGTTCTCGACAACGATGCCAGCGTCGGTATCGTCTTCCAACTCCAAAGCAGCGCTCCTCTTCTTCCTCTTCCCAAGCATGGTGAGCTTGGTGAAGACGGCAAAGAAGGTGACTGCAATCCCGGCAAAGGTGGTCAGCAGGGTGGCGAGGCTGATGCCCTCACAGTCATCCTTCTTCTTGCCGTACCCCCCGCTGAAGCTGCCATAGAGGCTGCTCAGGGAGCCGACGGCGTCGGAGGCAGAGTTGAGCATGCCAAAGACGCCGGGGTCCTTCTTGGGGACTTTGGAGGCCCTGCTCCTGAAGTTGTTGTATCCCCTCGCCATAGCGCTGGTTCTTCGTATAGGCCGGAGAATCGGATTAGTTTTTTCAGTCACTGTGACATACACCTTCGACGGAGATAATTGTTATTTTGAATGGTAGGTAGTCTGTGTTTCGGTGAGGATCACCAGAAAGAACGGAAGAGTTTTCGTCAGTCGTTCGTGCAATGTAAGAAGCTCTTTTGCCAGAAGAGACAGAGGTAGCCAAGAATCCTTACAAACTATTGTTGTGTGTGAAATGTCTGTCTGTCACTTTGTGATGGTCCTTATCGTTACCCTACCTAAACTAGTAGCTTTTTCAATTTGAAGTCGGTCACCATGGTCACGTCTCTTTCTCTAGGGAGCGTCGTCCGGAAAATCTACTACTCTTGTACCTTCTTGAGCGAACTGCTGGAAGTTTTCTACCAAAGCGGACATGGGACTGTCGTCCTCGCCGTCCACGCTCCTCTTCTTCCTCTTCCCCAGCATGGTGAGCTTGGTGAAGACGGCAAAGAAGGTGACGGCGATCCCAGCAAAGGTGGTCAGCAGGAGGGCTAGGCTGATGCCCTCGCACTGGTCCGTCTCCTTCTTCTCGTAGAGGCTGCTGAAGGAGCCCATCATGCTCGAGGCCGAGCCCAGCATCCCTAAGACGCTGGAGGGAGAGGCGGCAGTCTTGTAGGCCCTGGCCTGCAGGGACTCCTGCTGGGTGCCCATGTCTTGAATGTTGTTCTGAGGAGCCATGGCGACTTTTCTTCGAATTCGGCAAAAAAGGAACTGACGCTGTGACTCCTTTCAAGGTATTCAAATTGGGAAAGGATTTTACTGTTTGGAGAAAAAGGAAGGTGTCATTTCAAATTACTACTGATAGGACGTGCTCTCTAATATTACTTCTAAGTCATGCAGATCCATGTAGCGATTCAAGTACGGTGGATGACGGCAGCCAAAAAAAATACTACAATCACACATGAAAGCTACCATCACGTAGCGTGACCCTTGACTTCTCTTCTACCACGCAACAAACTCACATATCATTTGCATACGAAAAAGCGTTCTAATACTACTACGATAAAAAATCCTTATGGTTATAGATACCTAAGTTCCAGTAAACATCTTGCACCACAGAGGTGAACGGAATCGGAATCGAATCATCGGCAGTGCTTCTCTTCTTCCTCCTTCCAGCAGCCGTGATCAGAGTGAACAAGACTGCAAACGCTGCAGCCAGGGCAGCGCCCAGGGCAGCCAAGATGAGATCAGGACAGATGTCTAGATCAGACCCATCACAGTTTTCCTGAGCAGGATTGGGGCGACCCTTCATGTCACCCTTCCTCTTTGACTCAGATACCACCATGTCATAGCTAAATGGTTAGAATTGTTGTCAGTGTTTTGTGCAAGAAAATGGTCAGACAAATTCAAAACTTTATCCCACATTCTTAGTTTCATACTTTCTTTTTTTGAATAGATAAATTGTGCTTCAAGGGCACTGAAACCATATGTACAATAGTGACATGTTATTTACCTAGGTTCCATGAAATGTCTTCAAGAACATCAGTGAAGTGGACAGGAGCAGAGGAGGCAGCTGCACTCCTCTTTTTCCTTCTTCCAGCAGCAGTGATAAGGGTAAAGAGGATTGCAAAGCCTGCAGCCAAAGCAGCCCCCAGAGCAGCCAAGATGAGATCAGGACAGATGTCTAGATCAGACCCATCACAGTTTTCCTGAGCAGGATTGGGGCGACCCTTCATGTCACCCTTCCTCTTTGACTCAGACACCGCCATGTCATAGCTGGAGTTAAGGTTTGTTGTGAGTTGTGCAAGAAAATGGTCAGTAGAATCCCTGATAGTCATATCCCCAATGCTAAAAGTCCAAATTATCAAAATTGTTGTTCCAAGTATTGCTTCATCTAGTCAAATGAACATATGTGCAATAGTGACATTTGTTGTCAGGATGTAATTACCTAGATTCCAGGATATGTCTTCAAGAATGTTGGAGAACTGAACGGGGGCAGAAGAAGAGTCAGCACTCCTCTTCTTCCTCCTTCCAGCAGCAGTGATAAGTGTGAAGAGGACGGCGAAGCCAGCAGCCAAAGCGGCCCCAAGGGCAGCAAGGATCAGGTCAGGACAAATGTCCAGGGACGACCCATCGCAGTTGGACTGGGCCGGATTGGGGCGGCCCTTCGTCTCACCCTTCCTCGACGCGGAAGCGATCAGGTCGTGGCTGCTTTTTTATATGATGTTTTTGAGCAGTGTGCAAGAATTCCCAAAACTATTACAAGGGTGTCTTGTGTAATTATACGGGTGGTAATTGTAGGCAGTACAGTAGTAAGCGGTCGACATTTTGAAAGCAACGAGTATGTTTTGTGTGAGTACCGTGTACAGTCTCAAAGTACCTAAGCTCCACAAAAGGTCCTGTAGTACCAAAGTCATGAAGGAGTAGACAGGCGTGGAAGAAGTGTTCAAGTCGCTCCTCCTCCTCCTTTTCCTCCTCCTCCTTCCCGCCGCCGTTATCAGAGTGTAGAGGACTGCAAAGCCAGAGGCCAAGGCCGCGCCAAAGGCTGCTACGACTATATCCGGACAGATATCTAGCGAGGAGCTGGCGCAGTTCCTCTGGGCCGGGTTCTGGAAGCCCAGATCGTCTCCTTTTCTGGAGGACTCCGAGGCCAGCATGGTGTCTATGCCGTAGTAGTGGCTGGGGCGGTGGAAGCGTCTACGGCGGATGTAATTTCGGGGGCTGTAGTAGTATCTGATGTTTGAAAGTATGATTGATTTTTCGCGTGTGCAAGAATTTAAGTTTGTTTCTTTCCCAAAAAAGAGTGCACACTACTTTCTGTGTCCCGTCAAATAAAGTTACGTGTTTGTCAAAGTCTTTCTCTGTTCCGTCGGTGCAGACATTGCACACAAGGCGGTGCAAGCGAGGCTCTCAATGATTTGGGAAGCAGCAAGTGAAACATATAAAAGCACTACCTAACGACAGAAGCTGCTGCTGCTGCTGGCCCTCTTCCTCCTCCTCCGTCGCCGCCTCCCTCCTCCTCCTCCTCCTCTTGCCCATGAAAATGGTGGCAAAGAAGTTGGGGAAGAAGGCGGCGAGGGCGGCGCCGGCGACAGCGATGAAGAAGGCCATTGAGACCTTGTCCGAGTTGAGCCAGTCAAAGTCCAGCCCGAAGCAGCCGTCCTGGGCCGGGTTGGGCCGGCCCATGTACGAGCGAGGCTCGCCCCGGTCGGGGACATCACTACTGATGGTGTCCGGTTTGTTGTAGTAGGGGTCTACGAAGCACCTCAGGAGCGGCACCATCCTCAGCAAAATCCGGATAGGGTCAAGCGGGAGTTTTTCCGTGCAAGAAAATGTTTTTTTCTCCTTTAGGAAAGCTGTTGGAGGGAGGCCACTTTTGTTGGTATATGTACACTCTCTTGCTCATATGTATATGCTGCACCGCAAAAAATCTGACAAAGGTTACTTCCGGAAAAAGGAACGCATTTGCCATTTTGTTGCACAGTGCATCAGTGCTTCATATCGCGGTTGGGGGATAATATAGGAGGAGGAGAATAGCGGAAAAGCGGATGGAAGGGAGCGACTTGTTTTTGGGAATTGGATTGCGAAAGCGTAATACAGTAGGACAGTCACAGTTGTAAGCGTCGCTAGTGTTGTTCTGTGATACTTGGTCTATAGTATGGTAAGCTGTCAGATCGTGGTGGTGGTGGAGTGGTATAGTAGCATCTAAAACACATACCTATGAAATTTGTCACTAGTGTACATAGTCGAAATATTGTTTTTGCGGTTCATCAAAGTGATACCGACTAGTAGTGTGGAACGTACTGTAGTTCAGAATAAAATAAGTCAGTGGAATGGATACCGTTCAAAAAACGAGAGAAGAAGAACGCAATAAAACCCCCAAAAAATGTGGACGATCGTAAGTTGGAGCCAAAAAAAATCGAGCAACATTTGAACAGCGAAGCTACTGAAGCAAAAATTAGTCACCAAGCTGAGTCGAATTACAAGCTGTTAGAAAAGCGGGGAAATTAAGCACTGGAGGGAAGCGGAACATTTGTTTTTTCGTCTTTTTTTGTCGTGTGTCGTGCTGCTTGTTTTTTTCAAAGCGCGGGGTACCTAGATTCCAGAAAGTGTCCATGAGGACATCGCCCATGCGCACGGGCCTGTGCTCCAAGTCAGCGCTCCTCTTCCTCTTCCTCCTGCCGGCGGCGGAGGCCGCCGTTATCAGGGTGAAGAGGACGAGAAAGGCGGCGGCGTAGAGCGCGCCGAACGCCGCCAGAACCAGGTCGGGGCAGATGTTGAGGTCGGACCCGTCGCAGGTCTCCTGCGCCGGGTTCGGCCGCCCCGGGTTGTGGTCCGACCCGGAGGCGTCCATGTCGCCGCCGTCGCCGGAGCGCCGGAGGACCGGGGGCGACTCCAGGAGACCCGGCGGCGGGCGCGGCTTGTAGCCGCTGCCCCAGCCGAAGGAGAAGATGCGCGGGCTCCTTTTGGTTTTTTTAAAAGCGCGAGCGTGTGTGGTTTTAGTTTTTGTCATGTCGGGTTTTGTGCAGGCGAATCAATAAAGGATTGGGAGAGGCGTAGGCAGGAAAAGCGGGGGAGGCGACGATGGGCGGGGCAGGAAAAAGCAGTAAGCAAGAAAATGGCAAAGCGTTTAAAAACATGATTTGAAAACTAATAGGTAACAAAGACAAATTAGCTAAGCTCGCGGTATTCCTACTCAGTAAGCGTCGAAAAATAAGTGCAGCAGCATGCATTGTCCTTTTTTACCGGTGTTGACAGCTTCGGCCAGCATCCACCAGCGCCCCGGGCCCTCCTCCTCCTCCTCCTCCCCTGCGGGATCGGCATCCGCCGCCCCTCTCTTCCTCCTCCTCCTCCTGCCGGCCATGGTGATGGTGGTGAAGAGGACGAAGAAGGCGACGGCGATGCCGGCGAAGGTGGTGAGGAGGAGGGCCAGGCTGACGCCGTCGTCGCACTTGTGGTCGCCGCCGCCGGACATGGCGCCGTACAGGTCAGAGCCGGAGTCGGACAGGTCAAAGTCGGACGACGACGAGGACCCGAGACTGGACTTGTAGCGGCGCCCCAGCGGGTAGCTGCCGGCCGCGTCGAGGCCGCCCCCGCCGGTCAGCAGCGCCCGCGGCTCCCGCTCTGCCGTGGGGGAGGCGAGGCCGCTGCCGCCGACGCCGTCTGTCGGCGGGTTCTCGGCTGCAGGATGCTGCTGCTGCTGCTGCGGTGCCATTCTCTATGTGCTGTTGTTGAGCGCTGTCTAATCAAGCGGTTTTTCCCCACGAGGGAGGGCAAGCGATATTTTTTCCTAACTGTGACAATAAGCTTTTTTCATCCGCGTTTCTCGGCGGCGTTTTTTGCTAACTTTGTCAAGTTCGGCCAAATTGGGGGATGCAAAAATGCATGGCAAGCAAAAAAACCGTGGCTGTTCTGAGGCATGGGCGTTGGGTAAAAGAAGCAGGTGGAGATAGTAAGAAGTGTACTGTACAGCATGCAGAAGGGACAGATATAGGCAAGGCAAAAAAGGAGTACGTATACGAACTATGCTAGTGCGTTTTTTTAACCACCTAGCCAGAAGTAGTCCATGGCGGCGTCGAACCAGGGCACCGGCCTGAGCCCGTCCCGCACGTCCCTCCTCCTCCTCCTCTTCCTCCCGGCCATGGTGATGGCGGTGAAGAGGGCGAGGAAGGCCCCCGCCAGCGCGGCGGCCAGGGTGGCGAAGAGCAGGTCAGGGCAGATGTCGATGGAGCCGCAGTGGTTCTTGTCGATCTTCTTCTTGCCGTAGTCGTAGGAGCCGGCGAGGTCCGAGCTGCTGCCGGCCACCGAGGAGCTGACGCCGTCGGAGGGGCTGCCGGAGATGTCGCTGATCCTGGGGGTTCTTTTTTTTCGGTTCGCGGGGTTTTTTTTCGTGTGCAAGAAAACTCATTTTTTGAGCGCTGCTATATTGCTGCTGCTGCTGCGTTAGGTGAAGTAGGGCAGTAAGACTATAACTCTTTTCTTGGCTAGATTCGCAAGCAAGCGGCTTCTACAGTAGGTACGGACAAACAGATGCGATGAAGCAATGATGCTCTTAAACAATCTTTGATGATGCAGTTATAACAATTTTTGGCCACCCCGTCATTTTCGGTGCCAGGCTATTTCGCATTGGAATGGCAGCTAGGTAGGGTAGGTAGCCACTTCGAAACCGGGTGCTGCGAGCGTTGGCTGCGGCATTCTTTGGCAGTGTGAGTAAAACGTCAATCGCTCTTATGAGATCGGCTGGAATCATGCCTGGTTTCCAACTTACGTGCCAGTACTTTCGTCTCATCTCTCTCTTTCTCCAAGGTGTTCATTTCCTCAAAGTTGGAGGATGCACAAGCATTAAAATGAGTCCTGCCGCCAAAAACTCTTTTTTCTAGATCGGCGGAGGCAGACCGTTTCCCTTGCTTGTAGTGCAACAAAAAAAACATTCCCTTTTTCTCGGTGCAATCGTTTTCTTTCGACGGTACCCTGAGTCGTCCGTTCCTATTCCGTGAGTCTTTTTTACTCAATTAGGTCCCTAGAAAATCGATGAGGTTTTTTTCAAAAAAAAATATTTGCTCGTGCCACTCTTCAGTCGGTACCCAAGTACGTTGTTCAAAAAACCCTCTATCACAAAAAAGGGACCAAACCCCCCCCCCTCCCTCCCACACCCCAACATTTTCTTGCACTGCTTTTTTTGTGTGTTCAAAACTCCCTCGAGGATCCAGAGGCGAGCATCCCGCCGGAGAGCGGCTTGGCGGCCTTGGGGGAGGACAGGAAGGACTTCCCGGCTCGCCTGCCGAAGCCGCCGCCGCCGCCGCCGCCCACGTAGGGCCTGGCGCCGCGGGACCGCTTCGGGTCCGGCTCGGCGCTGCGCTTGGACACGGTCTTGGCGGCGGGGGAGTCCATCTTCTTCGTAGGGGTTTTTTTTTCAGAGTCCGAAAGAGAGAGAAAGGGAGATCTTTCACTGGTCCACCCTTTTGTAATACAGTTTTCGCTGGTGTTGTTCGCTGAGCGAACCGTGGAGGACGGCGGCCAAAAAGTTCTATTCCATGGGGGTATTTTTTGCGTGCATGAAGCAGTGATTTTTATTAGGTAAAAATCAGGAGAGGAAAACCCAACACCATGCAGAAGAAAAAAGGAGACTGGGAAAGATAGGAGAGCTGCAGGGGATAGGAGGCTAGGAAAATAGGATATTGGAAAATGTTGTGTCCAGTGTTAGTGTGCTGTGTGAAACAACTTCGGTTCCTACCGGAGATCAGGGCGGCGACCTGCTGCTGCTGCTGCTGCTGCTGCGGGGTCTCTTCCCGCTTTCTCCTCCTCTTCTTTTTCTTGCCTGCGGCCATAATGGCCTTTGGGCAAGAGGAAGCAAATTCGGGGAGGGATTCACCAACTCGGAAGGGGGGAGAGAATCAAATGGAAGTATTAGAGAGCCATGCATTCACAATTTTTTTCAGAGTTGCAAACAAAGAGATGGTTTTTCAAACATTCATTTTCAGTTGGTGAATCCCTCTGTTCGTTAAAGCTTCCCTGGTTGAGTATGAGCGTGGCCGCCAGCAGCGCCGCCGCGCCGACGGTGACGATGAGGTCCCCGTCGATCCAGATCTCCCCGCAGTGGGGGTCGACCTTCCGCTTGGACCGGCGGAGGAGGAGGTGCTGCTCGTGCTGCTGCTGCCCCTGACCGGCATCGTCACCGCGGTCTTGCGACAACAGCAGCGTCTTGAGCAGGCACAGCACCATGCTCCGGCCGAAGGAGGAGTAGGTAGGTGAGAGTTTCTCAGGGTCGAGCAGTGTTGTTCTCATAGTAGAGTGTTCTTCCCTATACGCAGCAGGCTCACTTTTGCAACTTTGGGTGAGTGTTTTTTTTGCGTATATAGTAGGGCTATTTCAGTGGTATGGCATGAGGCAGAGAGTATATAGCATCAGTAGCGCCAGTGATATTTTAGGCAAGTTCTTGTTGGCTCGAAAAAGGGTACGATGGACAGTTCCCTGTTTTTTTTCAGTTCAATTAAGCTTCCCACCAACCTACGAGAGAGACGACGATTCGCGCGAGCAACAAGATGGATAGAGTAGGAAACTTATACGTCTAGCGCGGTTAAAATCTAGGGGATTTTTTGGGGGAGCCCACAGCGGGGGGGGGGATCTTTCGTACCGGCGTGGAACACATCGGGGACGGCGAAGGGGAGGTTGTCTAGCCAGTATCCCGTGTCGGAGGAGGGGTCCTGCTCCTCTCCGGCCGCCGCCGACCTCCTCCTCCTCCTCCTCCTCCCGGCCATGGTGATGGCCCTGTAGAGGAAGCCGAGGGCGGCGGTGGCGGCGGCCGACAGCGCGTAGAGCGCCTGCTTGATGGGGATGCCCTCGGGGCAGTAGATGACCTCGTCCTTGTGGTAGGAGGCCGAGCCCAGGAGGTCGCGCTCCTGGCGGTGGTGCAGCGCGGGCACCACCTCGCCGCCGAGGGAGGCCGCGGAGGCCAGGGCGGGGGCGAACGGGGACTGCATCTGCTGGGGGCGCTTGTAGGCGTAGGGGGCGGAGCCGGCCATGTTCGTTTTCTCTTTGCTGGCAAAAAGGTGGACTTTGTAGAAAGATCTTTCCCTTGTACGTCTTGAGACTGGCTTGGGGAGTTTTAAGGGTTTCTCTCTCCCTTCGGCAGGGACTTTCTTTTGACTTTGCCGCCTATTCCCATGCACTTTTGGGTGCAGCTAGAAGAAGGAAGAGGGGGGACGATACTGTTTTTGCGGAAGCGATCCGTCGGCAGGTGGAGAAGTGGGCAGCTTTTGGCTCTGCTTTTTCGTCCTCCACTTTGCCCGCGTTTCGTCTCGAGTCATAGCTTCGAACTTTTTGTCCGGCGACGGTCGGAGAATGGGAAATAAGGAAGAAAAGAGGACACAGAGAATAGAGAGGGGGAAATTGCAACTCTTCTTTGGGGGGCTTTTCAAGCTAGCTGCGGATGCGATATGAGCGGCAGTGAATGAAACGAACTTTGTCGCTTTTGTCGTAAGCGCGTTTTTTGTCGTCCTATTATTACCAAGCCAAGTTAGCGTGATCGTCTCCTGCCACCAGGGCGCCCTCGTGACGCCCTCCTCCTCCTCCTCAGTCGACGACAACCCCACCGACCTCCTCCTCCTCCTCCTCCTCCTTCCGGCCATGGTGACCGCCCGGAAGAGGAAGCCGAACGAGGCGAGGGCGGCTGCCAGCAGGGCGAAGAGCGCCTGCTCCACCGGGATGCCCTTCTTGCACTTGTGGCCGTACCCGGAGCCGGAGAGGCCGCCGAACAGGTCGAGCTGCCTCCCCTCCCTCTCCGTCTCCGCCGGGAGCTCGGGCTTGAGGTACCGCGGCCCGAGGAGGAGGGAGGAGGTCAGCGGAGAGGCCAGGTGGTCGGGCGTCGCCGCGGGGGACGCTAGTCCAGAGTCTGTGCGGTCGTCGGTGGTGCTGCTGTTGGCGGCCTCTGTCTCTTGGAGGCTTTTCCCGCCCAACATCTTGTCACGTGTCGAAGGCATCTTATAATGAAGTAGAAGCGGCTGTAGCAAGCGGCGAGCGGGCTAGTATACGATCGAACCCAATGAAAGATCTTTCACCTTTTCCCGTGGGATGGGGGGGCGTAAATTTTGCTGCGTCAAGGGCGTCTCTTTAGGCAGCAGCAGCTGTGAAACTTTTGGTGGCATGCGCTGTGTAGGGGGGTTGGGATCGCAAAATATAAACTTTTTTTTACTTGTGCGTCATAATTGGTGGTGGCGCGGCGGCAAAAAATTATTTGCAATCTAAGAATTAGGCAATTCTCTTGCATGAGCAAAGACAGTCGGTGGTTAAGAAGCATAGGTGGTAAAGGTGCTGCAGAGATTAATGTCTGTTTGAAAGGAACAAGAGAAAGAGGAAAAATCAAAGGTTTGTTTAGTAGTGTAGTGTTGTTAACAGGACAGAGGACAGGCAAAGTGAAGGAACAATAAAATGCTGATGCTTCCGTCGAAAGAAAAAAAAACTGAATTTAAAATTATCCCTATGGATGTCAGGCTTGTCTAAGATAGTCTCGAGGAAAAATCACGTTAAAAGAGATTTCCGGCCAGGTTCCCATCAATAGTGCTCCCTCCTACATTATTCGATAGCGCGCGTTAAAGTCTCCGTCTTTTCCCTCCCGCCCTTAGAGAACCCACAGATAGAACGATAATTTGTTTGGGATATTTGGTCTGTACCTAGGTGGACGAGATCCATGAACTGGTCGTAGAGGGTGAGGTCGTGCAACCTGGTGCCGCGCTTGACCCGCCGCGGCCGCGGCCGCCCAGAGGGGAGCGGCGGCGGCGGCCCGTGGCGGCGGCCGGTGAACAGGAGCGTGTAGACGCTCCTCTTCTTCCTGCGCCTCCGCCTCTTACTACTCCTCTGACTGCTCTGACCGACGACACTGGATGAATCTGACTTATTTTTGCTGCTCAGCAACTGCTGGGTCTGCAAGAGGTCTTTTACGAGGAGTCCCCTGAGGACGACAGTGGCCGCCGCCATTGCGCCGATGGCGGCCACGACGGAGGCGGCGGCCACGGTGCCCGGGCAGTCCTCCAGTATCACGGAATCGGGATGCTGTGCCATGGCCGCAGCGGCCCCGGCGGCCTCACCGCCGCCGCCACCCAGGGGATAGGGGGGCATGGCAGAAGCACAGTGTGTTTGATTCTAGTTTACCTGTCGCAACGCCCAAGCGATGCAACACTTTACTTTTAAGCGTGCATGTTGTATCCGAAACTCTTTGAGCAAAGCGCCCGCCCCTCCACCGTGCACTGTGCACACACTACACGCGTCACAAATATGGTTTTTAAAAGCACAGTGGGAATGGAAATCTGTGTATGTCCGTGTCCGTGTCACCACTGCCTCCTCCTCTTCTTTCACTTTCCTTTCACCGAAATATAAAAAGAGCAGGAGGAGGAGGAGGAGGAGGCAGCAGCTGGGACAGGCGCGCACGCATGTGAGAGGGAGAGCGAGAGAGTGTGTGTGTGTAGGAGTGTGCACCAATGAAACTTGTATGGAAGAGGGGAGATTCGTAGAAAGAAAGGAGAAAAGAGGAGGGGAGAGAAATTGAGGGGGGAGGGGGGGGAGGGGGAGGCGGATGCAGCGGCACTGTGCATGGGGGAGCACCGTTAGACCACTTGGGAAGAGGAGAAACGGGAGGGCCCCCACCGCCGCCGCCGCCGCCGCCGCCGCCGCCGCCGCCGCCGCACCAAAGTAGGGGAGAGGGAGGAGAGGACACAGGTGGACTAGAATTGGGAGCGGAGGAGGGTCTCCTCTTTCGCCTTTCTTTAGTACACTATGCAGACACCAGTGGTCAAAAAGAAGAATAAAAGTATTAGAGGAAGGAGAAATTCAACAATGGACTGGTTGCAGGCATTGGTGAATTCCCGGCAGAAGATTGTCTCTTTTTTTTGTTCCCATGCCCTGGGCGGCAGATTTTAAGAGAGGAAGGACGCGAGTAGTTGGCAGCATGTACACGTAGTGTGCTATGGGAGGATCACAGAACAATGGCATAGTAGCGAAAAGTACAGTGAGAAAGAGACAGGCGGGGGGCGATCGGGGGCGGGGGCGGCCAACCGTGGGTACAATCCATGGCCGAGGAGAGAGAGAGCGGGCAATTACTCCCCGGCGGCGGATCGTATAGCAGGGTGTCAAAAAAGCGTACTTCGAGGGATAGATTTTCCCAATCCGTGACAGATGCGGTATCCCCCCCCTCCGTCCTCCCCTTTTCGATAGTGTTTTCTACCCTCTCACAGGTTGGCGTTGCGAAATCAGTCCCCTTTTTTCCCGGATCAGATCCTCCCACATAACGTACGTGACAATGACCGAACTTTACTGCAAAAAAAATAAAATCCGAGGTCGAGCTGCGCAAGAAACAGATGTTTTCAGAGCTCTTTTCGAAATTGCGAGAATGTATGCTGCTTTACAACTGGCAGATATGCGCTAGAGATTTGCGAGGGGAGGGGGAGGGAGCATGCAATAAAATTGTGGCATGCACGCCGCCAGCCCTCGGGTCTCAGAAAGGGAGAGGAAGAAGTCAAAATCTTGACTGCGGCAAAAAGGGGAAAAAGTAAGTGAAGACGAACGCATTTTTCTGACCTGGCAATTGCCCTAAGATCCAATGCTCCTCAACGGCGATTCTCCTCCTCCTCCTCCTCCTCCTCCCGCCATTGATGTTCTGCTGAATGGCGTTCCTGAGGAAGAAGGTGATGGCGCCGATGGTCCAGAGCGTGTACAGGAAGGTGCCCGGGTCGGCGATGCCGGGGCAGCAGTCGCTGCCCTTGGAGTAGAACACTCTGTCCACGAGATCAGAGACCGAGCCCTTCAGCCCGTCCACACCGCCTCCGCTCTCGGCCTCGTCCGATGAGACTGGGGCCATGGCGGTGATTGCAACGCGCGCTTCCGCCACCAACTAAGTACGGGGAGAGACTG
>JAAUYJ010130364.1_pt1 | contig 16805 bp, 13 predicted proteins | sample 7278031 | NCBI WGS metagenome assembly JAAUYJ01 (sample SAMN14350222, study PRJNA611818) | marine sediment metagenome | isolation source: surface marine sediment (1.8m) | place: French Polynesia: Moorea | collected 2018-08 | reverse complement strand
TTGCTTCTGCGTAGCAGTACGACAGTGAAACCCAACAAAAGCTTGCTCATGTTGGGTTTCGTTCCTCAACCCAACCTACGCCTAATGCACTATTTTAGCTGTGTCAGTCCACTAGGATAAATAGAGCACTTTCCGATGTTATGAGATACAATTACCGGCAAGATACCCACACTGTAATACCATTTTGATAAATGTTTGCTACAAATAAACTTCTAGGTTTTAGGTTTCAGGATTCTTGGAATTGTGACTAAGGATATTTCTAGTCAGCCATAAACCCCAATTCCAAGCGTGACGGGCTACAAAGCGCGTGTTTAGCTAGTAATGTTTTTTGTTGGTTTGTGGGGTATAGTTCAGTTTTGAATCCAAGTAACATAAAACAGATAATCTCAGATTTTTATAGATAAAATCATATTTCAGCCAACAGTTACAAACCCCTCCGCCATCTGAGAGCGGGCAGCATTTTTCTTGCAAACAAACATGACTGTTTTCATATTATTTTTCCATCAAGATAGAATTTTACTGACAACAGCTAGAATTGGCTGAATTTGAATCTATGCTAACAACTAGATTTTTTTCTGGTGCAGTATCAGCAACTTTGACCACAAAAATTTCCCAACGGTTACCATCGGGATCTGTCACCCAAACTTTATCCTGAATTGCATAACAACAGTCTGTTTCATGTTCCTCAAATAATGATAATTTAGCAGTTTTAAATCGCTCAATAGCTGCTGTCACTGCTTCGGAAGTTTCTACTTGTATTCCCAAGTGAGACAAATTTCCACCAGGTTGCACATTTTCCGCTAAGTTGAGAGTAAGATTCAGAGGTGGGTTAGCAATATCAAATTTTGCGTAATCAGATTTATACTTAACTGGTGCAACTCCAAACAAAGCTTGGTAAAATTCTACAGACTTTTCTAGGTTGGTCGCTATTAAAGCAATATGAGTTTTGAGAATAGACATTTTTTATTCCTTAAATTTAATAATTTAAACAACTGAATTTTTTGCCAAAGCTTGTAAAAAGCTAGTTTGAGCTTCTCGTAAATCAATTTCTGGATTTGCTGTTAAAATAATCTCCATTGCCTGATCATAAGATGATCCAGAATTAATCAAATACCCGGCAAGACCTGTAATTGTTGAATTTGTTCTCGACTTGGTGCAGTGCCACCTTTGATCGGTAGCCACAGATGAGGTAAGTTAGCTTGCTCATAAATTTCTTTCTAAATTAGAGGGGTCATCCATCACAGAGACTATTGCAGCAATACCTAATTTCTGTAATTCTGGCAATTCTTCTGCTGTTGGTTTCCCCACTCCTGCTAGTTTACCTGGAATCACCCACCCCAAATTTTCTGCTATCGGTTGAGTTGTTTGTTCTTCCATTGTTACTTTTCCTTTTCTTGATATTTACTTAGGAAAGATGAACAAGCAAGATGCTTTTGCTACTATAATTTACAACAACGCGGATCTAACAAAGTCGCCTTTTCTGGTTCGCGAGGAAACCAAAAAGCCGTGCGCTTGCAAAATTCTACTAACATTAACATTACTGGTACCTCTATTAATACTCCCACTACTGTTGCTAAAGCAGCTCCAGAATTTAAACCAAATAAAGTAACCGCAGTGGCGATCGCTACTTCAAAATGATTACTCGCTCCAATTAAAGCAGCAGGAGCAGCATCTTCATAATGTAGTTTCATTTTCAGTGCTGCTACATAAGCAATTAAGAAAATAAAATTAGTCTGGATAAATAGAGGTACAGCAATTAATAAAATATGGAAAGGATTTTCAACAATTAATTCCCCCTTAAATGCAAATAATAAAACTAAAGTAATCAATAAAGCGGCAGTAGAAACCGGACTTAAATATTTAATAAACTTACGTTCAAACCAAGCTTTTCCTTTATATTTAAAAATCCAGTAACGGCTATATATTCCTGCGGCTAGAGGCAAACCCACATAAATTAACACTGATAAAACAATAGTTTCCCAGGGAACAGTTAAATTATTTGCTGATAATAACCACCGCCCCAGAGGAGCATATAAAAACAACATTGTCAAGGAATTAATCGCCACCATTATTAATGTATGCCCCTGGTTACTGTAGGAAAGATAACCCCACATTAATACCATTGCGGTGCAGGGTGCGATACCGAGTAATATTGCACCCGCTATATAAGACTCTGCCAGCGTTACTTCTGCACCGCGTAATATTTCTGTACCTGTTAGCAGTGAGCGGAATAACCAACCAAGAAAAAACTGGGCAAATGCTACCATCGTAAAAGGTTTGATTACCCAATTTACAACTAAAGTTAAGATTACAGGTTTAGGAGCGCGGGCAGCATTTTTAGTTTGGGTGAAGTCTATTTTTACCATAATCGGATACATCATAAAAAATAGACAGATAGCTATGGGGATGGATACTTGATAGATACTCATAGCATCCAGGGTGTTGGCGACACCAGGAAATATTTTACCCAATGCGATACCCCCCAGGATGCACAAAATTACCCAGATGGTGAGATATTTTTCAAAGAAGCTGAGTTTACCGCCTGCTTGCACTGCAGATGTGTTGATTTGTGATGAATTCGTATTCATAATCTGTTTAATTAATATTCTGTTATACTATAGCTTTAAGCATTCAGCTATCAGCCATCTGCTAAACTCAAAACTATTGGCTCAATTTCCTAATACTTTTTTGTAGTGCTATAGTTATGAAAAGCTACTTTTGGCAAATATTCTATCTAATACCTACCACCTACCACCTCGAAATCAACTACGCTCCGCAATAACTTTATGAAAATGGTATAAGTTATTCTCCAGATCCAGCTTTCCAAGCGATCGCTTTACTAGGTTGAGGATTAGGTAATTTTAGAGAAACTAAAGCTGCTCCCAAAACGAATAACGTTGATACCCAGAGACAGCCAACTAAACCAAATATCTGATACACTAACCCAGATAAAACTGTACCAGCAAGACGACCTCCGGAATTAGCCATATAATAGAAACCAACATTTAAAGCTACTTTGTCATCATCGGTAAATGCCAAAACCAGGTAGGAGTGAACAGCAGAGTTGAAAGCAAATACTATGCCAAACAGCATCAGTCCACCTACAATTACAAAATTAGGAGGTAAACCTAATTGTAATGCTAGAGCGATCATGCAGGGAACACAAGTTAACGTAAACGTCCAGAATTGGATAGTATTTGACTGCGGTGGCTTACCAGAACCAAATTTTTGTATCAGTGTCGGTGCTAAAGATTGAATAATACCATAACCAATTACCCAACAAGCCATAAATCCACCAACTTGAGAAAACGACCAGCCCAAAGTACCTCGCAAAAAAACTGGTAATGCCACTACAAACCAGACATCTCGCGAACCAAATAAAAAGAAACGGGCACCAGAAAGAATATTAATTTCCTGACTTTTAGAAAAAAGTTGGCTAAATTTCACCTTCTTTTTAATTTTGCCCATCCCTTTTGGCAACATTAGCCCAGTGAACATAATCAAAAACAGTCCGCCCGCCATTATCCACAGAGCATTAACAAATCCAAATAATGACAGCAGCGCACTACCCACAAAAAAACCAACCCCTTTAAGAGCATTTTTGGAACCAGTTAAAACTGCCACCCACTTAAATAGAGATGATTGAGCATCTTGAGGAACTACCAACCGAATAGCACTTTTAGAACTCATTTTAGTTAAGTCTTTAGCAATTCCAGAAAATGCTTGTGCTACCATCACATAAAACACAGCCAACCACTGTACCCAACTTTGGTCTACCCATGAAAGCATGATCAGGGAGAAAACCTGTAACCCAAGACCACTGTACAGAGTCACTTTTAATCCAAATTGAGAACCGATCCAACCGCCTAAAAAATTGGTGAAGATGCCAAAAACTTCATAAAATAAGAATAAAGAGGCAATTTCTAGGGGAGAATAACCAATATTGTAGAAGTAGAGCAGCACCAACATTCGTAATGCACCATCAGTAATGGTGAAACCCCAGTAGGCAAGAGTGACTAGGGCATAATTTCTGAAACTAGCACTTTTGGTAGAAGCCATGATTTTAATTCTTCCCAACTATAATACAATTACAATTTAAGACTCAGAGCAACTTTACGAGCTAGTTCTGCCATACGGTTGGCATAGCCCCATTCATTGTCATACCAAGCCAAAATTTTCACTTGGGTTTGGTCTACTACCATTGTTGAAAGAGCATCAATGATAGAAGAGCGAGGGTCATCTTTATAATCAATGGAAACTAAAGGACGTTCTTCATAACCAAAAATGCCTTTGAGTGGTGGTTGTTGAGATGCAGCTTTCAGTAAATCATTAATTTCTGCAACTGTAGTAGGGCGCACTACTTCAAATACACAGTCTGTTAAAGAAGCATTCAACAGAGGAACTCGTACTGCCAAACCATTCAACTTACCATTAAGTTCTGGATAAATTAATCCGATAGCTGTTGCCGAGCCAGTTGTTGTTGGAATTAGTGAAAGACTTGTCGCTCTGGCGCGACGCAAATCTTTATGAGGTGTGTCAACAATAGTCTGAGTATTGGTATTGTCATGGATAGTTGTAATCACTCCATGTTTAATTCCTAATCCTTCGTGAATCACTTTCACAACTGGAGCTAAACAGTTTGTGGTACAAGAAGCTGCTGTGAGTAAGTGGTGTTTTTCCGGTTCATAGAGATGATCGTTGACACCCATAACTACATTTAATGCTTCTTCCTTCACCGGAGCAGCAACAATTACTTTTTTAATTCCACGTTTGAAGTAAGGTTCGAGGGTAGTTTTTGTTCTAAATTTACCAGAACATTCGAGGACAATATCAACATTAAAGTCTTCCCAAGGTACTTCACCAGGTTGGGAATATTCAGTAAAACTCAGGGGTTTACCATCAATTATTACTCGGTCACTGACTGCTTCTACTTCCTGTGACCACCTTCCATGTACAGAATCAAACTTGAGCAGATGTGCTGCTGCTTCTGTGCCACCTTTGATTTCATTGATGTGGACAAACTCTAGTTCCGACCAACTCCAAGCAGCACGGAGAGCTAACCTTCCCATGCGACCAAATCCATTAATTCCTACACGCACTGCCATAATTTTTGCTCCCTATTTAGTTGATTAACTATATTGATTAATATTTGGTTCGTTTAGTGAGAACCTCATAAATAGTCAGGTTAAACTCTGATTTCCCATCGAATACGGTTCCGACTTTGCTTTTGTGATAGTTGCGGTAGAGTCTCATATAATCATCTTCCCCAAATGGAATATAACCCACCGAACTCACAACTTCTTTAGCGTTAGTCATGTAGTAGTCGATGAATTCATTCATTAATGGGTTATTCTGTGCCGACACTGCGTTGACATAAATGAACAGAGGTCTAGCCAAAGGTTGATATTTTGCTTGCTCTACAGCAGTTTCTGTGGGCATCACTGCACCGTTACCGCTATCAACGCTCAGAGCTTTTAATTTATCTTGATGCTCTATATAATAGGCGTAACCAAAATAGCCTAGAGCGTTGGGGTTGTTGCTAACTCCTTCTACTAAGACTTCATCATCTTCGCTCGCTGTATAGTCACTACGAGTCTCTCTACCTTCTCCAACAATAGCCTCGGCAAAATAGTCATAAGTTCCGGAGTCAGTACCGGGAGCAAATAGTACCAACGGTTTGTCTGGCCATGAGGAGCGCACTTGGTTCCATTTGGTTATTTGTCGTTGCCCTTCAGGTGCCCACATTTTTGCTAACTCGGCAACGGTAATCTCGTTAGCCCAGGTATTTTTAGGGTTAACGACAACTGTGAGAGCGTCGAAGGCGATGGGTAGTTCGATGTAGGATATGTTATTTTCTTTGCAGGCTTCCATCTCGTTTTTGAGTATGGGGCGAGAAGCGTTATTGATGTCAGTTTCGCCTGCACAGAACCTTTCAAAGCCCCCACCTGTACCGGAAAAGGTTGCACTGACTTCAACGTCGGGTTTATCAGTGGCGTTGAATTTTTCGACAAGTCTCTGGGTGATGGGGTAGACGGTACTGGAGCCATCTATTTTTATAGGTTGTGATTCTTTGACCTGACTGGAACCACAAGCAGACACTGCTATTGCTACCCCAATGGTTAAGGTCTTTGCTTTCAGACCTTTTAACAGGAATTTTAAGGTTTTGTTCATCCTATTCATTCCAAAAAAATTTGATATGTGGGATAACGTTAATATAACAAAAAAAATTGATATGTCAATAGTTAAACTTTTGACTTTTGGATTTGGTCAAAAGTTAAAAATCAATCTATACATTTTTATAAAATATTGCTACATTGGTAGGTGTTAGGTTGTAGGTGTTAGGTGTTAGGTAGGAAATAAATCTTAATCAGATATTTATAGCTGAATTATGTTTTTTAATCCCAAATTAAAAGTATGGTGCGGGGCTTCTGCCAACACTCTATAAATACTGATTATAAATTGCCTATTCCTAATATCAAATCACCTATACCGAAAACTTGTCTTTGTTGCCAAACCATTAATACACCAGTAATTGCCATAAAGGTTAGTACAACTTGCCGAAATTGTTTATCGCTCATTTTACTCAGAACATATTGCCCCAATAAATTACCAGGGAATGCTGCAATTCCAATGATTAAACCGTATCCAAAATATTCTGGAGTCATTGCTCCAAAAGAGATATAAGTAATAATTTTTACTAAATGAACCACAGTCAGATTCACGGCTTTTGTCCCCACCATTTCCTCTTTTTCTAAACCATAACTGAGGAAAAATGAATTTAATACTGGCCCTGTACTACCAATCATTCCTGAAACAAAAGATTTCAGAAAACCTAATGGTAAAAAATACCAAGTTTTCATATTAAAAATACTTTCTTTTTTGCTAGAAGCATAGTTAATAACTGATAGAATTAAAAATAATCCGATGAAGATTTGCATCCATTCTAGGTGAATGTGAGTAAAGGTATAAGCACCAAGAATAGCACCAGCGATCGCTCCGGGTAAAAACCAAGCTGTAACTTGCCAGTCATTGTCACGCCAATATAGCCAAGCTCTTTGAGCGTTTCCTCCTAACATTCCGAGAGTAATAATAGGTGGCACTGCTGTGGAGCTGAGTAAAAAATTAACTAATGGAATCAAAATTAGTGGGCTGCCACCACCTGCTAGAGTGCTGAAAAACCAAGCGACAGAGCTAGCAAAACTAAGTACAATAAAAGTCATTGTAAGTTCGGGCCTTAATTTTTTTTATCATTTTTGTAATAATTCTTAATTTTACCTTATTATTGTTCATGTATTATTCAATAGAAATGGGGCAAGTTTAGCAAAACCTTCCCCCATAGCGTTTCTCAAGTTCTTGAGGTACAGCTATCTTTTTGGGAATTGCATAATTGCGGGATGATTTTTTCACAGAGCAGAAACCATAATCCCCGTGTCAGCCGAAATCATCCCAGTATTCAGCAACGCCTGATTCCCTGTTCCCCGTTCCCCGTTCCCCGTTCTCCGTTCCCTGTTCCCTCAAACAAATGAATGAGGGTATCTCACCAATATGGGAATTACTATACAAACTGATAAATATCTGATAAATAAGCCAGAGAATATCAATTGTGAATATCTCCATTAGGCATCACAGCACCTTTCATTTGAGCCCCACTTAAATTAGTTGTGCTTAATTCAACCCTTGTTAAAATAGAGTCATTCAAATTAGAGTTACGCAAATTTGCTTTTGCCAAATAAGCATCAGTTAGATCAGCCTTGGTAAGATTTGCCTGACTTAAGTTGGCTCGACTTAGATCCGCTCTCACTAACTTGACTTGACTGAGGTTAGCTCTGACTAACTGAGTTTTACCAAGTTTCACATCTGCCATAATAGCACCAGTTAAGTTTGCACCACTCATGCGTGCATCCATTAATCCTGCTCTTTCAATCTTGGCATTGATCAGACTAGCTCCATACAAATTAACTCCAGCTAAGTTAGCCTCTGTTAACAATGCACCATCCAAAATTGCCTCAGTTAGATTTGCCTTTGTTAACTTCGCACCCCTAAGTACAACTTCGCTCAGGTTTGCTCCTCTTAAATCAGCTTTAGTTAGATCTGCACCAGTGAGATCGACACCCCGTAAGTCAGCCCCACGCAGGTTTACACTCCTAAGATTGGCAATATCATAAACCCGCTTCTCCTGGCGAAAGTTGGCTCCCCGCAGGTAGGCACCGCGCAAGTCAGCACCCTGCAGGTTAATTCCTCGCATATCTGCTCCACTGAGATTAGCATCTAGCAGAGTTGCTAATTCTAGGTTAGCTTTCCGAAAGTCAGCACCCTGTAAGTTAGCGCCGTGGAGATCGACATCAGCCATGTTAACTTCTTGTAGGTTTGCTTGGCTGAGGTAAGCACCACTGAGTTTGGCAGTAATTAGATTTGCTCCTTGTAGGTTAACTCTGGTGAGAAATGCTAATATTAGGTCTGCTCCCTGAAGGTCTGCTTTAGCAAAGTTGGCTCCAATTAAATCTGCCCCATTTAATTGTACATTTCTTAAATTGATGCCCTGAAAATCAGTTTCTCCTGCTGTATATCTCCTGAGAATTTCACCACCACTCATTATGATTTTCCTTTAGTTCAAAAAAGTGTTAATTATATATAGCATTTCCCAGTCTAGTGAGGTACGCTCATTCCTTGGTTTTAGGGAGTAGGGAGTAGGGAGTAGGGAGTAGGGAGTACAGAAGAAGGAACAATAGGGATGATAAAATCAGAAAAACAACTGTACCTCGTCAGCTTGAGAAATGCTATATAGCTATCCTAAATTATTTTTTACTTAATATACTTATATCATGTCCGGTTGAATAGTTATAAATAACGATCAAGGAGTCAGTAGTTAGGAGAGAAAAAGGTCAACACAAGCAGAAAGTTTTTTTATACCTACTTATCCGGACATGATATTACAATTGAATTGTTTTGCTCCAAATTATTGATTTGTTGCCTATTTTACGACCATGAATTTTAACTTTTGTCAGAGATTCTGATTGGAGATTGGCAATTTTGTTTTGAATAAATGTAGCCATATCTTCTGAATTTGGTATGGGGTCAGATTCTAGAATAATATGTAGCCGACCGTTTTTGATTCCAGCTATGGCAGTAATTCCTTGTTGTTGCAGTGATTGATTAATTATTAAAGAAATTGCTTTGGGATTTCCCTGCTTGGCTAATTCTAAAATTTTTTGTTTGTTTTCACCTAAACTATTGGTTTCTAGTTCTAATTGAGCAGCTACATTATTAGAGGTTTCGAGATTAAGTTTCTTTCTTTCCTCTATTTCTAATTGTTGCATTACTTGTTTGAATTTAGAAGATTTTTGTTGTATATTTTGAATAAAAGCAACTAAGGCTTGATATTTTAGGGATAAACCTTCTTCTTCCTGCCGATTTTCTAATACTTTATTTAGGGTTTCTTCTAAATCAACAAATTGCTCTTCTATAATATTCATCACTGAGTTAACTTTTTGTTCTATTAAAATATTTATTTCATCTTCTAATTCTAGTTTTTGTTTAATTGAATTGAGGATATTTTTGTTGGCTGAAGCAGCAGGAACAGAGTTAGTTTTATTTGCTGGTTCTGGTTGGATATTTTGAGGAGATACTGATTTCTGATCATCATTATCTAGGAAATATTCTGGGGTGTTTTCTACTGTTTTTCTGGTTTGATTGCCACTACTTTTTTCTTCAAAACTACCAGATAAACTGATAGGTTCTATTTCTCTGGCTTGATTATTATATTCCTCAGTAACAATATCTGAAGATTTTTCAGCTAGGGAATTAATTTCACCCGCAACAAGATAATTATTTTTCTTAACTTCATTCAGTTTTTGATCTAATTCAACTATCTCAGATTCTTCAATTTGTTCACTGTTACTTTCTGAAGTAGATATTATTTGCCCTCTAGACATTTCTAGTGCTTCGTAACAAGGTATTAAAGAACTAATAATTATATTGGCTATTTGAGTATTTTCATCGGGGTCTTGAAAATTATTAGCAGCACTATATAACAAAGATTCTAAGTCAGTAACAGATAAGCATAAATTAAAAATTTGCTTCAGTAAATTATCTAAACTTTTTTTCTTCAGTAGTAACCAATCTCGTTCGCTCAAATTAAATTTATGCTCTACAGTAGAAAACAGCAGAATTTTTGCTTTCAGTGGATTAGTTCCCAGCAGAATTTTTTCCCGGACATCAAACAAATTTCCTGGGTCTCTTTGATCGTAAACTTCCTCGGCTAATTTCTCTTTTAATACTGTTTGCTCCTGGGGATTATCCAAGTCCCAAATAGGAGTGGATTCCATGATTGTCACGTCTTCTTCATCTGGATATAATCTACCCACACTGTCAATAATTTTCTTCGCTAACAAACCATACTCAGTTTTTTTATTAACTTTAGAAACTATCCGCGATAATCGATGGTCTAGGGTTTCGATGTTACCTGTCTTGTCATACAATTCTTCTATTAATTCTCGCAAATTAATCTCTTCTAATTTACTTTCGTCATTTTCCCATCTTCCTTCACAAGCACAATAAATTATTTTCTTAATTCTAGTTAAATCTCTATCTTGTTTTAATTCATTAACCACCGTATCTATCATCGAAAATAATTCCATGGTTTAAATCTCTTGATAATCAAATAAACAAATTTTTCAATAAATAATTATAAAAAATCAGATAAGATACTAAAAATACTCAAATATTAACCATCAGCATTTAGCAAAAAACATTAATGAGATTGTAATTAATCAAAAATACATGATTTGATTAGATCATAAAAATGTTATGTAGCTCTAATCATCAACTATTATAAATTATATTACGATAATTATGGACAGAAAACTTATGATTCAGAGGATATCTATAAATAAAAAATTAAGCCTTGACGTAGGGTGGGTGAGGCGGGAATAATCTCACACTCATCAAATAATATTTCTCTGACCGCCGTCACCCACCTAATACTGGTTATTTGAGGCATTTTTTATATTTATTTTACAGATACCTTCTCAAAGATGTTCAATATAAATCACAAAAAGCACAACCATGAACCCTAATACCAATTCTCAAAAACTTTTCTACAGTTTGTTGAGTAGGGGAGTAGGGGAGTAGGGGAGTGGGGGAGAAGTAAACATAACAATAATCAATATTAAATAAGCTAAAATTAGCAAAAAAATGATTTTATCTGTACTAATTAATTAATAACTGAAGTAAGACCCAAGTATAGCATTACTTTTGGGAATTGGTATAAGAGAAAACCAATTAATAATTTATTGACAAACTTGCAATAATAAATTCCCATACTATTGTCAAATATAAAAAAATATGATATGGAAAACTACGATGTAATTGTGATTGGTAGTGGCATTGGTGGCCTAGTTGCCGGAGCAATGCTAGCCTACTACGGCAAAAAAGTTATAGTTTGTGAAAGCCACACCATTCCTGGGGGTGCAGCTCATAGTTTCTCCCGTCAAGGATTTCACTTTGATTCTGGTCCCTCATTTTACTGTGGATTAGCTGACCCCTACAGTCTGAACCCCCTTCAACAAGTCCTCAAAGTTTTGGGCGAATCTATCGACGCAGTTGTCTACGATCCTTTTGGTCATTACCACTTTCCCGAAGGTAGTTTACCAGTTTATGCCAATGGGTCATCCTACTTAGAAGCTGTAGCCAAGTTCACGAGGGAAGGGGCCAAAGAACTACAACTATTTCAAGAATATCTATTACGACTGTATGACGGTCTCAAAGGAATACCGCCAATAGCTCTGAGGGCTGATTTTTGGCTAATACCTATTTTATTGGGAAAATACGGGCTGTCTATGCTGAAGTTGCTGCCTTCTATTGGAGATATTAGTGGGTCTGTGGGACAAATAATGGATCGATTTGTCCAAGACCCCTGGGTACGCCGTCTGATTGATTTAGAATGTTTTCTCCTGTCTGGTTTAAAAGCCCACGGTACGGTTGCTCCAGAGGTAGCGTTTATGTTTGGAGAACGTTCTAAGTCGGTAATAGAATATCCCATAGGCGGTAGTGGGGCAATAGTTGATGCTTTGGTCAGAGGTTTGCAACGTTGGGGCGGTAAGTTGCGCTTAGGGGCTCATGTGGAACAGATATTAGTAGAATCTGGCAAAGTAGTGGGGGTGAGGTTGCGCCGAGATGAGGTGATAAGGGCTCCTATTGTTATTTCCAATGCTACTGTTTGGGATACTTACACTCAGTTATTGAAACCTCAAGATTTACCAGACTCGTACCGGGAAACTGCTCTAGCTACTCCTACTGTTGAAAGTTTCATGCACTTACATTTAGGTATTCGTGCCGATGGTTTGGAGGGTTTAACCGGACATCATGTGGTAGTTCACGATGGCAATGTTGATATTAGCATTCCTGGGAATACTTGTATGATTTCTATTCCCTCAGTTTGGGATGCTAATTTGGCACCTGCGGGACATCATGTAGTTCATGCTTATACTCTCGAATCTTATCAAGGTTGGCAAAAAGATGAGTCTTATCCACAGCGAAAACGGGAAAAGGCGGAAACTTTATTTCGGGCGCTGGAAAAAGTGATTCCTGATGTCCGAGAGCGCATAACCTTAGAGTTAATTGGTACACCGCTCACCCACGCTAAATTTTTGCGACGTTATCAGGGTACTTATGGGCCAGCTATTGCTGCGGGTCAGGGAAGTTTTCCGGGGCCATACACTCCTATTGGGGGTTTGTATCGGGTGGGAGATAGTACGATGCCAGGTATTGGTGTTCCTGCAGTAGCTGCTTCTGGGGTTATTTGTGCTAATACTTTGGTTTCTCCTTTTCAGTCTGTTTTTTTATCAAATAAATAAGTAGTCGTGCAAAATAAATTTCTTATTTTAGAGAGGGAACAGGGAACAGGGAATAGGGAATAGGGAAAAAGAATTGATAATTTATGGATAATATTGGAGATATATAATCAAATATGTAATTGATTTTACATAAGCACTAATGTGTAATTAATTTTGTATACCTGCTTATTGAAATAAATACTAATTATAATCAACTGGCTTTTATAAAAAAGTTCAAATTTGAGCTGACAATTTATTAATATATTGGCTGTGTTGACAGTTAGTTAATTCCACAAAGAATAGCTGAGTTATAAATTCAGGTAAAAGTCTTATAAACCTTAGTAAAAATAGGAAAGTTAATAACCAATGCTGAAATTTGAAATTGAAGGTCAAGATGCTATTCAAGCTACTGAGGAAATTCTTGCAATTGAAGGTATAGAAGGTAGTTATGAAAAAGTTGATATTGAAAGAGAAGCTACTTTAGCAACGATTTTGACAATAGTTGGAATTGGTTCAGGAACTTCTATCATTATTAGTAATACTCTAACCATTGCAGAGAAGATTTCCCAATGGTACAAAAAACATGAGAAAAAACTAGAAAAGGTGGAAATTGTTTCTGAAGAAAAGCGACTTTTACTGAAAGACGCAACTGTAGAACAAATCAAAGATATTTTGGAAAGTTTCTGAGAAAATAGCTATGCAAATTCTTCACTTAGACTTGAAATTAATGGGAGATAATTATGCTCAATTCCGATATTTTTGGCATAATCCTAATGATTACCAATCTTATCAATTATCTCTGACAGAAATTTCTGCTCTAATTGAAAAGTTAGAGAGAGGTTATTACACCAGACTGCCAGACAACTACGCTAAAACTGGTCAAAAACTTTATAATTGGTTAGATGGAAATGACCGTATTTTGCAAAGAGAATTAGATCAAAATCGATGGGAAGGAATTGTTTTAGCAATTTCTACTTCCGAAAGATTAGCTCATTTACCTTGGGAGTTGCTCCATGATACTAAAGGATGTTTAGTTCAACGTAAACCTGCCATTATTCCTGTTCGTTGGATGACGGATAGTCAACAACTTTCTTTTCAAAATCAACCTCATAACCGAGCATTAAATGTTGTGTTTATGGCAAGTTCTCCCCGCAATAGGAGAGAGCATTTTCCCGAACTTGATTTTGAAGCAGAGGAGGGAAATATTTTAGAAGCAACTAAGCGATCGCCTCTATATTTAGAAGTAGAAGAAAGTGGTTGTTTGACTGAGTTAGGTTATCTCGTGGAAAGTCAGGAAGAGAATTTTTTTGATGTTATTCATCTGACGGGTCATGCAACATTTCGGAATAACAAACCTTGTTTTATTACTGAGACAGAATATGGAGAAGCAGAATATAGTAGTGCCGAAAATATTGCTACAGAATTACAATTTCAGCACCCTAAACTAATTTTTTTATCCGGTTGTCGGAGCGGATATTCACATCAGGAAAATATTCCCTCAATGGCAGAATTTTTATTAAGTGAAGGTGCAACAGCAGTTTTAGGATGGGGTGATCGGGTTTTAGATACAGATGCAACTATAGCAGCAGCAAAACTTTATCTGGGTTTGTCCTCTGGTAAACGAGTAACGGAAGCTTTAGCTGAAACTTACCAAGAATTAATTAAAGTTAATGCTAGAGACTGGCATAAATTACGACTTTATGTGGCAGATAATTTACCGGGAGCGTTAGTAACTCCCTTGAGAAAACCAGGGCGCAAACCTGCACCCCGTGACAATAAAACTATTAATGAATTTAGAGACCCAGAAGGTAAACTTAGGGTAGCTACTCGTCAAGATTTTGTGGGTCGTCGTCGTCAGTTACAAAATTGTCTCCGTGCTTTTAAATTAGATGATAAGTTGGGAATATTAATTCATGGTATGGGAGGTTTGGGAAAAAGTACCATTACTTCTCGACTTTGGGAACGTTTATCGGAATATGAAAAGGTTTTATGGTGGCGACAAATTGATAATTCTAATTTCGTGGAAAAGTTGGCGGATAAATTGAGAGATGCTGACCTACGTTTTGCTTTAAAGGATAATCAAAATCAACTTAAATATAGGTTGCGAGATTTGTTTGAAAGTTTGATTGAAGCTGGAAAAAAACCTTTTCTTTTCCTGTTTGATGACTTTGAATGGAATCTCGAACATCGTGAAGGTGGATATGTTTTGAAACCTGAAGCAGCAGAAGTTTTAAATGCTTTGCTTTGGGCAATTCAAGAAGTAGGTGCCAGAGAAAAAATTATTATTACTTGTCGTTATAAGTTTCAAAATGATGAATTATTAAGTGAATTTTGGGTACAAGGATTAAAGCCATTTCGTGAAGCTGACTTAGAGAAAAAATTGAAACGTCTGGAGAAATTTAATTCTGGAAAAGTTGATAAAAAGTTAATCGAAAGAGCGTTAAAACTTGCTGATGGAAATCCTCGTTTATTGGAATGGTTGGATAAAGATGTGCTTAGTTGTAAGGATATTGAAGGGAAGTTAAGTCAGCTTGAATTTAGTTCTGAAGATTGGCAAGAGAAAATTATTTGGTCTGAACTTTATGCACAAATTGATGAAAAAATTGCACTGGTATTGAGTCATTGTTTGGTGTTTGAAATTCCTGTACCGATGTTGGCTTTAGAGGCAGTTTGTGAATCTATTTATGGTTATCAAGAACAACTGAATAGAAGTATTGATTTAGGTTTGATAGAAGTTAGTTCGGAAGTAGGAGAATCTGAGCGTGTTTATCGAGTTTCGCGGATTTTACCTCGGATTATTTCGAGTATTAAATTGCCAGAAGTTCCTGAAGTTTATTCTTTGTATGAAAAAGGTTCAAAAAAGTTATTTGAGTTGTGGGGTAGGACAGACAATATAAGTGAGGAAAAATGGCGAGAGATTTTCCGATTAAAGTTTGCCAACAAAGAAAATTCTGAGAGATTTAGACAGGGATTCTATCAGATGTTGTCGGTTCAATATAATAAGGAAGCTGATGAAGCTTACGAATTTGAACTTAGACAAAGTAAAACTGAACTACCAGAGGATAATTTGTTTGTTCAACTAGAAGAATATTTGTGTCAAACTGAATGGAGAAAAGCTGATGAGGAGACAGCATTTATTTTTTTTGAAGTAATCGCATTAGAGAATATTGATAGAGATAAAATGTATTACCAGACTCCATCTCAAATACTTAGAGAAATAGACCAACTTTGGGTAAAACATAGCGACGGTAAGTTTGGTTTTTCTGTGCAAAAAGATATTTATCAGAGTTTGGGTGGTACGAGAAAGTATGATGAGGAAATATGGGAAGCATTTTGTAATAAAGTGGGCTGGCAGCAAGAAAGAAAATGGCTGCATTACGATGAGCTAACTTTTAATCGGGACACACATTATACAGGACATCTACCCATGGGGACTATAGGATTTGGTGGAAGAGTTTGGTTGCGTACAAGGTTTTATACAGTCTTGTTGGAGTAGTGATAGTGAATTTTGAGAGGAACTCTTCCATCACCCAGAAAGTAGGTTGGGTAGAACGAAGTGAAACCCAACAAATAATAGCAAATTCAAAACAGGTAGTTAGAGTTGGGTTTATCCTTCGGATAAGCTGCGCTAACGTTACCTCAACCCAACCTACAAATACTAGAATTTCCTTTGATAAATGTAGCGATAAGTGGCATTAATTAATTTGAATAACAGTAGGTTGGGTAGAACGAAGTGAAACCCAACAAATAATAGCAAATTCAAAACAGGTAGTTAGAGTTGGGTTTATCCTTCGGATAAGCTGCGCTAACGTTACCTCAAGCCAACCTACAAAAACTATAACGTTGCAGTTAGGGGTTATGCCCCTCATAGCGCCAAAAAATCAGAAAACATTACCGTAGGGGTTTGGTCTCCCAACCCTCATCTAAAATCAGGAACCCAACCTACAGAAACTACAACGTTGCAGTTAGGGG
>JAAUYJ010091263.1_pt1 | contig 16832 bp, 19 predicted proteins | sample 7278031 | NCBI WGS metagenome assembly JAAUYJ01 (sample SAMN14350222, study PRJNA611818) | marine sediment metagenome | isolation source: surface marine sediment (1.8m) | place: French Polynesia: Moorea | collected 2018-08 | reverse complement strand
CATCCAGAGCCATTTCAGAAAGCAGCAGTGCCAGGCCTCATTCAGGGAACTGAAGTCTTCTGCCACCTTCTTCCAGTGCAGATGGAGATTTGTCCTGTACAGGAGAGCCCTGATGGCCAGAAGACAAAGGGCTGCTACCATTATCCAGTCTTACTGGAAAAGCTCGTCCAGCAGGAAGACATTCACAATGCAGAAAGCTGCGGCTTCCACTATCCAGAATCGGGTGAGAAGCTACCAACAGAGGACCTCTTATCTGAAGATCAGGTCCAGCGCCCTGCTGTTCCAGGCGAGGTGGAGATTCGTTACCCACCAAAGGCTGACTCTGCTGCGAAGGCAGGAAGAGATTGCCCTCGAATCAGCCGCCACGACCATCCAAACTCGTTGGCGGATGCTGGTGGCAAGAAAATCGTTCCTGGAGACAAGGGCCGCCGCCGTCACTGTTCAGCGCTTCTCCCGTGGTTGTCTTGTCAGGAGAAAACTGCAGCAGAGGAAGGAGGCCGCCGCCGCGGCGGAAGACACTGAGAAGACTCGGCTAGAGGCGGCGGTGACGATCCAGTCCTGCTTGAGGATGAGGAGAGTCCGGAGGGAGTTCTTGGCGAAGCGATGGGCGGCCGTCACGATCCAGGCCGCCGTCAGAGGTCACCAAACGAGGATGGCCTTCAAGTTCAGATTGGCAGAGGTATCAAAGACACATACATTTGTTTGACAAAAATACGTTGCTTAATATGGAATAATGTTTGAATTTGTTTTATTAGCTGAGGCAGAGCGAAACTCCCGTCGTGTCCGACCCCACATCTCCCGCGGAAAAGCCCTCCCCGGCTATGGCGCTGCTGTTGGACTCTCCCGCTGTCCCTGTGCGCTACTCCGACATCATGGGCCACCGCCCGGACGTGGCGGAGAGGATCGAGGAGGTACGGCTATTTTTAAAATCTCTGTATAAGCAGTGGTGGATCTCATCGTTCAATTCCAGGTCCGCCGAAGGGTACAGGCCGCCAATGAGAACGCCTGCGAGGAGATGACACTGGCAAAGAGGACCGATGCCGCGTTGGACTACCTGTACACCAAGAAGGACATGGCCCAGCTTCTCAAGGTCCTTTGGGATCTAGGTAAGTCCCCATCCCTCCGACATCGAAGTAACCTATCAACACACTGTGTACAACATAAATCAAATCTAGACATATCGACGAGGCTGTCGGCCGAGTGCTGCGACACCCTGCTAGTGGACGGGTCGCGCTGCCCCATGATCCTGCTCGATCTGGTGAGCAGGTGCAACAGGTCGGTGCCGCACCAGGAGGTTATCTCCGCCGTCTTCGACGTGCTCATCAACCTTAGCAGGTGAAGTCGCTTTGCATTATTATTGTTTAGATTGATCTCTTTTCTAATATCTAATAGTGTTTTGCTGTTGCAGGTACGAGAAGTCCCGCTCTGTAATGGGCGCCGGACAGTGCGCCAAGGAACTGACCCGCGTCGTCGTCGATGTCTCCGCCCTCCACCGAGAGAAGAGGGCGCCGGAGATCTTCGGAAAGGGGCTCGCTGTCCTCTGGGCCATGGCAGAGGAGGAAGGGGTCAAGAAGGTAGGATTAATAAATGCCTTCATTTCCCTTTTTAAGTGTCTAAGTTAAGGATGGAAATGCTTGTTTTTAGCACCTGACGACCGCGCCCCTCTTGACGAAGCTGTCCCAGCTGCACCGCGTCCACCAGGCCAGGAGGCAGAAGGAGACGGCCGAGCGTCGCCGCCGGACCTGCTTCGCCGGGCAGAAGCTCTCCTCCCTCTCCAGGGTAGCTCCTCCCTCCTCCACCTCCGCAGCGAGCGGCGGCGCCTCCGCCACCTTCGTCGTTGAACGGAAGAGCCAGAGGCTGACGCTTGAGCCGACGTGGCAGGTCGAGACGCAGAAGGTTAGAAAATGATCCCCACCCCTCCGGCTAAAATGTGTATTCCATCTTCTATGATATTTATCTGTGATTCCAGGAACGCTTTTGCCGTCACCACGCCGATCCCTTCCTCGCCCTCGCTGCGCTGATGAAAAAGGTCGACGAGGGAAAGGCCTAGAAAGGAGAAGACATTTGGAAAAAGTATATAGGAAAGAGACGTCATAATTAGAGGTTTGTCACATGAGCTCACAGGTTGTACTACAGGTTGAAAAAAATGAGAGTGGACACGTAACTGACTGCCGTTATTATTCTTCCGTCCTATTTTCCTTTCTTGATGTATGGCTGTAGCTAAAAGTACAACATAACTGCGCGGTTTCCCATTCCTAATTACTGTCCCTTAGCAATAAAGAAATAAAATATAGTGACTTAGGTAACAACCCGAGAAGGAGGCCGCCTCGTTGTTGCCGCGAGTATGTCTAGGATTATTTCTCTTCGTCTCGGCCATTAGCAGGACCAGCATGATTTATATTGTCGTCGTGGCAATTATCAGGGAGAGGGGGCTCAGAAAGGGATCTTTCCTCCGTCACATGTGAGAGACGATGACGATCATAATTACGAAAGCCAGGCGCACGAGTATAAACGGAAATAATTTTCCGCCTCCTTTTTTGCTCAACCGCATAAGACATTTTATCAGGGTTTTTAAGAGAAACCGTCGGAATATGCAGAGGAATCTTTGCTGCTGATGTTTTCCCCTTTTTACTGACACAATATTACTCCATTCATTCATTAGACGCTGGTCAGTAATTTGGCAACCATTCCTTTGAAATTTTTCTTGTCATGTTATGGTCTTCTCGGCCTTATTAAAACAGGGGGGGGGGTCTGTTTGGGACTTTTTTGGCTGCTTCGTGACACGCCATGGAGTCGATCGGCCTCTCCAGGGGGTGTAACCAACGACCCTAATCGCGAAAGAAGCGCTATGGCACTGCATTGTCGGCGGACAGCTCCTTGCTGCCCTAACCACCAAGAGGATGAAGGGAGCGGGGGAAGACTAGGTCGACGCATTGGCGTGGAAATGCCGGCACAAGTTATACAACCCCTGCCAGGAGAACTGTACAATTGGTGAGCCGAGAGGACCCAGACAAATCTCCTGCTTTTCAAGGAGGGTCAGAGAGGAAATGAAGAGTGGAGAGAAAGGGGAACTTCTCGTTCTTCAGTCTGCATGAAAGCAGGCCAAAAGAAGGAGGGGGAAACGGTCATTGCCTGAAAGGGAGGGATAATTCGTGCGCCCAAGGGGTTTGGCGGCGGCGGCTACGATCCTACCTTCCTTTCCCAGCGTAATTCATCTTCAAGTTTTCCCCCCCTCCTTCACTGTGTGCATAAGGGTGTCAAAGAGGCGAAAATGGTAGGCAGGACAACCAGCAATCCCTGCAATGACTACTCACTCTCTCTTTTCTTGCTTCTTCTTTATCCTCCACTTGCTACTTCTCTAGTTACTCCCCCCCCCCTCTTCCTCCTCGTCCGGCTTCCGTCCGACCTCTCCTCTTCGATCCACCTGCACCGCCACCAAACACGCGGCGGCGCCGGCGGCCTCGGCATTAGCAGGAAAGAGGGAGGGGGAGTAAAAGCAGGCAGGAAAAGAGGGGGGACGGGAAGGAAGAAAGACCCCCCAGGATAGAGGAGGGGGACCACCGCCACCAACTGGCCTTCGCCCTCCTTCCCCTCCCCCCTCATTCTCCGCATGGTGCCTCGTCCGACCGGACGGCGACGACGGACGTGTGCACTTCCACGTTTACAACTACTGCTACATTTTTGTTGTGCATAGTGCCGGCGAGAAAATAGCGTGTTCGTCCGCCTCTTTTTTTAGAGTGAGAAAAGTTAGTAGTTGGAAGCTGCGTCATCCATCAGGTTCATTTGTCCAGAAGGCCCCGCGGAGTCTAATTGATCAATTGGAAAGGTAAGCTAGAAAAAACCCTAGTTGCAAAACGCTGCCGGAAACGTACTGTTCTGGAAAAGAATTTTAAGCTCTTTTTCACGAACGCAATTTTCTGCTTCTTGTTTTTGTTTCCTTTCCTGTTCTCCGGTTTTTTTGCTGGCCCCCTCAACGCCTCCGACCGCCCTTACCGTCAATTTTTGCAGCTTCATGGGAGGAGGAGGGGTAGAAGGGGGAGTTCGAAAATGGTCTTTGATGATAGCTTCTCCTGCCTCCTCGTCCTCTCCCGTCAGTAAAGCCGCAGAATTCGAAAGCTCGAAACTTCCTTGATGTATTATTGTCCGAGGGGAAACAACTGCAGATGTAGAAATTGTCCAAAAGGAACTCCTAATGCTGCAGAGCAGGCGAGACAGGGAGCCCGGGAAAGACAACTTTTTGTGGGAAACAGGCCGCACTTTTCACCCTCCTCGCAGCACCAAGAAGTTGGTTGTACCTTTGTACTGTATCTCCTCCCTCGGTCAGTCTCAGTGTTTTGCCTCCCTAGCTTGGAGGCGGGAAGAGGTGCGTTGCATTTTTCTTTCCACTACTTCTTTCATTGGTGGTCGCGGAGGCGGAAGGCTGTTCTTGTACCGACGCCGGCCTGGGGATATACACGCCGCGAAATATTCCCCGATCCGACGCCGGTTTCCTGTTTTTCGACGAACCTGCAGCCTTCGGGGTTCTACCAACCAGGTATTTACTACGCTGAGCGAAGAAAGAGAAGGAGAAGAGGACCTCGGTTTCCCGCTAACTCGGCTTTGGTCTAGAGTAAGATTGCGGCTTCAAAGAAGGAGGCCGGGGGATGGCGGGGAGAGAGGGAAAACGCGACAATAACAACACCTTTTTAACTTCTTCGACACAAAAAAATATGGCGGGATAGAGCAGGGAAAGGAGTCGCGTTGTTGTTGTCAATGCAGGCAGCCTACTATGCTGTACGACGACAAAAACGGATCGAGGGAAAGTGGGGGTAGGCATGAATAAAACGCGAGGAGACAGGACAAAGACCCGGAGATAGAAAAGGAGTAGGGCGGACGGGCCTCCCTCTCCCTGGTGGTCCCACTGCCGCCGTTGCCGCATTGTAATATTATCAGAGGAGGGGGGAGGGGGAGGAATAAAAAGAGACCAAAGTAAAAAAAGTTTCCCCTGTCCATTAGACGCCGGAAGGAGGGGGAAAAGGAAAGGAGGAGCTGGGCCAACTTACGGGGACGTTTTGTGAAGAAAAGGGTGGATGAGGACCTAGGAAGCCCCTCTGCTCATGCACGAGGCAGGGGGGAGTTTTTGTTGGACCCCCACTCGTTTTTCATCATGCAAGGAAGCTCTCCCCCTTCTTTCCCTTCAACTGATGGCTTCTTGTCTTCTTTGTTTGTGGTAGAGTTGTGACATGGAACCTCAGCATTTCGCCAACCATTAGGGGGACCACTTCACCTCCCTTTTAAATTGGATGAGAGTTGCTCCTTTCTGGGAAAATATGGAAAGGGCATTTGGTTGCATTCCGTTAGGGGAGAGGGAGTCAGAGTCGGAGTGAAGTTGACATGAAGAAGAGGCATTCTCCTCGCCGCCTTCTCCACCTGTCAAAAGATTGAGTGAAGAGACCATTCAAAGAGAGGCTACCCTCCCACCGCCATTACATCTTTCGTCTCTCCCGACAAGGCATTGAACAAACTCGAAAAAACCTCCGCTACATAGCTAGCGTGAGACTGGAGCACGAGGCTCTTCCCTCCTTCTTCGCGGAGGTAAAAAAACCCTGGAAGAGGGGAGGAAAGGGGCAATCGGAATTCCTTTGCATGATGAGAAGAAAGTGGCAGCAAAGGAGAGGGAAGTCCCGTGGGAGGAGCAGAGGGGAAGAAGGGGTGGTCGGAAAGGTAAATAAAACGCGAGGGGAAAATACAAGGGGGAAGAAGCTCCCTTGTTAGCACAGCAGAGGCCGATCGTGTAGTCAGGCAAATAGAGGATTGAGACGGCTGTTTGTAATCAACAAGAGAGCGTAGCAATGCCATGGAGCAGAGTAGGAGAGCAAAAAAAAAGTCCGGCGTCATTTGTCAGTAAGCTTCCGTCCTTCTCCCGTAGCGGCAGGGGTCGATCGCATGCTGGATAGAAAAGTTTGTCTCCACAATTTAAAAGAGCCTTTTTCCCTTTCGCGTGGTGGCCGCCCTCTCTGTCAATCAAGAAAGCGGACGAGTGATTCCGGGAAAACTATTATCATGTCCAGGTATAGCTGTCATCGCCATGGCGGGCAACTCGGAGAACATCGAGGACCTTTACAACGAGGACGTGGTCGAGGCTCTCAAGGAGGTAAAAGGCATTTTTGAACACATATTCTCTCGTGATTTATTTTAAAAAATTAGTACGTGTACAGTGCGTGTACAGTTTGTATAACGTACCCGTCTCCCAATGTCACAATCCGGGACTGTTTACTCTTTCCAATCATCCTGTGGAAAACGCCAGCCGCGACGATTTTTGTCCTACAACTGCTGGTGGATTTTTATTGTGTGAGATTTCAACTTCCTGATTTCCCGAATCAATCAACTTTTCATATTAATAGCAACGACGTAAATATTGTTTTAGGCATTCGTGGCGGATTCTTCAGCTGTCCTTTGCATGAACAATAAGAGTGCAACATCAAATAAATGTTAGACGTCAAAGAGTTTATTCCTCCATTTTACCATCTTCTTTCTCGCGGTGAAGGGTCCATTAACATATATGTTGATGGTCTATCATAAAATCGCGTGTTTACTAAGCGTTGTAAAAAGACGGCTCTCCTCTTTTCTCTCTGTCCATCCTGCCCCTTCTTTCTCCCAAAAAAAGAAGGTCGAGGTAATCATGATTCTAAGCAGTGCGCACTCAGTTTTCCTGCTTTTTGCACCTGTTTTTTTCCGGGCCTCGGTGCTTTATCGCTGTACTACCTTCACTAAGCATGTGTGACTTGTTAGTACAGAGACGTCGAAAGAAAGCACACACGTTTGCAAGCCTGGACTAAAGTAGTGTGAACAAGTCGCTGCGTAGTACTAAAATATACATGAATTATATGCATTTAGAATGAACGATGCGTGTGTACCACAACGTAGAAAGGACACTTGCAGTAAAAACACTTTGTACTCATGTCAGCAATAGGAAAGCACGGCGGGTTTTCTTATTTGAGGGAAGAAATGCATCAACGTAAGCAGAGATTGCAGACGTACATTTTGCGCTTGGATCAATTGCACAGGAGGCGACGGCGGGGTCTTGTGCCTATGCACTTTTACAGTAGCTTCCTTGTAGAGAACATATGTGTACGGCGTTGGGATGCAGAATGCACAATGCTACCCTTGATGGGAATAGGCAATGACAAAATAGTGCTTTCTCGACTTTTGGCCTTAATTTTGACTATTTCCATCCTCGCAGGAGAAAGAGGAAAAGATCTTGGAGGCTGAGGCGGAGAAGAGCGGCGGAGGTGGAGGGGGCGCGGGAGGAAACAAGTTCAGGGCCAGGAGCAAGAGGTCAAGAAACTTCAACAGGATCGCCAGGGAGAAGTGAGCGATAATGAAACATGTTTTCATTCGTCAGTTTTTCCTCTTTTCCTCTTTTGAGTTCACATTGATTTTTCTATATCTACCGGTAAGAGCCCTACCGTAAAGAGGCCTTTCAAGCGCGCCTTCCTGCAATATAGAGGTTGCGGGTTCCACCAAAGGAGAGCTTCCATGGCTTTGGAAAGGCTCAGTTCTCGTTGGAAGCCATTTTCCTGAGAAAGGCAAGAGCCCCTCTTGGGGGACAATAGTGAGGGTTAAAAGTAAATATCTTTTCCTACAGCTTTGAACAGCGGGAGTGAGAGAATGTAAGAATATTCCTTTATTTCATGGAAAAACCTGAGGAGAGCACCGAGATTAAATGCAAACCAAATTTGCCTATTCGGTGAAAAGGGACCTTCCTCAACATAGCCCCCAAATCGAGACAGAATGAAAAAATGCAGATTGGCTGCGCAAAAATATAATCCGCCGAATTCAGAGCAACAAGAAAGGAAAAAAGAAATCTTATGAAAACAATAGGAGAGGCGGCGGCGGCCTTCTCCGAAAGGGCCCTTTTGGCCCCTCCCACTTCTCTCCGCGCCTTTCGAAAACCGACCTTTTGTGCGGGGGCGTCGGGCGGTCGGAGGAAAAAGGAGGGAACAAGAGGATGTCTGATCGATGGAGGCGGCGGGGGCAGCCTTTTTTCTTCTTCTTGGCCTGGCTAAGGATTATGGTCGCCCTCGAGTTGAGGTGGGAAGGGAGGGTCCCCATGGCAACGGAGAGGCAGTTATCGCGGAAAGGAGGAAAGCACAGCTAGGCGGGAGCGGAATCGGAAATCGAGATTCAATAGGCCGATTTCAATGCTATTTGTTGTTAATTGAATATTCCCGGGCGATTTTCGTACTGACCATATTAGTGTAAAAGTGCGTACCTCGGGGCTGTGAAGCAGCGGCGGCCTCCGCCATGGATCCAGACTTCGAGTGAGTTGCCGATATGTAAATGTAAGAACAATTTGTTACGGGGGACGTTTGCCTGTGGCCGGAGCAACTGTCCAATTATTGAACGATGCCATGTACTGTAAATATTGTACTGTATAAGCATTTTTTTATTTTTCCCCTTTAGTGACGACCTCTCCGAGAAGGAGGTAGACATCAAGCTCGAGATCTCCAAGAAGGCAGGGTTGCTCAACAAGGCAGTCAAGTTCGACGACGTTCCATGCAAGATAGACCAGGTTTGCAAAACCAAATCCGACATGTTAGACCCTTTTTTGACATTTATTTTTTTTGTGCAGGAGATCCCCCCGAACCCCGCTCTGTTCGACGACTACATAGACCGCAATCCGGTCCACCGATCCGTGCAGGTCTCGGGGGACATGGCGGAAAACGAGGTAAGTACGACAATCTATATTTATTTAAGAAAGTCCCACGCGTCCAGACGTCGTTTTCATGAAGAAAAAGCGCGGCCGCCCTCCCTCATATATCGATTTCTTGTTTCTTGGATCGAGGCGAAGTTCGGCTCGAATCAACATAGTACTGTCGGCGTACAGTACTGTGTACACTGAAAAGGTCGCCGCCGTCATGACTCACGGTGCCGCGGCCTCAATTGCGGTCCTCCACCTTGCAAAAAAGAGGTGCTCTTTCCTCCTTCATGCATTATTTGCAAGGAACTCCGCGGACGGATATTACGTGGGATTTTGGGAATTGCATGCTACTGTTGGGAAAAAATTTGCGCAGATTTACTTTTCCTCTCCTCCCTGATTCAGGTGAACACTGAGAGGGCGGAGTTCCTGAGCCAGGGCATGAACCACGTTGAGGGCGGCTGGCCAAAGGACATCAACCCCTCGGAGAACGACCAGACCATGAGGTTCAGGAAGAAGATCGAGAAGGACGACACATACGTGCACTCCGTCCTGGGATTATGCCAGGTGAAGAAGGAATTTTTAAAAAAAAGAAGTTCACGTCAGCTTGTTTTGGGGTCGCCTCTTTGTTTGCCATTGTCAGCATTACTCTTTATGCTCACTAAGGTGCGACACTTTTTATTACGTAGTGTCTGTACTACCATACTCCGGGCAATCAAGCAGCAAGCACTAAATCTGCTAGCTAACATACTTTATGGGTGGCGATTTCGGTTCATCTGACGTTTGTAGGACGTGCATGAGGAAATTACTGACACCTGTGTTTAAGTGGTGTACGTACTTGTACTTCGCATCCTTTCTGTCCACAACTAGCATGGAGAGTTTGAGAACTGCGTGGATGTATAGAAAACATTTTTGTTTAAAAGCATACGATGACATATGTGACTCTTCGCACTGTTTCCCAAAACATTATACAATAAAAGCGAGTGTACATAAGTGAACGTTTTTATATACTGAGCAATGAGCACTTTCGCGTTTGTTTCCCCTACTTCCAGAACATGGAGCAGTGCATCAAGCAGAACAACGCTGTTGAGATCTACGAGGACTACTTCTGCGGCGCCGACGAGTCCACCCTGTGCGAGAAGCCAGAGTCCAAGACGGTACACGTCTTCAGGGACCCCTCCTCCTCGCACAAGCGGCCCGTCTCTTCAATCTCGTGGTGAGATATATACGTATATCGACAGTTGCGGGGAAAACCCAGAAAGAATGAATGCACTATCACCATCTGTGTGTACGTACGCGTGTATAAAGTAGTAGCGGCAGAAGGCATTTTATTATTATCTCTCCCTTGAGATGGACCGAGAAAGAGCCTCTCTTTCTCTCTCTCTCTCCGATCGTTTGTACGTACGTACACACGTTTTCGGGAACTCCTCCGTCGTGGGTAATTCGATTTGCCATTTTGACGCGCGCCGGGTGGAAAGGCCAACGATTCCGGAGAAACGGGGTCGATCGCGAGGGATGCTTGTCTACTTCGAAGAGCATACATGGAAAAAGGCCGTGAAAATATTAAATAAGTCAGCTTCAGTTGACTTTTCATATGTATGAATGAGAAAATGAAACTGCACAAAAAATCCCTTAATAAGAATATATTTTACACTTTGCCAACTAATTCCGATAGACAGCGTAATAGCCCAAGTATGACCCCATCAGTTTTTGTGTGAGAGTAAAGAAGGGATGACGTAAAAAGGGATCGGAGGATAAAATCGTCGTCGCTGATATCCATTACGTGGGCAGCAAGGTCTTAGTAAGACACACGAAAATAGCTAGGCATGAATGCGATACTTCTTGATGCTAAGGAAATTTATTTCATTTCATCATCCAGGTGCCCCGACGGCGGGTCCAAGATCGCCATCGCCTACTGCAACCTGGAGTTCCAGGCGGCGCTGCCCGACACTCCCAAGGAGAGCTACATATTCCACGTCGGTGAGATAGTTCTCGACCGATATTGGACAAGTGAAGTGTTTTTCGGTATAATTTGAATCTTCGCCTCAGAGGACCCCACCGTCCCCAATCTGACGCTGCAACCGCCCCACTTCCTGGTGAGCGTTGAGTACAACCCAAAGGACTACAACATCGTTGCCGGAGGATGCTACAACGGACAGGTACTGTAGTGTCCGCATGGATAATTCGACTTTTTTTTTTGGAAAGGAGACAGTTTATCATTTTGACGTCTTTTTGCTTTTCGCAGGTGTGCTGGTGGGACGTGCGCAAGGGGTCAAACCCGGAGGCGATCATCAGTCTTGACCAGTCTCACGTCGACCCGGTGCGTACAAAAGCGAAAGTACAATACAGTGTGAACTTCTGCTTTTTGCTGTTGCTTTCCCAAATAAATAATTATCGCGCCCGCCAATATTCCTTCGCTTAATTGCAGGTGTACAAGACTATCTGGATAAACGCGAAATCGGGCGCAGAGTTCTTCACGGCTTCGACGGATGGAATGGTGAGTTGGATTGATACAATTTTTAATATCTCAAGTTTACATACGACGAGCAACAACAACACATCGCTGACAAACAGGCATCAGACTCATTTTGACTTGCAATTTGATCACTTCTCGCCGAATTTCTAAACCGCCCACCTAGCTACCTGTTAAATGAGTCAGCCCTCGATCGCCGCAGGCAACGCGGCAATTTCCTTTTCACCCCTTCTCTCTTTTATCACATGTTGTATAATATGTGCGGAGGCGGCGCAAGCGGCGGAGGATGCGCGATGATTAATGGAAGGAGCGAGTGGTTTCCCCAGATCCTTTTCCTCCACCGCCGGACCGGATCCCATCTCTAATTTGATTCTCAAAGTCGATCCGTTCTCTCAAAATTTCTTCCATGGCACATACGGAAAGGTCAATTGTTACATTTACTGGGAAGGGAATGCAATTTCAGGGAGGGAGGATCACATCAATGAAACATTTGTAGTGGTTTCTCATTTTTCCGTCGACCGCCCTTTTGCCATAATTATTTGCCGATTTATCAAAAATTTCTGAATGTCATCGTGGAGGAGGAGGAAGAAGAGGAGGAGGAGGAGGAGGAAGAGGAGGAGGAGGAGGGTGCGGTGGTGGCGCCAAACATCTCCGCCGCGTCTTCCTCTACGACCGCGTGGAACGCCGCGATGACCCCGTCATACACCGCCCGCTCCGGGCCGGTGCAGAAGAGGGACCTGCAAGCAACGGCCACGTCCAGGGGCGTCTTGCGACCAGAGTTGACCACGTCGATCCTGAACAGCCTGGGATTCGGGCCCTTTTCCTTTCCCTCCTCTTCCTCCCTTCTCCTTCGCCGCAGCCGCAGCAACCGCTCCAGGGTGTGGCAGCAGTCGTCGCCCTTCCTGGCCATCAGGTGCATCACCGTGTGCCCCCCGTCGGCGCTGGCCTCGTTCGGGTCCCTCCCCAGCGCTCGGTGAAGCAGCGCCAGCAGCAGCGCCGCCTCCGCCTTGTCCGTCAGCGCCGCCAGCTCCATGGCGCTCGTCCCGGCGTCGTTGCGTGCAAACAGCATGTCCGGCTCCTCGCCCTCCAGGTACAGGCGAGTGAAGGCCAGGATCTGTGCCATCAGCAGCCGCTCCTGTTTCCGCCGCTTGAGGTCCCCCTCCTTCGCTGGCTTCCTCGCACACAGCCTCATCAGAACGGTGTCCCCCCTCTCCGAGGCCTCGGCCTTAAGCACTCCCGGCTGCCTCCGCGCCAGTCCGGCGCAGCACTCGTGCACCGTGCGGCACAGCCCGCCCCCGCCGGCCGCCCCCGCCAGACGCGAGTGTGCCGCCGCCAGCTCCGCATCAGACTCCAGGAGGGCCCTCTCTCTCCTCGGACCCAGAGGGTAGCTGCGGTCCTCAAGTACAGAGTAATCTAACTTCCTTTGCTGTTGTTGTTGTTGTTGCTGCTGCTGTTCCTTCTCCTTTTTCTCCAGCATCCTGGAGTGGTACCTGAAGTACCTCTTCAACTTGCAGTTGGGATCTAGGCAGGTGCAGTCGAGGCTGGCCGGGCTTGCGTCCGCCAGAGAGGCAGGAAGCTCCAGCGCCACAATCTCGTCTATCTCCTCCTCAGTCTTGCCGGTCCTATAAATTAAAAGAAGAAGAAAAGACTCTGTCATTTTAGAAAAAACATAGACTAAAATTATAGCTCTCTGACGTACTTGTCTTCTTCTCCCAAGGGCACGAAAAAGTTTGAGGACGGGTCTTTCTTGAGGTCGCGTTGATATCTGGCGCTGCCGTGGCTGCAGCACCGCGCGGTGTAGAAGCCGCCGCCTTCTGTTTCCGCTATGTCCATGTCTTCTTCCCCCTCCCCCTCGCCGCCCTTCCTCATCTCGTCCAAGTCGAGGAAGGCTGTGAGGGCGTCGGAGGCGTCGGAGGGGAGTCTCGACTCCATCGTCCTTCAAAGTTCAAAGTACTGAAGCTACTACTATTTTCCCTCTCCGATATTTGAAGCAAACGTGCGGGGTTCGATGCCTTTTTTGTCCCACGAAGACGTGTCCCACCGTCTCCTTGTAGCAGTCGATCGCAGATGTTTAAATTTGCTCTTCGCCGCTTCTATTTCTGGGCCCACATGCAGGCTCTGCGTCTGCAATCTCCGCCGCTATATGCGCTCTTCCATTCACTGTTTTCTTCTTCTGGAAATTTATTGCCTTCGCCGTCAGTCCATACCCCACACACGTTTGGATTTTCCTTATCTCACACTTTTTCGTTTGCCAATCCGACAGATGGATAAAAGGAGGCCGATTATGCTCTACACGTGGGGTCGAAAGTCCTGCTTCAAGCTTTGTTTGTTCTCCCTTAAATGAGTGCACCTCTCTGCACCAGAATCTCCTCCTCGTACTTACTCAAATCCACAAATCGTGCAGAAAGTGAAGAAAGGAGCGACGATGATAAGGCGATGGTGATGGTTATGTGCACAAAAGTACGTGGGTACGCTAGGTAGAACGAAGATTAATTCTTAGAATCCTTTGGCTGCAGGGAGGAGAAGTTTTGTCAGGGGGCTCTTGAATCTAAATGTCTGTCGAAGACGTCCCTTCTCCGTCACCTAGGCCCTCCTCGACTGAGGAAAAGGCGAAGTGCTGTGCACACACTCTTTTTTCCTTCTTTCTCTCTTTTCCCCTCCGCGCGCCCTCTCCAATCCAGCCCTCCCCGTAGTCGTCCTCCGCCCCTAGGCCGCCGACTGCTCTCCGCTCCCCGGTCCAGTCCGCCCTCGACGACTCGCCCGTTGTCGCCGCCGTTGCCGACGGACGCAGGAGCAGGCCTAGGCCCGCTCAGGCGGTGGTGCCGTAATGCAGTACAGACAGAGGAGAAAAGGGGGGCGAACAAGGAAAACGAGGCGAATATTCGGATGGGAGAGGGGGAGAGGGGGCGGCGTCGTCGGCAAGGCATTCGGACCCGGTTTTTCTGTGTGATGATCGTCAAAAAAAAAAGGAAGGAAGGGACCAATTTTAGATCCTCCCTCTTTGCGTGGGCAGAGTACAGTCATCGGGCGATTATAGAGGAAAAATCCTGTTTGGCTAAACTCTGCCTTGCTGCTGTTCGTTTCTTCATCCTACTTGCTGTTGCGACATTCGACAGGAAAGGAGCAGAAGCTTGGCGGTACTCATTTATTTGCTTTTGAAGCTCAGTACACAATCGTATCTCGTTTATTTTTCATTTCGCTATTCATTTCTAGTTTCTTATGCCATGTAATTAAGGTAGATACAGCACAGCAAAATTTTCTCCCCTCTTAATTCACAAAACGCAAATTAGAGTTCTTGTATGCTCGGTCCGTGTACTGTGTACATGGAAGACATATGTCTTTGGAATCGATATTAGAGCAGGGCACAAACCGCTAGGAGAGAGAGAGAGAGAGAGAGAGAGAGAGAGAGAGAGAGAGCAACAGGGGGGGGCCTCGGCCGGCGACGCGGTCGATATCTCCGCTGCCGCCTCCTACGCGTTACGTGTGGTAGAGAGAGACAGAGAGCCATAGAGAGGGGAAAACCGCCTCCAGCCTCCTCCTCCCTTTCCTCCAGGAAAAGGGGAAAAGGCCCAACGGACTGGCGGCGTGGGCGTGGTGGGGAGAGAAGAGGTGGGCGCGGGGGGGCAGCCGGCGAAGGAGAGGGAAGGTACGGAAGGGAGGGGAAGGAGGAAAACGCCACAGGGAAAACGACGGCACAGGATTAGGATGAGGGGGAAAGAACGTTCTTTCTGTGTCTACTGTGCTGCTTTCTCCTTCCCTCTGCCCACGCGCGTACCTAGTGGCCTCATCATCAGATTTTTTAGCCTCCCTAAGGACGTGCTTACCTAACGAGCTCCCGACTAAAAGCTAGCTAGTACGCGGAGACAGGAAGATCGCATCGAATTTTCAGCCAGTTTTGCAGAATAGATCCTCCTTCGTACGTTTCGAAAGTGTGGTTGTGTACAGAACGACACCGTATGTTGATGTTGCTACAGTAAAACCCTTGAGGAAGGGTCGGGGGGAACTGGAGAAGGGGATTCTCGTTGCACTTCTCCCTATTCCACTCCTTTTGCCAACTTCTCTCGTAGGGTGGCAGGGTGGATGGAAGAAGTGCACTACTGCCGCCGCCTCTGCATACTGCAGTTTAATTCGGGGCTTCCCAAAACTTTCACAAGATCCCTCGGCTCACGTGCATTTACGTACACGCTTTTGAGCAGGAAATCTCTGTGGAAATGAGCAAAAGCAAGTTAAAGTAACATGTTTCTCTCTCTTTCTTTTCATCCTGCAGGTGAAGTGGTGGGACATTCGCAAGTTCAGCGAGCCGACGGAGGTGCTAGTGCTGGACGTGTGCAAGGATGGCGAGCCTAATTTGGACAACGCCCACGGCGCCTCCTGCCTGGAGTTCGAGCCATCCATACCAACCAAGTTCATGGTGGGCACGGACAGGGGTGAGTGCAAAACGAAGGGTTTCCCATCTCTACATTCATCGTACGTGTATCAAGGCATTTTGCTGCTGCTGTTCTTTGGGAATAGGAGTTGGCCATTTGCTAATTTTGCGTACCATTTTCATCATTCCAAAGTGCCTCAAAGATTAGCAGTCCTGTGAGAGCGAGGCTGCGAGGTCGTAGAATTAAAAAATCTTGATTAGGCAGCGTAACCAACTGTGCTGGGAATAGAACTTTTTTCCCGAGCGGAAAATGCAAGTCATAGACGGGGTAATTTTGAGAGGAAAGCGAATAGTACAGAAAACTGCATCAGTCCAAAAATATTCATTTCCCTGAAAATACGAAAGTACGTTTCTAGAAAACGATCACTGTTGTTGAAAAGTCTAAAAGCGACATAATGATAATGAGAAGAAAAGTAGAGTTGCAAGTGAACGAGTGCAAAGTGAAACTCTCATCAGGAGGAATATGAGCAACAACAGCTGGACACTGCTGATAACGTACTCCTGATGCCGATGGCGCGTAAGGAGCTAAAACAGTAACCTGGTGACCGAGGATGACAGCAAGAACATGAACAAGATTCTTGGTAAGGCAAAATAACACATATCAAACAATCAAAAAAAAAACTCTATAAAGCGAAGTTGCTTTGGCCAGCAATCTCGGCCGCCCTCGCCCTGGCAGCCACCCTTCTCCAGTCGGGATGGCGCCAGAGGAAGCTCCTCCTTCTCTTCAGGTGAAATGGAAGGAACTTATGCAGAAATTATGAAAATCACAATGACAAATACTTCTGGCGTGTAGGACCAGGGGAGGAGGAATGAGCAGAGACGACTTTGATCGCATTTCCCCGTACCTGGAGTCAGCCTTCCAGGTGTCGACCGTCTTGGACAGCTATGGGGACGGAGCGCAAGACCTGCGGGACGAGACGGAGGCGAGAGAGCGGTTTGTCTGAATGGGGGTTGCAATACAAGTGGCCTTAAGGAAGCAGGAAAATTGCACATTTGCTTGAGGGGAAAAGACACAAGTGTTGTTGCTCGATCGAGTCAACATCAAGACGATCATACATTCCAGCATGATGCATGACGAGCCACTAGGTACAATGTACGCAAAAATCACACGGCAGGAGTGGGTGACGAGAAGCGACGGGTCTGTGGGGCTCTCCAGCCGGCTCCGGTGGGACTTTGCGGCCGTGACCGTTCCGCTGGCCTCGAGGGAGGACTCGATGCTGCTGGCCACCGCCTTCTCCGACCTCGCCTTCGTG
>JAAUYJ010131625.1_pt1 | contig 16836 bp, 22 predicted proteins | sample 7278031 | NCBI WGS metagenome assembly JAAUYJ01 (sample SAMN14350222, study PRJNA611818) | marine sediment metagenome | isolation source: surface marine sediment (1.8m) | place: French Polynesia: Moorea | collected 2018-08 | reverse complement strand
TTTCAAACGACGGTCCATGCCATTTTCGTACCTCCACGTCGAGTGCGACGATGTCCACCTCCCTTCCCCCAAGGATCTTTCTTAGATTTGGCCTCGTCCGCTGCAGGTCTCCGTGGACGAACTCCTTGACGTAGGTGCCAGCCTGGGTCGCCAGGCGGAGGGAGAAGAGGGTCGGCGGTTTGGTGGTGGAGGAGGAGGGACTGGATGTTTCTCCAGCGGATGCCTCGCTTTCAGAAGACTCAAGCTGCACTGGAAGCACCTGAAATACGCAAAATATTTGTTCGAAATGTCTGAACAGTGAACACCTCACCAAATCGACTCACCTCCATCCAGTATACCGTCCTCTTCCTCCAGTTGTTCGGCCTCCTGTGCAGCACCCTCACCGGCGTCCTCTGGTCCAGCTCCAGGTTCTTGACCGGCTCCACCTTCTCCCTGATCTCGTCCACGGTGAGGTCGCCCTCGGGGAGGATGCACAGCGCGCGGTAAGTCTTGGTCTTCTGGTCCTCGCCCTCCTTCAGCCTCTTTGTTTCGGACCTTAACAAAGAAAACAAGAAAAAGTAAGAACGATAGTGAATGAGTTGTGTTTGGGTCCGAGCGGAAACTTACTTTGACACAACTTGCAGATCTCTCACTCTGACTCTCCCACCAGAACTTCTGTTAATCTTTTGCTGAAGGTGACTGAGTGCATTAGAACCTGCAAGGAAAAATCCATTCATGAGGAAATCGTCTTTCCCTTCTCTCTCCACCTTGCCTTCAAACATAGTTCTCCTCGGGTTGACCACCTCGAACATGAAGGGCCTCCCCCTTCCGAGCGTCCGCACGTCTATGTCCTCCCTGCCGGAGGAGGAGAATCGAGCCTGGTCGAACGGGAAGAACTCCTTCATCCTGTCCAGGATGAGTTCCTCCACCGACGTATCCATCCGCTTCTCGCCGTCCACCACCCAGGGAGTCTGCGGCAGTTCGCGGGAGTACTTGTTGTACCGGCCTGGAAAGGAAAAAGGACAATGGATAACGCTAGACTAGAACTGATGAGACGATACTACAACAAGCACTGGACTGGAAGCTGGATACAACAAACAAGATTTTTAAAAGACTGTGGTTCCAAGAACAAATTTCAATTAGCCGGCAAAATCGGAAGTAGTTATGCAAAATGTTGTTCAGAGATGGCGCTTCCCCTTAAAGTCGCCTTTCGCCTTTCACTCCACTCGTTACATAACCGCGGCATTACAGAGCACCCTTCAGTACCCCTTGTGCCGGCACCGGCATGATGTGTAAGCAGCAGCAGGTAGCAGAACGCAAGCTACAAGCTACAGTACTTGTGCTGTGCCGGCACGTACGCATGTTTCGTCCAGTGACGAAATTTTTCTAACGGTGTTTAAGAAGTGTGAACACGAATCCAACACATCTACACGTACGTACATTGACACGTGGGATTATCCGGCTCGAGATAAAAATTAGATACCATCACACCGTTTTCCACTACCGCTGGGACAGCCTTTTCACATTTAAGAGACAATGGCGAGCCAGGATGAGAAAAATTACACCGTGCCGGTGAACTCTGAGGAGGTGACGGAGGAGTGGATGTGCACCACTCTGGCTAAGGCGCTTGGCGCCAAAGAGGCCAGGAGAACTTGGCTCTATGTGGCGGCGCAGAGGGAGTCCGGCATGCTCAGCTCCATCTTTAGGGCTAAGCTGGACGTCGAGTTTGATGATGGAAGAGTGGAGAAGCACAAGGCAAAAGAAAATGATTAAAGAATAAAACAGCAATTGAACTTTTTTCTATGCTAGTTATTCTCCTAAATTTTTTAGATCTTCATCAAGATCATGCCTCAGAACGACCCCCACAAGTCTCTCGTGGCCAACAGTAAGATGGACGTCACCGAGATAGAGTCCTACCGCAGGGTCTTCTTCGACCTGGGAGAGTTTGAGAAGGAGCAGATGGGCAAGTCGGGGGCGCCGGAGGACCGGATTCTGTCGGTGGTGCCTCGTATCTATGCTGGTGGATACAACACGGATGAGGTGAATTGTCTAAAAGAAGTTCCAAGAATTAAAGTTGTAAGAAAAATAGACTTATGTTGTAGGATCGGCGGGGTTTCTTCCTCATGCTAGAGGACATGACGCCCGAGTACGAAATGAAGGACTACGAGAAGGGCCTGACCCCGGAGGAGGTCTTTGAGTCCATGAGAAGCCTGGCTCAGATCCACGCCACCGGCTACGCTTACGGCAAGCTGAGGGGCGTCGACTTCAGGAAGAAGTACGACGGCGTCATGAACACCGTCTTCGACAACATGGACGGGGACAGCGACCTCATGGACTTCATGAACTACAACATGGATCTGGTGCAGAAGGACATGGAGGGCAGCAGGGTGGAGGGGCTGATGCAGCACGTCACCAGGCTGCGGAAGGACATCGGAAAGAAGTACATGGCCGTGCTGAAGGGCAAGGAGCACGACGCGTTCCTCATGCACGGGGACATTTGGTGAGAAGCTTTTGTGACCTGCCAATTTTGTAATTTGCAAAGCGACTTTAATCAATCCTTTTCCTCAAGGGCCAACAACGTCTTGTACGGTCCCGGTAACAAGGCTCGGATAGTGGACTGGCAGTTCACCACTACCGGCTCCATCTTCCTGGATTTTGGCACCATGGGCTGGATCAGCATGTCGGCGGAGGAGACGGCCAAGCACTCCGAGGACATTATAGCCTCCTACTTCGACTCCTTCACCTCCACCTGCAAGAGGCTAGGATGCTCCGAGGTCCCCTGGACTAGGGAGGAGTTCGGCAGGCGCGCCAGGGTGGAGGGGCTCTTTATCGCCTTTCTCTGGTGCAGCACCTCCTACGAGCTAGTAGAGAAGTACCCCGCCATGAAGGACAGGGTGCACTGGGTGCTGGAAGAGAGCGTAAAGATCTCACCAAAGTACTACGAGTGAGCCGCCCATTGCTACCTGGAATTGGTTGCATAAATAACATTTCTATTTTATTTTTGTACCACCCTGCTGTGCCGACAGCGAAAAAAACATACAACTAGAGCCTCTTCGAGTCTTGTTTGCCTACACTGATTATTTGTTTCTAAGATGCACTTTTTGCACGATCGACCTATCAAGAAGGCGACGTAAAGGGGGGAGATTAAAAGTCCGTCTAGATGAGGGAAAGTCCCCACTTAATTTGAGTCAACATCTCATCTCATCCCTCCCCTCTTCAAGCGAGACGGATGGCCAACCAACTGACTGTCAAAGAGCTTATCTTGCATCACACGAAAGAGTCCTCGCCGATTTCGGAAGAGGGCAGCAGTCATTATCTGACCGAATGGTCATCTCCGCTTTTGTAAAAATAAGTGATCGGAGGCGAAGAAAACTCCTGGTGCGGAGATAGTAAGTACCTAGCTTCTTCAGGCGGGATCCCGTGAGAAAAAGTAATTCTTGGAAAGTGGGGAGCCCGAAAAAGAAAACGCAAACTCTGCGAATTTTTTTATGGATTCCGTTGGGAAAGTCCTCGGGCGAATATTTGCTGCTTCTCTAAACCTGGCCCCATAAATACATCCCAGACGAGAGTGCCTCGGACGACAACGATAAAAAGAGGATCGCCGGCAGGGAGGCTGCGGAGAAATAATACAAACGGACACGTAACGAGCCTATCCCTGGCCACGAGGGGAAACATACATTTAAAACACAATGCTTGAAAAACTACTTTTGGCGCTGTGTCTGGCCGCGCCCGCCGCCGTGGTATGCCGGGACACCTCCTACGCTGAGTGGCGGTGCGACGGCATGTCTGTGCCGAACGGCGTGGTGCGGTGCGCAGGGTCATCCTGCTTCCTGCGGTGCGACTACGGCTTCTCGCCGGTGCGGTTCTTCCGCTTTGACTGCGCCGCGGCAGAGTCACTCTGGGGATCGCACGACGAAGACGACGACGGACAGAACGGCGACGAGGACAGCGGGGACGGGTGCGCAGCAAACATGGCCTTCGTCGTCGGTAGGAAAAGTTGAAATAACTATTTCGATATTTATTTAACCCTTCTTTCTCCATCTAGGAGGGATGAACGGCAGGGACAGCTACACCAGCAACGTGGAGATCGTATCAACCGACTCCGCCCTAAGCCAGCGGTCTGTCGCCCCCTTCCCCTACGCGGTGGAGTCACCAGTGGCAGTATGGGCAAACGGGACAGTGCTCGTATGCGGAGGTAAACGGTAGGGCCAACTTTTCTGAACCGAGTACAAAAGTTTGACTTTGTCTTAGGTTACAACCACGACGACGACAAGCTCGAGCGCAGCTGCTACATGTACGAGGCGTGCCGCAACGAGTGGGAGGATGCGCCGGACCTCTCGGAGACGCGGGTGGGCGCGGTGGGGGTGGTCACTTCGGACGACGAGTACTGGATCCTGGGAGGGGAGAACGAGGACGGGGAGAGTCTGGACAGCTCGCAGATCTGGAGGATAGGCATGAGGCAGTGGGAGAGCGGGCCGAGTAGGGACACATCTTTTACAAAGATTACCAGAAAGCTTTGCAACTTGTTTCGTACCCATTAGATCTCCAGGAGGGCCGCATGGGCCACTGCGGGGTGGTGGTGGACGGAGGAGACACCTCTGTCATCACCGGCGGCGACCCCACCTACAACTCCGTCGAGCTCTTCCGCGGCGACGACGACAGCGGCCACGGCACGCAGACGGCGCTCGGCTTCAAGCGCACCTACCACGCCTGCTCAAACTACCTCAACCCAGCCAACGGGGAGGAGACGATCATCGTCGCAGGTGAGGGAAGAAGTCACGGGTCAAGCGGGTGACACGTGATAATAAAAATGTGCGAGGGGCTACGATGACCCAGTTTGATTTGGATTGGCAAACACAGACTTCAGACTTCTCCAGCCAACAGATTATAAGTTATCGAACTATACTCATTTTTCTCCCGCAGGTGGCCAAGACAACGAGGGCACTCCCTCCTTCACGGTAGAGGTGTGGAACGAGGAGTACGGCCAGTGGGACGAGTTCCAGCACCTGCCGCAGTCGCTGACGGGACCGGGCATGGCGGTGCTGGACGGGCGGGTGGCCGTGCTGGGAGGGAGGTCCATGCTGTCTGCGCCCTCGGCCGCCGTGTACGCCCTCAAGGACGACGGGTCTGATTGGGAGTCCATCGGGGTGGAGCTGGGGGAGGGGAGGGCATTCGCAGGGGTGGCCACAGTGCCGGAGACGCTGTTCGACTACTGCGGAGGGGGAGGCGTGTTCGCCGGCAAGAATTGATTGAAGAAATTCTACAGAGACTCTGACAAATACTACTAGCCGCTCAAGTTTGTTTGCGACTCTAACTGTAACTTATATACGTACAGCAGGTGGTAGGGCCAACCAGTTGCAAAAGTAGACTACTTTGCATTCAGACCAATAAAAAATAAAAAAATAGGAAAAATGATTCTGCTCACCCGCGATGTATATGCTGTTGTGGTGCATCTTGACGCTGGCCTTGAACCTGGCGGCCACCGGCTCCGGCGGCACCGGGTAGTGCCGGCGGAAGCGCTCGTCCGAGACCCCGGCCAGTGACTTCTCGGCGCCCACTCTGGTGACCAGGCCCATGTGGTACACGTTCTTCTTCTTCTGGCGCATGGCGTACTCCTTCTTGCACATCTCGAGACTGAAAAGCGAAAGGGAAATAATCTCAAATGAGCACCTGAAGGGCGTGGTCAACAAAATCAATTACGCAAGATGCACGAAGCAAACTTGTGTACAAAGGGCGGGCGTGATCTCTGGAAAATCGGTCAAAAGTCATTTCCCTCCGCAGTGAACTCAAGTTACACAAAACAAGCCTAAAAAAGTCTACAGGATTTCATTACAACTAAATTCGGCTGTGCTCCACTAACAAAAACCTTACAAGTTCAATTCGCTCTCATTTCTTTTTTAAAAAATCTTACAGTTTCTGTATTTCCTGCTTGTCCTCCGGGTATTCGATGGCCAGGTCCACGTAGAATTCACAGTCGTCCCCGGTGACGTACCTCCGGCCCAGCTTCTTCTGCAGCGTGTGCGGGAAGAGCCACTTCCAAACTTGCTTGATGGGCACCACCTCGTCCTCGTCGAAGCCTTCCACGCGAGGGGATCCCTCCGAAGAAGAGGACAGCAGCACGTTGAGGGAGTGCGCGCGCAGGGCCAGGGAGACGGGCAGGGACACGGCCACGGTGAAGTGGTCGGCGTCGTGACCGCTCTCAGACATGGCCGAGCTTACCTGCAGAAAGTAATGGTGACGTCGACGTGCTTACAAGTAACTTGCTAAGAGATTGTGTAACTGACTGTGTTGAGCGCTTCCTGCATGAACTCGTCCTGCAGCACCCCTAAACAAGCCCGACAGGGAGCTGGAGAGGTATCTTCGGAGGCATCTCCTCCGTTGGTGCCCTGATCTCCGTCCACCCTGGCCCGTTTGGAGGGCGGACAGGCATCCTGGTAAAAAAAATGGAGATGAGACTGGCGTATCAATACAATTTAACCGCTGACCTTCTTGACTACCGCCTCGTGCTCCCTGGAGTCCTTGACTGCGGCCAACCTGAGGACGCACCTGGGGCACACGTCCTGCACGCCGGCACTGGACAGCGCCGAGGACACGCGCGAAACCAGGCCGTAGTCAACGCGGCTCATGGTGGCCAGGGGAGAAGGATGAAGGACTCAGGATCCTGAGGTCAATCACACAGGAAGAGGCAACCTTGACCTTACCTCTCTCTCTCTTCTCTTGGCCTTTTTTTGTCGCTTCTCTTTCTTTCTTTTCCTTCACGCTGCTCTGTTGTTTTGCAAGAGGTTAAGTGATGAGCTGAGGAAAACCTCTCAAATAACTTGGACAAAAGAGGGCGAGAGTCGACAACAAGCAGTTGGGGAACATAACGAGAAAAAAAATATATTTAACATCAAGTTAGCTTCATAATCTAAAAAATACATTGTGTTTTGTATTTCATACAACACGAGTTTTTTCCTTTCTCTGGTTGCGTCCGAGCGAGGGAAGAGGTTGCGTCAAATTGTGACGTCACAACAAGGCCAAAAAAGAAAGATAAACAAGTTTGAATTTGACAGAAAAGAAAGGACGAAAAAGTGGAGTGGGAAAATGACGGCCGGAGAGAAGGCCGTGACTTAGGCAGAGGTCATGACCTCAAGAGGCCGCCGCAGTGAGAGTGCCCATCATGTCATCCTCGTCCACTAGTGAATCTCGCCCTCCCTCCTCTTCTTCTGCCGTGTTGAAGTCCCTTCGTCCCCTGGGGAAGCCCCTCCTGGAGGAGCGGACCCTGCATGCAAACACGGAGGAGGCAAAGGTCAGGAGCTCTTGAACACCATGTTTGACCTTATTTTCATTTTCCTCCTGCTCCCTCTATCTTTGTTCTCAGCCCTGCTGGACCTTCGGCCGCTGCCCCACCGCCGCCTTCTGCCTGGAGGACGTGGCCGTGTCTCGGCGACATGCAAACCTCAAGTACTCTCCCGCTTCCAACCAGTGGACAATCACTGACCTCAAGGTGAGACTCAGGTCATTAAAGCCCATGGCTAACTCTACTCTTGTTCCTTTTCCTATCATAGAGCACGAACGGCGTCTTTGTCAACGGAAGCCGCGTCCGCCCCCAGGAGGAGCACCCGCTGGAGGACGGATGCCAGATCAGCCTCGGGCCGCCAGTCAACGATTTCAGATGGATCTGGACCTTCCAGACGGTGGCGGCGCCGGCGGCGCCAAAACCAGACCCCGAGCCCGAAGAGGATTCTTCCGTCCCCTCCGAGGTCCGCCTTGGCTCCAGGCAGGAGCTGGAGGAGCTCAAGGAGGAGGAGGTCCGCATGAACGTGGTGTACCTGTACCCGGATGCGGAGGGAAGGGAGCGCCGGGTGCTGCCGGTCAAGTACAGGAACAAAGTCAGGTGGATCGACATCGGCGACGAGGATGAGTCTCAAAATCTTGACCCTGATCGAGGGCAGCAGGAAGGTCCAAGTGATACGGCGGCAGAAAATGCCGGTGCAGCACAAGCAGGGGAAGAAGATAGTGCGGCCCGGACAGACGAGGGGGAGCCAAAAGTCAAGAAGCCTCGACTGGAAGAGCAGGGTGCGGACCCGGAGGCGGGGCCTTCATCCAAGGAGGTGCAATTGTCAGAATCGAATGCCGGTGCCAGTGCAGTGTCAGGTGAAAGTTCAAGTGGTCAGCCCGACAGACCATCCGAACAGACTCCAAGCGGTGAAATTTCCGAACGGATTGCTGGCGAGAAGCAAAAAGAAGCTGATGCAGGAGAAGACCCAAAGGTCTCTGCAGAGTCTGAGGAGAAGCCCCTGACGGCGAGTCAAAATTCCCCTTCGAGGAAGATTTCGGCGAGCGAAAGTCCGGACGGAAAGAAAGTGCTTGAAAAGTTGAAAAACAAATTCAACGAGGAGCTGAGCTGCTCAATATGCAACGAAGTTTTTATTTCGGTGAGAAAAGTTAAAATTGTATTGCTTGCACTTTTTTACATACTTGTATCTTTCTGCAGCCGATGTCCATGCCCTGCGGCCACGTCTTCTGCAAGTTCTGCCTGTCCAAGTGGAAGAAGCAGTGCCAGTCCCGTCAGTACGACTGCCCCAACTGCCGGCAGAAGGTGGGGAGGGACCGTGTCACGCCCAACCTGTACCTGGAGAACCTCATCACGTCGTGGACGTCTGAGCTGGGAGCATACATGCTGGCAGAGAGGAAAAAGGCCGTGGAGGACAGAGAAAGTGGGATACATTATTATAATCTTGGGGTTTCTTTATATATATCTGATTTTTCTAACGTTTTTAGAGCAAGAAAAGGAGGATGCCGAGGAGGAAAATGCTCGAAAAAAATCCAGACAGGACAACCGCCGTCGCGGGACCGGAAGACGAGGGGGCAGAAGAGGAGGTGGGGCTCGGGGCACCATCGAGGCCTACCTGAGCGCCCGCCCGGGGATTCCGGTCGTCATCCGGGCTTCGGGCGAGAGCGGGCGCGGCGGGAGAGCAAGGGGAGGCAGCGTTTCCGTCGCTGCGGCAGGTGGCTCCTCTTCACTGGCATCCACCTCCACGACCGAGGACGAGAGCGGGGGCGGCAGGTATGGGTTGAGGTCGTCGTCGCCTAGAAGGAGGGGAACGAGAGCCGCAGCCGCAACGGCGTGAGTTGAGCAAACGGACATAACATAAAAAGACAAAAAATAAATTAAGGTCCTGTGTGTGGTTTGGTTTTCTCTCTTGTACTGTACACCACATGTATGTGTACACTCAAAAGTGTCGTTTGGTTTTCCGTTTGCTTAATTTGTTTCGCCTGATGTGCATGCAGCATCTTCTCTTTCTTCAGTTTTCAGTTTTTTCGTAGCTTCTTCGGAGTATGATGGGTTTTTGCTATTCATTAATTGATATTGAATTAAAAATCTTCTCTCGTCGTTTCCAGCCCCGTTCCGTCCGTTGGCCAAGAAGTCATCCTCTTTAGCAACAACGCCGCTTCCAGCCACGACAGTTCCGTCGTGGAGATCAGCAGTGACACTGAAGAGGACGACGAAAACACCGTGCAAAACGAAGAGGAGGACGAGGATGATGATCTCGATTTTGACGGCGAGAACGGGGACGGCTCGGGGTCTGACTCGGACGCTTCTGTAGAGGGTCTACCGGGAGCCATCTACGGCGGATATGGAACATGCTACAACTGCGGTATGACTTTATAAACTAAAATATTTTTCAAGATGCATGCTTCAATGCATTTATTTCTCTTCAGGTCGCCGAGGTCACTGGGCACCGGGTTGCCCTTTCGATTGATGACAAATCACAGCCCCACGCTGTGTGCAGCAAGAGTATGCCTATTAAGCACCGGAACCAAGCTCATTCCCAAGAAATAAAAGTCAGAACAGTCTCCGCGAAATCTTCATCGACTTGTCTCTCGCGTTGGAAATCACTCTTGTGTATGGATGGTCGCTCTCTCCTTGCACCAGGGGTATCCTGAAATTATCCAATTGCCTCCAGGGTTCAGTTCGGATAAGTAACGCTTTACCTGCACAGGTTCCTTATCCTTGGTGACATTACAGCCAGGGTGACCGCTAAACCCGTCCCTGCGCTTATCGTCCAGTAGAGAGCGAGCGCAGAGGGAACCATGGTTGAGATCGGGATCATTATCAGGGAGACGCACGTGAAGCCGGCGGTCCACAGCTGGAAAAGAACATTCATTGGAAATGTCCTGGCGAGTTGCTTTGGCTCACGTACCTTTGCGCTCCTAGGCCTTTCTGAGTCTGGACTGTGGTTGTTGGCGTGGACCGCAACGTTGGCGAGGTACAACGATCCGAGGAGGAAGGGAAGTACGAGGGTGTGATCCGGTATCACCAGGTCGGGAAACCATAAGCACCCTTCCGCGGACATCTCGGCTGTCCTGGCCTGAATGCAGGAAACAGTGAAAAAGATGAAGATGTTTTTGACACACTATTTCACACATGGGCAAGGGGGGGATGCACCCCTCCTGAGGGTCAAAAACAAGTCCCCTCCCCTGCACCCAAAAAAATGAGTACCCATCACAAAAAATCCATGAACTATTCTACTCTACCGGTAGACCCCCTTTTCTGGGTCATTTTCACCGTGCATGTCTCTTCTTCCAATCAAACTGAGAAGTTGCAGTATTTATCAAATGACTGGAAAAATCTATTTGCATTTAGCAGCAAGCAATTATTTCCATTTATGTTTATAAAATTCCCCCCATTCCCCTCCCCTTCACCCAGGCTAAGGCAGCCAAAACATCACCTCCCATAAAGCTCTTATTGACCCATGTACACATGGAAATAAATGATTCACCCCCTCTACGAAAAAAGTGGTGCCCATGTGAGCACTATTTCCATTACCATATCGTCCGCCATCTGGTACCGCCCCTCCAGTATCCCCGCCAGCCTCCGTATGGCCATGGACATGCTGACCCACAGAGGAATCTGCAGCAGGAATGGCACGTACATCTTGGTTGCGGCGCAGTTGTACTCCACCACCTTGTCTTTGTACAGGGCCTGCCGCAGCCGGTCGAACCTGGCCCTGGCCTCCCTGTCACTCATGCCCCTGGCCAGTTGCTGCTCCCTGACCTTCGCCCTGAGGAAGGGGATAAGCTGCTCGTCGAACTGCTTGTATAAAGTGGCGCGCTTGACGATGGTCTTCTGCGCGGTGACGTGCGCAGGGAATAGGAGCGCGCCGCGAAGGGCCGCAGTGGCGCAGCCCACCACCGCCCACCAGGGAAGGCCAGTGGAGTCGTGTACGGAACTCAACGCGGTGGCGGCGGAAGTGACGGGCGTGGAGGTCAGGCAGCCTAGGTACAAGTCCCTGAAGGAGTCTGCCGCCGTTGCCAGGCTCATTGGACGTCGGGACGAATGGGACAGGGGATAGGAACGAGGAGAAGGCGAGGGGATTTCCCTGGCGCTCAGAGCAGAGAATGTTCTGCTCGCGAAGCATGTCCTGCACGTCATCAGGGTTGCTAGGGGCACGCTAGCAGATGAAATCAACAGGGCGCGGGAGGCCATAACCAGAGTTCAGGAAGCAGGCGATATTGTTCTTCCCTGCATAAAAGAAGGAGAGAGAAAATCATTGACGAAATGATTCTGATGACGATTCATTTTATTGAGTTAACAAGTCTTGCTTGTATAAAACAGCAGTTCACGGTGTAATATATCACATAGCCAAATTTGACAACGTTTGAGGCACGGTGAGAGGTCAATGCTATTGAAGTTTCTAAGTAAGATCAACTTCCTGAATTTCCTCCTCCACCAGAACCAGCTTGACATAGCCCAAGTACCACCACGTCCACAACCCTTGTTCCTTCCGCGACACGTTCTCCACCAGCAGCCTGACTGCCTTCGGCACCAGACCCTTGGTCCTGCAGTCCTCTCTGTCCTTTCCCGCCAGCAGCTCAGATAAGTTCAGGGGACCCGGCCTGCCGCCGCAGTTCAGGACCCTTAGAGCCCTGTCGCCCCTGGGCCAGACCAACGCAGACAGGGCCCTCACTCGCACCGGGCCGTTCTCCCCCAAGGACAGCGAACACTCCGCTTCCACAAAATCTCCCGGCGAGGTCCTGGAATCCACCTTGGCCTGTAGCCGCAGGAGGACCACCCTGGCGCGGGGGCCAAGCGTCTCCCGCACGGAGATGGAGCCCAGGTCGAAGTCGGCGGCGGCCATGAAGGGGCTCTGTCCGGAGAAGTTGTCCACCAACACATTCATGCGGCGGTGGAGAGCACCGGGTTCGCGGCTGTGAAAGGAAAACAATTCATTGTAACGTACAGTACGGCAGGTGGTAGCTTATAATTGCTAGTAATGGCACTTACAATTCGTGTTCCCTCGGAAGTGCCACGGCCATCTTCAGCCGCGGCTTCTCCTCAGCCAACTCCTTGGGCAACGCGACGTTCCAAGGCCTCCCCCTCTCCATGGAGCGGTAGAGCCGGCGGGGCATCGGCGGCTCCACCTCCACCGGCCAGTCGCACTTCTTCCCAGGCTCGACTCTTGATGACTCCAAGCTCCTCAGTCGGAACTGGAATTCCCTCCCGCTCAGCACAGCTTCCGGATACAGGTCCGCCCTCCTCTTGTCCAGCATGAACTCCTCGAGGTTCTTCTGGTGGTCCAGACACTTTGCTACCCCCACTACAGTGCCCTTGGCGAGCTCATGCTTGCCCTCTGACTCCTTTTTCCTCCTCCTGAGGCCCGACTGCACCTGGACCCTGGTCATCTTGCCGCTCTGGAAGTAGGCCACTCCGCGGGAAGTTGACCTGAGCCCGATGTTTTGGGCCCTGGACAGCACCACGTCGGCAGGGCAGTGGCTGATCTTGCGCTTTTCCCACGGGACGATGGAGGCAAAGTTGTTGGCTTTGCTGTTGATGGTGAAGGGCTGAGCCAACTTCACTTTGAACTCAGATAGCTGTTTCTCTTCCTCATCCTCCTCTTCTTCGTCGGCGTCCTCGTTTATGATCTTCCTCTGCCCCACCGCCAGCACTGTCCCGGCCGGCACCTCCACCGCCTTGGCATCAGTTTCTCCCTTTTTCACCGTGAGGGAGACTACGCAGAACGCCCTCTTGCCGGCCTTTAACACGGCGCACAGTCGGTCCATCTCGGCGACCTCCCGCGACGCCGGGAACACCATTAGGTGCTTGGCGAAGACCCTCTCGTCGTCGAGCCGGCCGGCGCGGCCATGCGCGTGCGCAGACGCCGTCACCCGGCACAGGAGGGAGCGCGTCTGGCCCAGCTCAAGGCGGGTGTCGTGGAGGGCAGTGATCAGGTACTGCTCGCATTCCTCGCACACCTCGTACCTGGAAAATTAAGGCATAAAATTGAAAGCGTAAGAGGAAAGCGGACTCGGGAATTTTATTAGCTTACTTGCTGAGATCTCTCCTGCACGTTCCCTGCCTGTGAGGCGGTCCCGTGTCCCTACCAAAGGCTCTCATTTGTCTCAAACAGCTTTGTTTCATAGCCTCTCCCTGGATCGGTATGGAGGCCCCGGGGGGAAGCATGAGGTAGTAAGACAGGGAGAGGAGGTCGACACTCGTCGCGAAGTCGTGGACTCCCCTTATGATGGAGGGGGTGAGGTGAGGCAGCGTGTTTGAGTCCACTTCGTAATTGTGGAGGAGGGCGGAGCTGTTGGGAACGTTGGCCTTAAAGATATTCGCCGCTTCTCCCACGTCAACACACCTGGAAGGTAATAGGACTTCTGAGTTATTCGCTATGAATCAACACAAACTATATGCCCACGGACCTGAATGTGAAAAGATGGTTGTCCTTGATTCGGAAGCCAACTCGGAGGGTTTCTCTGTCCTCGCAGTCTATCCTCATGATCATCGTCATCCTAATCTTCTCCAGCACAGGCGAGAACACGTCGGCAGCCTCCAGCCCCGGGAGGTGCGCCCGGACCATCCTCTGGACGTGGCCCAGCCTGGCACACCGGCCTCCGCCGGGACTAGGGCGGACCACGATGTTGTAAGACCCCACCAGGGTGGACATTTGTTCGTTGCAGATGTCTGCCAGCAGGCCGTCGCGGAAGAGCCCGCATCGCTTGGATGTGGAGGCGGGGTCGCAACCGTTGAGCGGCTGGCACACGCCGATCAGGACCTTGGAACGCGATGGTGTTTTTTTGATGTTGCGGACTTCTTCGGAACGAGCCAAAGAGAGGAAGAAGTTCTTCGAGAAGACCTCCCCGACGGTTTTGCGTTCACTTAAGGGCTTTCTTCCGAAGAATTTGACTCTGGTTATGGCGTTTTCGCCGTCTCCGGCGAGCTCTTCCTCTCCATTCCAGTCGATGCGGCAGAGCAGAAGGCCATCCTAAGGTACAACGGGGAAAATAAAGTTTGACGATTTACACTCTACTTGTCTGCACTTCATACTGTATCATGAGATCGCTGGCAGCTGAAGGAGACCATAGACACACTGTAGGAAGGGCAGGTCATGCATGGCTCAGGCGGCCCCTCAGACTCCAGCATCCTGGCCTCGCTGCAGTTCTCGCAGCTGCGTCGGAGGATCTTCTTGAGTTCCTGTGCCTTCCTCTTCTTATCCTCGAGCTCCTCCAGGAACTTGTCCGTCGCGCCTAGCCACTCCTCATCCTTCTCCTTCTGCTCCTCGTCATCCTCGGAAGAGGACTCGCTGCTATCTGTCGAAGAGGACGCCCAGGTCTCCCCGGACTTTAGGGAGATGGGCACCGACTTTCCGCTCTCTGACCGAGCGCCGTCGAGGTCATCGTATGCGGCGTCGTTGGCGGTTTCATCCATGACTTCCACGCTAGGGCTGCGACGTTGTGTCTTACCATCTACTCCATGTTCGGGAGTGCCAGCACCGTTGCTCACCGCCTTGTTCGTCGTGGTATCTCCCGAAATCACAGTTTTTTCTTTGTCTTTGTCTCCAGTACCTTGGACATCGGCGGCCCCCGAGGCGACAGCGGCAGAGGATGACTCCAGCCATTCTTTCACCCGACGGGTCTCGTCGTCTGACGCGTCCCTGCTGACCACGGCCACCTCGGACTTGCCTCTCTTGGTCGACTCCAGCCTTTTGTGCTTCTTCCTTTGAAGCTCCCTTCTCTTCTTCCTCCTTTTTCGGTTCGCCTCTTTCCGCTCCTGCCGTAAGAATTCTTCATTTTGGGCGCGACGAGCCTCAATAACTTCATCAGGCAAGTCTACGTTTTCCCCGCCCATCTCTGATTTGGACTTGCTTCTCTCCGCCTCCTCCAGCTTCTGGTGTTTCATCTTCTGCTGCTCCTTCCGCCTCTTCCTCCTCTTACGGTTCTTCTCCTTCCGATCCTGTTCCCGCTTCTCCCTGTCCACTCCCCCGTCGCTTTCTTCCACCCTTTCCTCGTTGGTATCCGGCTGCACCTCATTCCCCTCCACATCTTGACCTTGGTCGCTCTCCGAATCCACGTTCCTTATTCCAAGCCACTCTCCAGTCCCCTCCTCGTCGATGTAAACCTTTACCCTGGGCTCGAACGTGGCCTTCGGCGCGCTACCGTGGTACTTCCCGAACCTGACTTCGTGCCTCCTGTGCGGCTCCCAAGTCCGTACTAAAACACATCTGTCCATCCACTTGAGCTTGGGGTTAGGCCACTCTGGCGCCGCCTCCGCCCGCCGACGGAGGTCGCGGGAGAAGAAGCGGGCCTGAGAGGACAACAGCCTCTCCCCGCTGAGGTGCTTGCCGCACAGCTTGTCCGAGCGCGACACCACGATCTGGAGGCCGGCCACGGCGTCGGCGGGGACAAATCCCGACTCGAGCGGGCAGTGGGAGTCTAGCACCTTCTCGTAGAGATGGCTGAGCCTGCCGCAGTCGAGGTGCTCCTCCACCACGTCCCTGCGGCGGGCGATGGAGTGGAGGTCCACGGCGAAGCGGACCTCCTCCAGGAAGACCTCCTCCAGGCCGAAGTGCTTCAGGTGCGACAGGAGGACGTCGAGGAAGACGGTCACGCCCTCGGGGTCGTTGGACAGGACCAGGACGATCCTGGCGGGGCTGGTGGGCCCGCCGCGGCAGTCAGTCAGGAAGGAAAGGAAGTCCACCAGCAGCTCCTCCACCGAACAGGTGGCGCCGCCCAGCAGGTGCACAGACACCAGACCTTTGAGGGGGTCCAGCCGGAAGCCCATCTCCTGAAGGACATTCTCCTTGCCGGCAAAGGCCTCCACGAACCTCTCCGGCCTCGCGCTGCGCAGGAACTTGAGCTCCTCCTCTGCTGCGTCCGCCGGCAGGAACCTGGCGCCCAGGTGCGTCACCTGCTGGTAGCTGGCGCAGGAGAAGTGCTCGCCCGCCAGGAAGACGTATCTCAGGGGAGTAATGTCATCCTCCCTCTCCGGGGAAGGCTCAGGCGGGCGCTCAACCACAGAGGACGGGTAAGAAACCAGGGAGGCAGGATTCCACAGTGGCGCAGGGGCAACGGCGGCGACAGGCTCCTGTGAGGGCTGGCGGGTCCGCCTCTGGTCTGCCCAGGCAGGAGCGACCGCAGGTTCCTCTCCCCTGCGGCTGAAGAGCACCTGGTCTGCGGGGAGGGCCTCTCTGAGCGGCGCAGGGGGGCCCGAGATGGACGGGGGCGGCGGGGCGGGGCGGCCAGGGAGACCCCGGGTGAAGAGGCCGTGACCGGGGTTGGACCCCATGACAGTCTACGTGACTCTCAGAAAGACCTTTTTCCACGGCCTTGAGGACGGTCAAAGGGAGCAATCCAGTCTAGTGATGCTTACGAGTCAGGAGTCGACTCGACTCGGGAGTCGACTCCAGGCCAATTTTTTCCGACTCGACTCGACTCGATTCGTGTGAAACTGAAGAGTCGACTCTTTTTTACCCAAATTTTTTTAAAAAAACCGGAAAACAGTTTGACAAGAAGGTTTGAGCGAAATCGCGCAAGATTTTTATAAAAAATCCGCAAAATCCGCAGAGATTTACAATATTTACCAAAAATGTC
>JAAUYJ010077636.1_pt1 | contig 16843 bp, 19 predicted proteins | sample 7278031 | NCBI WGS metagenome assembly JAAUYJ01 (sample SAMN14350222, study PRJNA611818) | marine sediment metagenome | isolation source: surface marine sediment (1.8m) | place: French Polynesia: Moorea | collected 2018-08 | reverse complement strand
CCCGCCTTCCCGCCTGCGCCGCCCCTCCCGTGTACCGCGGACTGGAGGAGGAGGAGGACGGGGAGGACAACAAGGCCCGGGAGTCCTCTTCTTCGGAGCCGCTGTCTGCCCTCCTGGAGCAGCTGGAGCGAAGACTCAGGGGGAGGGCATCCAACAGGAGGAGGCTCTTTGACAGCGACCTGCCTTTGATCCGTGCCCAGGTACTTATATTTTTTAGGAGTCTGTTTAGGACCTTTTTTGTCACAACCTGATGCAACTATCTCCAATGAAATGTGGGTACATTTGCAAAATGCCTCATTGCTACATTGCTGTAGACGTTGGTATCATTATCTATGAACATTCTTGCTCTTATTGTAAAGGAGATCTCTATCTAATTGTAGCTGTTACATCAATTTTTTATTGCTTTCCTCATTTTGGTAGTATATGAAATCTCGCAGCCTTGAAATCCGGCAATCTCTTTCTTTTCTCAGAACGCTCTCCCGATCCTGGTGCTGACGGTGATGGTGGCCAGCTGCGTGTTCACCGTGCTGACGCTGAGCTCGGCCGCAGACAGATTCTGGGTCAAGGGCGGGGAGGACATTGACGGTCTCGGAGGGGAGGCGGGAGAGATGCAGGTTGGAAGTGTTTTTCAAATCAAGACGGCATGCTGTGAAGTTGGTTTTTGTCGCGGCGCCTATCATGTGCAGCAGGACGAGGCATTGCAAAATAGTTTTGGGGTCTGTGAAATACTGTTTGGATCGGAGGGAGTCCAGTCATAAATGAATACGATTTTACTGTTTCTGTTTGCTTCCACTCCAACTCCAGGCCCGCAACGGCAAGTACGCCAGCCTGGCCTTCGCCACCCGCAGGAGGAGGGAGGCGCTGAGGGCGGAGGGGAAGCTGCTGCCGGACGAACTCACCGACGACCTCGGAAACAGCCTCGGCGGGAAGAGGGCGGCCATACAGGTGCGGAAAATAAATGTGTTCAATTTGGTAGTTTGTGAAAAAAAACTTTTGTTGTTTTACAGTACGCCTACGAACTGTCGGGCAAGCTGAAGGCGGCGGAGGACAGCAAGGTCGACATTGTGGCTGAGCTCAAGGAGAAGATCCTGGCGGGCGAGGACGGAGAATCCGAGGATAAAAAGGCCGCCAAGATCAAGCTGCTGGACAAGATCGCAAAGTTCGGAAACTTTGACACCATCAAGGTGGTCGAGAAGAAGAAAGAGACGGAGGCGGCCGAGGCCGAGACAAAGGAGGAAGAGGAGGCCAAGGTGGAGGAAGAAAAGGAGGACGAGAAGGCAAGTTGCGCTATGATTTTATTGCTGCTGGTCCTCGGCTTGGCTGCTGCTGCCCTCCTTTTGTTTGAATAAGGCGCACGACTCCCTGTGCTTGAAATCCTTGACATGGTTTCGCCTGGCATTAGGCGGGAGAGAATAGGTCTCTGGTAGTGACATGGCCGTCCAGAAGAGCTCCGAAGGAGACATTGGCAGCCTAGTCTTCGGCCAGAGGAAGTCCCATGCTCCGAGGAACGCCTCTGGCGTCATCTTGCTTCCCTCTCTCTTTCCGTCTAGGTGCAGGCGGACGTTGCTCAGGCGCCCGCCGCCGCCCTCGCCGCCGCCGTCCCTGCTGACCTCGCTGTAGAAGGCGACGCCGTCAAAGGTCTTCTGCTGCAGGTATCGGATGCGCTGCCTCGTGAGCGGCGGGAGTCCCTCCTCCGCGCCGCCGTGGTAGGAGTCTCGGCTGATGACGACGGCGCAGTCGCGGCGCATCCGGTGAGGGCCGACCCGGGCCTCGGGGTAGAACACGGCGAACTTGAAGCGCTCGCTCGTAGGAAGGTAGTGCTTGGGCGGCTGGTGGGATTCGTTGACGATGCCCTGGTCCTGTTCAAGCGCCGAATCCATGTTTCCGGATCGATTTTCTGATTTCAAATTATTTCTCCGACATTACTTTCCCGCATGACGTTTTGTCAAAAGTTTATCTGGAAAATATTAAAATTCAATTTCTTTTGCTTCGCAGCTGAAGGAAGAGCCCGAGCCCGTTGTCACGTTCTCCCAGCCCAGAAAGTACAAGGAGCCGAAGGAGCCTCCGGCGAAAAAGAGCAGCGCCTCCTCCTCCAACAGGAGCAAGCGGGACGAGGCCAGTCCCTTCAGGAAGAGGCCGCAGGAGGGAGGGAGGGCTGACGTGGCCGTAGCCTCAGACGAGGACGATCCATTCAGGTTCATACCTCAAAACTGATATTCTACATGATTTTTCGAATATGTGATATGATATGCTGTCTTGCGTTTAACCGCAAAAGATTTTTTATGTGTGCCAGTTTCCCCTTTTTTAATCCAACGTGCCAAAAAAGCATCATTTATATTTGAAAGGATTTCGACTCGCCAATAAAACGTTCAAACGAAACTCTCTTCTTCCGATCAGTGACATCTTGTTTATTTTCTCCTTTCTCTAGGAACGAAACGATTATATACCCACAAAAGAAAAAAAATTATCGTAGTAACGAAAAGTATACTTTTTTTGGTGGCTGTCGCGTTACGCCGCCGACTTCTGACCTAACAAAAATAAAGTTGGGTGGGGGTAGCGGTGTCTAGTCAATCAAAACATCTTGTTTTTGCCTTCCTTTTTCACAAGCCTTATTGAGACAATTGACAGGATTAGTCTACACAGTTACACGGCCTTTTTTTGGCGGTTTTTTCCGTAATGCAAGCGATGGCCACAAGTTTCCAAAAACATAATTACAGTGTGCACAGAAAAAAATCAGTTTGAAGAAATCGCTCAAAGTAAGGTTATGATGTATTCACGAAAAAAAACCAGCTATGGGGTCAAATCAAGTTTTTTCAAAATTCGATTACCTGCCACTGGGGCTTGAGAGAAGAGGAGAGAGGGTGGGAAAGACATCCAACTCGGAACTCTTTTTCGTCGACACTATTTCGTGCAAAAAGTAAAATAAGACGTTTCTGTAGTAGTACGTAGTTTTGAATTCGTCGCGAGAGCTTTTTCTTCTGCTCCTGTAAAAAGTAGTTGTGGCTTTTCTTCTTTCGTCGTCTGATATCTTAAAAAGTGTTTTCGGAGAGAAAAAGTGTTGCTGTTGCGTCGAGATACATTTTGAGGGGAAGAACAAGTGTGTGTGCTTAATGTGCGAAACGGGACATTAAGATCGCCGCTTTTAAGGTACCTCAAGGATATACATTATACACTCAAGTAGTAGAGAAGTACTACAGTAGACTGAATTTTTGCCCCTAGTAGCACGGGAGCAAAAAGTGAGAAGCTACTTGTTTGAGAGACTTTGTTCTTGACCAAGACGTAGCAGCAGTTACTCCTCCTTTTTTTACCGGAATATTACATGTAAATCACACTTTTTTTCTTCCCTCTTCCTCTTAGGATCAAGGTGGAACGAACGAAAACGCGCGCTTATCACAATGTCACTTTTTCTGTCCGCTCAGGAATTCCCCTTGCACCTCTACTAGTCTTATCTGAGAAAGAGGCCTTTAATTTTGAGACTCCCACCACTCATTTCCCCGCACGTCTTGTTCTTTTACGTGACGACCAGTGGCTCGTCGTCGGCGAACCCCCTGATGATTGGGGAGTCGTCGACCTCCTCCAGGTCTCCCTGGTTGAGGATGGCCGCGCCGGAAGCCGCGCTGTAGCGGCTGGTCAACGCCTGGAAGGATCTCGTCAGCCGCCGGTTCTTCCTCACGTAGTAAGCCAGCCCAGCGCCAAGCAGCGCAAGCAGAACCAGAATGGGGATGAGGATAGCCGCCACCGAGGTGCGGCTGACCACCACGTCTCCCGCGGGAAGCGCAGTCTCCAAGGCCACCGGGTCCGACGGCGCCGAGGCGTACCCGTCTCCGTCGACCAGCGCCACAGCCACGTAGTAGAGGCGGCCGGGGAGGACGGCGCCGGCCTCGACCACGGCCGAGACGTCGAAGGGCGGGGCGGGGGCGTCGAACACGGAGGGGACGGACAGGTCGGGGTTCTCGGAGAAGATGAGGCGGTAGCTGTACCCGGCGCGGGAGAGGTAGGGGGGAAGCTCCGAGGGCTTGTCCTTGTGCCAGTAGATGAGCTGCTCCACTGAATCGGAGTCGGAATCGTTTTCCTCCCGGTGGGCGATGTGGTGTGTGAGGCCGCGCGGCGACGGGATGGGCGGGCCGGACACCCGGACGGGCCCGGCGGAGGACGCGCCGGGGGCAGCAGTACGAACCTTGACGCTGTACCTGGCGCCGTAGTGAACGTTGTCCACAAAGTGGCTCAGCCTGGGCGAAGTTGTCTCGGCCACCTTGACGGTGCTGACCTCCATCGTTTCCTCGTCCTCAACCTCCAGCAGATAGGCGATGGGCTCGTCCACTTCAGGGCAGGAGGCGCTCCAGGTCACGGTCATGTTGCTCCCGCTGACCACTGCGCGGAGGTCTTTGGGCGGCGCCCCGGGGGAGTACTTGGTGAACACGGTCTTGGGCTCGCTGGGGCGGCCGAAGGAGCCGTCGGAAGGCCCCGCCACCGCCACAACGAAGGTGTAGCTCTGGCAGGCGTTGAGGAGATCCACGGTGGCTGAGCGGGCGCCGCCGGAAATCATTTTGACCTTGTTCTTCCTCTCTCTTATCTCGTCCATGCTGGCCCCGTGGAAGATGCCGTACTCCCAGTTGTTGCCCTCCTCGGACGCGTCTGCGTTGCCCTCAGGCGTTGCCCACACCAGGTGGACGGCCGTCCTGCTCTTGGAGGTGAGCTTGGCCTCTATGATGTTCGGGGTGGGGAGGGCATCCCCGCGGGTGGAGAGCCTGACCTTGGAGGCAGGGCCCTCTAGGCTGGATGGCCCCACGGCGGAGACGGAGACGGAGTAGGCCTCGCCGGGGGCCAGGCCGGAGAGGGACACGTTGGACACGCGTGAAGGGTCCACAGTCATGTCCGGGTAGGTGGCAAGGAAGTTGAACACGGAACTGACGCGCACCTTGAACTCACGGATGGAGGAGCCCCTGCAAAAGGGAAAAATGAGAACAGTCAAGGAAACTTTTCAATTACCAGGTGTCACTATGTTCGGAGATGGTAAGTAGTGCTATAAATACTCTAATCAGGAATTTCATTTATCAGGAAAAGCAATACTTACTTCCTGGGCGAGTCCCACTTGAGGAAAATGTTGTTCTTTCCTGCCCCGAGCTGCGTGAGCCCCTCCACCATCTCCCTGAGAGAGTCCTTCCCTCCGAAGACGAGCTGCACCTCCTCCGACGCCTCCCCGTGGAAGGCCTCGTTGACGGCGGTGACGCTGACGCCGTAGGTCCGCCCGGGGACGAAGTCAAAGTCCAGCGTGGCGTTCCTCCTCCCGGGGCCGACCTGCCACTCCCGCCCGGCGGGGGAGAGCAGCACCACGTAGCTCCTCATCTCTCCGTTGGGCGCGGCGGGGCGCGTCCAGGAGACGAAGGCGCGGCCGTCCGTCGTCTGGCGGGCGGCGGTGACGCGAGGCGCGGAGGGCGGCGCGGAGGAGGTGCGGGCCGAGGCGAACTCGCCGCTCTCGTGGTCTTGGTCGTCTCCCCCCACCAGGCGGACGGTGAAGTTGTACTCGGTGTAGGGCTGCAGGTTCGTAAACTCGTGGTCGAAGGTCTCTGCTGAGAGTGGGTCGGAAGAGCAGGTCCACAGGTCGGTCCCTGACACCTGGTAGCAGGGGCGGAACTTGACTCCCCCGGAGCCCGAGCCGGCACCGCTCCTGCCAGGAGAGTCCGCGATCCACCAGTTGAGCCGGACGCTGGTGGCGGTGACGGAGTTGGAGTCGATCTGGAATTGGAGTTTCGGAAAAAAGGCATAAATAAAAGAAATTACAAAGTAACTACCATGTGGGGATGGTGTATGCAGAATGCCGAGCACCCGGGATGACGGGAAAAAAATCTACGTAATTTGTCATATCAAGTACCTGAATTCCCCCGATCCTGCTGGGCAGCTGGCAGTGCAGTTCGTCAGTCCCGTCGTAGCAGTCGACGACGCCGTTACACTGCTTGGAGGCGGGGATGCAGTAGCCGCCGTTGTCGCACGAGAACTCCCCCTCTTGGCAGCGCAGGTGCGGGGTCCCGTCGTCGTCCTCGTAGTAGGTGTCATCATCGTCGTCATATTCGGAGTCGTCCCCGTCGCACCCCGTCTCGTCGGAGCCATCCGCGCAGTCCCTCTTCCCGTCGCACAGCTTCGCACTGTCCATGCACTCCCCGCTGAGCTCGCACCTGTACTCGTGCTGAGAGCACCTGACGACGTCTGCGCAGACCTCCTCCGACTCGTCCGAGCCGTCCTCGCAGTCCTCGTCGTCGTCGCAAACCCACGCCTGCCACACGCACTGACCGCTGTTGCAGCGGAACTTGCTGTCGGAACAGGAGGCGGGGGAGGACGGGGGAGCGGGCGGAGGCGGCGGGAGAGGGGGAGCGCCGCTGTTGCTGTTGTTCCCGTTGTGGCACTCCAGCTCGTCCGAGGCGTCGGAGCAGTCCGGGGTCCCGTCGCACTTCCACCAGTAGGGGATGCACTCCTCGTTGGAGCACTTGAACATCCACTGGTTGCACTTGCCCTTGGGGAAGACGGGCCTGGGGCCGGTGCCGCGGTGGTCTGGCCGCTCGGAGGAGGAGCCGATCTCTGTGCAGTTTGCCTCGTCGCTGCCGTCGGGGCAGTCTGAGGTGCCGTCGCAGCGCCAGGTGTCAAAGACGCAGCCGCCGCCGCTGCCACACGCAAACTGGTAGTCCTTGCACTGCACGTGTGCGCAGTCCTCCTCGTCTGACCCGTCCGGGCAGTCTCGGTCTCCATCGCACTTCCACGAGGTGGGGAGGCATTGTCCGCCTCCGGGGCAGTGGAACTCCTCCGGCTTGCACCTGGGGGCCTGGGTGAGGCAGCCGCGCTCGTCCGAACCGTCCTGGCAGTCCTTCTCCATGTCGCACTGCCACTTCTTGGAGATGCACTGGCCGTTGTCGCAGCGGAACTGGTCCGCGCCGCACTCGGACTTGATGCAGTTGCGCTCGTCAGAACCGTCGCCGCAATCGTCGTCAAAATCACTGGAAGGAATAGGATAAATCACATTGAGATAATATTCAACCTTCACGTTTTTTGTATGATATTTGAACAAGGAAAGGAATAATCCTTGGTGCAAAAGACAATAAAGTATAAACCATTAGAGGGCAGTCAAATTCCCTCACCATTTCCAGTAGTCGGGGATGCAGTGCTTGTTGTCGCACTGGAACTGGAAGTCGAGACACTGGTCCCTGGCGCAGCTCTCCTCGTCTGACCCGTCCCCGCAGTCGTCGTCCCCGTCGCACTGCCACTTGGCCGGGACGCAAAGACGGTTGCGGCAGGTGAAATGGCTTTGATCGCAGCGGCCGTCCGCGCTCTGGTGGCAGGTGCCGTTGGACTCGGGGACGGAACCGTCCGGGCACCGGCACACCAAGGATGATGAGCCGGACTCGTCGGAGGACGCCTTCATTCCGTCCGGGCACAGGCAGCGGAACCTTCCTCCTGGCATGGGCACGCACAGGTGGGAGCACGGGTTGGAGCTGCAGGCGCTGCCGCCGGAGTTGTGCTGGGCCGAGCTGAACACCTTGAGATCCATGGAGCCGTTCATGTTCTGACGCACGCGGTGGATCTTCTTGCCGGAGTTCTTGTCAGCCATATAAATGGCCTTGCGGTTCCAGTCGTCCCAGTACATCATTTCCTTTTAAAAAACCAAATCCCGTTATTATAAAACACACGGTTCAAAAATTCTAGCTATTTTTTTTTGGCCTAACCTTGTGTACTGCTACGGCGAAGGGGTGCACAATCTGTGGCACCCTGCTGAGGACCTTCTTGAAGTTGTTCCCGTCTAGGTCGCAGGAGGCAATGTAGTCCTCCCTGGCGTCCACCCAGTAGACGCGGTTGGCGATGTAGTCGATGGAGAGGCCGTTCGGCCACTGGACGTGGGGGGAAGTCTGGAGGACCTTCACCTGGAATAATGGAAAGAAGAAAAACCATATTCTTTTTCCCATATGGCAAAGGATGAAAAAGTTGCTTCTTACTTCTGATCCGTCCATGTTTGCCCTGGCCACTCGCGGCCTGTCCTCGTTCCAGTCTGAGAAGTACAGGTATCCGTGCGCCGGGTGGACGGCAAGGCCTCGCGGCTTGCTCAGCTGCTTGCCGCTGAGGACGGTCTTGCGCATGCGCCCCTCGTACTCCAGGTCCACGCGAACCAGCTCGATGGTCTTCCTGCTGCCGTCCACGAAGTAGAGCGTCTTGGTGATCCAGTCGTACGCCATGCCCTCCACGCTCTCCAGGTCGTTGTTCACCAGCACGCGAGGCTCGGAGCCGTTGAGGCACTGGATGAAGATCTTGTCCACCTCGATGTCGCCGTACATCACTACAAGAAGGAAGAAAAAATTTTGCTGGTGAGGAAAAAACTGCTTCTGATCTGATTGAGGTGGTTGATGTACTAACCGCAGTTGTCCTCGATGTCGAACTCCAGAGTGATGACGTTCTTGACGTTCTGCAGCGGGAGTGTTTGCACGTCTGCCAGGTCCCTTAGGTTGATGCGGACGATGGCCTCGCGCTGGGACACCAAAAGGAACTCCTTCTCCTCGTCCACCGGGCACAGGGTCGCCGCGGGCTCAAATCTGCATTAAGGGAAGGAAATAATTACAAACGGCTTCTCATAGCGTACTGGACAGCCGCAGGAAACACGAAAAGTTGTGCATGAAAGGTAGACGAAAGCCAGAACGCGGAGAAAGAGATCGAAATTCCAAAGTTTACTTCCAGAACAAAAAATAACATTTTCAATCACAGTTGCATAGGACAGTATTGATGAATGAGACCTTTTTTCTCCTCCTATTCGGGAAGAAAGAAAGTTTCTGTGGCCTGTAGCTTCCCAGGCCGGCCGACGTGTTTGCAGAGCCACCAGCCAGCCCCAAAGATGCAAAGAAGGAAGTTTTTCTTGTATCATCGGGGCAGGAGGAACCAAACTTGGCATTTGGGTCTTCCCCCCTGTCGTAGGCACAGGACACGTCGGCTTCAGCTCCAGCAGCAACTCCGCCATCTGCGTCTCCCTCGGCAGCCTCACCTTCATCTCCGCCACTATCGTCTTCTTCTTTATCTTTATCGTCGCTTGTACCCCCTACATTTCGGAGAAAGCTAGGAAGCCAAGACGCACTCTGCCTTTGCCTTGATTGATTTTTGACAGGAGCAGGTGAGGAAGATGGACTTTCGTCTGACAGTTCATAGCACTCCTTGTGAATCGTCTCGTAATGATCACCCGGGCAGTCGGTTCCCTCGGCATCCAAGTTTTGAGAGAGTCCCACGAAATTTCCAACCAATTCAACGGCTCGATTCGACACATTTTGAATTATGCCCCCTTGGCAAGGGCAATCTTCCTCAGGATACTCTGTATTCTTAACTTTTGCAGCAACCTCGTCTTTGTTTTCAGACTTCTTGTCCTTTTCGCCAGTTTTGTCTCCTTCGGATTGACCTTTTTTGCCCTCGTCTTTCTTTTCTTCTTCGCTGCCTCCGAACAAATTTTGGAAAAAACCTTTCTCCTCGCCTTCCTTTTGGTCCTCCTCTTTTGGTCTATCATTTGATTCTTCTGGCTTTGTGGCGCCACCATCGGATCCCTTAGCATTGGTCTGGTCCGTCTTCGGCTGGTCGTCGGCAACGTTCCGTATCATGTTGCCAAAAAAATTTGCACTTTCGCCCTCATTCTCGATTTCGACTGGAGTTTTGTGTGTTATCTTGTAGTGACTCAGAGGACATGTCGAATCAGAGGAAAAGCTGACCGTTTCAACTTTGTTTCCCTCCTCAGAAGCCTCTTCCTTTTCAAGTTTTTCTTCATCTTTCTTTTCTGGCTTTTTCTCATCCTCCTTTTCGGCCTTCTTCTCTTCACTCTTGTCTGGCTTGGACTCTTCATTGCTTTTCTTGCTCTCCTGCTTGTCGTCCCCACCGAACATATTTCCGAAGAAACCCTTTCCCTCGTCCTTTTTGTCTTCCTCCTCCTTAGAAGATCCTTTGCTCTCCTCCTTACTTTCCTTTGCACTGTCCTCTTTCTTGTTCGCATCGGTGTCGCTAGTGGCGGACTTGCTTTGCGACTCGGATGCCTGCTTGGCTGCGTCAGAGGGAGTGGTGTTGGAGTTATCGGATGCAGATTTGGTGCTGTCAGTAGTGGTAGATTTCTTTTCATCATCTGCCGTTGATAAGTTTTTGCTTCGGTCCGTCGCCGACTTTGTGGCACTTTCGTCGGTGGGCTTTGTGCTTCCAGGATCAGAGGTAGCAGACTTGTCATCCGTCCCAGACGGTGCAGCTTTGTTGTCGGATCCAGATGCTGCCGATTTTTCGTCAGTTCCTGACGTCCCAGATTTTTCGTCAGTGCCTGAGGCAGAGGTCGCCGATTTTTCACCTGAGCCAGAAGTAGCTGATTTCTCATCGGTGCCGGGTGTAGTGGACTTTCCATCCGTTCCAGACTTTTCATCGGTGCCTGGGGTAGTGGACTTTCCATCTGTTCCAGACTTTTCATCAGTACCGGACTTCTCCTTGGAGTCAGACGCCTTGATCTCGTCGGCCTTCTTGATGTCGTCGTCGACTCTCCCTCCGGGGAGGATGTCATTGAGACCGCCGCCACCAACCGGGAGAACCTTGCTGCCTTCCTTCAACTCTGAACAGGCCTTGTGCACCTGGCGAAAGTGCTCCGTGGGGCAGTCGTACTTCTCAGTGTCATCTTCCGCTTCGCCGACGCTCAGAGCGACGACTGCTCCCAAGCGCCGCCCGGGAAACAGTTGGCTTTCGCCATCGGTGCCGCGAGCAGCAACAGAGCTGTGGTGGTGGTCCCGGGATGTCTCCCCGCGACCCCCTCTGCGCTCTTGGCCGAAGAAGGCGTTGAGGCCCCGGTTGATCCCGCTGCCGTCTAAGGCCCGCTCCCGGTCGTTGGCGGCTCTCTGCCCCTGTGCTTCCACAAAGTCTCGGTTGGCCCCCAGGGGCGTCTTCCATACCTGGCCCTCCGTCTCCCCGCTGCCGCGAGAGCCTGGCCAGCCCATTTGGTTAATGCCGGTGATTCACAAGTCAAATTTTAGGGTGAGCGCTGAAGCACCCGGGTTCAAATTTTAAAGACCACAAAAGGTAAACTGTTTTCCGCACAACCACACGTTGGAAATTGCAATAAAATTTGAATTCAAAATTTCACTGTAGTGTTTTTCTGAATATATGGGAATTCGATTATGTCAAATAAAATAAAACATTTTCTTTCCCGTAACAATACAACAAAAGTTTAAAACAATAAAACTTAACGCATCTTTCCCCCCGCATACGCTATTAAAACTGATATCATTTTAATTAAAACGCATTAAAATGTTCGTCCGTTTCCTACCTTTTCGCCAAGCCGCCAGAACAAGTGTCTCCGCGTATCTTGATGTATCCTCTGGTCCTGTTGTAAAATTCGCCCTCAGGGCAGTTGGCGGGAGCGGCATAGGCGTCGAACTCGTCAAACTTGGGATCCTTGACGCAGCCGTCCGTCCAGAGCCCCTCCGGCCTGAACCCGAAGTCGCACTGGTAGTCAGACCTGTCGCATCCACAGTTCTCCACGGTGACCACCCGCTCGTACTCGCGCCCGCTGTAGCAGTGGGATCGGACGACCCTGCGCTCGTAGACCTCCTTCCTGCCCAAGATGCAGTTCCTGTGCTTGCCCCTGGTTCCGTCGGCGGGAGACCACCGCTTGTAGTCGTCGCGGGTGCACTCGCGCTCGAAGGCCGCCCTCAGGTCCACCTTGACAATGATCCAGTCGATGGAGGAGCCGCCGCGAAGCGAGGAGGCCGTGCCGAACATGGTGAAGATGGTGGTGTTCTCCCCGGGCTCCGTCAGCAGGCCGAAGACGCGCAGAGGCTCGTGGTAGAACTTGAGGGACTGCCAGCTGAGGCCGTCGTCCGTCGAGTACAACAGCTCGTCCGTGCGCCCCTCAGTCTTGTAGTACTTGACTGCCGCGATGACGCCGCCGTGGTCGCCAATGTTGAAGTAGTAAGAGCCTTTCAGCATCTAAAATGGCATTAAGTAAGAAATGTTAAAAATTCCAGCAAAATATGGGAAAGCTAAAATTTAAAAATTGATTTTTTTACAAGGAAAAATATTTCTACGTATGGAAAACCCATGTTGTCATAAACGAGTTATAGTCGAAAACCGCCGCTTTGTAACCGATCGTCTTTTCGCAAGAATTTCGGAATGTGGTTCGATCCCAGAAGAGAAATACCCAACTTCTCCGCCCCGGCCTTCTTTGGGAGCTCGGACCGCAAGAAGGAGACTTCCATGGAGGACTTTATTGGACGGTACTTCATCCTTCTCTTCCTACCCATGGACGAGACAATGGAGGTCAGCCTGACGGAGGTGGCGTCCTTCTCTCCCATGCAGGACCAGGCGCACGACGCTGACCACATCATCTTTGGGATCGTCCCGCGCTCGGAGGAGAACGTGGCCAAGCTGATGGACAAGCCGATGGGCAAGGGCGGCTTCGGGGGATGCGCCTTCCCCATCCTGTGCGACGAGAGCCGGAGGATCAGCCTGGCCTTCCACTTGGACAACAAGGGCGGCGTCTCCAGGGGCATCTGCATCATCGGCAGGCACAGGTACATGCGGTTCAAGTCGGTGTACCACCGGCACGTGGGTAGGAACGCGGAGGAGGCCTTCAGGGTGCTCGACGCCCTCAGGAACAGCGACAAAATCAGGAAGAACCACAGCATATTGATCGACGGCAAAAAGGTCCCCCGCCCGAGGAAGGCAGGGACGGGGAGGCCCAGGGCAGAGTCGGGTGAGACAATGATGGACGACGAAGATGAGGACGAGACGGTGATTGATGCAGACACCAGGAAGGGCGGAGGGGAGAGCGTGAGCAAGCAAAAGACACCAATGGACAAGACCAAGGCAGGGGATGCCGAAGCAGGGAAGAGTGGAATGGAGAGCAGAAGCAAGTTGAAGACCCCAACAACGGCCAAGACCACAGGGGAGGATGTGGAAACTGGAAAGGGAGGTCCAGAGAGCAAAAGTAAGCAGAAAACCAAGTCTGCCGTGGTGGATGCCACAAGTGGAAAGGATGGAGGGGAGAGTAAGAGCAAGCAAAAGACACCAATGCCAGAAACCAGGGTGGTACCCACTGAAACTGGAAAGAGTGGCACAGATCGCAAGAGCAAACTGAAAACAGCAACAGCCAAGACCATGTCAGGGGATGCTACTGGAAAGGTAGACCAGGAGAGGTTGAAAGACAGCATGGAGAGACAGAGCAAGCGGGAGACACCAATCCCCAAGTCCGCAGTGGTAGACTCCAAAACCGGTAAAGGCAGCAAGGGGAGCAAGCAAAATACCCCAATGCCCAAGACCAATGCAGAGGATGCTGAAACTGGGAAAGGCGGCATAGACAGCAGGAGCAAACTGAAAACAACAGTGAAGATCAAGCCCGAGAATGATATGGGAAAAGAAGACCAAGAGATTGTGAAAGGCAGTAAAGAAAGCAAGAGCAAGCAGAAAACACAAACGCCTAAGACCTCAGGAATGGATGTTGGAACTGGGAAGGGTGGCATCGAGAGCATGAGCAAGCAAAAGACCCCAATGGCAAAGACCACAGGAATGGATGTTGAAACTGGGAAGAGTGGCATGGAGAGCAAGAGCAAGCAAAAGACTACAAAACCCAAGACCACAGGGATGGATGCTGAAACTGGAAAGGATGGCATGGACAGCATGAGCAAGCGAAAGACCCCAACACCAAAATCTACCATGGTTGATGTCAAAACTGGAAAGGGTGGTAGTGAAAGCAAGATCAAACAAATCACACCAACTCCAAAGACCCCAGTGGTTGATGCTGAAACTGGAAAGAGTGGCATAGAAAGCAAGAGCAAGCAAAGGACACCAATGGCCAAAACCACATCAGGAGAAAATAAGAGAAAGTCCAGCTTGGAGAGAGTGAAGGATAGCATAGCAAGCAAAAGCAAGCAAAAAACACCTACAGACAAAACCACATCAGGAGAAAATAAGAGGAAGTCCAGCTTGGAAAGGGTGAAAGATAGCATAGCAAGCAAGAGCAAACAAAAGACTCCAACTGACAAGACCATGTCAGGAGATGATACGGGAAAGGGCAAGTTAGAGAAAGCGAAAGACAGCATGGAGAACGTGAAAGACCGTATGGAGAGGGTGAAAGACAGTATGGAGAAGGCGAAAGACAGTATGGAGAGCAAAATAAAACAAAAGACTCCAACAGGTAAGACCACATCTGGGGACTCGACTGGAAAGGCCAACAGGGAGAAAGTGAAGGCCATCCTGGGGAGCAAGGAGCAGGAGGCGGAAGACCGAGGACGACGGAAGGAGAGAAAGAGTGGGCGAGCCGATACTCCAACAAAATAAACTTCATGTGCCATTATAACCGACACGAAAATTAGAAAGAAAACGTAGGAGACATGCAGGATGAGGACAAGGAAGGACACAAAGTTGGACAATAAACATTAATGATTTCTCGCGACGTTCGTTTCTTTTTTCACCTGGTGCCACGACAGTCCTGCGTCTGCGCTGAGGAAGACGTCAGACTTCTGGCTGAGGTTCCTGCCGACGTTTCCGGTGGCCATGACGATGCCGACCGCGGACTCGGAGCTGAGCAGCGGGATGGACCGCGTGGAGGGGAAACGCTTGCTCAGCTGCTGGGAGACGTGCAGAGAACAACCGCCGCCGCCGCCTCCGCCCTTCTCGCAGCCGGGGTACTTGAAGCCCTCCTCATCGGTCTCAGGGCCCTGGATCTTGGTCCAGACCCCGCCCTAAAACATGCGGATAAAATATGTCAAGTGTTAAAACTTGGTCGCTAGTAAGTTTAAGGTTTAAGCAGTTTCTACCTGGTCGAAGGTGATGAGCGAAGTGAGGTCCTGCGGCTGAATGTCCTCGTGTCCCATAGCCTCCTCCGATATCTGGCTGGCCACGTAGATTCCCCTCAGGCCCTTGACCTTGTAGACGTCGGCGAATGGCTCGTCCCCGGCCGTGTCGCTCAGCCAGGAGTCGGTCCACGTCACGTTAGGGTTGTAGTACATGACTCTCTCCAGGGAGAGGGAGAACTCGACCACGTAGGGCGTGATGCGGGCGGAGGCGTACAGGTTGCTCAGGGCGGAGCCGTGGTTCACGCACACTAAGACTTGCCCCTCCTCCGTCACGTCGATGATGTGGTAGTCGAGCGAGACGAGGTCGTTGTCCGAGAGGCCGAAGTCGGCGGGGACGAAGCGCTCTCCGTGCTGGGAGATGAGGAGGTCCAGCTCATCCGGGTTGCCCGCCTTGGGCTTGGTCACGAACATGAAATCGCCGCGGAGCTCGAACTCGTGGGCGCCGCTGAAGATCACCGTCGTGTCAACCTGAAAAAGAGCGAGAATCGGAGTTGATTTACCTACAATTTCATTTTGAAGCGAGCAACCTCACCTGTCTCTGGAAGTAGTTGGTGGAGGAGAGGATGGAGCTCCTGTTCCCTGGCGGCTCCAGCCTCTGCACGTACAGCACCGACCTGGCGCTTCCCTTGTCCTCCAGCTCCTTGAAGAAGAAGGCCTTGACGTAGTCTTGGACGTGAGAGAACGTCTCCCCAAAGTCGGTGGTGACGAAGAGGCTCTTCTGGTCGCCCTGCAGGTCGTGAACAAGGAAGGCGTCGCCGTCGACCGCAGCGTCAAACTCCACAACGTCGGGGACCATCTGGCGGAAGAAAGAAAATCAATGTTTCAATCCATTTTCCGCACGTCAAAAAACCGCGAAACGCGTGTCATGAATTATTAATTGTTAAATAGTACTGTAGCAAAAAAGTATGTCTTTTCCCAAAAAAATATATGATCAGCATTTCTCACCTGCACTTTCCTCCCTTTGACCGTCTTCCCGCAGTCCGAGCTGGTGAAGATGTACTGGTTGATGGTGTCTGCGAAGACGTATCTGCAGCTGCTCCTCGGGTGGTGGTAGTAGCGGGCGATCACAGCATTAGCCCCGCTCTCAAGCTTAAAGCGGGAGCTGATGTCGGAGAAGTTGGTGCCGTAGTCCTCAGACATGTAGAGCTGAATCGGAAAAGAATTTTTTGTGCACACATTATCCCACAAAAATAATTATTAACTCACGTTTGAAGTCGCTCCCTCCTCCATCTTCTGGTCCCTTGCGAGGCAGAAGACGACGCTTGAGTCCTTTCCCACCCAGTTGACCATGAGGCTGAGGTGGCTGTTGTTGAGGTGGAAGGCGGAGGCCATCTCGGAAACGGCCTCCTTCGCTTGCTGCTGCTGCTCATCCGTGTCTCTCTTGCTCCTGGCGTGATCATAGGCGTCCTCCTCCACCGCGCCCACCTCCACGATCCTCTCCGCCGACCTCAACAGCGACGACGGCGCGTCCCTCCTCAGCGCAGAGGCGCCGCCGGAAAAGAGCGCCAGCGCCGCAAGCAGCAGGAGCGCCGCGTCGTTGCGCCGGCGCCGGCGCGATGGCGCCGCCATTGCTACTTGTCCAACACCTGCGCACACAATAACAAAACACAAAGACGGGGGTCAATCTCGAGTATCTCTATCTCTTGTTGCACCGGGTAACACCGTCCGTTCGTCCGATCGCCAGCGAGGCTATTTGCGAACTGACGTTTTTCTCGTTTTCTCCAGCTTATCAGTAGCGATTGGAGGAGGGACCAAGTCAGCAAGTACGGGGCGAGGAGGGTGGAGCCGGCCGCTATATTAGTCCAAATTACGAATGTAGTCTCCGACTAATCTCAGAGAAAATTCCTTCTAACGGAGGAATTTCGGACTTTTTACCGTCGTGCGAGTAAAGAACAATCTCATTTTTTTTCGGCGAACCTTCAATTTTTTCCTGTTTTGTTGCTGGGCGACGGACTAGCGCGCTCTGGCACGAAGCGAATAACAATGAGTTGGCGACTAGTAGCAGCAATAAT
>JAAUYJ010066584.1_pt1 | contig 16849 bp, 23 predicted proteins | sample 7278031 | NCBI WGS metagenome assembly JAAUYJ01 (sample SAMN14350222, study PRJNA611818) | marine sediment metagenome | isolation source: surface marine sediment (1.8m) | place: French Polynesia: Moorea | collected 2018-08 | reverse complement strand
CTTTCTTTGGCCAGCTTTCTGTTCTACTTTCCTGTACAAGTTGTAGTACCTTTTCCGTACTACTACTACTTCGCAGCACATACGTACAGTTGCTACTCAGCATACTCTCCCAATAGCTCTTCACGCCCTGGGTGAATGATGAACTTTGAACTTTTTAATACGCCGGATCCCTTTCCGCTCCCACAAAATTTTGCTGAATGCGCGTCAATTTGAGAACAGGAAACTCCTCACGACTTGCCGAATACTGAGAATATTGTTTTTCTTTTTTATTTTAGGGCGAGGTCGAGACCGACGAGGCCAAGAAGGCCAAGGGCGAGGCCAACGGGTCCGGCGCCAAGGAGGCCGAGGCCGCCGACAAGGAAGAGAACGGAGAGGAGGAGGAGAACGGAGAGGAGGAGGAGGAGGACCTCGACGAGGAGGACGAGGAGGCGATAGGGGACGAGGAGGAGGAGGGCGACGAAGAGGAGGAGGGCGATGAGGAGGAGGAGGGAGAGGGCGAAGGAGAGGAGGGAGAGGGTAAGTCCAGGAATAGAACCAATGTTTTTGGTTTACTGTAATAACGTTTTTTCTCTTTTTCCCAGAAGAGGAGGACGGTGAGGGCGAGGGCGAGGAGGAGGACGCCTAAGAGGCTTCCTGGACCAACACCACCCACCAGAACCATGTCTCTTCCTCCCAGCGCCAAATCCACCACCCAACAACAAAGCCAGCGAGAGAGCGGCCTCCCATCTCATTACAAATGCCCCCACCCCGAGGCCGCCTCTCTCACCTCCCCTGCCCAACCCCTGAGATCAAGAACAAAAGGCAACAACAGACGATGATCGCCGCTCGAAAAAACTGAGGGCGGAGATATGATTGAAAATCATGGAGGCCTACAGAAGAGGACCGGCGAGAAGCGCGCGCCCCCGTCTTTCCGCACCAGAAGAAGAAGAAGAAACCCAACAATAATTAGCGAGAAATCAAGCCAAATACCGCGAGGGAATCCCTGTCTCATCATCATCAAGCGCCGCCGTCGCCCCCCCCTTCTCTGTCCCTTCTACCCCCTCCCGTCTCTCCGCCAACAAATGACCTGACGAAAAACTACAAAGAGACGGGACAACAAACCTTCTTCCCTGACAATTGAAGACGACAACCCCCGCACACATTACAAGAACCACCACCACGACAGACACACACACACATGCCAACAACAACAAAGCGTCATCATGCAAAGAAGATTTTTTTTTTGTGTTTGTTTACCTTACCCGTGTAGACGAATTTTCGAGAAGAAGAAACTTTTCCGCGGTATCAAGTGTGAAGAGAGGAGCTATGGCAGTTTTTCGGAGTGATTGTTGCGACGACTGAACTGATTTCCCCACATTCATCCCCCCATCTTTCAACAACTCGTGGACGAAAAGAAGATTTCTGTAAGAAATTATGTAGGGGATGCAAAAGTGTGTGCGCGCCGACGAACCTTCCTTTTTTTTCGCTCTTCGGACATTACCAGTATTTGTTTTTCTTTTTCTACGCAGAAAGAAAGAAACGTGAATTTCCCTAACCTACGGACTACTGCGGACCAGTGTTTTTACTTTTTGAGCGGTGAGGAGGTCTTACTTTCGCGCCGACCGATTTCAGTCCCCAGGGGTTTCCTCTTCACCACCTGTTTTTTGCCACACAAAAAAGGGGGGCGCATGAGAACAATTGTGTCAAAGAAGAAAAAAGACGAAATTTTGAAACCTGAAAGAGCATTTGAGGAAAAACCACACGTACCACTACTACTACACAGCAGGACAATAAAACCCACCCACCCAATGGGCATCAAGACAAAAAAGAGGGAAAATCAACGATACCCCCCCTCCCCCATCTCACAATACACTCAGGTTTTTTAGTACCACTACTCTCGATTGACGACTACAATACTGTACTACAAGAAGAGCGATCCTTGAACGTTTGGGGAAAGTTTCTTTACCTGTTAGCGGTTCTTTTTTTCGATTGAAAATAACGGAGAATAAAAAAGTAGCCGCTGTGAAACTTCGTTGCGTTTCAAAGATTTTTTTTCCGTAGTTGATTCAGGCGGGGCACTGGAAGCTGTTACAATATGGAGAACATTCATCCAGAAAGACTTCGTAGTGCTTGGATTCTTTGTCGGTCAAGCCAGGTTGCGTGATTTTCCTAGGTGTCTTACCGAAATTGATTTATGCTCGTGAGGCATTTCGATTCGCGCGCCAGCGCCAATTTCTTATGATATACTGTACAGTATATATATCATAATTAATGCGCGGGATTGGAAGAAATTTTTTTGCTCGTTGTATTTTTTAAACATTTCCTTTTTTGCCGTTTCTTCATGCTTTGCCATTTCTGTTATCGAGAACTAGAGCGGCGGCATCAAGACGAAAGGGGTGGAATTTTTCGCATCGCATTCATCTTTCTCCGGAGAGAAAGCGAAACTATTTCGCATCCTCCTTTGAGAGCGCCGCGGGGAGAAAAGGAGGTCACCTCAAGTCTTGCTGGATTGTAGTCCTTCATATGCACGGGTTGAGGAGAAGGAGGAGGAATGCCGGGCGCAAAGTTGGAGGCCGAATATTACGGGCAGGGGAAAGTCGGGCAATGCGGAAATCACCTTCCAAGTGCCTCTCTTTCTTCCTTCTATTTTTAGTCGCAAAATCCCTTTTCGCCTCGACGTACCTTCTGAAAAGTTGAGTCATTTCTAATACAAAAAATGGGCCTTTCCCCTACTCTTCCTCCTCCTTCAGTCTAGCCGCCTCGATCCGCTCCTCCTCCCTCATTTCCCGGCGGCGGAGGAGGAGGAGGCAGAGTAGAAAGGGCCTTTCTCCTCCTCACTTTGCATCGCGGGCGAGAGCCACAAGTACACCCCAGGGTTCGGTTGCTCCCAACGACGACGCCCACGCTCTCTTCCTCCCCCTCCTCCCCCGGCCGGCACGATTAAGGAGAGAGCTCTTTCTCTCGTCCTCTGCTCCGGCTTTGGAGGGAGGGAGGGAGAGGAGGCCGCAAAGCAAGCCGGCGAAATTTTCTCTCTCGTACTCTTCTCCCCCTCCTCCCTTTCCGGTCTCACCTCCGCCGCCGCCGGCAGCGGCATAGACTGTATTTCCCCCCTTGCACAGGTGGAAAAAAGGGTTTGAGGCGAGAAAAAGTCGCGAATTCTGGCGCGTGCGTTTGTTGGGTTTCCTACTTACTTTCTTCCACGTGCGTTGTTGCAATTGCTTGCCACACCTGTGCTTTAAAGTATAGTATGTTGCCATGCCATAATTACGGAAAGTGCCGGAGATTACATGCCAAACGAAACAGGTGTTGTTAGTACTTAATGCACCCACATTAGGTCACATGTTTTCTTCCGTCCACGAGGGAGGGAGGCCGCAAAGCCAAGCAAGCAAGGGCGTTGAGGATGGTGACGAGAAAGAGGCAATCGACCTTGCCTCCTTCTCCTCTCGCTTTCTACCCCTGCTCCTCCTCCTCCTTTCCCTCAGCCGCGTGCGATTGATCGAAGCTCTTTCTCTCCTCCTCCTCTTCCATTCCCTCCTTTCGAGGCTTCCAGAGCCTCGTTCTCTCTTTCCCCTCTCCATCTTCTTCCCCCATTGGCTTCTCTTTTGGAAAGCCAGGCCACCAGAAGGACAAAGAGTGCCCACGCCGCGCCCCTTGAACCCCCCTCCCCTGCCTCTCTCTCTCTCGGCCGTTTGCTGCCAGCCCCCGCTCACTATCCTCCACCCCTCCCTCGTCCTCCTCCTCCTCCTCCGCCGCCGCAACCGGAGGCCTGTCCTCTAGTCTACGTAAAACGTGAGAGCTCTCCTCCTCCTCCTCTTCTTCTCTCGATCTCTCCTCCTCTTTACCTGTGGACTTTGCTGTCTGCCGCACTTTTTCTCCCCCTCCTCTCCCCGGTCGATCGCCGCTCCTCCTCCACATTGTCCCCGGAGCTCCAAGCGCCCCTGGCCCTCCTCGAGGCAGTCCCCCGACGCCGCCCCGGCCGCCAACAGCCCCTCAGACCCCGTCCTCCACACCTCCTTCGGCGCAGGGAAGCACCCCCGGCAAAGGCGGCAAACTGGCTGTCTTGCACCAGTCCAAGCGGGACCGACTCAAGACGCTCAGGCTGGAGAATAAAAGAAAGCGGCAACACCTCAAAAACGTACAGTTAAAGTATTCCAGCAACATCTGGGTATTCAAGGAGTTTCGGTAGTTCCTCCGACCTTCGAAAGAAAAAGATGGCCGGATCCAAGAACACCAACAACGCCGAAGACTCCTCTCAGGAGCAGAAGACCGGCGCAACCGCAGGCAACAACAACGCCAGCGCCGTCGCCGCCGCCACCACCGTGGACGCCAACGCCACCGGCGTCCTGGACGAGAAGAAGACCGCTGCCAACAACACCTTTGGCGAGAGCAAGCCCGACAACAGCAAGGGCCGCAGCAGCGGAGGCGAGGAGGAAGAGGGAGACGAAGGAGACGTGGAATCGGGGAGATTCGGGAAGCTATCCACCCTGGAGTGGCTGCTCGGTGAGTTGAGTTTTTTTAGCGAAAAAACTACTGCTGCAACTCGTAGTAGAAAAACTGCATTTTCCGAGCTGAGAATAGTTTTCCTTCAATATTTTTTCTAGAGAGTAAAAGTATGGGAACGTTATGTGACTAATTGCTAAAACGAACGTCGTCACACCTGCTCCTCCTTTTTACGCTCACTCAGTTGCTACTTTGTCTTATTATGACAAAGACATAACAACTTGCCCCGTTTTTTTCTCACCGTCGTCAAGACATTCAGACCCATGCCCGCGTCTCCAAAGAAAACCCTCGCTTCCATTTCCCTAATTGCAAAGGAGGACGAAGAGAGAAACCGTATCTTGGGCCTCTTATCCGCAATATAAGACAGAGAGACAGACTTCTTTCCCCCCTTGGGATCTACTAGGGGAGGAGAGGAAGACCCATTAATCTCCCCGCTAATTGCTTTTTCTGATCTCTTGTTTTTCCCCCAACATCTCGATCTCTGAAAAGAAAAACCATCTCCACTGCACTTTTGAAGATTCTCTTTTTTTGCCAGGGTTTTTTTTGTTTTTTTCGCTGATTCCGATTTTCAGACGTCTCCATTTCGAATCTGTTCTCCCCCCTTCCCGCCGCTTAGTGTATTCTCCTCCTCCGCCCCCTGCCATCCCCACAAGAGCAGTGAATTCTTTTGCCTGGCTGGTGAAATATGACGACCTTCCCAAGTCCCACCCTGATTTTCCATTTTTTGAAATCCCGATTCCGTACTTTTTTTTCCCGCGGAGTGGCTTTCAAGTTTCTTTTTTTCTGCCAGCGGCACACTTTGTTATTATTTTAACGGCCGCAGAGGGAAAAAACTTTTGGGAAACTTATCCCTCCGACGTTTTCCGCGATTTTGGGGATAACCCCGATTCCCAAGATCTTGGGGGAAGGAGGAGAGGGGATTCTTTGAGTATTGAGGGCGTGGCGATTGGGTAGTGTTTGGGTGTGACCCGAAGGGTGGATGGGGAATTCTCGTTGCTCAATTCACCTGGATGAAGAAGGAGGGGGTTGGAAATTCCTGCTGCTGCAGCAGGAGGGGATCAAATTTGCCGATGTTGGAATCGCATCGAGGGGGGGAGGGCGACGGCGGGGAAGGAGTTATGAAGAGGGAATTTGTGCGCAGTTATAAGCAGGAGACACAGGAAGGAAGTAGGGGATTGGAAAAAATTCCAGTCCTTTGGAGAAGACGAATCGAGCAGACGTCTCATCACCACACACATACTTGCTGTGCGCACCCTTCCCCGACTTGTTATTGTCATTCGAGGTGGGGTGGCGGCCGGTGGTTGGTCGGACGGTTGTTGTCGAGACGGCGCTCTGACTCTCTTGTCCTTGAATTACCTGCAACAACTTGGGGGGAGGAAGGAAGAGGAAGAAGCGTAGCGACTTGCATCTTTTCCCCGCACAAACAATTCAGAGTGCAGTGACCGCGGAGGTACCGTTGCTCAACGCACTCATCAGAAGAGGAGCTCTCCGTCGTTTGGGCTCTGAAATTTAAGTAATCTGTTAGGTAAGTTCTTTTTCGAAAGCGTGCTTTACATTTTAAAGCAGAGGAAAACTCGACACGACCACGAAGCGTGAAGAGGGTTTCTCTGAGATTTTTTTTTCGCTCACTGGGCCACTAGGCGGAAGCTAGGAAGGACAGTCGGCATGTGGAGCTGGGAAGAAGCCAGGATATTTTTGTGTCAGGAAAGCCACTTTTCGACCGGGAAGCAAGAGGGGAGGACAAAGAAAGTTTTCGCCGACTCTGAGAGTGTGCTGTACAGTTCTCCCCTTCCCATGGAAACACTTTCTTGGCTCCCGCACCTTTCACATCGCCGTCCCCCCCACCCTCCCTTCGTAGGGCAAAAAAATATTCCTCCTTTTCCTGTTCAAAGTCTGGGCCTAGAAAGTCTCTCCCCTCCTCCCTCAAGCGGCCGATAGTTTACACTTCCCCCTTCGCCGCCGAAGCGAAAGGATAGTATCAAAATTGCTGTAGGACGAAGGCCGACTCCTCCTCCCCCGGCAAGATGCCTTGCTGCAAATCCCGAAAGAAACTCGCCACCGAAGAAGACGGCTCGATGGGTCTCGATATATTTCCATCTCCCTGATCCCCCAACTTTTTTTTTCGCGGGGAGTCAGGAGCTCCAGCAGCAACTCATTTTCTGTCTCCACTCTGAACCTTTCTCGCAGAGCCCGGCAACTTCAAGCTGAAGGCAGAGATGAGGGCCGTGACGGCGAGGGAGATCGCGAGGTGGTTCCAGCGGAACCTCCTGCTCGTCGTCACCTTCTCGGGGGTCTCCATCGGGGTCCTGGCCGGTCTGGCAATGAGGTAAAAACAAAAACACTCATTCTGACATATGAAAACAGATAGTAAAGTTGTTTACTTCCTCCCCTAGGCCAATGGAGTTCGACAAGGCGACCGTCAACTACATCGCCTACCCCGGGGAGCTCTTCATGCGCCTCCTGAGGCTCATGATCCTGCCGCTCATCATCGCTTCCCTCATCACCGGTGAGAGAAACATGCCATGATGCTGAAAGTACGGTGCCAAAAATATCGGACGAGGCTCGTTAGAGCGACAACGTGTCTCGCATGATAAAAAAGCGTTCATGGTCAATGTGGCACGTACTGTCATACGGAGTATGTCTGTTCCGTTTCGCTGAGGCTGCTGCAGTGTGCATCAACGGACAGACGAACCCCTTTCCAAAAGAAGACCATAGCGCCAGACTGTTCCTCCCTTCTACTAATCTTTTGGAAAGGTTTTCACTGTACTTTTTGTCGCCACGGCCATGGACACAGAACGGGGTCGGGCCGGCAGAAGGCTGCGGTATAAATCGTCTTCGGGCGTGACGTCAAAGCGGCATCAAAGCCAGAAGTTGCCACCGGTTTTGGCTTCCCAAGAGAAGGAGGGGAGCTAGGGGGACGGAGGGGACGACTTTTATCCGTCCTTCTGCCTCAGTCTTCCCCCCCGGGGAAAAGGGACGATCCCTGAGTCGAAGGCGGCCAACAACTCAGAGGGAATGAGGAAGAGGCCCCTCCCGCCCCTCTTAATCGAATTTGTGGCCAACCCAGCCGGAAAAAACATTGTTAGGGGAAACAATAAGTGTGTCCGAGACAGCAGTGTTTAGAACATTAAGGGGGATGCCATAATATGGTACGCTGAGCAAAGCTACCACATGAGCAGACATACTTAGTTGGGTGATGATCCTCGCTTCGCTTCAGAAGTTGGTCCGACTCAATTATCCGTCTTTCCCTTTCCTCCGGTCTCCGCCGCTCCTCGCTTGGAGGCAGGCCTTGGAAAAGAACACCTCGATTGACGAGGTTGGAGCGAGATGTGTAAAAGTAGGCGGGAGAGGGGAAATGTCAAGTCTGGAAAGTCTAGATAGGCCTAAGAAGGCGAATAGGAGAGAGAAAGTGACTCCTTCTTCATTTCACGATCTTCGGGTTCCGTGATCCCGACCATGATCGTCCTTGATAGACTTGATGGATCCTGTGGGATAGAAACGGAAATGGAAGTCTAAAAATTGGAGCTGTCTGTCCGAAGGGGGAAAGTCCGATAGTCTTCTGCCGAGGCTGATTCGCTGTACTTATCCTATTCAGTCGTGGAACAGCGAAATTTATGCGGCGGAGGGTTTCATCTTATGCAACTCGCTGCTGCTATCTAGCCAGGCCTCCCGGGGGAAAGTTTATCCTTTTCCCTTTTGACGAAGCCAATTCTTAGTCTTCTCGTTTGTTTGGCTTCCCGGTTGTGTAAGCAGGACTGAGGTTTTAGTGCACTGCGCTGCTGCTCTTCGTCAATTTTGACTCTTTTGACACCTCGCGGACTCGAAATGGGATCATCATAGCTCAAAAGTTCTGGCTATGGAAAAACTTTCTGCAGGGGCGTGGAAAGCCGGGACGGGGAAAGGATGAAGGTACACAAAAATGCCCCTCTTCCCCATTGCAAAATGTGAAAGCCGGATGCCGCCGCCTCCGGTCGCTTTCGCATCAGCAAAGGGAAGCCCACCTCCTCCTATGGGGCGTGAGCAAGAGGCATTTGGTAACGGGGATAGAGGCAGAAGACCTCAAGTTTGTCTAACTCCCCAGAGGCACGAACGAACGAACGAACTGAGGAGGAAGACTGGAAGAGGTTTCCACTGACGTCAGCAAGGGATCGCATACCCCAGTAAGTTAAGAGGTGAAATTCAACAACCCTCTGCAGAAGTTGGCGTCTTTTTTTCTGAATATCTGTCCAATATATCGCTTGTTTTTCGGCAATTCCTTGTGCCCCTCGGTGAAACTCAGAGCATGAGCCGAAGTGTGGAGGTGAAAGAATTGGGCGGGGGATAGGTGGGAAAGATGGGTGGGAGAAAACGGGAGGGAGGGGGAGGGGGAAAGATATGGCTAGACACAAGCCCCGCCCCGTCCTCTCCACACCCTACAACTCCTCCTTCCCCGGTCGTTCGCTTCCTCCGCCTGGGAACAATTTTCTCGGTTGTGGGATTAGAAGTGGGGAGGGGCCGCCTCCATACTTTCCCGCCTCGCCTCCTCCGCTGTCCTTGATAACAACCGGGAGAGTTTTTATTGCGTCTGGAAGTGGGGGGAGGACGTGGAGCCCTGGGGAGCTGTTATTAGCCAGACGCCGCCGTCGCTCGCCTCAGGGGGGAATGTGTTGAGATGGGCAAACAGACCGTACTTATTATGACGGAGGCTTTTATCCCTTCTCAGGAGCGGCCAGCCTGAACGCCAAGATGAACGGCAAGATCGCCCTGCGCACCATCGTCTACTTCCTGGCCACCTCGCTAGTGAGCGCTCTCATCGGCCTGGCGCTGGTCACCGCCGTCCACCCGGGCAGCGTCGAGACCAAGGAGAGGCTGGGCGACGGGGTGCTCCAGGACAGGAAGGTGGACATGGCAGACAACTTCATGGACCTCGGCAGGAACCTCTTCCCGGACAACCTCTTCAAGGCCGCATTCCAGACCGTAAGTTTGTCTAAAAATGGAGTCAAAATTGCTGACTTTTGTTCTGTTGCACAATCTTGAATGCAAATGTGGGGAAGCCGAACCAAAGGGGCAGAATAACGATCATTCATACCTCTTTTTGCCTGCTCGTACTTTCAAGAATTCAAGTCTAATTGATGCTGATCCCCTCCTCCTCTTATCCGTTCCCATTTCCCTAATGGCCCCTTTGTATTCGCAATCGCTTTGTCCCCTTCGCTCGATCCTTTATCCTTCCTTCTTCTTTCCGGCCCCAATTTGAAAGGACAGAGGAAGGATGGTGGATCCTCCTCTTTCTTCTCCCTTGGACTTGTCTCTCTGTTCTTTTGTGCCTGCATCCCTTGCTCCTCTTTTTTACCACCCGGATTTTCCGCCGCGTCCTCCTCTCTCGTCCTACGTATTCCCGTCCAGAGCGACTAATCCCCTTATTACGTCGACAATGGCTACAAAAAGCCCGGCCTAATCAGCTTAATGCAAAGTATCTTCTCATTCCCCTCTTAGGCCTACACCACTTACGAAGCCAAGGAAGACTCCTCCGCCGCTTCCAACTCCACCGAGCAGGAGGACGTCAAGCGCGTCCTGGCCTACCGCTCCGGCACCAACACCCTCGGCATCATCTTCTTCTGCCTGACCTTCGGCACCGTCCTGGGCTCCCTGGGCCCGGCGGGCGAGCCCGTGGTTCGATTCTTCGCGGTGGTGGACGAGGTCATCATGCGCATGGTCTACGGCATCATGTGGGTCTCCCCCGTGGGCATCGGCTCCGTCATCTGCGCCAAGATCCTCAGCGTCTCCCAGCTCAGCCTCTTTATGTCGCAGCTCGCGCTCTTCATCGTCACCGTCGTCTCCGGCATCTTCCTCTACCAGTTCACGGTGCTCCAGCTCATCTACCTGGCCGTGGTGAGGAAGAACCCCTTCCGCTTCTGGTGGGACATGTTCCAATCCTGGATGACGGCCTTCGCCACGGCATCAACGTAAGTCAGCCTAGGCAACTCGCCCCTTCTTCACGTGTACTACACCCGCTCCTAGCTCCATATTGTCGCGGCAGCGATTGTAATTCGACGCCCTTGGAAGTTGGGACAAAGCTGGAAAATCCCAGCGGAGGGTAGGGGTGGAAACGGAAGGGAGGCCCATTGGCAAAAATATAAATGAGACCTTGCTTGCACGCACCACAGTTTTTGCATGAAAGATGAAGAATACAAGCACAAAAGAATTGAAGAACCGTTATGTGCAGTACGGAAAAAGGGAGATTTCATGATTTTTGAGAAAAACACGCCAGGGAACCTGAGCTTCCAACGGAAATCAAAATTCTCCTTTGCTCCCTTATAGTACACAAGTGTGCTTTCTTTTCCACCCACGAATGACCTCCTGATATCGCCAAAATTTCTAACTTCATCTCATATTTCCATCCGAGTCCGTTCACGCAAAGTGAACCCGACTCGTTCATCGCCAAAATTAATCAACTTTCACAAAAAGATCCATCCAAATTAACTACACCTTTTTTCCTCATTTGCTCAACTTTTTTCTAGACAATAGCACATAGAAGTAGCAACTAATTAATAACTTAGTTTGATTTTGCCAAGGTTTGCCTTTTTGAGTATCAGTGTTTAAAGTACCAGAACTTGCATGCTCTGTTAGGCTTAAGCTTAATGACAAAAAATCCTTCCTTTCAGGGAATCGAAGACCGGCCCGATCGCGATTTGAGAATATCGTACCATACAATATAAATGTGTCCTTGCATTCTTCCGCGCGCACCCCCCTTCTTCCCCCCTCAACAAAAAGACTCTCCTCCTGAACCCTTTCGAATAATGATGCCTGTATCCCTTCCCTTTGCAGAGAGTGAGAGAGCCACTGCCAACGTCCGAAAAAAGCCTTGTGCAGTGTGAATTCTTCCGCTTGGCCCCGGGCGCCGCGGGCCGGGGGGCGGGCAACCGCCTCTTGGCCCGCGGGCGCTGGAGATGTCGGTCCTGCTGTGGCTCCCGCCGCAGGCAGCAACGCGCGCAACAAGCAGACTGGCTCTCTCCTCCCGCTGCACACACAGCACACAGTGTCTCTCTCTTTTGCAGAGATTGAGATGGTGGTGACCAAGTCGATCGATGACACGATGATGATCCTGATCACTGAAGCTCGAGATCGAGAGCAGGCTCTTGTAGCTAGCTCTCTCTCACTGATCACTCACGCTCTCTCAGAACCGAACCGGTAAGTAGAACGCACCACCACCATCGCTTCTTCCAGACAACTCGCAAAAAAGCCTCGCCAAAAAGTGCCCTTCCCCACAACACCAACTACCATCCTCCCATCTCCCAAGAAACCTCCTCCGCCACCTCCGCTTCCTCCTCCTCCACCCTGACCAAACCACCTCTGCTTCTTCGGTGTGGACTCCGGTGGCGAAATCCCTGTCGATGCCTCTCCGCGAAAAAGGATATTCCGAACTACGGTGGCATCTCTAGCTCCGGGCTCCACCCCAACGTCGATGACCTCTCAACTAGTCGTCTTCCGTCAGTCCTCTCATCCTGATCTCCTCCACACTTCCTTGCACCCCCCATCCGCCCGCCCTACTCCTTCCATCTTTCCTGTCCTCTCACTCTTTTATCATCCTGTTCCTCTCAGCATTTCAGGGGTCCATGCCTGCTTCCGCAAAAACTGAGAGGTGCGTCTAGAGCCAGTAGTCTAGAATGTGCACCAGAATGTCATATTAAGTGTTCCAAAATGCCATGCCATTTAATGAACAGCGAATTTACCATTTCATCATCCTGTAAATGAGGGGGTTCTCTGAAATTTGTCTACATAAGTGCTTTTAAAAAGTTTTCAAAACAAACCAAAAGAGAGCTGCTCCCGACATAACTGCCCCCTTATTCCCACCATTATCATCATCACATCATCATCACGATTCAATCATAAACATGTTGTTCATCACATTCAAATATCTGTGTGGAAAAATATCCTGCGCGTGACTTCTCTTACGCTAACTTGGCCTTTTCATCCATCTCCAGCGCCGCCGCCCTGCCCGTCACCTTCAGCTGCATGGACAAAGCCAAGGTGGACCGCCGCATCTCCAAGTTCGTCCTGCCCATCGGCGCCACGGTCAACATGGACGGCACCGCGCTCTTCGTCACCGTCGCCTCCATCTTCATCGCCCAGATGAACAACAAGGAGCTCGCGGCAGGAGACTACGTCACCGTCGTGTAAGTTTTCCAGCAAGGGCCATCGTAGCACTTTTTTAATGTTGAATTCCAGATAACAGAAGCGGAATAGACTTCGATATGACTTTTTCGAAGAAAAAAACTGATCCAAATAAATATTTCCCCGAACAAATAAAATAAGAAAATAAAAGATTTTTCAAATTTGAATTTGAATTTAGTTACTATTTTTTTCATTAAAATTGGCAGTACATCGATCTTTCTGAAATTCGTTCTATCATTGTATGTGATTTTAAACAATCGAAATTGAAATGTGTACAGTTACTGTACACAGAAATGAATATGATTATAGCGGATAGCGGCTGGACGTTTTCTTCTCTTCAATTGCCGATATTTCCTGTCATTCGCGACGGTCCCACGCAGTCTTACCGCCACCGCCGCTAGCATCGCCTCGGCTAGCGTCCCCAGCGCCGCCCTCGTCCTGATGCTGCTTGTGCTGACGGCCATCGACGTGCCCTACCAGGACGTGTCCCTGCTGTGGGCCATCGACTGGTTCGTGGACCGCTGCCGCACCACCAACAACCTGCTGGGCGACTGCTACGGCGCGGCGGTGGTGGAGGCGCTCTCCAGGGACGACCTACGCAAGATGGACGAGGAGAAGGAGAGGAAGGAACGGGAGGAGGCCAAGGAGAAGGAGGCCATGGGGAAGATCACCGTGGTCGTCGAGGGGGGGTCGCCCGTCAGCAGGAAGGAGGACAATGACAACAACGGCAACTGTAACGGCGGAGGCGCCAAGAAGATAAACAACAACCTGGAGGGCGCGCAGGGGGCGCTCAAGGCTAACTGGAGCCAGGTTACCAACACGACAGTCGTCAAGGTGAGGAAAGATATTGTTCTTGTCGCTGATTTTTGTTCATACTGTTTTTGCATTCCAGGACGAGGAGGAGATGACCAACATGTCCGGCGTGGACTCCCCCTGCGGGTCCAGCGTCAACGGCTCCTCCGTGGAGGTCCCCGCCGTCATCGTCGTCGACAACAGCGGAGACGACGAAGACGACAACAACGGCGGCGTCACGGAAAGCATCCAGATGTAGGAGCTGGAAGGACGGCGGCGTCCCCGTTTCATCCTCCCCGACATCCTGCCCAACGTTGTCATTATTTAAGAAGAAAAATGAAAATAGCATGATCTAAATTTAGAGACTTCAGTTTGCAATTTGAATATCCAAACCAGATCCGACCGTTTTTACAGACCCCCCGAGAATTGGCACGTTCTGCTTCCGTTTAGAACACCGATTTTTGTGCGCCGTTCGAAACAAGAGAGGGAGACAGTCACGTAAACTAAACCTAAAAGAAGGCAAAAACAGATATTTTCCGTTTTGAAATAGCTGCTTAAATCACTTTAAAAGTATCTGCTGGAAAAAAACCCTGCTGTGTAACTGCGATGATCATACCTTCAATGGAACTTCCTTATAGCTTCTTCCCCTTGTAACCATCAAAATATCATCAGTATGTAAATGGAACCTGCTTGAACGCTGTGTTTAACATCCCCCACCCTTTCTGAAACCCTACATACCTTGGGAGTGCCAAGAAGTGCATAAGTACAATTACCAATTGCCGTTTCTTCCTCCTTTTTCGAGTCTTCGCGATTGATTGAATGCCTTAGAAGAGCAAACTGTACATAATTTGATGTATTCCAACTCAGATATACCTACGTATACTACAGTGAGAGCCTTCCCAATGAATCATAGGCCAAACAAAATCCTCTTCTTCCACGAAATTCATAAATAGACCGGACAAGGTTGTAAATACTGCTTGGCGCCCAATCAAAATCAGAAAACGAACTCTTATCAGTTATCGGTGGATGCTTGGTTTTGGTACAGTACGATAATGAACAACGAAGTAGTGCGTGTGGTTTATGAAAAATATGAGTACACTTAGGACTTTTATCATCGTCCTTCCCGAATACCGACCAATACGGCCTTCCAAGTTCATGTACAGTGGTACAACGTGTGAATTTTCGCCGAAAACCCTTCTGTCTTCGAGCGTCCCCCTCCCCCACCCCTAGCTGTGAGAGCGAAGGAGAATTCATACTGTAAAACCATATATCAAATGACTGAGTAAGGATTGAGACCATTGATTGGTTGACCCGCAGGCTTTGGATCAAATGCCTCGCGTAGTCTGCATGTAGGGAAGAAAAAGGAAAGAAAATAGGTTTCCGTTTTCGCGAAATCGACACTTAAAAACCCAACGAAAGAACAAGAAAACGCATCGTTCAATGTCTCATATACCCTACTACGTACGTACAGTGCACATCATACTACCTGTAGTTACGCCGCCCTGTACGCGAGGGAGGAAATAAAAGCAAACTCTGTCTCAGCAGCGCGCTTCCTCTTCAATAATCTATTTATTTATCTTTTTTTCTTCGCCTTCCGTCTCTGTATCGCTGCATGTTTGATTGTGTGTGTATGTATGTTTTCAAAAGACTTTTTCGCGAGCTCCGATATATCCGGATCCGGCTTCGCGCGAGTGTGTAGTACTACTGTATGAGGTCGGAAAATTCTCGGCGGCGGAAAAAAGAGCAACGGATCCGAGATGGATGTACAAAGTTTTAGGATCGCGATGAACGAACGTCCGGGAGGAGGAGAACAAAATGAGGTGGATCAGGACGAGGTGTGTGTAGAGTAAGTTATACAATAGTTTCTATAAGTTTTATAGGCGGAAGGTTGGGCTGGGGCCCGATGGGTGGGGAAGGGAAAACTCGCGGTACTAAAAACGGGTTGTTTGGGGGAATGGGTTGCACCGATCCGATCGACGTTTCTCTCGCGCGATGTTCTTCGGGTGAATCTGAATCAAAGACAGCATTTCAGCAATATTAATATCGCGTCCAAAGTCACGCGGTCTTCTTCTTGTCCAAGTCTGAGGAGGCACTGAGGAGCTGACTGCTCTCCGCGGAGGAGGAGGATTCGGGAGAGTACCGAGAGAGAGAGAGCTGTGAGTAGTGGTTGGAGCCCTTTGGCCCGAGCACGGCCACCTCCTCGTCAGGGAAGTCGTCGGCGATGCTCCAGTAGAAGTACATGTTGGCCCCGGCCACGAAGTACTCCACGAAGGCGAAAATGCTGAACGCTGAAATTGAGGTGGGAAATAGTATTTATTCACTTTTTTAAAGTTTCGCTTGAATGCATACCAAGGTTATCACAGTGTACGATGTGCCTGTAGTAGAAGTAGGCCATCAGGACCATGCCGAAGGTGGAGAAGGAGAAGGTGAACAGCTTCCGGTAGTAGGACCTTGCATTTTAACAAAAACACTCATTGTCTGGGCGATAAAGATGCCAAATTAATTATCACCTCCTGTGAGCGTCGTTCAAGTGTGTCCAGATGATCCCGTAGATCCGGAGGGTGAGGAAGTAGGCGGCGTGGGAGGAAGACAGGTACAGCATGAAGCAGTTGGCGTGAATCGCTGGAGAAAGAAGAAATAGAAAAACATCCATCAAAAACTTTTTTCCCTTGTAAATTGAGTCGAAAACTCAAACTCACGATAGTGCTCTCTGTTGTGTATGAAGGATATGCCGCAGAGGCCGACCACCTCCGCCACCTGCAGGTAGAAGACGGCCCTCAGCAGCCGCAGCAGCCGCGGCGTCGTCGACTCCTCCTCGCCCTCCGGCTTTGACCCCGAAACGGACCTTTGCAGCGGCACATCCCGGTCGATTGGAGAGGAGGCGGAGCCGTTGCACCTCGCCTCGGGGGACCTACTGTTTTGTCAAAAAAGGCAATAATTGCGACATTTCGCAGAGTGAAGCAAATAAAGCCTCCTAGACACATGCTAACTCTTCGGAAAATAAATTGTTGACAAATACCTGTCCTCGTCCGTCTGTTTGTCCCTCCTCCTCTTCCTCTGCTCCTCGTCGTACGCCAGCGCCCTTGGGACGAAGGAGAGGAGGAAGTTGTAGAAGGTGGCGACGACGAGGGCGCGCGGCCCCAGGTGCAGGGCCACCACGATGCGCCAGAGGTAGCGCCCGGGGGAGATGCCCGTCACCGCGCTGATCGAAGGCACCACGTTGTACACCTACGGGAAAAAGAAAGGGGGAAATGGCCGGCTTTGCAATTGGTTTTTGTAAGTTCCGGCAAAAGTATTTTTGATCAATCAGGCATGATTGTCACTAGGGATGGGTTCGAATCAAGATTTTGCGAATGCGAGTCGAATCGAGTTGTCCAAGTGCGAATGCGAGTCGAATCGAGTTGGGCACTGCGAATGCGAGTCGAAT
>JAAUYJ010226332.1_pt1 | contig 16851 bp, 21 predicted proteins | sample 7278031 | NCBI WGS metagenome assembly JAAUYJ01 (sample SAMN14350222, study PRJNA611818) | marine sediment metagenome | isolation source: surface marine sediment (1.8m) | place: French Polynesia: Moorea | collected 2018-08 | reverse complement strand
CGATCGCGCAGCTTCCCATTTAGATATCGCCGTCGAGCAAGCAAAAACAACTGTCAGGTATGGAGCCATCGTGAACACTTTAAAGAACGTAATGGGACATTTTATTTCAACCACAGGTTGCGTCGCGATGTCCGAGGAAGCTTCGCTGTAAGGGCGACCTCGGAAGAGGGTGATGCAGAAATTGTGGCGGAGGAGGGCGGCGCGAGGGCGGCCGCCTTCTTCGTCCGGACCAAGCACGGGGAGCACAGGGTCGCTTTCAGAAGTGGCGAGAATGTCGTCGGGCTAGAAGTGCAGAGCGACCTCTTTCATCAGGGGAGAATCGGGGTCGAGCTCAGACCGTATGGAAAAATCCCAGGTGAGTAGTTTGAGATTGCCTCCATCGCACGAGTTACTAGTAGTGGTACATAGCAAAGAAATGAACAAACAATGCCTCTTCCAGGAATCATGGTTAAGAGCGGTAGTCCTGGAGAGGAGACGAGGGCCGGAATAGTGCTGGAGGATGCCGGCGATTCCGAGGAGCTGAGGCTGGACGTGCCCGTCGGTGGGGTGCGCTCGGTGCGGCTCAGCAGGAGCAAGAGGCAGGCCTCCGGAGAAGGAGAGTTTCTCTTCGAGGCCGCGGGAGAAATGGAAGAGGTAATCCTGGCCTTTGGAGTCCGCGCCGTCAGCAAGGAGGAGAAGACTGTGAGGATGCGTCTGGCGCTACCCGGCCTCGCTCCTCCGCCCTTTGACGACACAGAGACTCTCGCCACGTTCGCTGTCAAGGGAGGACTGACGGAGGGATTCGATATGGTGAGCCCCAGAAATTTTCGATTTGGCATTCGTGCAGCAAGCCAGCAACTTGTTGAGGTACATTGATAATTGCATTGGTTCCTTCTTTTGTCCCATTTCAGAAAGTGCTCACCACCTCCAACACGGACGGATCCGAGCTGATGAGAGTCAAGGTGTCGGTGGACAAGACCAAGGGGGAGATCAAGTGGAGCTGCCCCACCACCAACTTCGTGGTGACCCTGGAGAAGAAGGGCCCAGGAGAGGCGGTCCTTTCTTTCGAGGGCGACGCCTTCCAGTCCCAGCTGGCGCTGAGGCGGGTCTCTCCCGGCGTGGTGGAGGCTGAGCTGAACTGCTCCGAGGAAAAGTGCGACGGGATCGTGGCCAGGGCGGAGATGGGGGAGGGAGAGGTCTCCCTGTCCGTGACCAAGGATGGCGCTACAAAGCTAGCCATAAACCTGCGTTGGGACAGGGACAGTTCGGTGAGGACCGCCTCAGCAGGGGCGGAGCTACGGGTGTGCGAGAGGTGGATCAGGGCGGAGATCAAGTTGCTGGACGGGCCCAAGAAGGGAAGCGTCAAGGTGGAGAGCTACCACCCTTCGCTGAAACGAGTCGAGACTGATTGGAGCTACGAGGTGGATGCGACTAGCTCGGAGAGGACGGAGGAGATGTCCTTCACGGCCGACTACAATGGCGGCGAGAGGAGGCTGGAGTGGGAGTCCAACCGCTCTTACGGGCCCGACCGGTGGGAGGGCAGGACCGTCACCAAGGCAGTCAACGTGCCCTGGATAGGCTTCAGAGAGCAGGTCGACACCTTCCTTTACGAATTCGGAGGTGCCGGGCCGCTCCCCTCGCATATTGAGTTGCGTACCGACCGCGACGGGAAACTCTTCTCCAAGATCACGCTCGACCTGGAGAAAAAGGAGGATGGCTTCACAGCCTCCGGGAGCGTCGCCGGCATACCCAAACCGGGGAACGAGTTCGACGCAAAGATAGAAGTAAAGACGGACTACAGGAGCTTCGCCACCTTTGAAATAATGTAGGTCAATGGAGGCGAAAATTGTTTCCTCCCCAAAACCAGCACTTTCAAGAATTCCTTCTCCAGCTTTCTCTTTTGTTTCTGTAATTCCATTACACTCCTAAAAATGTTGCACTGCATGTTCTAATCTCCTCCCCTTCCTGCCTTTGCAGAACAAGCGTTCAGGGCTTCGAGAACATCCAGGGGAAGGCGACCTTCAAGACGCGGCCTGGTGGTACGGCGTGGGAGCTCAAGGCCACCACCAAGCTGAACGGGCGCGACCTGCTCAAGTTCGGCGCCATGGCCGCCACCTCGCCCACGCCCAGGGCCATGATCAAGGTCTGGGGCGCCCGCTTCGAGCAGAAGGTGGAGGTCGGGTACAAGTCCGACAGGGGGAGCCTGAGTGGTCAGCTAGCCGCCAAGGGAGACTGGGCTCAGGGGACGGTCAAATTCAGGGCGCAGCAGGTCGGCAGGCGCGAGCTGGATCTGGACGCCAGCGTGGAGGGGGAGAACAAGCTCTTCTGCCGGTCCGTCTCGTGCAGTCCTTTCGAGTACAGACTGTCGTTGGACCTGTCCAGGAGCAGGAAGAGGGCCAAGGTCGCGATCAAGGACGAGAAGTCAGGGAACAAGGTGCGTTTTCATCTGATTGAACCAAGAAAGTCTTCTCTGCAGATTTTTTCGATTGCTTCCGCAGGAAGGAATTTCGTGCCTGAAAGTTGTGAAATTGCAGTACATTTTTGGCTTTCTTCTAGTTTCCCAATTTCTTTGCAGCAAAAAGGCTACTTGTTAAATTATATGAACTCTCATTTCTCCAGGTTCTTTCCGCGGCTGTGTCGGCCGACTACCAGAACGTCCTCGACGTCGACCTGGAATTGGGCCTCCAGGTTCCAGCCCTCCTTCCCTCCGCCGCCCTTTCCCTGGGCTGGAAGGTGGGAAGAGCAGGAGCCAAGGAGTTCCGCGTCAAGGCCATCGCCGGCAGCGCCCACTACGAGGCAGACGTCTCCGCAGAGTGGTCGCCAAAGGAGTCAGACATATCTTTGAAGGTGGTGCTGGACGGGCGACAGTCCTTGCTCACCTCGAGGAGGAGCGGCTGGCTAGAGACTTTGCGGACAGAGCTGAGGCTGGCGGACGGACGGTCCTTACTTCTGAAGGTCAGCAGCGACCTGCGGGGCCGGAAGGACTTTGAGCTGGATGCCAACTTGGAGGCCAAGAATTACGGAAACGGCCCCCCGAAGCAGCTGGTGGCCATCACGGTGAAGTCAGACGGCAAGGCGGACGGGGGGTTCAAGGCCGAAGGGAAGATAGTCGCCGACGCGGGCCCCCTCAGCATTGACTACAAGGTAGAGGTGAAGGGAGGCTCCAAAGTGCAAGACTCGCTCGTCATCGAGGTCTTTTCCTCCTCGGAATCTGTCCTGTCCGTCGAAGTCCGGGAGGAGTTTGAGGGCAGGTACATCACCATCAAGGAGAGCGTCACCGAACGCTTCCTCGAGATTTCCAGCAACCTTTACCAGTTCAAGACTCTGCCCAAGGACACCAGCCTGGACCTGTACGTGCACTACAAGAGGGGGAACTCGGAGACGAGGACCGCGCACTTTGAGATCAACAGGGCCAAGAAGACCGCATCCATCGCCGTGGACGACGCCCTCACCGCCGAAGTGCAACTGGCCGGCTCCTCCAAGGCGGTGGCCACGCTGGGCGGATCGCTGCTCGGGAACAAGGAGCACAAGGCCACGATCGAGTACATCGGCGAGGAGGGCTGGGAAGGAGAGCAGGGGCTGAGGTTGGACATCTCCCTCGAAGGGGACCCTATCCTCAAGGGCGAGGCCACCCTGGAGATAGAGCAGCGAGGCCAAGTGGAGGCCGGCGTAGAGTTTGAGGGGAAAATCGAGCTCCCGAAGAAAGCAAGGAAGATGTCGGTGAAGATCGAGCTCTCCAGGAAAGGGGACGACGAGAAGAACGGGGAGGTGAGGCTGGAGTGGGGCCAGGACAAAAAGCTGGAGATCGAGCTGTCCAAGGAGTCCTCTGGGGCGTTCCGCCTGGAGGTGGAGTCCCCGGCCGCGCTTCTGAAGTCCTTTGAGCTTCGTTTTGACCCCCCTGCTTCGCCCGCGGCTGAGACCAGGACCTACGAGGGCTCCATCCGTTACAACGAAGGGAAGCCCGGTGCGTTCTCCTTCTCCTTCTCTGGCTCCATCGGCGAGTCGGCCAAGGAAGTTGGGATCGTGGCCGAGACGGAGGGCAACAGGCTGACCTCCAGCGTCAGGGTGGACCTGGAGGCAAGGTCGCTCGTCTCAAATTTGAAGTTCAATGAGCGCTCTATCGACCTCAGCGTGAAGGCCCAGGGCGACGACGGCCTTGTCCTGGACTTCTCCAGCCCCTTCCCTGGGATGACCTCGCTGCACCTGGAGGGTACCTGGGAGAGGACGGACACTGCCAGCAGGAGGGGGGTGGCAATGGAGGCCAAGGGACAGATCGAGCTTGAGCCGCTGTACTTCAGGGCGGAGGCCAGCCGGTCGGACGGTGAGGCTAACGTGTCCTGGGCCATGACCAAGGGGACAAAGCAGATCAAGTTCAGGATGGTGACGGCCAGTGACGACTCCAGCAAGGAGGTCTCTGTCGACCTGGATGTCTTCGAGCAGCACAGCGAGTTCAGGATGAGGTACGGAGTGGAGGACTCCAACTTTTTGGCGGCCACAGCCTCCTTCAAGACGCCCCTGCCGGTGCTAAGGGAGGGCAGGGTGGAGTTCAGGGTTGGCTACCAGGGCCCCAAGAACCTAGAGTTCACGGCGTCGGCCTCCAAGAGCCCGCCCGTGTCCTCCTCCCTCGGCGGCACCGACGTCCTCTTCAGCTTCCGCAACGTCTTCAACTACGAGAGCCTGGAGAACATCGTGGTCCGCCACGTGCTGGAGGTGCCCCCGCTGGGCGTTTCCAGGAAGGCCCTGCAGGTGGTCTTCAGCGTAAGGTCAAAGAGGGACTTTGAGGTCCTGGCTGAGGTGACGAGCGGGGTGCACTCCTATGGCAGCGGGGTGCGGTACCGAAGGGGTGAAGACGACGTAGAGGCGTCGGCAAGGTTCTCCCTCGGGGAGAGGACAGAGTACGAGATCACTGTTGGAGGGGAGCGAAAGTGCGGAGGAAAAGAGGGACAGGCGAGAACTCAATTTCTTGTTGATACAAGTATTCCACTCTAGCTGCGTTTGTTCATATGCAGGGAATCCTTTCGGCCTACATTCGGGGGAAGATCGGCGACAGAGCCACGCCGGAGGCCAACATCCGACTGGAGAAGGACGAGCAAGCCAAGAGACTCTCGCTGGAGCTGACGTTGGGTGCCTCCCCCGAGAAATCGCTAATGATCGCCGCCGACCTGGACGTGCTGGACGGCATGAACCTCCACGCAAATGTGGAGACTTCCTCAGGCCTAGAGCTGGCTGCGCTCTCGGTCAAGAGCGGCGAGGGCGAGCTGGTGGCCAACCTGGACCTGGGTCCGGGCGTCGTCAACTCCCGCCCCAAGAAGGTGGCCCTCGTATTCACCTGCGACGGGGAGTCTGTCACCTCGGCCGAGTTCGTCGTTAGGGAGGGGCCAGAGGGTGCTCCCATGGGAGCCAGGGTGAGGAGGAGCACCGGAACAGGAGGCTCCTTCCAAGGTTCTGTGTTCGGTCCCTCCTTCGGGGAGTTCGAGATGGGCATCGGGGAGGACGGAAAGAGGACTGGGGTGCTGTTCCTCAAGACGGACAGCGCACTGCACAAGATGACTTACCTGTTCAGGTGCTTTCTTTATGCTTCTTTAAATGTTGTACTTGCTTAACTTATTTTCATTTTTCAGGAGCGCCTCCTACTTCGCAGTCAGCGTCGATACCCCTTTCGTGCCGTCCGGCCCTGTCAGTCTGAAAGTGTCTCTCGACCCAAAGACTTCCGTCTTTCATGGCAGCATCTCATCCGAAGAAATCACGTACCTCTCAGGTGATGGCCATTGTTTTTACAGTATTTTTTGACATTGCTTCAAGCTTGAAGCGTTTTCTCTGACAGGGTCTCTGGAGATGAGGGAGCAGGAGTTCCTCCTCTCCGCTGAGCAGATCAATCCATTCTTCTCCGGCCGAGGGATTCTCTTGAGCTACCTCAACAACTTCAAGGCGCAAGCGAGACTGACGTTCAGGCCGAGCAGGGTCTACTCCGTCGAGCTTTCCTACGACAACCCAGAGGCCGGAACCAACCTCCTGAAGGCCTCGTTGAGCCCCTCCCAGACCAGGGCAGAGCTGACCGTCAAGGTGCCGCTCCTCCTCCAAGACCAGCTGTCCACCAAAGCTGAGGTTGGAACAATTTCTCTTTGCCAATAGCAAAAAGCTTTTTTAATAATTTCTTTTTCTATTCAAGATATCCGAAAGTAGAAATGGTCGGATGTCAACGGAGGCGACCCTTTCTTTAGGAGAGGCCACCGTGAGGGTGACAGGAGAGGTCCTTGTTCGCAGCAAGAGCTCGTTCGAGGGAAAGGCAAAGCTTCAGATCGGAGATGATGCCTGGAACGCACTTTATGAGGTCTCCCCCGAGAAGCCCCACCTGTTTCTGCGCCTGCAAGACTTCAAGGGCGGGAGACCATGGGAGCTGCGATTCGACAGAAATGCATATGGGACGAGCCTGGGCGTGCGAACCCCTTGCAACGAGATGCCCGAGCTGGTCCTCCAGATGAGCACGATTGGGTACTCAGGTGGTCTTCATGTCCTCTATTTTTCCGCATCAACGCCCTTCGGCGAATACCAGGCGCGCACTGAGACCAACAAAGTCTTCAGAGGCGGCAAAGAGTGGCTCGTCATCGAGGCGACGATCGGACTTCCCGAGCTGAAGAAGATCAGGGTCACTGGGGAATTGTCGTTGGGGACCGACTCCGCAGACCTGAAAGTAACTTGCTTCGACCATAAAGGCAACAAGTGGTCGGCAATGGCGGCCGGTGACTGGGGAGCCAAGACGGCCTCGGCCAGGCTGGACCTGAACAACAAGGCCTTGGCGAAGGCGGATATTGGAGGGGCTTTCCTCGGCAGATACGAAGTCCGCGGCAAGACCACTTTCTACCGCCCGCTGACGGGGGAGCGCCATCACTACCGCTTGGACTTGGCGTTTGAAAACACCAGCAGGAAGACTTTGAAAGCCCTCTGCCAGTGCCGCGACGGCTCCGTCGGGGTGGCCCTGGACTACTTCTTCCGCTCCGCCCGTGACCTGTCGCTGGAGGCCAGAGCTTCCTTCCCATTCGTTGGCTTTGCGCCGAGAGGATTCACGGTTCGGGTGGAGGACTCCCTCTCGGTAGCCGCCATCGTGGGAAGAGGCTTCGAGGCGGAGAAGGGACTGGAGATCCAGAGAACGCAGGAAGGCGTAAAAGCTGCCTTTCACTGGGAAGAGTGGGAGATCAACACCAACCTTCAACTCGATGATGTCAAAGGACTGACTGCATCCGTAATGAAATTTGGCAGGGACCTGGGAAGAGCATCCGGTACGGTTGACAATGCTTGGTGGCCGGTGGAATTTCAAGTTGCTATTCCGGATACTGTTGATTTGATGCTCCGCCGCGGGGTTTTGGGAAGAGTGGAGTTTTCCTCAGAGCTTTCCAGGCATCTTCAAGGCATCTCAAAGGTGCTCCTCACACCAGAAAGCATCAAGATTCAAAGGTACTGCGACAACAATGGCAGCTTGTGCTATGGTGCCAGCTTCTCCGCCGAGAAAGAAAATGGAAGCTTCGGTATCCGCTTGGAAAGACCCCAAACCCCCGACCTGGGCCTCTTCTTCGAAAACTTTCCCGGAAGTCATGAAGTGGGACCAAGACGATCTCTCAAAGTAACCAAGGGAGAAGACACGATCTTCAGGAGCGTCGAGTCAACGTCCTTCCAGCAACTCGCGAGAGAACTGACCATCGGCAACGTGAAGATTCACTTGGTAGCTCCGCTCAGCCCTTGGACGGCGGGCGCCCTGGACGAGACGGAGACCGAACACCGGGCTTTTTTCCGGTGGGGTCGCCCCTGGGCCATGGAGGGACTGGAGGCGGTCCTAAGGCGCAGAGAGAGTCCCCACTCCGCCGAGGGCCTGTTCCTCCTGAAAAGAGTCGAGACAAGGGGAGCACGTGAGAGGTCGGTGCGAGCCACGTGGAACGTGGAGGAGAGGTCGAGGAGCGTCGGTTTTGCTGTCGCGCACCCGCAGGAGCAATACCGGGCGGAGGCAAAGGTGAGACATTCTGTTTGGATTTCAGTATTGGGGAGCTTTCTAATTATTTCTTCCAAACTTTGTCCAGATGAAGGTTGATTTCTCCAACGTTGGAAATTCGCTTCACGTCGACGGAAACTTCCTCGCCAAGTTTGGCCTCCTCCGCCCAACTTCTGGAATCCTTGAGCTGGACTTCGACAGAGAGAAGAACCTTGTAAATGGACGCTTCATCAAGGGACAAGGACAGGTCTTTACCTTCCAGGTATCTGCTTTCGAACCTTTCTGTATACAAAGTCCGCGTTTTGAAGAGTTACGTAACTGACTTACAGGGCCAAATGCTGGAGGAGCCCGAGTCCTTCCACTTGTTCGTCTCCGTCCACGCCGAAGACCGCCCTGAGCCGGTCCTCTCGGCCGCCGCCGCCTCCTTCTCCGGCCGCCTCCCCTCCGTCAGCGGCACCCTCCAGACGGAGGACTCACGCTCGGTGGTATTCGCCGGGTTCGAGGACGAGGACAGGGCAGTGATCAGCGCCCGAGCCGCTCCGATCGGGGGAGGGCGGGAAACACCGGCGGAACTCCGCGTCGCCCTCAGCCTGGTGGACGAGCACATACTGCAGGTGGACGGAAACTGGGACCTCAGGTGGGTGGCAACAGTTTTTAGTTTAAACCTTGACCTCGGTGATCAATGTATCCATTTGCTTCCGTGCTGCTTTTCAGGTCGGTGCAACAAGGCTGGCAAAACGCCGTGGGTGAGGGCGAGCGCACGTTCTCCTTCGTGCCTAAGGCGCATGAGTCCCTAGAGGCGACAAGGACCTGCCTGAAACAGTTCGCCGACGAGGCCCTCAAAGACGTCATAGGATTCCACCAGAAAGTCCTGGAGGACAAGGATGGCAGTCTCCGCCAGGCCCGAGAGTTTTTCAGTCTGCACCTGAGCGATTGCCCCCTAGTGTCTCACATCGCTGATTACGCTACCATCGGCTGGTGAGGAAATTTTGTTTCTGGTTGTGGTAGAAGTTCAGCGGCAATACTTTTTTTTGCTCCAGGATAAAGCTGCTGCGATTCAGGTTTGCTGTTGACATGACCACCCTTGAGATGCTCAAGGCCGTCTCTGATGGCGTGATGAGCTTTAGCCGCGATCAAATCGCGTTCCTCGGTGACGTGGGAGGGACGATTTCCCACGTAATTGGAGTAAGCATACTAGTATAGTAGTATTTGCGTGTTCCTAATTGCTGGCGTTATTTTCCCCTTCCTCATTTTAGGACGTATCATATTCCCTGAAAAATCTCGACCTCGAGGCTCTCCTCGGAGAGAGGGCGAAGAGGGCCCTCCAAATCTTTGGGCGTTTCCTGAGGACGACAAACAGGTTTTTAAAGTATGTTTTTGACGTTGGGACTTTATTATTATATCTCTGTGCCGCAGCTTCTACCAAAAGGTGGTCTCCAGCAAGGTTGGGGCCTTCGGTCAGGCTCTGGGAGCGGCGGTGTCCGGCGCCAGGAGGGACCTCCTCTCGTTGGCAGCAGAAGCCTCTGACTACCTCAGGCAGTTTCATGCCTTCAGGGAGGTCGTGGAGACGTACCTTGACTACCAGAGCTGGCTGGAGGAGATTCACTTCTCTCAGCGCGTCGGGGAAGTACTGGGAAGCGCGACTAGGTATGCAATCACGTACAAGTTTATTAGATATATGCTAAGATGAGGTATTCCCCGATTCTCCTCTTGTAACAGCCTTGCCGAGTCCGTCTACTCCTTTGCCCGCCTGGCCGTCGACACCGTCTACTCCGGTTGGAACCGCCTCCGCCAGTGGGTGGAAGTGGCCAAGCGGTACCCGATCGCAAGATTCGCCTTCTCCCTCGCCTCCAGGGGAATCGAAATCGTAGAGACAATCTTCGCGGGTTACCGAAGAGGAGGGGGAGGAGGCAGTCCGCACGGGTACGTCTCTACCTTGGGTAGCCAGGTGGGTTAGAATCATTCAGAACAATTGGCGGAATTATTCACCACCACCTTCATTCCATGTCCCCAGATCGATTTTGTCACCTCCCTCCTGGTCCGCCTGCTTGGCTCACTGGGCGGCGGCCAGTCGCTCGTCTCCTACCGCTACGAGGTGGACCTGGAGAGGGGACTTCTGCACTACAGCCAGTCGCTACCTTTGGATTGGGACTCGCTGGCAGAGGGGCCAAAGATCAGGCACCTCTTGTCCGGAGACGGCTGCTCGAACGGAGGCCAGTCCGCAGACTCTGACTCCTCCTCCTTCGACTACGTCCGGTTCAACCATGACGTGATGGAGCTCATAGACGCCGTCGACGCCGCTCTCAACTCTAGAAACCTGATGCCGCCCTTCTCCGCCCACGGCCTCTTAACTTCCGGCTCCACCGTCCGCACCTTTGACGGCCGCTTCTTCTCCTTCTCCGGCCGCTGCGACCACCTCGTCACCTCTGACTTTCTCCACGGGCGGTTCTCCGTGGTCGGGCACTACTCTGGCGGGAGCAGGACGGGGCTTACAGTCAACAGCGACGGGAGAGAGATCCACCTCGACACCGTCAGGGGAAAGGTAGAACCTGTGTAAAATGAAATAATTTTTCTGGTGTTATACGTATATCACTGCCTCGACTTGATAGGTCACGGTGAACGGACGCCAGTACGGCCTGCCGCAGCTACTTGGCAAGACCCTGATTCGCCGCGTTGGAAACAAGATCCTGGTGGAGAACACCGAGGGCCTCCGCGTCCGCTGCTCGTTCGGCGCATCCTCTCCCGACTCTATCTGCTCCGTGACCGTCTCTGGTTGGTACTTTGGCAAGACCGGCGGCCTCCTGGGCGTGTACGACAACGAGCCATCCAACGACTTCATGACTCCCATGAGGGAGGTGGTGGAGGACGAGGACGTCTTCGCGGAATCATGGACCGTGGGGAGCTGTTCGGCCCCCGAGGAGGCCCCGGTGGTGTGGAAGAAAAAAAGCAATGTCGTCGAGGAGGTTCATATGAGAAAGGAGATTATGTAAACTTTTAAATTCCTATTGACGTTCCCTCTCCAGATTTCAGAGTCTCGTCAGCTTGCCTGTGAGGACCTCTTCCTCTCCGCTCGCTCCGCCCTCCAGCCCTGCTTCGACACCATGGACCCTCGGCCCTTCCTGGAATTGTGCCTTGCCAACATGCGAGAGCAAGAGGAGTCGGAGGACAGCGCCGTCGCCTGCTCGGTGGCCATCGCCTACGTGGAGCAGTGCAGGCTGAGAGGGATTGAGCTCTACTCGCCGCCGGCTTGCGTACAGTGCAACGACGGGGGAGTCTCGCTGAGAGTAAGAGTGTAGTTCTTACCGTAAAAGACTATTTTTCAACCCTACTGACCGTTGGCAGGGAGGCGAGAGCATCATGTACCAGAACGACGCCCCGCGGACCGCCGACGTCGTGTTCATCGTGGAGCAGCAGGGCTGCCTGGGCGAATACGATCTGGAAGACCTGCCCAAGCTTATAGACAGGTCTCTCGAGGAGAGGGGACTGACCGACAACAGGTTCGCCCTGGTCGGATTCGGCGGAGAGGGAGGATTCAAGGTTGGTCATGAACCACTTCGTCCAGGAAACTTTTGCAACGTTGCTTTTTTAGGAGCCTCAGACGTACGTGGGACTGGGAGCAGATACGTTCGATACTGCTTCAAAAGCAAGATCGGCCTTCAGAAAGTAAGCATTTCTTTATCCCAAAGTTAACTTAGTCTCAATGAACCTTTTTCCGTCCACCTAGTTTGAGGCCCTCTCCCGACTCGGAGCGCGGCGATGTCCCCTCCGCCCTGCAGTTCGCCTCCGGTCGCCTCCCGTTCCGCGCGGGCGCCTCCAAGTCTCTCGTCCTGGTGACCTGCTCGGGGAACCCGGCCGAGGGCGACGGAGCATTCTTTGGAGATGCCCTTACAGTCGCAAAGGAGCAAAACATCACCCTGCACCGCCTGTCTGAGGAGGACGTAGCTTACAGGAGGAAGCCCACTTCTCCCTCCTCCTCCTCCTCCTCCTCCTCCTCCTCCTCCTCCAAGGGCAGGGTTCTTGGCTACAGCCGCGACCAGGCCTTCACCTCCGCCCACATGAGCCTAGACGCGGGCAGCGCGGCCCTCAAGAGGCAGCTGCGGCCGGCAAAGGACTACCTGTCGGCCCTCGCCCTCGAAACCGGCGGCTCTGTCTTCTCACTGGGTCCTCTATCGAGGAGTCAGCGGAGGAGTCACAAGGTGGCCGGGACGGTGTTCGCCCGCCGGGTCTCCTCCCGCGCCGAGCCCTCCCCCTGCCAGGTGTGCGACTGCGTGCCTGACCCTCACGGGGGCTCCGGCGGCCAGGTGCAGTGCCACAGGTGCATCCTGCCGCAGGTCGACATCGTCCAGGAGAACTGGGAGAGGCACCGGCACAGAAACGTTGGATACTAAAGAGTCCAAAAAAAGTCCGATTGTCGCATGTTTGTCTTCATGAAGTAAAAATTGAAGTACCCTGATGGTATACGCGAAAATTTAATAATATACCCACAGTACTAACTATTACTCTGCTAGACGTACTTCCATTTATTTCCTTTTCATACAGTAAGTAGTAAGTATTTCTTGTTCTCTTTTTGCGATTTATGCACCGCTTCCGTCGTTGGCCAGAATTTTCACATCGCACAAATTCAAGAGGGACCTGCAAAACCACAAATTATTGTTGGAATTTTTATGCTAGAGCCAGTTATTAAGATACCTGATGGTGTCAGCCCTCTTCCCCTCCACCACGCAGACGTGGTGCGGGAATCCCATTTGGACCCACCGATCGAATCCCCTCACCATGTCCACCCTCCCGTCGTCCCCAAAGTCGACCAGTCCGTTGTTTCCCAGCAGGTGCCTCTTGGGCTTGACGGTCCTCCCCTGCAGCACAACGGCGTGGTACCTGCCGGCGAAGACCCAGAGGCGGAAGACGGTGACGTCGATGCCGATCTTGATGGTGGCGTCCAGGCAGCCGGCCTTGCGGTTGTTGAAGTGGCGGCTGATGCACGGGCCCAGAGGGCTGCCAACAGCCTCGCTCAGCTGAAAGAGGTATCGTTAGAGTGTATTGTATGCGGATTTCAGATTTCCAAAAAAAATAAATAATGTTTTGCCTGCGGCTATGGAACAATCGGAGTTCTTCCTTTTCTTGTTCTTCTTCACTCTTCTCTTATTTCAACTGATGGCGACTGGCGAGGGGGAAAAAATCATGTATCTATTTTTTTCGGTCCAAAATCATCTTCCAGATCACCTGGAATGGAGCAATCCCTCCGTGCCATAGGGTGAGCGTGGTCTTGTCGTGCTCCAGCCAGTCAGAGAGGTAGACGGCGCCGCAACCCAAGAGCTTCCCCACCAAGCACCCGAGAGCTCCGTCGACGTCGCCCTCGCAGGCAATCGGAAAACCTGACAGATAAAAAACTGGAGTTGTTGATCACCTACTACGTACAATATATATTGAAAATGCTGGTGGCAGTGGGGCTGCACAATTAATTTTTTCATTCATTAAGTGAAAACAGGGAGAAATTCACGCAATGGGAGAAAAATAGTTGTCACTTCAATCAGACTCCGACGCTGGATATTCGAGCTCCTTTCTCTCGTGCTGCTTCCTCAGCTCCTTCCCGTGTTTGCGCAAGAAATTTGCGTAACTGAGCGAGGCGGAGGCGAGGAGGCCGTAGGTGCAAACGTCCATGGCGGTGAAGATGGCCCTGTTGGCAATACTGGACGTCTGCCAGTTCCTGGCCTCCTCCTCTCCCAGGAATAGCGGCGGACGGCCGTGGGATCCGCCCTCTCGCAGTTCTGCCATCACCAGCGCCCCCTTCAAGTGCAGGTAGGTGAGGACGGCAAAGGCGGCAATGTTGCAAGCGGCCGCGGCCAGAAGCGGCCGCGCGCGGCGGAAGTGCCCCGCGCACCCTGCCGCCATAGCCGGGAGCACTGCCAGCAGCTCCAGGGCCACATCCGCCTCGTGCATCCCCGGCACCCCGCCGTCCTCCATGTCCTGAGCGTACTGCGCAAAGTCGTGCGAGAGTAGGAAGAGGAATCTGACGGCGTGGAGGAGGCAGGAGAGGGCGGCGAAGACGATGACGGCGGCGCGGGTGGTAAAGCAGCAGAACTGTGGCTCCCCGGCCAGGGTGGAATGGAAGGGCGGAGGGGAGAAGGGGTTCTCGCCGTGAGCGCTGATCACTTTCACCTTGGAGCAGAGGGCCATCTTTCCCTCTCCGTCGGAGGAGGAGTCGGTGTGGTCTTGCTCGTAGTAGCGCTCGGTAGAGGAGCGGGAAGAAGAGGCGGCGGCGGCGGCGGCGGCGGCGGCGGCGGATCGCCGGTGGCGGTGATTGTTCCTTCGGCACCTTCCCTTCCGATGATGGCGGCGATCGGAGGAGGATTTCTTTTCCCGGTGCTTTTTCCGCTTTCGTTTCTCTTCCTCTTCCTCCTTCTCATGGGAGGGAACGATGCTTTTCTTCTCTTTCATTGCTTCTTTCTTTGACTGGAGGTGTCTTATTTGAACGGGGGAGGTCAACAAATCAACATTATGGTGCTTGAGGTGATCAGCAGTGTCTCCAGATGAAAATATCGAAAAATCGAAAAATGAGCCACAATTGCTCTTTCGAAATAGATGCGCCAATTTTTCCGGAAAATGCGCCATAGTTTTTAACTTTTTATTGCATTTTTATTACTAACTAGGTGGGTGCGGGCTGCTCCGCACCCGTTGAAGGCCAACCCGTTGACTGGCCTCGCTCCGCTCGGCCCATTTAAAGTATCTAAATTACAAAAAAAACTATAAAAAATAATTTGAATACTTCTTTAGTTGCGCACAAGGTGCCGTGCAGCAAAAGGTGCCGCAAAAGGTGCCGCAAAAGGATTCCGCCCTCCATATAGGCCACATGGGGCAATTTTTGGTTTTTGATTTTTTCCAAAATTATACCCCCCCCCCTGGGGGGGTCAACCCAAAAAAGGTTTTCGAGGTTCCCCACATATACCAGGGGGTGGCCCATGCCAAATTTGGTTGGAATCCTTCCAGTAGTTTGGGCTTCAAATCCGAACAAACAAACAAACAAACAAACAGACACCTCTCTTTTATATATATATATACGTATAATGGTCAAAAAAATGTACAAATGTACAAAACAATATATAGATTTTTGCAAAAATTGCTCTTTTGTCAACAATTTTCTTTCCTTAAAAAAATTGGTCATAAAAAGAACTACTCTACGTATAATGGTCAAAAAATGTACAAACTGATCAATCAAGGCAAAAAAAGAAACCTTTTAAAAAACTATTTTTGTGTTTTGAGAAGTATTTTTTTGGTCAGGTTTTTTTCTGGATTTTCTAAAACATAAATAATTTTACTACATAAATGTTTCGAGATCTTCAAATGCGCCTTTTTTGGCTTTTGGCGCCCCGAGCCAAGCCAAAAAAAAATGTGCGAAGAGGGGGTCTACATGCGCCATTTTGGCGCAAATGCGCCACTCTGGAGACAATGGTAATCAGCAATTAAAACGTCTGCATTGTTTTCCCAAGAGTAATTATTTTTCCCACTTTTAAAATCTGCTCGACGAATAATTATATCTCAGAAAGAAAGTTTTCGGGACGAAATAATAAATTTGCCTGTGCAGTATGTGCCGTACGCTACTTCTACCTTCTGTGGCGAGCCTGGCCAGTGCCATGTAGCACCACTGATCCAGCCCTTCCGCTGGACCAGGTAGTTCCGGCCAACACCTGAAAGCATTTTCAAAATAGAAATTTTATTTCTTGCAGACTTAGCCTAGCCATAAGGAAATTCTAAAAAAATACCTGATGGCAAGAGCATCCAAACTGTGGTCAGCAATCATCTTCTTCATGGCCTGCGCAAAAAGTCAACGTTAAACTTCTACAATTTTCTTTACTTTAGCAGGATAATCACCAAGTAGTGCCTGCTGCTCTGTCCCAGCTCCTTCTCCTCCACGCCGAACCCGGTCTCCAGGGCTTTCAAGGGCAGCTTGAGCTTGTCTCGGACGTGCTTGATGTCGGACTCGACCTACAGTACATATAAGTAGGACATTCCTAATTTCCTATATATATTTAGGCAGGCGGGGAGAAAGGGCCGCGGAGTCGTATTCGACTAATGCCAATAATGGAGGGCGGTGTGAGCTATTTCTGTCCAGCCGTCCAAATATTCCGGATATCTGATGATCTGCTCTGATCTCCGTGCAAAGCAAACTGCACAATTATTGGATCGAAGATTGCAGTACGCCGTCTGAGTACAATAAAAATCTACGCAGAAAGCACCAAAGCAGGAGCGACCGAGTCTCCTCCTTTGAATGTTCCTCCTCACCTCCTCCTGCGTGATGGCCTCCTTTGCCGCCCCCACGTACTCGTGCACAGAGATGTGCAGCAGGAGGGACCCAAACGTCTTGCGCAGGCAAGGCGGGTTCGGGTGGAAGTCCTGAAAGCCTGGAAAGTATAAACGGGAAACATGCACGACAATTCTACATTTCTAGATTGTTTGGTAAGCACGCGACCTACGCCAAGGCAATCATTTTAAAGTGGGGTAGGATAAGCCGTTGTTTTTTCCAGTCTGGTACATCGTACGTAGACGGCGGTGTCTGACTTGGAAACAGCGTGGGCTTGACAAAGTGGAGATGAGCTTTTCTCTGGAATCTCCGAACAGAGTTTTCGTCGTACGATCGACAGTGCCAAGGTGGACGAATCAAGTATTGTCGAGGCGTATGGTGCTCATGTCCCTTCCTGTACTTTTTTCGTAAGCTGCTCTCTTTTTACGTACTCTACGTTCCTCGCAATAGTAGTATGATACAAGTGCCACGTAATACTGAACTTGGGTGAAGAGTTTCGAAAGCAGACTGACTATATTTCTATCGTATTCATTCATACAGAGAGCGCGCGCGCGGGCGCGCTCGTTCGTCATAGTGTCTCTACATCTTCCTTAGT
>JAAUYJ010065198.1_pt1 | contig 16900 bp, 18 predicted proteins | sample 7278031 | NCBI WGS metagenome assembly JAAUYJ01 (sample SAMN14350222, study PRJNA611818) | marine sediment metagenome | isolation source: surface marine sediment (1.8m) | place: French Polynesia: Moorea | collected 2018-08 | reverse complement strand
GTCTTATGCTGGAACAAGAATGAAAATTGTCCCTGGTAATGTTCGAGAAAAGATCCTTTAGAAAATAGTCCGTATCAGAGGGCCACAGGTAGGGGTTCTGACGATACATTAACAAGTGCAAGTAAAAAAGATTATTTTGCAACAACTTGATGGTCTAGAAATCAGTCCTTCCTTTGAGCACCTGGAAAATTCCTTCGGACATGTGTGCCGAAAGCGCCAGGAGTCGGCCAAGGTCCAAGTCAATGTCCACATTCTGTTTTGCCGAATGGGGAAAAATTTTACTTCGTCCTCGATCTCTCATAGTTGCTCTCGTAAACACTTTTAGTTCAGATACCATAAGTTTGAGAGTGGCCAGGATCCTCATGGCGGTCCTCTTAGGCTCGTGTGTTATCCACCTCTTGAGTCTCTCTAGTTCCCGCCCGCTGGCGACCTCCGCCCGCGATCCTTAACAGCGTCAACCAAAAATTAGTTTGAGTACTGACTGGCATACGCACACATGGGCGAGCACCCCAACCATAGGAGGGAGTCAAAATTTTCTCCAACAGGAGGTGGCTGGGTTTTGGGCAAGTAGAGTAAGGATCAACTTTGAGTAAACAGGGGGGGCGAAAGGTTAGGGACAATGAGACAAACCAAACTAAATTTTGCTACTAAGAGGGTAAAATCATCATTTTAGTGCAAACAGAGTATTTTTTTATGGGTGTAGATTTCTTTCTTTGTGCCGCCGCATTCGGAATATTTTTCTAGAACAAGGTACCATAGAAAATAGAAAAATTTCATGGGGTTACGGGGATATTAGCCAAAACCGTTCAAATTTTCTTTTGTTGAGGGGCTGAGGCTTGGTTAAGGAAGGGGTTTGAGTATGAGTACCACCCCCATTGCGCCCCTACGGACATACGCAAAAGCGCTTTGGTGACAGAATTTACTGAATTTTTCTAGTGCCGGCAAGAAGAACCGCTTGACCAACTGGTCCCATTCCCTCACTAGGGCGAAGTTTTCGGCGGCTGCAGACATGACGGCAGCGCCCACCTCGACCTGGCTGTAACTTGACAAGAGCTGCCGGGAAATAGACATTTTCCAGAAAAAATGCGGAGGACAAACGATGTGTAGTGCGGCACCTTTTCGAGCTCATTGACCAGCTTCCTGCTGATGTCGTCTCCTTCCTCGCCAAGAGACACTTCGTCGAAATGTTCCGTCCTTGCGCCTTCTTCCCCGACGGCGAAGTAGTACCCCACTCCGTCGCCGTCGCCCGGCAGGTAGTCCTCCCTCAGCTCCTCCAGGGATTCCGACTCAAGACCTGGAATAGCAAGTTCTATGGCGGCACGGATTCGCAGAGAGGCTTTTTAAAAATTCCGTTAAGTTTTTTTATCGGCCTCCTTTTCGTCTCTATCAGGCCCTTCCAATTAAATCATAGCTACGTGTGTGTATACTACTCACTCTCGTATATCCTCTGAAAGGTGTCTCCGGCGAGCGCCTTGAGGAAGAAGCGAAATGTCTCTCTCGCCCCGCCATCCGCCCATTCTTGGCACCCTGCCCCGTCCTCCTCCTGCGATCCTTCGGTCGAACCGCAGGAGAGGCGGACTCCGCCAAGGAGAGACTCCACGGCAGCCCAAGGGTCGTACGACAGGGTGTTGCCTGTTTCGATAAAGGACCAAAAATTGTTATGTCTCTGATAGTTCCTTTTCCTTATTTTGAAAACAGTCAAGGTTAGATATGCTCTGAAATCACTGGGAGTGGAGACTGCTGGCATTTTAGGTGTAAGTAAATAGATGCAAGGAACTTTACTACGCTAGCTGTGTGAAAATCTAACTTTTAGTCCAGGATACAGTTCACACACCTGGGCAAACCGTTATGGCCATGTTTGGCACCCGCGGGTCCATGGTGTTTGTGGCCCCCACGGTCGTCGTCACCGGGTTCTCCCTCCAGCGCACAAAATTCTGCGTGTGGAGAATTGCCAGCTTGGTGGAAAAAGAAAGGCAGTTTCAACATCATTCTTCAAATGTACCTGGTTGATGACCAAGGTGCACAGGACGATGCTGGTAACGATTATCCCGACCCAGAGCCCCTTGGTCAGCAGAAGCTTTGACGACTTTATACGCCTAGGATAGCGAAATTTGTCTATGTTGCACACACGATTTAAAAGAACGAACCCGAATCCGTTAATGGAGGTGGTGGAAAAGAACGAGGAGACCTCGTTCTCTGCGGCCCTCATCGCTCCCCCCGTCCTGTTTAGCTTCCTCTTGATCCCCATCTTCACTGACGTACGTATGTATGAAATGTATTCCGTCAAAAAGCACTAAGATCGACCCACACAGATCAGTATGTCTTAGACGTGCATTTTGTTAATGACTGCCAGGAGGGCGGGACAGCCTTAGGACGACTTTCGTAATTTTGTCTAATGTAAATTTATTTACCTACGTACCCGCGATGGTGCCTCCAATATATTGGTTTACTGTCCTGTTGTTAGTGTGGAACGAATTATGTGCAGGACTCAATTTCGTAGATTGGTAGGTACTGACGGTGGTGAAAAAAGGTAACGCAATTTTTTTTTAAAAAAAAGTATTAATCTCCGAACAACTCATCCACTCATCTAAAAAAAGGTTTTTTTAGAGCTGCTGATGAACTCGATTTTTTTTCTTGCTGTTTGTAGCAACGGGTCCTACCACACGATACTACAAAATTTCTGTTACAATTACAGTAAAACAAATGGCACGATTCAACAACCGTCTCACCTACAATAATACACGCAACATCTGAAATATAATAGCAACATTGAATGTTGCAGTGAAGGTTTCGGGAGGCTGTACTGAGTGTACTCTCCTGTGAGAGGAGGGTGAAGGTAATGCTGTACAATACATACAGTAGAGGAAAAAGGAAAAGAGACTTCCTATGGGGAAGGATCACCTCCTAGACTTTCTGCAGCTTGCAGAAGTATGGCAAAGGAACAGCTGAACAGTGAACATGTACCGGCAACAACAAGCATTTACAGCAGTTGTCGAAGTAAGATACGTAGTTCAGCACGAACATAGCTCTCGCTCGACAAAAGAAGCAACTGCATTATTGCATATGTGCCAAAAAATGAAGTGTGTTGGCAGCGGCAGCTCCCAGCAACATAAATATAGACGTTAACTTAAAATGTTAATAATAACTTTCATCGCACAGCAGCATCGAGCATTTTAATGAAAGAAAGTAACTGTGTTGCTTTTCCCAAGTGTTCGACAGATCGTTGTTGTTAATGGAACCAAAGGACGATTACGACCACCCTGTGCCCGGCATCTTCTACTCCCCTGAGAATGTTCCAGGCCGCGGCTGCAACGAACAGGACTTCCAGGACGACCTGGCAGGTTGCACCTGTAGCGACGGCTGCAACAGCACCAGGTGCCAGTGCTTAGTTCTGAGCCGAGGCCCCAACTACGACGGCGGCGGCAGGTTGCTACAGCTCCTGGCTGCAGGAGACGACCAACAGCAACAGGACACCGCCGTGCCAATCATGGAGTGTCACCAGGGATGCTCCTGCTCCTCCTCGAACTCATGCTACAACAGGGTGGTACAGAGGGGCCCAAGGCCTGACTTGGCCTTGAGGGGCGCGGGGGAAGGACCCGAGAAGGGCCTAGGCCTCTTCAGCTCGTCCCCCGTCCCTCGAGGTTCCTTCGTCTGTTGCTACGCGGGAGAAGTCATCGGGGAGGCAGAGGCAAAAGCCAGGCTCAAGAGGCAGGTAAGGGATTCAACAACTGCCAAATCCCGTTGAGTTGCTTTTCGAGGTTGTAGAGAAACTGCTGCTGAAAATGCAGAACTTATTTTCTCTCTCCTTCTCTTGGGTGAATCCCATCCCCCAGGACGAGAAAGGAGAGGACAACTACATCCTGTTCGTGCACGAGCGGTCGGAATCGAGGCTGTTGAGCACGACCGTGGTGGACCCGACGGTCTTGGGCAACGTAGGCAGATACCTGAACCACTCTTGCGGCCCCAACCTGTCTGTGCACCCGGTGCGGTCGTCCCGGCGGGTGCCGCACCTCGCCCTCTTCGCCCGGAGGGACATCCGAGCGGGGGAGGAGCTCACTTTCAGCTACGGAGACGCCGGTGGCGCGGGAGGGCCAGAGGAAAACAAGTCCAGCAAGAAGTGCCTGTGCGGGGCGGAGGGCTGCAAGGGGTTCCTCCCCGCTTCAAGCAGCCTTCAGTTTGGATGACGCATGTTTCTCTAATTGAAAACCGACTGTGATGAGGAAACAAAAGTCAGTTCTTTCGCGTGGTACTGGAAGATTCGCTTTATTATCTGCATTTTATAAGGGTAGAACAAGATAATACAAAGGCAGAGCAGCCGCCAACCGTGGCGTATAAATGTTTTTCCTGCAGCGGTTGTAACTTTTTCTTGTTGTCCCAGGTGACGTCCTGGTATTTTTTTCTTCGACGACGAAAAAAAATTGCGTGTTCGTACGTAGTAGCAACGCGATATATCGGCACGAGCGACGAAATTCTATATTTTTATTTGAATTGGCAACAGGGTCAGAGAAGTAGAAGCGGTAGTAGGGGGGCTAACAACATGTGTGCATTCCAGGCAGGAGGGGAGGGAGGGGTAGGAAACACGTAATAAGAACAGGGGAATATCGTTCGAGCTATGATGGAGCCGCACGTAAGTGATTTGCATCGACAGAGCATTTTTCTCTCTAGGTATGGTAAAAATCAATCAATTGGTTTTTGTGGCACACGCACATCCCAGCAAATGGGATCGAGTTTTGCTGCCAAAAAGTTGCCGTGTTTCTCACTAGCGTAGCAATTTTACTTCTCGTCTCTTTTCTATAATATGTGATAGGGGAGAGGGAGCTGCTCAGGGGTGCATATAGTCTGCCTGAACGAAACAGTAGTAGTAGAAAACTTGTAATCCTTCGGCACCTCGGTTGGTTCTTCTCTTCGTTTCTTTTTTTTCCCTTGCAAAAATACCACTCATACGTCGTAGTAGTAGCCGTAGTTGGTTCGGCGCAATGATGCTTTTCATGACTAGGGGAGAGTGGCCGGTCGGACTTCCGCCGTCCTCGAATTATTTTAAAAAGGAGTGGTGATGCTGAAAGCCAATTGCCATAGTCGTCATTGTCCTCTTCATTGCCCGTCTTCTCTGACGGCGGGACCGAGAGCCGCTTTGCTCCCGTGCACCCCCGCTGCAGACGCCTGCTGATGCTGCTGGTCCTGCATGGCCGGGCTGGGCGGAGAGGACAGGTTGGAGCTGTTGTTGGAGCCCAGGGAGTGACGGGGGCTCGCCTCCAGGTTTGACGGCTGCAAAGGAAGAAAAGTTTTGTTTAATCTCCAACAGTCCTAATCAAGTATTCCCTTCTCAATTATGCAAAATACATTTTGGGGATAACTACTTGAGAAGCAGGAATCAAAACTCACGTAAAGTGACGGGTGGTTGGTGTTTTGGTAAATGTTAACATAGACTTCTTGGTTAGAGCTGGATCCTCTGGACCCTATGGATCCGTGGCCTGAGCCGCCGTGTCCGCCTCCCAACCCAGCGCCTCCGCCTCCTTGCATCATCTGCTGGTGGTGGTGGTCTCCGCTGCCGTCGGGGGAGCGCGGGAGAGAGGTGGAAGACGACCTGATGCCGCCACCCCCGACCCCAGGCTGCCCCGGACCCCTGCGGCCTCCGCCTCCGACGTAGGAGGAGGGCACCGGGGGCGGCGTGGCGGAGGAGGAGCCGCCGCCGTTGAAGTATGAGCGCATACCGGCCTAAATTGAACAAACGGCCGGTCGTGACGAGCGGGTGGTGGTGACAGTGGCAATGTGAGTCAAATCAGGCGGGAAAATAAAACCAAAACGGAAAAAAGTCTCCTCTGTTAATTGCAATTAGGCAGCGTCAAGCATCCAAACCGGTGCGGTTAAAACGGCAAGTCCCTTGTGTTCTGTTCCTTGGGGCATGCTGTCCATAAACCATCTCCTTACCTCGTTGTGGCTGATTGATCTCTGCGGGGGCGGCTGGTGCGATGGCAGGCGAGACGGCAGTTTCCCGGCGGACTGCTGGAACATGGACTTGACCCTCTGCACTCCCTGCTGTTGCTGCACGGAGGAGAGGGACGACTGGGAGCTGCTGCTGAGCTGCTGCTGGTGGTGTGCCGCCATCGCCGCCCCCATGGCCACCGACGACACCGAGCCGCCGTGCTGTTGTTGCTGCTGCTGTTGCTGTGGCTGGTCCGCCGTCTCCAGGGTGGTTGGCAGGTCCATCAGGCGCTGGATTTGGATGCCGTCGCCGGGGCCCATGTGGGAGATGTGGTTGAAGTTCGAAGGGGCCGAGATCAGCTTGGAACGGCGGTCAGGGTTCCTAAGTGAAAACAGGATAATGTCGGTTAGCTCTTGATTGAACCAAACTGTCGAGGATAAACAAGTTAAAAAAACTCTGGTCGGGACTTGGGATCTAATTACAAGTACGTTATCGTGTTTATGGCAGTGTCAAGGTGACCTCAAATGCTGTTTTAGCGTGGTTGGAATATAACTCTGTACGCTGTAGGGATTAGTTTCACGTTTGTATGATAGCTGTCTGTTTTGTGGCTAACTAGCATGCGACATTGTGTCCTGTTTGTTGTTGTCGACTGTGTGGGTGGGCAGGATCTTGGCTCATTCAACGGAGAATTGGAGAGGGGTCACACGAGTAACTAGCAATGGGCAAACCGGACTCTTGTACGGACTAACCGAGCGATGGTGCCGCCAATGCCGCTGGATATATTGCTCATGACGGGAGAGTCTAGCAACATTTTCAAGTGCTTCCCAGCCCTAGAAAACGCAGTGATGGAGAAGGAATACCGTATATTCGCCAGCACCATAATCATTCAAGGATGGAGAGAAAATATCTTTCACCAGACAAACGAATGACCGACAGAAAGAAACTAAATTGTCGTCTGATAGAAATGTGAATGTCAAGGAAGACCTTCATGGTAAGAAACAGATTACTCACGTCCTCATCTGCTTGTTGCTTTCCCGAACGGAAAACCTCCGCCTGGTCCTGTGGTGCACCGGGCGCCCGTCGCGTCCGACCACCATCTCGGGCTTGATCACATTGAGGCTGTCTTCTGCAGGAGGAAGAGGAAGAGGAAGACAATGACATATATGACATTCCATGACTAGTAAGGCTCAGCGCGTACCCTTGTGTATGTTGCTTAGGTACGTTATGTGCGGCATCTCCTGCAGCATGGACAGGTTGAGGTGGCCGGTCTTGACCAGGGGCCTGGTCTTCCTGATGTTGATGGTCTGCACCCAGTCGCCGGAGGCCGTGTCGAACACGTCGATGTGAGTGTCGCTGTAAACGAGGAGCTTTCCGTCGCACACGGAGACGTCGAGCGGGGCGGCCGGGTACATGATCTCCCTGTCGCGGGACTTACGGCCCTGCACGTCCACGTAGACGCCCAGGGTGTTAAAGACGAGGAGGAACTCGCCGTGGGCCAGCTCGATGGCTCCGAGGGCATCCACTGGGTTGTAGGCCAGGAAGCCGAGCATCTGGTTGTCGGGGTGGACCAATGCTGCAAAAGGGAATCAATAAACAATTCAAATAAAATTTATTTGAAATTCCAGAGTCATTAAACTTACATAATGGGTGCTGGTCTCCCAGCAAGCTGTAGATGGTGAATCCTGACTGGTACCCGACGCACAACCTCCCCTCGCTGAAAACGTCTAGCGATTGTGCCTGGGCCGGCAGCAGAACCTCCCGCAGCCTCTTGTGCCTGATCTTGAGACGGGTGATCTCGTAGATGATCACCTGCCTCTTGACGGCAACGCAGAGGCAGTATGAGCCCCCGCCCCCGCCCGCCACCATGGCCGCCGCCGACAGCCCGCCCGGGGAGGCGCCTCCGTGGTGGTTCTGGTGCCCTCCCGCGCCAGGTCTCATAATCCCGGTGGCGAAGACGATGCAACCCTTGGTGTCGGCCACCTTGATCCACTCGGTGTCGGGCTGGTCCAGCGCCTTCACCGGGATCAGCCTCATCTGCCGCTGCTTCCCAGCCAGCGCGATCATGAGCTGCTCGTCGTGCAGGTACTCCACTTGGTGGATCTTCTTCTGGTCGCCGATCCGGCAGATCTCGTCCTGGTCCAGGTCGACGCAGAAGAGACCGTCGTCGGTGCCCACCACCAGGCGGTCCCTGTCGACCAGGCAGGCCGACAGCGCGTTCTTAATAACGCCCACCGTGTTGTCCAGCACCTCCCGACAACGGAAGACGGTCCTGTCCGGCAGGCGGTTCTTCTTGAGTATCCGGTGGAGCTCGTTGAGCGCCACCACCCACTTGGTCTTCTCGCTCTCCGAGTCGGCCAGCATGAGGCACTGGTGCCTCACTCCGGGCGGGTCCATCAGGCTGGTGGTGACGCGGAAGATGCAGTTAACGTCCTTCTTGTTGGCGTGGATGACGTCGCTCTCGCGCACGCTCGACACCTCGAACTCGGGGTCCCTCATGTCCAGGATCTGGCTGACGGCCACCGAGGGCGCCGTCGCCTGCAGCTCGTACAGGAAGAGCTTGAAGTCGCAGACCACCACGAACTGCCGCACCCAGCCCTTCTTGACGCCCCCGGGCTTGGGGACCTTCACGTAGCCTTCATAGGCGGTGCCAATGCCGCGCGTGGGGTCGATGCCCAGAGGTCTCTTGGCTGCAAAGGGGAAAAAATAAACGTTAAATACAGATATGCGATAAGTAAACGTAAAATTGTCCACTTACTTTGATCTGGAGGCACCGGGCAGGATGTTGGCACTTTCTCTCTGCATTGTATGTGGCACGCGAATCCGCAGACCTCGCACACGACGCCCTGCCGCGTCAGTCCAACCATGAGCGAAGTGCAGTGGTTGCACTTGAGCGGCGAAGAGAAGGTGCGGATGAGGAACTGGTGGGACTTAGGCCGCGGCCCCACCTGGATGAGTCCGCCGGCACCGACTCCAAGCATCCCGGCGGCCGGAGGAGGGGGCGGAGGGGGCTGCGAGGGCAAGGAGGGAGGGGGCATTCTCTGCGGGGCGAGGCCGGGTTGCTGGGGCTGTTGTTGTTGCCGCTCAGAGGCAGAAGACTGAGGGGAGTTAAGGTCGGAGGTGTTGGAAGAGGACGCCTCCGCCGCAGAAGCAGCGCGGTTGTCCTCCACGTCTCCCTCGTCTGAGCCGACGGAGACCCCCCTCGGGCGCCCGCCCGCCACGCCCGTCTCGGCGCCCGCTATGGCGGCCCGCTGGGGAGTAGGCTGCTGCTGGTACATGACCTCGCTGCTGTTGGCGTAGCTGGGCTGGTTGTTGGTGTTGATGCTGGCGGCGGCATTTGATGCCGCTTTGTTTTGTGTGGTGGACGACGACTCCTTGAGGAACTGCTCCAGGAAGGACATCTGACTGCTCGGCCGGTCGCCGAGAACTGAAACAGAGAACGTTGAAATTGTAATTAACCATGCTTAGTCATGTGTGCGCAATTTTGTCTGGAGTAAAAGAAATAAACTCAGCAAACTGGAAAGGACAAAGTAAAAAGGTCGTCTAGAGTACGGAATGGCTGCAAAGGAAAAATCATGGCACCTTTCTTGGGGCACTGATTGTTAAAAAACGTGATATATGCACAGGTCAGTCGGCGCGTTCCTAAAAGACGGAGAGGGATCAGTTCTCGGGAGTAAATCCCGAGCTGTTTTCTAATTGTTTTAAAAGGGATGTGACGGCTGATTATTTCTGTTGGCACATTTGTCTTTGCTTGACAATGTGCCTTAGGGAGTTGAAGCTGCATGCAGCAGGGGGAAGCGCAAAGCGCAAACGACGTAAATTTAACGGAGAAGCTGGAGAAGGGGAAGACTTTTAACACTTTACCAGAAGACCTGGAGGCCGATCTCTTCCAGAACTGCAAACCACCACCGAAGCCACCTCCGGTGGAAGCTAAGGTAGAGAAAACAGCACAGACGGACTAGTTGGAAGGCGGTTTCAGGTTGGACAAGGGTTTCAGCAAGAGAAATGAACAAGTTCGGCACGTAGGCGCTGGAGGTAGAGGTGTACACACTGTACAGTTCACAATCGTTCCTTGGCCCACAGTATCTGTACAGGTAAGTTCTTAAAAAAGGAAGTAAAAAGACCTTGTAAGCAATGCTCCCCATAAAATAACTTGTTCTGCCCGAGGTGGGCACCAAAAATCTTTTTAGGAGACAGTTAGTATTTTATGGTAAGCTTCACGTCATGAAAAGGGCCTAGTGTAGCACCAGCAAACAGTGTACCGTGGCGAAGGAAATTTTCTGGGGAATGTCTTCAGCAGCAATGACATTAGTTCAGTTAGTGGAAATGTTTCAGGGACTGAGCAGTAATTACCAGGAAAGGTTCGGCCGTATTCATTGCTTCTTCAAACTTCATCTCCCAGTTCATTCTCCGTGATCATGAGCTGCTTCCCGTCTTGCCCGTCTTAACTACTATACGATACACGTTCGGTCCTTCTTGTCCAATGTGATTCTCCCCTTGATACTGTCTTTTCCAAATCACAGAGGGAAAAGTCTCCGCAGCAACTTCTTTGACGTCTGCGGGCTTCGGCCAGGCCTTGTGGGAGCTGTAGGTTGTGGGGGTCTCTGTTGCACGTTTGGCGTGGTGATTTCGTCGTCAGCTAGGGCGACCGGCCGGACGAAGGACGGTTTTGGAATGTGCGACTGCTGTTGTTGCTGGTCCTGGCGCTGGTCTCTCTGGCTGGGGGCCGGCGGAGACATTGCCCGCGGCCGCCCCTGTCTTCTCACTCCTGGAACATCCTTTGGAGGGGGAGGAGGTCTGTTGGAGCTTGCGGCGGAGGGCGCTGGCGCCGGAGAGATGCCTCTGTCGCGTCTCCGGGTGATCACCACCTCCTTCTTCGCGGCCCTGGCGGCGGCGGAGCGCGTGCTTCCGACCAGGGACTTTTTCTTGGCGGCTGAGGCCGAGGCGGCGACATTCGACCCTCCCCCGCCCGCCACCAGGGAGGCGGTAGATTCCGCCGCGCCGGCAAAAGAGCTGCCGGCGTTGACCGCCACGACCGTCTGCTCGGCCAGCTTCTTACCCCGGGCATTGTACAACTGAGAGACGCGAACGCCGTTCCCTGTCGCGTCTAACGCAAGAAGGAGGAAGGAAGGAAGTCAAAGAAAAGTGTTGGGAGTGATGGGGAAAGGGACTATAGTGGCATATTTTGAAACCTGTGCTTTTCATGTTTGCTGGAATCCCAAGCTCATCATTAGGAACTACTACTGTGGCAGGCGCATCTAACTTTTGCAACCAAACGTTTTTCCGCCGTGGTACAAGTTTGTGGTGCCTCCAATCCGTCATCGCCAGCTTTCGACATTACAGCGCAACCGCCAACACCCCAATATATTATGTTTGTATATTACATAGGCAAGATGCTGCTGTCTAAAGGGAATAAATGTACAGAGCACTTACTTCCTTCTCCGTTCTCCAAGCGAGCCTGGAGATCCCGTATTTGCGCCTCCTTCCGGAGAATCTCCCTGCTGTATGAGTCGACGCGGGACTTGAAGTCGCTCACGTCCCTGAGAAGAAGGGAATTTATCGTGTAAAAAACAGCGCCTGTGCACATGATATGGGCTCTCCTAACATACTTCCTGGCGGACTCCAGCTCTGATCTGACAACGCTAAGCTCCTCGTTGATGGCCTGCTTCGCGTGGATTTCGGACTGAAGATTGGACTGCAGGTTGAGCAGCTCCATCTTCTCCAGCTTCTGTGACCGCCGGTTCTTCCAGTTCTTCTCGGCCGGGGTCTGTTGGGCCTGAGCGGCGGCGGCGGCAGCTCCGGAGTGTTTCAGGAATTCCAGCTCCTCCGTCATTTTGCCTGCGAGAGCCTGAAATACACAACACAAAAAAGAGTAAAACTATCGGCATTGAGAAGAGAGTAAGTTTTTCCACCTGTAGGTATCCTCTGGCGTCCTTCTCGTCGCTGACCCAGTTGATGATCTCCGATATCTGCTGCTCCCAGTGCGCGATGGCCTCCTTCTTGCTCCTCAGCTCCGCGTACTCCTCCTCCAGCTGTCGCCGGTCCACGTGCATCCGACCGTTGATGTCCGCCACCCGCTCCAGCTCTACCTGCAGCTTCTTGTTCTCTTCCACCAGCATGAGCTTTTCCCGCTCGTGGACGCCGCGCAACTCCTTCATCGTGTCCTCAGACTCTTGTAGCGAGTCCATCCGCGAGCGGTCGAGCTTGTCCCGCAGCGCTTGAACGTCGGACTCGTGCGCCCGCGACCGGCGCTCGGACTCCTCCAGCTGCTCCCTCAGGGCTGACACGTCGGAGTTGTACTTGCTCTGGTGCTCGAGGAGGCTCTCTTGCGTTGTCACCTCCAGACGCTCCAGCTCCTCCCGCAGCCTGGCCACGTCAGCAGAGTCCTCTGGCGTGCCTGCACCTCCTCCGCCGGATCCCATGCCTGACCTGACAGGAATGTCCTTCTCCAGCTGCTTTGCGTGGGCCTCCGCCTTCTCCCTCAGCTTCCTCTCCTTTGCCACCTCGTTCAGGGCGTCCTCCGCCCTCAGTTGAAGCTCCCGTCGCAGCTTCTCCGCCTTCCGGATGTCCTGCCGCAGCGTGTCGATCTTTTGCAGCGATGTGTCCAGCTCCTCCTCCTTATCGCGGACTTGGCGAGACATCTTTTGCTTCTGCTGCCTCATTTCGGATAACCTGCGGAGTGGAAAAAGAAGAATTTGTTACTTCATGTGGTATATAAGCAAGGAAAATGTCTTGGTACTCACTTATCGGTAACCTCCGAATATTCTGCCATCGCATTTTTCCTTTGCGCCAAGGCATCTTTGAGCTCTTTGGATTGTAGCTTAAGTTTCTCTTGGGCCTCGGTTAGGTCCCTGCTGAGGTCGTCTTTCTCCGCTTTTGTGGATTTGAGTTGCTTGTCCAAGTCTTTAAGTTGTGTTGTCTTTTCAGACTCTGCGAACTCCAGGTCTTTCTTCAGACTACTCATTTCTTTACTCTTTTGAGTAGCGTCAGCCACCAACGTCTCCAACTCTGGAAAAAAATCAGATATAATAATAATAACTTATCTTTCTCGAAAGAGAAACAAGACCAACATACCGTTGTTCTTTTTCGTGAGCTTGTTCAGTTCGTCTTGAAGCTTGCGAAACTCCACCGCCGAGCTCTCTTGCCGGTTGGAGTCCTTCTCCCCGTCCACTGAGTCTTGTTGCAAGGCGGTTCCATGGGCAAACTTCTGCAAGGCACGATTGGAGTCACCTAGCTTTCGGGCGAGCTCCTTCTTCTCGTCCTCCAGGCGACTTATTCTCCTCTCGTAGGCGTTCCTGGAGAGAGCGTCCATGGACGCGTCCGAGGAGGCTCCACCGGACGTGCCGGGAAGAGCCGCCGCTGACTTTACTGGGCTCGAGGGAGCGCTCCCCAATTCCTCCGCCTTGTGCTTCCCTGGGTACCCCGACTTTCCCAGATCGGATAGCGTGCTTCCCATGGTAAAGGAGAAGCCGACGAAGGGGAGGTGTAAGCCGGAGAAGGCCGAGTTGTGCTGCGGGGGCTGGGTGTCGCACTGACGGAGGTCGTTGTCGTCCACGTCGAAGTTTGAGGTGTCGGTGGGCGAGCTGACCTCCGGGATGTACGGAGCTTGCTGCCACATGATTTTGGACCAGTCTACCCCGCCGAACCATGGGTGATTCTGTACGTAAAAGGAAAGGATGAGTGATACACATTATGCGGCTAGAGGTGCACAGTAATTCCTCACCTTGAAATCGTTTATGCCATTCTGACCGAGCCTCACTTCGGCGCTGCATATCAGCCTTTTCATCAGGTCTTTAGCCTCCTCGCTCACCTCCACTTCAGCGGGGAAGTCGAAACAGTTCTTGTAAACGAAAAAATATTGACATTGAAGCATTTTGTACCTTAAAAAAGCAACAAATGATACCTTGTGGTTCATGATCTTGCCATATGTTTCCACCAAAGACTCGGCGTAGAAAGGTGTCTCTCCGTAGAGCATTTCGTACATGCACACTCCAAGGGACCACCAGTCACACTCCGGACCATACCGACCTTGGCCGTCTTCCATAGCCTGAAAGAATAAACGACGAATTTAAAACCGAATACGGCGAGCGAATAATATTTTTGTTCGCAATAACGCCGAAGACCCGGATCTGTGCCAACGATGTATATTTGTTGTCAAGTGTGTCTAAACTACAGTTTAAACTACAGGGGCCTCAGCATACTGAAAAAGCCAAATGTTGCTAAAGCCGTTATAATGCTCTCGAGTCCACTCATTGGAACGAGGGAACTGTGACTTTTTGGGGACTTCAGCATGTGGTATATGACGAAGGTGAGCATGCTTGCTCCAGAGTACAAGCCAATCATTATCAGACTGTCAGTTTCATCATGGAGGTGTCTTCTGGTTTCGTAAATTGTCAACGAAACTACCTGGGAAGCAGCAGTACCAGCAAGGGCCAGATACGCACTTTTAGGAACAGCGTAGTACAGACTAAGAACAGCAGCAGTGAGGATGAATTCTGCAGCAGAAATTGCCCAGAAATTTCCCGATAGATACAAAGGGCTCTGTCCTCCAACCCGATTTCCCATAGGAGACCAACTGGACACACTTGGTTCTCCGTAGGAATACATTTGCATGGGTCTTTTCTTCTTGCTATGCTGACGAAGTCCACCTCTTGGTTCATCCGAGTCTTCTTCCTCATCAGACTGATCAGCATTGGAAAACAAACGAGACCCTCGCCCAAATGGTAAAACGAACTGCTTTGTAGCCTGTGGCACATTGTCCTTGTCTTTATCTTTGTCCTTGTCTTTGTCCTTATCTTTGTTTTCCTCGTCTCCCTCTTGTGATCCTGGCATTTGATCTTTATATGCTTCCCCGAGAGTATCTGTTCTATGCTCTAGGGGAACATTTTCTTTGTATTTCTTCATGGGATCCTCCTCCTCGGCATCTCCCTCTTCTTTTGTGCCTTTTTCTGGTGTGACACCGGCTACTCCACCTCCAGGAGTCTTGATCATTTCTTTCTCCCCTTCCTTGGTACTTGCGGGAGTTTCTGCAGCTTCGGTTGGTTTGTCAGTTTCTTTGCCTTTTTTGGGCCTCTTCCAGTAAGTTACACCCGGTTGATATTGATCTATGAGAACGTCCTTCTTTGGTTCATCTTTTTTCTCGGGCGCATCCGGTTTTGTTGGAACATACTGACCCTTAGTGCCGTCCTTCATTTTGTCCCAGTATTTCATTCCACCTCTATAGTGAGCAACACCGCCTCCAGGGGTTGTTACGGGTTCTTCAGGAGGTTCGCCGGTGTCTTTACTATCCTTCTCCTTATCATCAGGAATTCTACCATCAGGCCCTCTCGGCGCAGCAGATCCTTTGTCTAATGCACCAGCTTCATCTAGCTGATCTTTGTACGCGGCACCTAGTTCCTTTTCTCTATACTCCAGCGGAACTTCTTTATGATACATTTTTACTGCATCGTCTTTGTCGGGAGGAGACGAGGAAGAAGGCGAGGCTGGAGCATCCTTATCCTTATCTTCGCCTCCACTTTCTGTAGTTGTGTCCGAAGCTGGCTTAGATGTCGGTTTCGACGCTGGGCCGGCATTTCTAGCTTCGGATTCTGCTTTTGATAATTGTTTTTGGTACTGTTGGCCCAGGCTCTTCGTTCTGTGTTCTAGAGGGACATTCTGCTTGTACTGACCCAAGGTTTCGTCCATGGGTTGCGCCTCCTCAGAACCAGGAGCAGCCTTTGGAGAGGATCCAACAGTTCCCCCAGCGGTGGTGCCCTTGGCCGTTCCTTCGGTAGACCCAGTCGCCGGGGCAGTGCTTCCAGTCGTGTTTCCATCAGCAGTGGCGCTCCCAGGTGCAGCGGCACTCCCAGTTGCAGCAGCGCTCCCAGTCTTGGCACCAGCGGCGTCACTTCCAGTTGTGGTGCCACCAGCCGTAGCACTTCCGGTCTTGCCCTCAGTTTTCGCCTTCACATTGTCATCTCTAGGCGAAGATCCTTCTTTCATTTCCTGCTTGTATGCCTGACCTAGTTCAGCAGTTCTATGCTCCAAAGGGACATTTTGCTTGTACTGGTTTACTAAATCTTTGGCATTGGCTTCTTGTGGACCTTCCTGCTTGTCATCAGGGTAAAATTGCAAAGGTCTTGGCGGCTTGGCCTCTTCATTGCTAGCCGACGCAAGAACCAAGTTCTCATCCCCGAGAAGGCTTTGCAGCAATGACTGAGTTTTCCTCTTGCCATGACCGGACTTGCAATGTCCACCTACAGACAAACGCATGTGTTCGCTTTTAGAAGGATTCAAGCCGCTGCTCTTTCCTCCCTTCTTGCCCTTTGGGGGATGGCTGTGGCTCTTTATTTCGAAGTACATTGCTTCTCCTTCTTCTTTAACAGTGAACTGGTCCAAAGCCTTTTTCAGCAAATCATTGGCACCGGCCTCTTTGTCGACGTACTTGATTTTTCTTTTCTTGCGACCTTTTCTTTTGGAGGATCTATCCCGGTTTTCTTTGCTATTTGTCATTTCAACAGCCCAGCCAAACTTTCCCACTAGGAAATTTTTTCACAAATGTGACGTACCAGTACTTCGCACAAAAAGCTACAAAACAGATTATTATTTTTAGTTTTTAAAATTCAAATGGAATATTTTTTCGGCTTTTTGAATTTATTAGGCCTTGAGACAGAAAACTAAGCTTTATTACATAAACTGTAGCAGATGTTAATTTGTCTGTTTGTCCTGAGATGACTTGAGACGACCAGTTCAATGTATGGGAATACATGTACCCAATTTTTTGAGAGTTTTTTAAGTTGAAAATAAAACCTGTGATTTCCTATGGAACGGAACTCGACTTAACAATTTAAATTCATCCAAGGCAGAACGCATCACTTTCCCACAATGTCTGTCAGACTATACTACATTTACCGGTAAATAAACCCAATTGAATTTACTCATTAACAAACTTACTCTGAGTATTTCGGGGGAGATGTAATCAGGAGTTCCCACCGCTACGTT
>JAAUYJ010110919.1_pt1 | contig 16927 bp, 13 predicted proteins | sample 7278031 | NCBI WGS metagenome assembly JAAUYJ01 (sample SAMN14350222, study PRJNA611818) | marine sediment metagenome | isolation source: surface marine sediment (1.8m) | place: French Polynesia: Moorea | collected 2018-08 | reverse complement strand
CATTCAGATATCGCCAAATATAAAAATAACCAATTGCGAATAACCAAGGAATAACAAATAGTATCATAAATCTATCTAGCCAATAGACTATTGTGCTATATTCTGGGGAAAAAATTATAATTATTGCTAAGATAATAGCAGGAAAACCTATAACTAAAAGAGGTAAATATATAGCAATAATAGTTTTAAAAGTTTCCTTGAGCAAATTTATATAACTAATATTTCTGTATTCCATAACCTGATATAGCAATCCGCGCATCACTTGTGGCAAATCAAAAAGTAGATCAAAAAGCTGAAAATTCCGCCTGTCCTCTGTTCTCTAAAATCAGTAAGGTTTTTATACATAAATAACATAGGATTGCTATATATTAAAAATAAATTTTATGAAAATATTCAGTTACCGAAAAATGAAGGTATAAAACCTTCTATTTCAAGAGAAAAAGCCCTAGATGGATGGCGAGGTTTCCCGCTCTTACATAGCCACTCTGCAATTCAAGTCTCTCCGCGTTTCGCTTTTCGGCTGTCGCCTACATTAAACGCTGCGCGACATCAAAAACGCGCGTTGCGCGGAACACAAAACACCAGATCCAATCGACCAAGAGAAAAGTACTTAGGATATTTCCTTATATTCAATTCCGTTACAGTTTTCATTGAGGTAATTATCCATTATCAATTAATGAACAGAGCTAAACTTCATCCCCAAAATAAAACCGGAATTAGTCTCAACATATTTAACTACAATTCACAGTAAAACTTAGAATATATTAGCTAATTTTAACTAACCATTGTAGGTTTTAATTCACAAAAAAAGCTAAATACCTACATAACTAGGAAACAAAATAGTTCTATTTTTAGTCACAAGTAACTTGTAAGGATAGCGGGATATTAAACGCCAAAATCAAATGCCAAATCTGAAAAAATATAACCCTCAAACCTAGAATATTTTTGTCTTTTTCCACAAACCTTACATTTTCAAAAATCCAAATAATAATAACAAATAACATAGGAGCATCCAAATAATATGGCAAATATATCAGGAGATAACAATAATAACCTGTTAATTGGCTCGCCAGAACCTGATTTTATGGAAGGTTTTGGTGGAAATGACACTATTTTTGGAGAAGGAGGAGATGATACTCAAGATGGAGGAGAAGGAGAAGATGAAATTTTTGGTGGTATTGGATCTGATTCTTTAATTGGTGGTGAAGATAATGATTTATTACAAGGAGAAGATGGACGTGACTCAGTATTAGGAGGTCCAGGAGATGATAGTATTGAAGGTGGTCCCGGAAATGATTCTCTAGCAGGAGAAGATGGCAATGACTCTTTATTTGGGGAAACTGGAGATGACTTAGTAATTGGTAATGAAGGATTTGATTTAGTTACTGGAGGGGATGGAAACGATACATTAATAGGTAGTCAAGGGGATGATAGTCTATTTGGGAATATTGATGATGATGTAATATTTGGTGAGGTAGGAAATGATATTGGTAGTGGAAGTATCGGTAACGATTCCCTTTTGGGTGGTGATGGTGATGATTCTTTAGATGGAGGTAGTGGTGATGATACTATTTTTGGAGAAGCAGGTAATGATTTACTATTTGGAGGTATTGGTAGTGAATTTATTAATGGTAATAGGGGTAACGATCAAGTTTTTGGTGGAGATAATGTAGATAATCTTCGTGGTGGAAAAGGTGATGATACAATATTTGGTGAACAAGATAATGATACATTATTTGGTGACTCAAATAACGACTCAGTTATTGGTGGTATTGGTGATGATACATTGTTCGGTGGAAAAGATAATGATACCCTTCAAGGTAGTGATGGTAATGACTCTTTGCTAGGCGATCGAGGCAATGATATATTATTTGGTGAAGTTGGAGAAGATACATTAACTGGTGGTGAGGGGTCAGATATTTTTGTGCTACCTGGAGAATTGGGTGATATTGATGTAATTAATGATTTTAATCCCTTGGAAGATTTCTTGGCTTTAAGTGGTAACTTGACTTTTGAAGATTTAACTTTTGAACAAGGAACTGGTTTAAATTTTAGAGATACATTAATCACTATTGATAATGGCAGATTATTAGCTATATTAGTGAATGTTCCAGCTTCCATAATTTCAGAGGAAGACTTTGTAGATATTAGTCAACCTTTACCTGAAGCTGATTCTAATACTAATAATACTGATGAAGTTCTATAATTATTGAGAATTATCAGACCAGTTTTCCAATAGGTAGCGTAACCTTAATCTAGGAATATAAGGCCAACCTCCCTTTGTTTCAATATCTTTAAGTAAATTGTAAAGTGCCTGACGATTATCTGGCAATGTTTTTTGAAATGAACCTTCTCTAAGTTCCTGATGTAAACTTTCCAGAGTTCGTAGAATAGCCAATATTGCTATTGGATCGTCCTGGTGATTTTCAGCTATAGCCTTGACGGAATTTGCTAATGATTGTAAATCACTGTATAAATTTTTTGACTCATTTTCTGTATTTGTGTCCATATTATCACTTATAGCAGTTTTCATTAATATAGAGTAAAGAGATTTTTGCTTCAAGGTAGAACGCAGAAGTTTTGTATTCAACATTTCTGGAAAACTGCTACAATTCCTTAATTTAATAAATTTAATAATTCTCAATTCTCAATTCATCAAAAGAAGTTTTGTAGTCTACCTTTGTGAAAACCGCTATAAGAGGAACTTGAGTGACATACTCCCACGCCAACCTTACCAATTGGATAATTAATAATTAATCAATTCAACTTTATTGCCTTCTATTTCAAGAGAAAAAAGTGCTAGTGCAGAATGGCAGAAATAACTGACCAGTTACAAAATCCTAAAAGCCTTACTAATCAATACTTTTGAAGGCATGAATTTTGACTTTTAACTTCCGCGTAGTGGCACTAGGAGATTTCCTTAGATTTAATTCCGTTACGTTTTTAACCAGAGATAATTATCCATTATTCATTATCCTATCAATATTATTCATTATCCTATCAATGAAAATATGAAATGGAATTCTCGTTTCGTAGTCCCGCTGTTGTATCGGACTCCACGAAACTATAAGAACTTAATGTCCTACCGCTCTATCTTTATCATATATTTCTGACTGTATGGTTAGTATTCTTTGAAATTAATTATATGATATAACACCATGAGGCAGAACAAGTAAACTCGCCTAGTCTATTCATGTCAGGAAGACACTAAAACGACTGACTCGTTTTTATCCTCTTTTTGACAATTCTCCTGGCTAAATGGAAGGAAACGTCTATTTCATAGCACCTTTAGGTTATGGTCTTCCTACTGAGCTTAAACTTTTTCAAACCTTATTTCCAACTCCCTTTTCAGTCATTAGTTAAATTCATAGGACTTACGCACAAAGCAGGTTACTCGACAAAATTTCGTGATGTGAAAAATAATCAGGACAATAAACTTGATTTCTTGTTTAGTGGGACTTTAGAAAAAAATAGGTTAAAAATAAACTTGCTTTTACCTTAAATCAACTCTTTTCTTCATACAGCAGTTTCCGAAGCTATGAGGTATACTTGCATGACTTACGCAAAATACAAAATGATACACCATTTTTAGGGGTTAAAAGTCGTTAACCCCTACTATATTTGGTGGTTATCCGTAAGTCCTGACTTGTTTTTATTCTTTTCTATTCCCAGTTAAGAGTTAAGTGTTCCCTCAAACCTAAAATTTTGTACCTCATAACAACGGGAAGCTCCACATATCTAGGTTTTAGCTATTTAGATAGCTGTGAGGTATTTCCGATACTATGAGTGCTAACATTTGTTAACAATGCACAGCAAGATTAACCTACCGAGGGGGTATCTCCCAAAATCCACAAAAAAATCTGCAGACGCTTTTTTTTACACTTACATCGTCTTGGTTATCGACGGTCGCAGAAGTTTTAATTACTTGACCATAAATTGCGGTAAGTTATCAGTATAGCCGTTACATAGTGGCCTGGCGCCAGCACCAGAAACTACTCTGTCTGCAAGTGATTATAGCACAATCTATGCAACTAATCGGTATAACTAAATCAATGTATATGAATTTATGTGAACAAATATTAGCAAATCAACAATGGTCGATCAACCCTTGCTAATACTTTGTTTGAAGCCATTTTCCCTGTGACAAATCTCAAAGTACCATTAGGTGCATAAGTCCTAATTCAGTTATGCCAAACTCTTAACTGAAGTATATTTACTTATGCAATTTTAATTTATCAAACTGAATTTAAGAAAAAGTAACCAGCAATGTAAAATATTATTTTGGGTTAATACCAAAGATAAATCTACTCTCACACCAAACAAATTGAGAATGTGAAGAATAACTTTATCCTAATTACCCTTACTTTTTGATCAAATCTAAAATCTAAAACTGGATTACTTATACTGCGTAAAAATATAACGCAGTAGCAATGTTAAATATTGAATGTTGAATCTTGAGGTTGACAATGAGGTATCGCACTTTAATTGCTGTACTATTAGCTGTGTGTTTGAGTTTTTTAACCGCCTGTTCAGAAGGCATTGATAGTAATAAACCACTTACTTACGAAGACATTGTAAATACTGGCTTGGCCAACAACTGTCCTGAGTTACCAGAAACAGCTCGTGGTTCTATTGCCCTTGACCAAGATGGGTCTTATATTTTGACAGATTTATGTTTGCAGCCAACCACCTATTTCGTTAAGGAAGAACCAACTAACAAACGCCAACAAGCAGAATTTGTTGAAGGAAGAAAATTAACACGGTATACTTCTACTTTAGACCAAGTAACAGGTGAGCTAGTCTTTAATGAAGATAATTCTTTGACATTTAACGAACAATATGGTATAGACTTCCAACCCATCACTGTTCTTTTACCAGGTGGAGAAGAAGTTCCATTTCTATTTACTGTCAAAGGACTTACTGCTAAGAGCCAGCCTGGTATTACTGCTCTCAATACTTCTACTGATTTTCAGGGAATATACAATGTTCCTTCCTACCGAGGCTCTAGTTTCCTAGACCCGAAAGGTCGTGGTGTGACTTCAGGATATGATAATGCAGTAGCTTTACCAGCTAGTTCAGATGATGAAGAGTTTGTCAAAGCTAATGTTAAGTCAGCAGATACTCTTCTTAATGCTGGTGAGATGTCCCTCCAAATTACTAAAGTAGACGGGGAAACAAGTGAAATTGTTGGTTTCTTTGAAGCCGTTCAGCCTTCTGATACAGATTTAGGTGCAAAAGAAGCTGTAGAAGTTAAAGTTCGTGGTACTTTTTACGGTCGGGTAGACACAGCTTCTTAGGTTAATTGACCAAAAAATTGGGATTCAATCCTCGCCCTTAAGCTTGCTAATTTGCTAATTTGCTGATTCTATTTTGTATAGTGGTTGAAATTTCCACCTAACTTGGCAGCCAATCTAGTAGTGATAACGGTGTGAAACTGAGTCTTAATTAACAATAGGTAAAGATAGAAGGTCAATTGTCTAAGATATATACTCCAGATAAGGACTAAAGTATTTTCTTCATACTTTGTCAACGACACATCTAGTCATGGCAGAGCATTCCGAGAGTCAAAACTTGCCTGGAGCAAAGCACCAAGAGTAACGCAAATGTAGCACCATGGTGTGAAACATCAAGCCTATTGAGGAACCATTCTCCTATCTCTAGGTTATGGTGTGCTTAGGAATATCCGCCCTTTTGCGACCGTGAGGATTTCAAATATATATATATATATCTATATATATATCTAGAGGAGCTAAACACTCCTCTATTCCTATTGTGTATTATGGAGAATAAGTCAACTACCCTAACCTATAGACGATGGGATTTGCCAGAATAACCTTGGAACGTAAAATTTGTCTACCCTAATGGGCAATGGGCAATTTTATCTGCTACTAACTGGCGAATCTTTCCCTATACCTTCCAAGACAGGGATATGTTAATTAATTGATAATGGATCATGGATAATTACTTGGTAATTAAAACGGTAACTGAATTGAATATCAGGAAATATCCTAGCACTTTTTTCCCATGCAGGGGGTAGGCTTTTAACCAAGAGATTTAATTAATAATTATTAATTATTCATTCGGTAAAATCTAAGTTACTTGATCTTCAATTTCTCAAAGGTCTTATTTAAATTAGGGTTTGCTGAAAAAGTCTGTTACTGAGATAAGAGAATAGGGAATAGATAATGGGAAATAGTTGCAGGTGTTAATTTTTCTGCATTTTTCCCACTCAGGTGAGGGAAACATCCCAAGTTTTGAAGATTAATCTAGTAATATTTTGGCACTTTTTTACAGGTTTTTGCTCACCACTTAAACTAATTATATATCAGGATTCTATAATATTTATTCAGCAAGCCCTAAATTATGCTTTCGGGTCAATTTACCAATCTGCTTTAATTAAAGCTCTCATTAAGTAGTTGTGTTTCAGATCACACTCTAGTATTCCTCAACTTACAGCATTTATCTTAATAGATCCATGTTATAATATTTATGTGATCTACCATCAGTGGTTGGCTCTCAAAATCATCATATAGCTATGTCTACCACCATCACTCAAAAACTCAAAAGTGAAAACTTAGAACTGTTGCGCCAGTATCAACAGTTTCCTTCTCATCAACTCCGGAACCAATTAGTTAAACTAAATATTGGACTTGTAAGAAAGGAAGTTTATAATTGGTTAAATCGATGTACGGAAACCTACGATGACTTGCTCCAAGTAGGTTGTATTGGATTAATTCGAGCAATTGAAAGATTTGATATTTCTAAGGGACGAGCCTTTAGTTCTTTTGCTATTCCTTATATCCGAGGTGAAATTCAGCATTATCTACGAGATAAAAGCCCTTCTGTACGCATCCCCAGAGATTGGTTAGCTCTTGATCGGCAAGCTACAAAAGTGATACAAGACCTCAGAGCTAAGTTGAAGCGTCAACCTACAGATTTAGAGGTGGCTTCTGCTTTGGATATTTCTCTGGACCAGTGGCATGAAATTCAACTCGCCTGTCGTAACCGTGCGCCCCTAAGTTTAGATGCTCCAGTTCAAGATAAAGCTGATGGAGCTACTTGTTTAGGAGAATTAGTCCCGGATAGTCAATATCGTAGTTTTCAGTTAGCTCAAGAAGACCAAATTCGTTTACAGCAAGCATTAGCTAAATTGGAAGAGGGTACTCGTAAGGTTTTGGAGTTTGTGTTTCTGTGTGACTTGACTCAGAAGGAAACAGCCGAGCGAATGGGAATTAGTGCTATTACTGTTTCTCGGAGAGTCAAGAAGGGGTTAAAATCTCTGCAAAAGATTATGAAATAGTAATTAATAGCTAAATTAAAATTTTTTAACTAACTAATTGAATTATTCAGCCATTAATCAAATACGCTATATATTTATTTTTATTAATTAATTAACTAAAAACTATAGTGCTAGAATTTTGAAACTGTAAAAATAAGCTGACAATATTAAAGAAGCTAAAAGTGCTAGTGCATCAGCAAAGTGTGGGATAAGTCGCGTATGGCGGGGAAATCTAATCTCAAAGCATTGATATCTAAAGGTTAAGCACATTATTTGTCGCGAAAAAAGTGCAAATTTTTCAGCCTTTAAGACTAATAAAGTTAGGACAGGTGGCAGACTTCCACAAAAATATACAGCTACAATTATTCCTCCAAATGTTCGGATGTCTTCCCACACTCCCGTACGGACGTTGCATAAGGGCGTCCCTACCCCACACTTCCCACACTTCCCACACTTCCTTGACGCACTACCCTAAAAGTTAAGATGTTGATTGTAAAAAATTATTGAGTCTTATATTTACATCAAGTTTTGAATGATTGTGAGCGCTTAGGTTAAGTTGTAGATAAAATAAACCTACTCCCCATACCCTACAACTTTATCTGGAAACTACTAAATTTTAATAGATACTATTACCAACCCCACCCAAATTATAGATATGGGTGGGGTTAATTTTTAATACTGACTATATTCGAGTCTTTTGTGAAAGACATATATTACATTTTGCCTTTCATCCAATGCTTGAACAAATTCTCTTTAACCATACTTTGTCGCAACACTTCAACTAAATATTCTTGGGCTTCTTCCCGACTCAAGCTTTTAACTTCGTCCCGTAGAACTTGTAATTTGAACTGTTGCTCCATAGTTAAGCTGCTGGGCATTTCCATAGTTAACTTCTCCTTATTTAGATAATAGATATAGCCCCATATATTAAGGCCATCACTATGCTGAATGTATATATTTCTGATTATGTAAATTATCGTAACATTTACTTGACATACTGTCCATCATGTAAATTATGAAATTAATTTATTCGACAAAAGTTAACATTAATTTAATAAAACCTCGCTTTTAAGGCTATGCTTTATAAACATCTTTCTTAAAATAAAAGTTGATAAAAGTTACAAGTTATGTATAAGTCGTTTGAGAGGCTTTTTACTCAGAAAAGTGTATTGAAAAATACGTTTTTTTGAAGATTCTTACGGACCAGACTCCCCACACCTCCCCACCCTCCCTATCCTTCCCACAAGGTTTTCAGGAGTTCCTGATCAGGGATAGCTTTTAAGGATAGGGTTTAAATATAAGCTAGAAGTTTTATGATAATGAGGTTAGGACTAATGTCATCAGAAGTTGAAAAATGGAGAAGTAGCTAATGGACGCAATGGAATTTTTTCAAAGAAGTGCTGGTAAATGGCGATCGCAACGTACAACCCATCACCTAGCCTTTAGACAAGCGGAAATGGGTAGCTCAGATATTGAAGTAACCAGTTTGGATGCTGAAGACCCAAAAATAGTAGAAATCTGCAAAATGCATGAAATTGATCCAAGTTTGGCTGCTGGAGGAGCTTTTGTAACTTGGGATGGTTCTATGGCTTGGGATAAAGATGATGAAAATCATAAGGGGTCAACTGTATTTGCTATTGTTCCTGACCCTGAAAATCCGAGAAAAGGCAGAATGTTGCGGGAGCGTGGCTATGCTGAAATTGTCCCAGTGGTGGGACTGTTTGAGATGGATGATGAGGATGGGCTAAATCTAATTACAGAGTATGAAACTATGAGTTCTATTGAAAGATTCTGGTTTCCTAGCCCTAATCTGAGGATGCGAAGTAGTGCCGTGAAGCGGTTTGGTGGATTTAATACTTCTACTTTTTGCACGGAAGTTCGGCTGGAGGAAAGTAATTCAGAGTCTGAGGTAGAAACATCAAAGGATGCGACAGAATTTTATTCTGCTTTTGGTTGGTAGAATTTAGAATTTAGAATTTAGACTTCAGAAGTTAAATTCCCAGTTCAGTAGGCTGCGTTTTGCTGGCGCAGAGCTTCGGCAATTCAAGTCGCTCTGCGAAACCCTGCGCGACATGAAAGTGAAATGTAACGCACTGCCATCCCAAATATTTCTATCCCAAATATTTCGGTGCGTTACCCTATTGCCTGGGTAACAAGAGTAAAATCATTTTGTGAAGCTACTCCTTAATGGGAGATAAATAATATAGTGAAAATTTCTGACCCCATGCGTATAGAGCAATAATAGATTCATTTTATGAAGCAACCCGCCAGAGGTGATGGGTAGTGAAAATTTCCCACCCCATGCGTATAGAGCAATAATAAAATCATTTTGTGTAGCACCCCAGACAGAGGTGATGGGTAGTGAAAATTTCCCACCCCATGCGACCTACGCCAGAATAAATACATTTTCTGAAGCACCCCGCGGTGATGGGTAGTGAAAATTTCCAACCCCATGCGACCTACGCCAGAGTCAATACATTTTCTGAAGCACCCCGCGGTGATGGGTAGTGAAAATTTCCGACTATAATATTTTTCTAACTGTTCCCTATTCCCTATTCCCTATTCCCTGCAATATCAAAAATATTACAGATTGTTGCGTAAGTTAATAAAAGTAAGACTTGGATCGCCTCTATCCCTTAATCTAAAGGTTGGCTATTGATGCAATTTTCTAAATCCCAGTAAAGGTTAGTGTGCTATGGCCACACTTGATAAATCACATTTAATAATTTTAAGGAGATTCTGACGTGGCGATTCCATTATTAGAATACAAACCTGTAACTCAAAACTCACGGGTTGCGGGTTATGAAGTCCCTGGTGACGACCAACCAATTATTTATTCTGCCGAACTTTTACCCTCTCAATCAGAGTGGGACGAGTTAATTTGGGCAGCTTATCGTCAAATTTATAGTGAACATCAGATTCTGAAGAGCGATCGCCAAACCTTCCTAGAATCTCAACTAAAAGATGGTCAAATTACAGTTCGAGATTTTATTCGGGGTTTGGTAATTTCTGCTCCATTCCGTCGGAACAACTACGAGACTAATAGCAATTATCGCTTTGTTGAGTTATGTGTTCAAAGGGTTTTAGGTCGTGATGTTTATAGCGAAAAGGAAAAAATTGCTTGGTCTATTGTTGTAGCTACCAAGGGTATTGAAGGTTTTATTGATGAGTTGCTTGATAGTGAGGAATACTTAGACAACTTTGGCTTTGATACTGTACCTTACCAACGTCGTCGGGTTTTACCTCAACGGGATGGAGGAGAAACTCCTTTTAATCTGAAGACACCTCGTTATGAGTTCTACTATCGGACTATTCTAGGGTTCCCTCAAATCGTTTATCAAAATGAAATACGTCGCTTTATTCCTCAAGAAAAGCAGGCTCAAGCAGGCGATCCTTCTCTATACTTGAATTTGGCACGAAGTATTGGTGCACAAGGGAGTGCAGCAACAAAACCCAATTTAGGTAGTATTAACCTGGGTATGGTCCCTTATCGTAAAGTATAATTTACGGCTTGGCTTCAATATTCCTGTTGAGTGGAATTAAGTTTTGTAGGGGTGGAGTATTTGTCGAGAGTATTTAGTAAATTAAGCAAAATATCTGGTGCGAATATTCTGTCTCTACAAAATTTTGTTAGGTTTACAATCTTCTATTAAATCTGCATTTTTATGGCGCTACTTGAATCGGGAATCGGTCAGAGGGAATAGTAAACTGTCAAAGGGTTTTTCCTACGGAAATGCTCTGCAAACAGGATTTAGAAATGTCCGCGCCCTGAATACGTAGTGCTATAAAATATATGAACTATGGATAAATAGGATTTATCTAAATTTGGGTTACTGAATAATTAATATCTAAAGCTTTTCCTTTTCAGGATCAAGAAAAAAGAAAAAATATTTTGGTCAATGCTCTTATCTTAATTAGAGGTAATGATTAATTGTTGATTTTTTTCCTTCATAATTTTCTACAAACGGCTGTCATCGACATGAAAATTGTTAATTATTGAATTTTTTGTTGATCAAAGGAGAGAAAAGCTTAACTCGGAAAAGGGAAAATTATCAATATATTTTACAGATTGGTTTGAAGTATCAATCATTCCGTTTAAATCTTTTTATCTATAGCACTACGTCTTTTGGTTAGGACAAGAAATTTTGGTTGTAAGGGAACAAGGAATAGGGAACAGGGAAAAGAAGAATGTCCTAAGGTATTTGCGTAGCGCTATAACTATGAAACTACCAGTAACAAGTTTAAAAATTATACTCCTTACTCTAGGATATCAGACTAAAAAAGTTGAGGTTGGTGATTAGGTAATGCTCTTCAATATTTATGAACTGTACAACTATAGTTTTTTCATAGATATTTTTAACAGGACTTACGCAGGAGAACCCCCCCAAACCCTGTTTATCGTAGACGTCTATCGCCCAAAACAACGATTTATCGTAGAAACCGGGTTTCGCGTGCGTAAGTCCTATTTAAGATCAAAGTATTACGCATTTAGGAATGCCAAAAAGTTAGTATGTTTCAGTAATTATAAATAATTAAGTTGACTAAGAAAGAGCTAGTAAGAAGTTTTGGGTAATTTTTTCCTGAGATTTTGTATAGCTTAAATTATTTTCAAGGCAAGTTTGAGTACCTTTACTACAATCTCGATTAAAAAAAACTATACGATCGCGTCCCTTTTCTTTCGCATGGTAAAGTGCTTGGTCTGCTTTGGCAATTAGAGATTGTGGAGAGTCTGCTTTAGTAGGGATGACACTTGCAACTCCCATGCTCATAGTAACGTACTTACTTACTCTAGAAGTAGAATGATTAATGTATAGTTTATGAATAGCTGTACGAATTAATTCTACTAATTTTTCTGCATTTTTACCAGATGTATTCGGTAAAATTATAGCAAACTCTTCACCCCCATAACGAGCTACTAAATCTGCGGAACGCTTAACAGTTTTTTTAATAGTTTGAGCAATTTTTTGTAAACAATCATCTCCAGCTAAATGACCATAACAATCATTATAATATTTAAAATAATCTACATCACATAAAATTAAAGATAAAGGTGATTTTGTTCTTGTGAGTCTACGCCATTCTTTTTCTAAATATTCATCAAAAGAACGACGGTTAGCAATACCTGTTAAACCGTCTAGTTTAGCAACTTTTTGAAGTTGCTGATTAGCAATAATTAAAGCTGCTTCTGCTCTTTGTAAGGCTAAGTTTTGCTTTGTGAGTTCTGATTGTACTTGTTTTTGAGCTGTAATATCTATAATTAAACCTTTAATTGCTAATAGTTCCCCATCTGAAGAGTAAACTCCTTTACCTTGTTCCCAAACCCACTTTAGTTCTTTCTGAGCTGTAATTATCCGATAAATTAACTGAAATGGTTGATTTTTGACTAAAGCTTTTTGTCTTTCTTGCCAAAGATATTTTCTATCTTCAGGGTAAATTAATTGGTTATAGATAATTTTATTCTGAATCAATTCATCGGTTTGATAACCAGTCAGACTGTAAAAATTTTCACTAACAAAGTTTATGCTTAAATTACAATTATTGCTGCTATAGTAAACGATTCCTGGTAAATTTTATCTTAGACTTTCTAGGATTAATTTCTTTTTTTTGAGGTCGCTTTGTACCTTTGATCTTAAAGATATTTCTTGTTGTAATTTTTGATTTTGAGATTCTAGTTGTTTTTTTAAAGAATGTATTTGAAGATAGCACTTAATTTTTGTTAAAACATCATCTGCTTGTATAGGAATACTAATATTATCTAAGTTTTCTATATTTAATTGCTTAACTTGATTGATTTCATTTTGATTGCTTCCAATAAAAATTATCGGAATATTTTTTGTTGATTCTGTTGATTCTGAAGTTTGCATAAATTGGCAAATCTGCAATTTATCTTTTAAAGTCACATTTATTAATATTAGGTCTACGGATATATTTTGTAATGTATTTATAGCTGATTCTGCACTATGAGCTACTACAAATTTATAGTTATTCTCTCTCAAAAGACTAGATAATAATTTGAGATTGCTATAGTTATTTTCTACTATACAAATTACTATTTCAGGAGATGCTGGAAAATTTTTCATTTTTCTAAAAATCTGAAATTATTGATAATTATAGTACTTACGCCAAGACGATGTATATAGTGTTCAAAACTATAACGTTATAGTTTTTTAATCTATATATAGTACATCTGCGTAAGTCCTGAATTAAATATATAGCAGGTAAAAGGGAATAGGGAATAGGGAATAGGGAACAGGGAACAGTAGGAAAAAAATTTCCCTGCGTAAGCTTCATTATCAGTCTATGTCCTAACCAACTCTTTCCTTCCTATATTTTATATAAATCAAACCAATTTCAGAAAATATTGCTACATTCAACAATTAATAATTAATAATTAATTATTAATTATTACCTCTTCTGTTTCTGTAATAGAAGGATTGGCGCTCAAGGAATTTTTTTTCTTTTTTCTCTTGAACCTAAATGTTTCGCTAACAAAGAATGAGGAAAGAAAAAGAGTGCATCTCATATTTGCCAAAATACTTTTTTCCTCCATACCTATTCCCAGTTAAGTGTTCCCTAAAAGTGATAAATTTTGACCTTTTTTGAAAATTGAGATGCACCCAAGAAAAACATAATAAAAAAGAGGAAAAAATTTTAAATCTTTATAATTTATGGAATTTATAATTTTTTATTGTAGTAATAAATCACTAATTAAGATGTAACTACCATTTTTACATTTGGCATAAGAAAAAAACCTCTTGCAAAGTTTGAGGATAATTCTATCCCTTAATCCTTATCTTTCAACAGCACAGATTTTCCTTCCCCACCTAATTAATTAAAGGTAAAATTCAGGCTGAAGAATTAAGCAAGAGGTTTAACTTTAGATGCTCCTGATGTACTAACTCCCTAGATATTTCCTACATACCAAAAAAGAGTTGGTTGTAGGATAACTGAACTGACAAAGGTTTTTAATGACCTTCGTAAAAGTTCATAGTTTGTCTGTACTCTTCTATAATAAGACTTTTTTGATCAAATTCAACTGGGTTATTACAATAGCCCGATTTTATTCTATGTTTTCGTCAGAATAAAGATCTAATATTGAATAGTATAATTTAGCTAAGAGTAAAATTACTATATAGCAATCCTATTTCAGTTGTAATATTGTAGTGGTAGTTAGGAGTCAGTTCATTAATTTATAATTAATAATGGATAATTACCTTAAGGAAAACCCTAACGGAATGGAATATAGTAATCGATAAATGATTTGTGAGAAAAAACTGTAGGGGTCTGGTATCCAACCCAAGCGCAAGAATGGGATTTGGAAACCAAACCCCTAGAATAAAATTTTATAATATGTTTAGGACTGCTATATAAATAAATCTGGGTAGTCCGTCAAGGAAGTGTGGGAAGTGTGGGAAGTTTGGGAAGTTTGGTCCGGGTAGGGAAACAGAGAAAGAAAGTAGAAGGAATAATTGTAGGATGTATCTTTATTGTGCTTGTCTGCTAGCTGTCCTACCTTTTTGGTCGCTCAAGCTTAACAACTCGCAGTTTTTTCGCGACAAAAATGCGCTCAACCTTTATATATCAGTGCTTTTAGATTAAATTGGCCAGCCCTACTTAACTTATCCCACACTTTGCTGATGCACAACCGAAATCTGATTAATTGATAATGGAGAGTGGATTATAAAAACTCTCTCTAATTATCCATTATCCATTATCCATTATCCATTATCCATTGATAAGGGAGCCGTCGGATTGGCGACGTACAGCCACTATTTCAAAGCCTTTCAGTTAAAATTAACTGTTGTCAAAAATTTCACGAATCATTTGATATTCCTATATATAATTAAGAATACTATTTCTGATTTAATATTCGCAACCAGATAACAACTGTAGTACCACCATTAATTACTAAATCTTGCTCTTTTAAATAACTAGGCAACCATTGAATATCTACAGAAGAATATACTTGAATTTTACCGAATTATTAATTATTAATAATTAAATAATTCGCACCTTGAAGCCTCTCCTTGGATAGGGAAAAAAAGTGATTTTTAATTTCGGGTTCTTCAATTCCGTAACGGTTTTAACCTTCTTGTAATTATCAATTATCCCTGATCAATTATCAATTAATGAACTGGGATTTCATTGCTCAAATCACGAGCAATTACTAATCCTAATCCTCTTCCTGGAAGATTTGTTTGAGCTTTTTCTCCCCGATAGTTTTGTTATAGCAATATTATTTCAGTTGTGAGATATTTTAAATTTTTAGCTAAAAGTCAAATTATCAGATTGGATTTCTGATTCCTATATATAATTAAGAATATTATTCCTGGTTTAATATTCGCAACCAGATAACAACTGTAGTAGCACCATTAATTACTAAATCTTGCTCTTTTAAATAACTAGGCAACCATTGAATCTCTACAGGAGAATATACTTGAATTTCACCTGGCATTTCATTGCTCAAATCACGAGCAATTACTAATCCTAATCCTGTTCCGGGAATATTTGTTTGAGCTTTTTCTCCCCGATAGTTTTGTTATAGCAATATTATTTCAGTTGTGAGATATTTTAAATTTTTAGCTAAGGAATGAGCATCAAATAATATCCACAATTTTTGGCTAGGAGTATCGTCGTGAAATGTTCCTGTGCAGGAAATCTAGAAGTTAATAAATCCTCATTCCTCAAAGTCAAATTATCAGATTGGATTTCTGATTTCTATATATAATTATATAATTAAGAATATTATTCCTGGTTTAATATTCGCAACCAGATCACAACTGTAGTACCACAATTAATTACTAAATCTTGCTCTTTTAAATAACTAGGCAACCATTGAGTCTCTACAGGAGAATATACTTTAATTTCACCTTGCATTTCATTGATAAAATCACGCGCAATTACTAATCCTAATCCTGTTCCGGGAATATTTGTTTGAGCTTTTTCTCCCCGATAGTTTCGTTCAAATAAATGTTCTAAATCTGCCGATGGAATGCCATAACCTGTATCGCTAATAGCTATTGCCAGCATTGCTTCTGTTTCACTATTAATTGATTTATAATAATTTGCTTGGGGAGGTAAAGTTGCTAATTTAATATAAATATTTCTGTCTCTTGGAGTATACTTTAAAGCATTATCAATAATATTACTTAAAACTTCTCGCAAAGCTTTATAATTACCTTTTACAATTGGTAAATTATCTGGAAAATCAACTTGTAAATCTATATTACTTTCATCAGCAATTGCTTTAGCAGAAACTAATAAAGGTTCTAAAACTTGTTGTACAGAAACTGACTCTAAAAAATTAGCTTCAGGTAAAAGTCGCAGAGGTAATGTTTTTTGATTAGCTTCTTGATGAGCATCCATTATTTCCTCTATATCTTCATTTTGAGTTGTGCTTTGAAGATACTCACTTTCAGCAGGAATACTCAATATTTCTTCCCCAACATCAACAGTTTCATCAATTTGTTCAATTAATTCTCTGAGGCGATCGCTTTCCCGTACAATACTATTAGCTATATTCCAATTTTTATCTTCTGGTAAAAATCTTTTCAGTAATAACTTACCAAAAGTTCGTAGTGCAGTTAATGGACTTTTCAACTGATGCAGTATATTGTGCATCGTATCAAACTGTTCAGATTGCAACTG
>JAAUYJ010037291.1_pt1 | contig 16948 bp, 17 predicted proteins | sample 7278031 | NCBI WGS metagenome assembly JAAUYJ01 (sample SAMN14350222, study PRJNA611818) | marine sediment metagenome | isolation source: surface marine sediment (1.8m) | place: French Polynesia: Moorea | collected 2018-08 | reverse complement strand
GTAGTGGGGGGAGTCAGTCGTCATCGAGCCGAGCGCACACACACAAAAAAGTCACCCTGTTGAGCGGCGGCGGCGGCGGCGGCGACCTGTGACGCACGAACAAACGAACGTTGCCGAGGGGACTCTACCGGTGTAGGAGAGAGACGCGGAGGGAGGGAGGGCCCTTTAGGAAATGAAAAAAGGGAATGCGACGGAGAAACTTTTTTACGTGCTAGTTCCCCCTCCTCCCCCGCCGGTGCCTCAACCACCACCACCTATACTTCCTTGCCTGCGGCTTCAAAGGAGAGAGGAGGAGGCCTCGAGGGCGCGTGCGTGCGAAGCTGTCACCACATGTGCGATTGTGAATTGTGAATGCGTGTGCGGGCCGCGGAGGAAGAGTCAAAGAGGCATTGTTCTGCTGTAGCGGTCTGGAGTGAAATCGATAGCTGCTCTCTTTACCTATATCCGTGCTGGTGACGGGAAAAGAAATTCAACATGAGCATGGGGACAACAGTGAAACGTGAAAGCATGGGAAAATAGTGAAGTCGCAGAAGAATTGATAATTGGATATCTTTGCAAAGAGACGAAAGGAAGGGGAGCAGAGCTACCGGAGTGCCTTGAAAAGGTGAATCATTCTGCAGCGTAGAACTGCGGGAGGAACAGTTGTGAGCAGCAAAAGTCGGCATTTAAATATCTCATAGCTCCGCCTCCTCACATGTCTACAGCGTACACGCTTAGTTTTAGGAGGCCGCGTGATACCCTGCACAGTTACCTGCGCTATTGCGGAAAGGAATTTTTACGGAGCTGATGGTATAAAAGCAGGCCATGTATCGTACAGTAGTCAAAGAGTCAAAGGTATCAAATTACAACCCATGGAGCGTAGAATTGTCCAGATGCCGCCGTTTAACAAAGCGACAAAGCCTGCTGTACTCATGCGGGAAGGTATTCCGGGCCTGCCTTTCTATTTTTAGAACCAACAACACGGCACATGTTGCACCTTTTTATTACATTCTTTTTTTAGCCTTTTCTTGACGTCATAAGGGGTGTACTAAACTAATATATGTTACATGGATGCGAGTTTTTATCCTTTGCTTTTTTTCCCGCAGTCGCTCGTCGCGGCGGCCCCGACGCTTGTGAGAGGCGATCCGCCGCCTCCGACTTGAGAAGCCGGTAGCCAGCCACCACCGCCGCCTTCGCCATGGAGGACGCCTTCATGAAATCGTGGCAGGAATGCTGCGACAAGTTCTCTGCCCGCCCGGACCGCGGTCTGACCCCGGAGCAGGTCAAGGACAACCTGGCCAAGCACGGGCACAACGGTAAGTTCGTGATGTTGCTTGTCAGAAAAATAAATACATGCTAATGGGTGTTGGGCAGATTTGGGTAAAAATGTGTGAATTGATTTGAGTAGTCTGACTCCTCCCCTTCTCTCCACGACACCTGTCGTAAAGAAGTACTTCTCGAATAGGTGTCGTAAATTTCCTGACGTCACTTGTGTTCAATTGATAAGAGTATTTGACTTCATTTTTGAAAGAAAATCGCGTTCACTCTTTCAGCACTGTCTGTACAATTTATGCTGATGTATCGCACGACTCTAACCCCTTTCGGAGCTGGAATAATGAAATGCGAATGATTTACATGATAGCCATTCCCTTTTCTCCCCGACAGAGCTTCCCGCCGAGGAGGGCAAGTCCCTTTGGCAGCTCGTGCTTGAGCAGTTCGACGACCTCCTGGTCAAGATCCTCCTCCTCGCCGCCATCATCTCCTTCGTGCTGGCCTTCTTCGAGGAGGGCGAGGAGACCGTCACCGCATTCGTCGAACCCTTCGTCATCCTCCTCATCCTCATCGCCAATGCCATCGTCGGAGTATGGCAGGTAAGTTTTGAGATGAAGAAAGGGAAAAAAGAAGTCTGCTGTAAAGAACGCAAAGGTACATTCTTTGTACAGTAGTCTGGATCCTCCGCACGTTCCTGACAGCGTTCACAAAAGGTTGTCACTGATATCACGACCTACCTCCTCAGCTTTCCAAGACAGGTTTTCGAACAGCATTATAGCCACTTTGCACACAGCCCTCTCGAAAACCAAAGTCCGTAAAAATCTCTTCAGCTTCTGTCTGCCGTTTCCCCTCTCCTGTTTTAATCTCCTCATTTCTGGGCCCATTAGCATCTGCACGCTTGCGCCGAACGAAGAGTCTTCGGTGGCGGAAAAAACTCATTTTACCCATTTCTCCGCCGCTCGCACCATGCAGTCGCCACCTTTTTCCTTTGCTTTCTCTTCTCATTTTCACCCTTTTCCCTTACTCTGCCTCCCCTTAAAAATGTCTCCGCTCGGGAGATGCTTTCTCCCCCTTTTTTGTTGTCGTCGTGAAAAGTGCGAATTCTGGGAAGAATTGTCCCCCATTCTCGTCTTGACAACAGGACATAAGGAGGGTGGAGGGTTCGCTATCTTCTTGCTTGAGGCTTACTTTTCATATGAGCTGGGGAAGCTGAAAGTGTAGGTGCCGTAAAACGGGGAGCTCAAATCTTCCGTTCGAGCTTATTGTTGTCTTTTGAAAATGGTCCACCGACCCGCAAGAAAAACAGGGGAAAGGAGGTCAGAAAATTAGGATTCTTTCGCTCAGTCAGTTTTTACCCCTCCCCTTTTCTTTGAAGTGTGCCTTTGGGGGAAAAGAAGCAATTTGGACAGTGTTGGGGGAGGAGAAACTGACTGAGTTCGGTCGGTCGGTCGGAGTGGCTAGACGTTCCAGCTCCTACTGCCAGGGATTCCATTCCTCCCTTCGCCGACCTGCCCTCCAGCTTTTCCTCCTATAGCTCGCACTGAAAAATCTATTGCAAAGCCGGCATTGCCCAGTGCGGCTACTTCTAGCTACATTTTTTGCATTTCTCCTCCTGCCCCCTCCTCGCCATGCACCATCATCATTTTGGGTGTGCTAAAAAATGAGAGATAACATAAGAAAGGACTTGTTTTACTTCGTTTTTAGAGGCAGCGATGCGTATGTCGAATTGTAGTATGTTGCTACGACGCTACATCTTCATGACTCCAATAAGTGCACGAGATGTGTACCTTCCCTTCCTAAGACGGCCAAACGGCATGTTTTCTCCTTATGCTTCTTCCTTCCCCACCCTACTAGTCCTGCTCCACCTAACGTGGATTTTTGCCAAGAAACCCACCGGCTGAGGCGGGGGAGGCGGAGGGGGGCGACCCAAGGGGGCAGTTCCGCACAATAGCGACGGAGGGGGCAACTGGTGAGACTTTCTTCTGTCCGCGGGGGCGGCGGCAACTGGGCAGTCTCTCAAGACTTACACAGGAAAAGGGAAGTGACTGAGTGGGGAGGGTGGGGGGAGTACGTAGGAGGAGGAAGAAGAGGAGAGGCATCGTTTGGGCATGGCCCCATACGGCCGCAACAGAGGGGAAATGTCCTCTTCCTCCTCCGTTACTTTCCCCCTCCCCTCTCATGCTCAGATACCGTGTCGTCTGCATGCTACGCCGCGGCGGCCGCCGCCCCGCGGGGGGAAAGATTTGAGAGGCAGGGGGAATTTCTGCCCAGCGGAATTTCGCCTCCTCCATGTTGCAATAAAGTATGGCTCGCCACTCCGCTGTCCACCCTTTCCTTTTCTTTTCTCCTATAGCTGAGGCTCGATACGGTCCAATAGTGGAGGGAGGGGCGGGCGACGACGCTCATTTGCGCGAAATTAGGCAGAACGGATTTGATGCGACCCCATCATTTCGATTCCCATTTTCGATGTTTTCTTCTCTTTCAATTTCTCAGGAGCGCAACGCTGAGGATGCCATCGAGGCCCTGAAGGAGTACGAGCCAGAGATGGGCAAGGTGATCCGCGCAGACAAGGACGGTGTCCAGAAGGTGCGCTCCAGGGACATCGTGCCGGGAGACATCGTCGAAGTGTCCGGTACTGATGACAAAAAATGTTTATTTTTCCCATGTCAAATTTTGAAATTCGTTTTTTTCGCTATTGGCAGTCGGTGACAAGATCCCGGCCGACGTGCGGCTGATCAACATCATGTCGACGACTCTCCGGATCGACCAGTCCATCCTGACCGGCGAGTCCGTCTCCGTCATCAAGCACACCGACCCCATCCCGGACCCCAGGGCCGTCAACCAGGACAAGAAGAACATCATCTTCTCCGGCACCAACGTGGCGGCCGGCAAGGCCAGGGGCGTCGTCATCGGCACTGGCCTCAACACCGCCATCGGCAGGATCCGCACAGAGATGACCCAGACCGAGGAGATCAAGACCCCGCTGCAGCAGAAGCTGGACGAGTTCGGCGAGCAGCTCTCCAAGGTCATCACTCTCATCTGCATCGCCGTCTGGGCCATCAACATCGGCCACTTCAACGACCCCGCCCACGGCGGATCCTGGGTCAAGGGGGCAGTCTACTACTTCAAGATCGCTGTGGCCCTTGCCGTGGCCGCCATCCCCGAGGGTCTCCCGGCCGTCATTACCACCTGCCTTGCTCTCGGCACCAGGAGGATGGCAAAGAAGAACGCCATTGTCAGGTAATTTCTGTACTCAACCTTGGCGAAAACCCAATTATTTTAATCGTTTATTTTCTTTCCTCCATTTTCCAGGTCGCTGCCCTCTGTGGAGACTCTGGGCTGCACCTCCGTGATCTGCTCCGACAAGACCGGCACCCTGACCACCAACATGATGTCCGTGTGCAAGATGTTCACCTTCAAGAACGAGAAGGACTTCGAGGAGTTTGAGATCTCCGGCTCCACCTACGAGCCCATCGGCAACCTTTTCCAGGCTAGCAAGAAGGTGAAGGGGTGCGACTTCAAGACGCTGGAGGAAATCTCAACTATCTCCATCATGTGCAACGACTCCGCCATCGACTACAACGAGTACAAGAACATGTTCGAGAAGGTAAGGAAGTATGGGAAAAACTGCTGCTGCTGCTGTGATTGCTGTTGTTGCTGTTGCAATAGTTGCAGCTAGTGCTGCTGCTGTTGCTACAGCTGCTACTAGTGGTGGTTCCTTTGTTGCTGTTCCTGTTGTTGCTACAGTTGCAGCTAGTGGTGTTGCTACTGTTGCTATAGATGCTGGTGATGGTGGAGGTTCTTTTGCTACTGATACTGCTGTTGCTGATGGTGGTGGTGGCTCTGTTGATGCTGTTGCTGTTGCTACTGATGCTGCTGTTGTTACAGCTGCTGCTGCTGGTAGTGATTCTGTTGCTGTTGTTGCTATTACAACATATTTTTTCAGTTACTCTGCTATGTTATGCTACGTTCCTCTACGTACTCATCTCAAAAATCTTTAAGGTCGGTGAGGCCACCGAGACCGCCCTCATCGTGCTGGCAGAGAAGCTGAACCCTTACGACGTGAACAAGTCCGGCTCCCGCCTGGAGGCCGCCAAGGCGGTGCGCAAGGACATGGAGAACAAGTGGAAGAAGGAGTTCACCCTGGAGTTCTCCCGCGACCGCAAGTCCATGTCCACCTACTGCACCCCAAAGGCCAGCACCAGGCTGGGAAACTCACCCAAGATGTTCGTCAAGGGCGCCACCGAGGGAGTGTTGGAACGGTGCACGCACTACAGGGTCGGGGACGAGAAGCTGCCGCTCAACGCTTCGCTCAAGCAGAAGATTATGGATCAGGTAATATACTTCCCAAAATAAAACTGTTGCGGATAAGACGTCGTTCTCTTAATTTTTCCTAGGCTGTTGCTTACGGCACCGGCCGCGACACCCTCCGCTGCTTGGCCCTGGCAACTTGCGACTCCCCGATGAACCCCAGCACCATGGACCTCTCAGACTCCAGCAAGTTTGTGCGATACGAGGTCAACCTCACCTTCGTCGGCGTCGTCGGCATGCTCGACCCGCCCAGGATGGAGGTCGCGCCATCCATCGAGAGATGCAAGGAAGCAGGTAAAAAACGAGAAAATAACTGATGGAATTTTTTAAGTTTTTCAATTGTGATTAATTTTCTCTGATAGGTATCAGGGTCATCATGATCACCGGCGACAACAAGAACACCGCCGAGGCCATCTGCAAGCGCATCGGCATCTTCAAGGACAATGAGATCACCGACGGAAGGGCCTTCTCCGGCAGGGAGTTTGACGACCTGAACACCGAGGACCAGAGGCAGGCCTGCGCCAAGGCCAGGATGTTTGCCAGGGTGGAGCCCTTCCACAAGTCCAAGATCGTGGAATACCTCCAGTCCATGGACGAGATTTCCGCCATGACCGGTGACGGCGTCAATGATGCCCCCGCCCTCAAGAAGGCAGAGATTGGCATCGGCATGGGCTCTGGAACCGCGGTGGCAAAGTCTGCCTCCGAGATGGTGCTGGCTGACGACAACTTTGCCTCCATTGTCGCTGCCGTGGAGGAGGGCAGGGCCATCTACAACAACATGAAGCAGGTATTGTTTCCCACAAAACGAATCCCGAACAAAAAACATTTTTCTACTTAAAAAAATATATCGCACAGTTCATCCGCTACCTGATCTCGTCCAACATTGGCGAGGTCGTCTCCATCTTCCTGACCGCCGCCCTCGGCCTCCCCGAGGCACTCATCCCCGTTCAGCTCCTTTGGGTCAACCTCGTCACCGACGGCCTTCCAGCCACCGCCCTCGGATTCAATCCTCCGGACCTCGACATCATGACCAAGCCGCCCAGGTGCGCAACCGACTGGCCTATTAACTATACTTTTTATCAATGTCTTCTTTTGACCAGGTCCAAGGACGAGACCCTGATCACCCCCTGGCTGTTCTTCCGGTACCTGGCCATCGGCACCTACGTTGGCTTCGCCACCGTCGGAGGAGCAGCATACTGGTTCATGTACGACCCGACCGGACCCCAGATCAACTTCTGGCAGGTACGACAATACAGACCAGAAGAGAATTAATTGCTTTGCTAAGCGTCCTCGTTGATCCATTTCATAGCTAGCAAAATACGGAAGGTGGTAAGAGGGCATGCATGGCATGGTTTTTTGGTACGACTTAGAACTATTCTATCAAAATTGCCACACTCTACACGTATACAACAATTACTATGCCAATTTTTTTCTCCTCCTCAGCTCTCCCACTGGCTGTCCTGCGTGAGCGAGCCCGACAAGTTCAAGGGAATCTCCTGCGAGATCTTCCAGGCCCCTGAGCCGATGAGCATGGCCCTCTCCATCCTGGTCACCATCGAGATGGCCAACGCCGTCAACTCGCTCTCGGAGAACCAGTCCCTGCTGGTGATGCCGCCCTGGATCAACCCGCTCCTCCTCGCAGCCATGGCGCTTTCCTTCTCCCTCCACTTCGTCGTGCTATACGTGGACTTCATGGCGGTGAGAAGAAAAGATTTTTTAGAAACATTGTTCCAAAGCCTTCAATTTCCCTTATTTCCAGACTGTGTTCCAAGTGACCCCGCTGTCGATCGACCAGTGGATCGCCGTGCTCAAGTTCTCGCTGCCCGTCATCTTCCTGGACGAGTTCCTCAAGTTCATCGCAAGGAACTTCGCCGACGGTAAGACTGGACAGAGTGCGAGTTGGACAAATTGGGGGATGAAACAACATCACATATTGAACCTTTGCTCTCGGCATTATGTTGTTTTCCTAGCTGCTGACCCTAAGAATCTTTTTTTGCAATGGTACCTGGTAGCGAATTGCTCTGCGTGCTGCAAGCAAGAAAGCGCCTCGACCAAGCAATTTTTTCAAGCTTGGCGACAGTTACGACGAGATCGCATTCGGACTTTTTTTCTGCACTTTTTATGCGAAAACTACCTTTATCGCTTTGCATCATATTTCGCTCGGCCATTTTTTTTGGTGGCCTCTTTGCACCTTAGCATCAAGACAGTTGTAGCCTTGACATACCCACGATTCATCATTTTGTAGTTTTGCATACAATTCGCCTTTTCAATCGCCCATTTTTAGCGCGCAATTTTTAAAGCGTTCCTTGTCTTGCTGTATCACCCCCGTTTTTGTAGTCGAGACAATCCTCCTCAACGAAAAGACCAGGCGGAGGAGGCAGTTGAAGGTCGATTGACCTTCGCAAAAAAGGACAACGCGTACGACTCCGTTTGTTTTGTTGGAAGTTGACACTACAAAATGGCATAACCGAGCAAAGTGTTGCATATGTCTTTTTTTCTGTCTCTAACCAAAGTTTCCTCTTCGTGTAGTCTCGTGACTTACAGTGATTCATAATGTGCAGTGGTACAGTACGATTGTACTGTAGTAAATAGCCTGATGTAAATAACGCCAAAATACTGCCCTAACTTTCCGCTTTTACCTGCTTCAACCACGTTCGCGTCTGCTTCTTTTCTGTTCCAGTGAACCCCAAGGCTGAAGAGATGAGACTAAGAAAGGCCAAAAAGCTGGCGAAAAAGATGGGAGGGGCCAATTAGAAGAAGAGCGGTGGAAAATGGTGAAAGATACATTGAATGCAGCAACAATACAGTACAGTAGTTGTGGTGGTAGCATCGCAAGACCTTTGGACTTGAATTATTTTTTCCCCATCAGCATGATCCAAAAAGGTTATGTGGTACAGTATATATTGTAGTACTTGTAGTAGAAGGTAGCATAGATTTAGAAACCGACACTGCGGACAAAGCGTATGATATTGGGAAGAACTAATTTTGACGCGAATTGCTATAAATAGATTTTACTGTTTTGAGGGTGGTGGACTAGTTTTTATGGGTTTTATGGGGAAATGCACCTTGTAACCTTTTAATTAATTGACCCGTGTATACCTTATTTGTACCCTAGGCATGGTTTGAACAAATATTCTTCGTTCTCTTCCGCTACTTCATAAAACTTAAAGTATGACGAGATTTCCCCCCCTCTTTTCTAGTCGTGGAGACTCATACGAAGAAACGGGCGGACCTGTGAGACCAAAACCGCCTTCTAGTGAAAGATGAAAGAAAAATCTCCAGTGCCTCCCGCGGGAAACTGACGGGCTGCATAAAGACACTACTTACAATGACTCGGCATTGGACGGACTGACCACTCTAGTCAAGCCAAAATGGAAACAAGTAAGAAGAATGGATTTTCCCTCCCAGCAAGGAAAAAAAAGAGTCGACCAAATATATACATAATCAAAAATACATTCAGACATCCGCAAGATTGCGACAGCAAAATCTTCAGAGTCTTCCAATCGCAAAAAGCAGTCTTTGAATCGCTGCCCAAATGCATCTTCTCCCCCACCCTCTTTTAACACCTACCGAATGCCCCTTACTTTATTTCCCTCACGCCAATATAGGTGTATGCTACTGCGCAAGAAGTTTAACAAATTCATCGTTGGTGCGTTTTACGATTTCCCTCCCCATGTTCTTTCCCCGCCCCCTCCTTGCATTGTTGTTTCTTTTCCCGTGCCCTCCCCCAGCCCCCCTTTTGGATTCTTAGTTTTTAAGGTCGATATCCACAGTGGAAAGGTACGAATGACAAAAAAAGACACGTATTATTATGCCGTTATTATGCCACCAGTAGCCTAATAAATGTAAGCCAACTCGCCCGGCCCCGGCCCCTCAAGGCTCTGCCCACCCCCCCTCACGTCGTCCCCGTTGTTCCAGTGTATGTAAGAGCAGAGTGAACAAATGCGAGAGCACGGCGATTGCTCGGCTGTGCCGTAAAATGCGGCAGAAGGAATGTGTGGGAGAAAATGTCCCCCTTCAGAAGAGTGATCTTTATTCCATGGAACTCCAAGGTTATACATCGATCACGTTCGAATAAACACATGATAGAAAATTGTCAAGAAAATACAATCCCGCGAAAAGTGATGCACTGTAGGCAGTATAAGTAAGGGTTTATAATGCTCTAAAGTGAGCCCCCTATGACCCAGCAGCACTCTTATGACCGGACGGCCATTACCAGCTCCGGCATAAGTTCGACCATCATCAATGACGGCGGCGAAGGCTGCTGCGAAAGCGATGGGCGCCATAAGTCAGGAGACGCGACTCTGGAGCGAGACCTTCTGGGTTAAAGTGCGGAGCAGCATTGGGTCTCGTTCCAGAGCCTCCACTCCGTCGTTACTGCACCCCCGCCTAGGGTGGGCAAGGACGGCTCTCTGAGCTCCTCCAGAAGAATCGTCCCATATTTTTTCCATTTACAGTTTCGTTCCAGTCTTCGTCATCACTTGCTACTCAAAAGGACCAGTGCCGTGGGAACACGGTCCAATTGCAGTCTCAAGCGCTGACGAAGCCTGGAATGAAATCGAAGAAAAAATATGGGACGATCCCGCTGGAGGAGCTCAGAGAGACGCACTTCCCCCGGCCTGAAATTGACCAACATTAACAGTCAAGAAAAAGATTTTTATACCCCTGGCATGGAATGGTTCAACATATTTCTAAGACGATACAGGACCAACCTTGAAATGTGTTGGTCCAGTTACATGTCAGGAGAATAAAAATTGTTAACTTAACTGCTAATGTTGGTCAATTTCATAGTTCCCAGGCACAGCCGCAGCAGGATGTCCCGCATTCGAAAAAGCAACTCGGCTCTACCTGCTCCTTGAAGAATCCGGCATGTTTCCGGCAGAGAATCAAAAAAGTGATGTCGAACAGTGGCAAGTTCGACATCACTTTCGTGGTTCTCTGCCGGAAGCGGGATTCCTCATTTTCTCCAAGAGCACCTAGCCACATTTTCTCCTGCGGCTACTCCTGAAGCACGCTATGGCTGGGAGGGGACTGCACGGCTATGACTTCACACAAGTACAAAACTACATATAAGGCATTGGTACGTCTACGTTGTAAAATAATATGGGTAAATTAAAGGACAGAGCTAAAAGTCTGCTTTTGTGAAATAAAAGTTTTTTGATAGACTGTTTGACAGCTCTTCTGGCACTTGGGTCACCACCGAATTATCCATAAGGGTGATTCTTCTCCTGACGAAGTCTTTCTTGACCCATTTAAGAATCTCTTCCAAATGCTTCGTCTCATGGAAGGACTTAATGGCGTCGCAAAGCTTCTTGATGTAGAACGTGCCAGTTTTAGGATGTCTGCAAAGTAGATGCAGTTTTCGAGAAAAGTACATAAACGTACAGATATCGAAAGCTCATACCTGTACGATGGACTATTCAGCACAGTGGAATAGCAAATGATGTTGTCGCAGATATCAGGCCCTTCAGATCCACCAGTCTCCAGCGCAAGAGGCGGCAAATTGGGCGGTCCGTCCTGCTGTACTCCCTTGCTTCTGTGGTGGCCTCCGATGAACTCGTTTGGCACCTCCCCCCTGCACGCGTTGATGAAGAAAATTCGAGGGCGACCTCGCAGGCCGGGGCACGCCTTGTTGGAGAAGATAACGGGCAGTTCGTCGACGGAGAACCAGCGGTTATTCTCCAGCGCCATTACCTCCCTGTTCTTCCCGTGTGACATGATGACGACCACAAGGTTCGAGTAGGCCTGCGGGTCGTTGTTCAGCCGCTCCCGGGTCTTTATCAGAGCATCATTCATTTCGTCTCTTCTGAGGTCATACTTTGTCTCGATCTCGTATCCAAAGGCCAGGAAAGTTTCATGCAGCCTCAGCACGTCCTCTTCCGACCCGTCCCTTTGCCACCTTGGGTTCCCTTTGAATTCCTGATTTATGATGAGCATGAATCCCCGGCCGCTAGGGTAAGTGTTCTCATCGCCTTCTCGGCTTCTCACTACGGTTTCATGGGAGGCTTCGCTGCGTGGTTGGTGATCTTCACGCGGAGTTGCTGACATGGCGTTTCCGTCTCTCACTTGAAGAGCGGCGTGCGACGTCTTCCAAAGATTTTTGTATTCTCTGTGCTTCTGCCCCCTGAAGTGACTGAGCTGGTTGTCCCTATTTGTCCCCATGGGCACGTTGCAAATTATGCACATGCCGTTGTTTTCGCCCTGTTCTTCCAGTTCCTGCATGGCATCGTCGTAGTCGTTCGACATCCTTTTCTTGGCTTCTTCCTGGACTCGAACCCTGGCCCTGTGTTTTTGCCCGTTCATGTGTGCCTCGTAGCTTTCGATGCCTGTCATGGAAACATTGCAGGTGGGACAGTAAAAGACATTTTGGGTTCCTCCTTGCTGACTCTTGTTGGAAGAATAAAATTCGGTGGACTTCTTTGCGTGCTCCTTCCCCCTTTGGTGTATTTCCCAGTTTGCAAGGCCGCACACTTCCTTGTTGCACACTTTACAAAGGCGGTATCCGTTTTCTTTTAGCTCATAAATCTGGCGAGGGGCAACGTGAACCGGAGCATCTCTGCTCGCACCGTTTGTTGTACTACCTCCATTGGAATTGCCGACGGAAGTCTTGATATTTTCTTTGCTGGCCTCTAGCGCCTTTTTATGCTTTCTCCCAGAGAGGTGCGCCTGGTAGTTTTCCTCTCCGCAGATCCAAACGTCACACGAGATACAGTGGCGGTCGGAGGACATTGTGGAGTTCGTGGTCACCGTCGAGGGAGTCGGGGAGGAAGGGCGCATGGACGGGGGGGACGAGAACGCCGTGGGTGGAGGGACGTAGCTCGAGGAGGGGAGGACGGACTGCGGGGAGTCCATACGCATGTTCTGCTCCTTCTTCTTGTGTGGCTTTCCGCCGATGTGTTGCCTCCAGTTCGCCTCCCCGCACACGTTGACGCCGCAGATCTGGCACCGCCTGCTGATGTCGCCGCCGCTGGAGCTCACCGAACCTGGGCTTTGAGGGAAGGGTGCCGGGACGGTGGGCGGAGGCCCTGGAGGTACCAGCAATTGCTGCTGTCTCTGACCCTGGAGAAGAAGCTGGGAAAACGTCGGCTCAGACACGGTCATGCGGGTCAACTGCTCCTGAAGCGCATTTGTTGTCTCAGCCGCCTTTTTCCTATGCCTCTCCGAGGCCAGGTGTATCTGCCAGTTGCCATCTCCCGACACCGGCCTCTGGCAGTCGTCGCAAAAGTGCTGTTCGTCCCTGCCAGGGACAATCTGTGGAGGGCTACGGCTGCTGCTACGGCTGAAGCCAACGCTCGTACTCTCGCCTCCGCCGTTTTTTATCCTCTCCTCCCAGAAGCTGGTCATGTTGTTCTTGTGCTTCTTAGACTTCATGTGCACGATGTAGCTCTCGTAGCCGGAAATGTTAACCTTGCACACGTCGCAAGGGATCCGGCTGGCGTCGTCGGACATCTTCACCTGGTTGGCGAGGTGCTGCTGCGTTTCCACGTGCTTGTGGTAGTCCATCTGGTCGCCGAAAGTCTTGAAGGAGCAGACATGGCAGAAGTAGACGGCAGGTGGAGCGGCGTCCGTCTCCAGTAAAAAATCTTCAGCATCATTGGGGGAATCATCTGCAATGAAGTTACGTATGTCAACAAAAACTCAGGTGGCATGTTGTTTTCTATTTGATAGCTCACACTTTGTCCGCTTAGGTTCATTCACAACTAAAATTTGAGTGCACCTTCGCCGCATGTTTTTTTTGGAATTTGAAAAGTAAAAACTACACTTTCCTGTTTCCCTTACCTACGTACTGAAACATCTCGAAAAAGAATTTTTTTTAAAAAAAGAAGAGGGAATTTGGATTTGCCGCACAATAAATGATAAAAAATGAAATAATCGATAAGTACCTCTAGCGCCGATAGCAGCAGCAAGAGCAGGAGCACCATCGTTGGAAACCGCCACCGTGGAGAAGGAGCTTTTGAGGAGGTTCTCTTCCTCCGCTATGCTGCTGATGTGAGTGTAAGAGGCCGCCTGCCTCACTTTCTTAATATGAGGCTTCCCCTTAAGGTGCTCCACGTATTGCACCGTGCCCGTCATGCCCAAGCCGCAGAACGGGCAGAAGTACTCGCAGGCGCCCTCGGCCGCCGAGAGGTGGGCGCCGCCGAGCAGGTGGTCGTGCAGGGCGTCGGCTTCCTCAAAGCGGGCCCCGCCGCACAAGGTGCACGTGTACGAAGACGACGACATCGCGTGTTAGTGTGAGAACATGTTCGGCAACTTCGTGTCTACAAGCACGCAATTGCATGCTATCTCCCGCTCTGTGTGTAAAGGGGCATAGCATGCAGCCCAGCTGAGAGAGAAACCCAGACTAAGTTTGAGAGAGGAGGGTTTTCTGAGCTAGGAGCTCGGGGAGGACTTCCCTGTGCGCCTCCTCACCTACTCACAGTCTGCCTGAAAGGCGTGGTGTTGGCAAAAAAAATGGCGAGACGAACGACGCAACGCGGCGCATCAGATCCGTCAGAAATGGTAGAGTCGAAAAACTCATACAGTAACTTTAGTATTCTGGAAATTTAACTTTTCTTTTCGGTTATCAGCTTTACAAAAATGCTATTTCTATTATGCGATTCTTGAATCATTTCGCGCTACAAATGGGGCCTCCCTCCCTCCAGGTTCTGTTCTCATGTGTGTAATCCTGGCAAATCGGTATTTCTCCTCTTTCCCTAAATCAAACCGGTACGGGCCCCTGCACTGTGCTCAGCCGTGGCCCAAGGCACAAAAGCTGCTGCAGGATCAGGCTTTCCCTCTCCATCCCCTACTCTCTGTGCCTCATACTCAGCACTCAGCAGTATGTGGCGTGCAATGTGACTGCCCTACCCTACTCGTTCACTTCTCGGTAACTCGCTGTTTTTCGCTATTCGCAAAAAAGCTCTGCTATCAAATTATACGCGAGACGTTCCTCGGCCTGCCGGAGATTAGGAAAATATTTGCAGCTCTCCTCGAGAAAGCGAAGAAAAAGCGGTGTGCGGAAATCTCTTGTTGTCGAAGCTGAATGAAGCTACGTTGTTGCTTTTTGCTCGAAAAATCAAATAAATGATTGCGCCGTTACAATATGACTGAGGGCGTGGGCTTGAGGTTGGCGAGGCTGGAGACGCGGTATGCGCTGGGGGTCCGGGAGGCTGTAGCTTGGGTTACCTAAAAAGTATGCGCACATTTTTTTCAGAATACCAATGTCAAAATAACTTTTTACTATTACCTCTCCTGTGTACAGCCTCTCAATGTCTTCCAACGTCTTCCCTCTCGTCTCCGGAACGAAGAAGAACGTGAATGCGGTGCTGGCGAGGAGGACGGCGGCGAAGAGCCAGAAGACTCCGTGAGCGCCCAGCGCCGCCTGCAGGTCCATGAAGGTCTTGGTGACGACGAAGGTGCAGGACCAGTTGAAGGCGGTGGAGACGGAGGCGGCGGCGCCGCGGATGCGGCCGGGGAAGATCTCGCCCATCATGAGCCAGGGGATGGGGCCGTAGCCGACGGAGAAGGAGACCACGTAGACCATGAGGGCCACCAGGGGGATCCAGCCGGGAGGGTCCAGTTCGGAGACGTCCTTGGCGAAGAAGTAGCCGCCGAAGCACAACAGGCTCACAATCATGCCTGGAACAGGCGGGAAAATCATTTACCGGTAATTTGGAATAACAAAGAACTTTGATTTCGAATTATTCACCAGAGCTGGAAAGGTATAGCAGGATCTTCCTGCCTAGGCGGTCGATGACGACGTTTGAGAAGATGGTGGCCCCGATGTTGACCACTCCTAGGATGATGGTGGCCAGGTTTGAGTCAATGGAGGAACCTGCCAGTCTGAAGATGTTGACCGAATAAAACATGACAGCATTGATGCCGCTGAACTGCTGGAAGAACATGAGGCCCATAGAGATGGCAAGGGGCTTCACGTACCTAAAGAAAAAGTGAAGGGGAGTTATGGCGTAAAACAACAGCAGCAACAACAACATCAACAGCAACACCAACAGCAAAAGCAACAGCGGCAACAACAACAACAACATTAGTAGCAGCAGCAGTAGCAACAACAACAACAACAACACTTTGCTTCAATTGTATGTTAATGAAAAAACCCTCACCCGGACTGTAGCAGCTCCTTGGCCTTGAACTTCTCCTTCTTGATAAGCATGTTGGCGGTCTCCATATCATGCATCTCTCTCGTGATGTCCACCGCCAGTCCGCGCAGCCACTGTAGGGCAGCCTTGGCGCTGCGCTCCCTGTTCTTGCTGACCTGGTAGCGCGGAGTCTCCGGGATCATGCACATCAGCATGAGGAAGGGGACGGGGATGACGGCGCCGATCAGGGAGAGATGCTGCCAGTCGAAGAAGAAGCCAAGGATGTAGCACAACATCACGCCGCCGTTGCCAAGGGAGGTGGGGAGGAGGCCGAGGATGCCGCGGACCTGGAAATGGAATATTTTTCTCGTAAATTCCCATTTCCGTTAATACATTTCTTTTCTTCACTTCTGGGTGAATGGCCTCCGCAAGGTAGACTGGCAGGGAGAGGGAAATTATTCCTATGCAGAATCCTGTGATGGCGCGGCCGAGGTAAATGTAGGTGACATCTGAGAGGGAAATGGAAAAAAAACCTCTTTCGCAACGAGTTAAATTATGCATCTGGCGTTCGCTTCTAGGTCGACCTTTGGACCTGTGGCATAGGTGACAATGAGGCTGGCCAGTACAAATGGGATGGCGGTGCTGAGGATGGTGCTCTTTCGCCCGATGGCCTCCAGGAGCGGGCCGCCGAGGATGCCGCCAGCCAGGGCCGCCAGGGGCATCAGGCTACCGATCCAGGAGGCGGCCTGCTCTGTAACCTATGATTGGAAACAGAAAAACATACTGTGACACACTGTGAAAGCCGCTATCGTAGCAGGAACAGCATCAACAAAATAGTTTCTGTGCATAGGTTTTTTTTAAACTGTGGTGTATTTATGAAAGAGCTACAAACGGATAATTACTGCAAATGAAGGAATTTACCACCAACATAGCAAAAAGAAACTGCGAAGAGTACCTCCAATCCGCTACCCGGCTCCATGAGGCTTGCGATGGCGGGCGACGACCATGCCGAGCTGTACCCTACGATCATGGACCCGAGGGAGACTGCCAGGGCGGCCAGGATCTGGGTGCGGGTGACGACGGAGGCGGGCGCCTTAGGGGGGGCGGCCAGCGCCAGATCCACGTGGGTGTCCGAGTGAAACATAATTCACAAACGCGACAAAGTAGAAAAAAGCTTCTTTTTTTATTTCTCAAATCATGATGCTTGTATGGAATATTTTGTTGTTTTCGCCGGATATTGTGCACAAGTTTTGATGCCGGATTCGGAATGAGGCGGGGTAGCGTAGAGTACAGATGGGGGCAACTTGGGG
>JAAUYJ010216231.1_pt1 | contig 16986 bp, 16 predicted proteins | sample 7278031 | NCBI WGS metagenome assembly JAAUYJ01 (sample SAMN14350222, study PRJNA611818) | marine sediment metagenome | isolation source: surface marine sediment (1.8m) | place: French Polynesia: Moorea | collected 2018-08 | reverse complement strand
TGCTGCTGCTGCTGCTTCTTTTACTGTTGCTTTTTTCTACATTCGCCTCATATCAGTGCACGCGTCTTTCTAGTAGCGTTATCATTTGCCCAGCAACGGAATAATTCGAGCACGGACCACATATCGATTGGATAGAAAACAATTACATCACCAAACTCACTCATGTCGCCACGCTGTGCCAAGACGCAACTCAGAATAACGCATAAGAAGGCCCTGGAGGGATCGAACGACGACGATAGAGTACGTTCGTACGTGAGAAAAGGTGAGTCACGTTCTGTAATACACTTTTCGGGCTTCTCTTTCTTCTCCGCCCTTTTCCTCTCCCCCTGCCGAAACGGCCAAAATCAAGGCTGGAAGAGAGAGAGAGAGAGAGAGAGAGAGGCTTTGTGCGCAGCAGCAGACTGCCCCACTCCACTCTGCCTGGGGGCAGGAAAAAAGCGGAAAGATAAAAATCTTCTTAAATACATTTTTGTTTTGTGCGAAATTGCCCTCGTTGCCGACGCCCCCGTGACCTCGACCTCGCCCTCGACCTCGCCCCCGTTGATGCCCCGCCGCCCGAGGAGCCAAGAGCAGCAGACTCGGGGAGGCGGGGGCCACAGCTACAGGATGAGCAACAGCAAGATGGAGGCCGAGGAAACCTCCGTGCTGCCCGAGCTGGGCCCCGTCGTCCTCCCGGAGCTCCCAGAAGAGCTCAGGGGCCCGCTCTCCGCCCTGGGAGGATCCGCGGTCCAAGACGTGGACCAACGCGATGTCGAGGACGAGGAGGAGGAGGAGGTTGAGGAGCAGGAGTTCCCCGACCACTGGGAGTGGCGCTCCCGCCTGAGGAAGACCCTTTACTACGGCGGCTGCTCCGAGGCCGACCTGCCCTCCACCGAGCGGTTCTCCCTGCCCCTGACCGAGGTGTGCGTGGAGGAGTTCGAGGGCGCCGCGGCGGAGTGCGCAAAGGAGGCGGATACCTTCGTGGCGGAGGACCCAGAGGAGGAGGACGAAGATGAGGATGACGAAGAAGAGCGGCAGGAGGAGACGGACGAGGACTTGCCAGTCAGGTAATGAGGCACTTGTGTTGCATTTTTTTTACTTTATTACGTATGTTCTTCGCAATAGAAGCGCTTAACAGGCGGCCTGAAATGTAAAGAGTTTATATGGAGCACACAGACGTTGTTAATGCTCATTTGTTTTTAAAGGCATCTATCATCATGTATCCTTATGGCATTTTCTAGGCCCAAGCGTTCCCGCTCCTCCCGGCGCCGCCCCCTCCGCCGCCGCCGCGCCACCCTCGACCGCCTAGACGTCTCCCGCACCGCTGAGCTCTCAAGATCCACACAGGCATCCCCGGCATCGCTCGTCGTCGCACTGCTGTACCTGGAGAGGCTCAGGGCCACCAACCCGTCCTACGTCGGAGGGGGAGTCTCCTCTCCGGACCTCTTCTTGGTCTCACTCATGGTGGCATCCAAGTTCTTGCACGACGACGGAGAGGACGAGGAGGTGTTCAACGACGAGTGGGCAGAGGCCGCCGGAATGGAGGCGTCGGAGCTCAACAGGAAGGAGATCGAGTTCCTGGAGGCCATAGGGTGGTCGGTGTTCGTGGAGCCGAAGGAGTTTGAGCGCATGAGATCGAGGGTGGAGACGGCGGTGGCTAAGAGACAGGTGCGTTGCCGGATTAAGTTTTTTAAAAGAAAAATAAATTGTCATTGTAAAAATATTGGGAAATCCTGAGGTATCCATTTACAAAATATTTAGACAAAGTTGATGGACGAATCTTCTTCCAACAGATCGCGCGTCGGCGGCGCATGTCCCGCGCTTCCTCCACATCCACATCAACCAACTCCTCCTCCTTTACCACGTACACCGACCTCTCCGTCCTGGCGCGCGGCGTCGACCCGAGAAAGGTCTGGCGGCTCCTGGCAGAGTACACTCTCAAGGTGACTGCGGTGTGCGCCACCGCCTACGCCGCTTCCGTCGTCACCATGCTGGGCACCGTCTGCCTCCTCCACAGCGACGCCAGCCTCGCCTCCCCCGGAGCCATACACAGGGCCATATCCGACGCCTTCCTCGGAGGGAACAAGAACCACCAACACATCTCAACAGCCAACGCAACTCTCACAGCAACGGCGGGATCTCCAAAGACTCATCCGGCGTCCGGGCCTTCTTCCTCTTCCTCCTCCTCGGCGCCCCTTCCGGACCCCAGCCTAGAGCTGGACTCTGCCGAGGCGTCAGCCACCTCCTTCGTCCTGGCATCGCTGGCGGCGGCCTCGGCGGCGGCGGCATCCACATCCCAGACATCTTCCAACAAGAACACTGCTCACGTCAAATCGGCCAAGCGACTGCGATCAAGTTCATCCGGCAATGGCACCTCCTCTTCGTCCTCCGACGACGAAGGCGGAGGAGGGGGCGGAGGCGGTGAAGGCGATCCACCTGATCTTGTCCTGGACCCAGTGGCTCCTCCTGAGGTCATGCGCCACATCTTGCTCAACTCATCCGCTTCCGCTTCCTCCGGAGAAGAACTCTCGTTCTTCAGAGACCCAGGAGGTAAAGGAGGAGGGGGAGAGAACGGCGGAAGCGGCGGAGGACTTAACCACCACGGGACGACTGTTCTTCTGGCTCCCAATGGAGAATCAGGAGGAGGAGAGAACGGCGACAGACTCATGCTGCAGTCGACCAGGATACTGGACGCTTGGAGGGACCACGTAAGCAAATCCTTATTTGTAGGGGAAAACAATTGCTTAAACATTTTTTTCTTCTTTCAGTTTGGCCGCTACCCAAGCCTTTGGGATTTGAGACCGGGCGAGGAGGAGAAGGAACACTGGAGGATGAAAGACCCTGCGGACACCAAGACCTGCCCGTTCTTCTCCCACGGCAGGTGGCCATTGATGGCTGCGGCGGCTGCCGGCATCGGGGGAGGAGCCGGGGGATGGTCCTGGTACCAGCAGCACCACCAGGGGGGATTCTCCCACCAGCAGCCAGCCGTCGTCGTCGGGGTCTGAAAATATAGTAGAAGAATGCCCGCACCACAGATGATCTAACAAAAAATATGGTTGAAACAAAATCAATTCGAAAAGAAACAAAAGGAAACTATGTCATGAAAAAAAGATATCAAGGAATTATAAGACAAAGGGCGTCTCGTTTTGTTGATGTACTTACTAAAAGAAGTGGGAAATGATTTTTTCGGGAAAAGAACAAGAAATATATCCAATTATCCATACGGTATTCTATTCTCCATAAGTCTTTCAGTTTAATGCGATTCGGCCGTAGCGATTTCTACGTGTTCTGCTTGTAAAAGTATATAGTTTAAAAAAGATTATCACATCCCGTATGAGTCTGTGAAGGGCTGATAAATTAGAAAAAAATTCCTATGCTACGGAGGTGACTATAGGCATTGGAAAGAGTTCTGAAATTTTCGAAACTAGCGGGTTGCTCTCTGCGACAGGTTTGTTTATCGTCATCGTCGCCTTTTCAGCCTTGTTTCTCTTCTCTCGCCTGCCAAGCAAAAACAAGCTGCTGTAAAATGGCCAAATCAGCTGCGCTTCCTTTTCTTCCTCCTTTTCCGGTTTGCCTTTGCCCTGCACGGACGTGCTCCTCGTCGTCAAGGGCCTCAACATGCAGATCTTCGTCAAGACCCTCACGGGCAGGACCATCACCCTCGAGGTGGAGCCCTCTGACACCATCGAGAATGTCAAGGCCAAGATCCAGGACAAGGAGGGCATCCCTCCGGACCAGCAGAGGCTGATCTTCGCCGGCAAGCAGCTGGAGGACGGACGCACCCTCAGCGACTACAACATCCAGAAGGGTAAGTGCTACCGGAGCAATGGCTTCTTCCCATTTCTTACCGTATTGGATTTTCGTTGAGGATGACTCCTCGCTCTAGTTTGAGCAATCTTTATTCCCTTGCGGGAAGTCTAGACGAGAATCCACCCTCCCTCATTTTGTTCTCTTTTTTGTCCCCCTGCAGAGTCCACTCTGCACCTGGTGCTGCGCCTCCGCGGAGGTGGAAAGAAGCGCAAGAAGAAGAACTACACCACCCCCAAGAAGATCAAGCACAAGCACCGCAAGGTCAAGCTGGCCGCCCTCAAGTACTACCGTGTGGACGACAACGGCAAGATCCACCGCCTGCGCCGTGAGTGCCCTGCTGAGGAGTGTGGTGCCGGTATCTTCATGGCCGCCCACTTTGACAGGCAGTACTGTGGAAAGTGTGGCCTCACCTACGTCTACACCCCGTCTGATGACAAGTAGAGATGCTTCGTCGTCCTCCAGGTGTTTTGCGTAAGAATTCCTGGATAATAAAGATTCTTCAAAAAGGCAAAAAAGAACATTTTCAGACTTTATTTCGTCACGTCTGACTAGTACTATTATTAATTTCGGAGATTTCAAAGAAACAGATCACTATTCGCTGTGCATTTTCTCTTCACGGGGCAGCCTGTCCTTGACTTTGTCTTGCTCGTTTTCCTAAAAAGTAATAATACGGAGGGTTAAGTAACTGTGAAAATGATGACAGTAATTGAAATAGCCTACCAGACTCTGGCCGGGAAATAAGTCCACTCCTCTCGCTCCCTTCTGCTTGCGGATGTAGTCGAAGTCAAAGTACACCACGGTCACGGTGATGTCGTCGTGGATGCCCCGGCGGGCGCTCCCGACCGGAAGACCAAGAACCTGTAGAAACAGACCGTAGTCTGCATATTTCTTTTCCAGTCTACAATGTGCACTTGCCGTTTTTAGCCGCCCGTAGTCGATTCCCTGGCTGGATGAGCCCAGGGCGTACCTGAGCAGGTGTGTTGCGCCGATGGCGTCGTCCGGCTTGAGCTTCATGGCCTCCTGGCGGTCGCGGAGCTGCTGCAGGATGTCCTTCAGCTTGACTTCCTCCGAATACTGCACTGGGAGGGGCGTCAGAACCACCTTGCCGTGCAGGTGCTCTCCCAGCAGGCGTATAACCTGAACGGGTGCAATGAAAACAAAAATGTATGTCAAAATAGTAATGATAAGTTCATACAGAAACATTTCGCCCTCACTTGCATTGGCGTCATCTGGTCCCACAGCCCGTCCGAGGCGATGATGAGGAACTTGTCCCTGGGCTTGAGCACGTGGTGCGTCACCTCCGGCTTGGCCGTCAGGTAGGGCGGCGTCCGGTAGTTCTTGAGCACGTGCTTGGCCCCAAAGAACCTCCGTATCCTGTCCGCCGGCCACTTGAGCTTGAAGTCCCCGAATGCCCTGGTGGGCATGAGCACCCCGCACAGCCTCCCGTTGGTGAAGACGACGTCGCCGCGCTCCCCCGGGTGCTCGGAGCAGATCCGCTTCCACTCGCTGGGGTTCTCAGGGGAGTGGTCGGCGCTCAGCTTGGTTGCTACCCACGTCTCGTTCTCGCTCAGGGTGCCCAGGACCACGGAGCAGTCGCCCGTGCTGGCAACGTACAGGTTACCTCTGGTGAAGAAGAAAAACTTGACAAAATCATCGCACAGACTCGACAGATCGCGCCTCTCACCTGTCCACCAATGCCAGTGCCGCTACCGCACCTGTGAGACCAACTTTTCGAAGGAAAGGATCTTTGTTGCCTTGAATTAACATGCAGGCTTCCTACAACCAAATGAACGCATTCAAACATCAGCCAGCATATTCTTCAATCTATCTCTAATTCCTATGTTCACCTGTGAGATGTCCTCGTCCAGGGAAACAAATGCCCTCTCGAGGTAGTCGTGAATTTCCTGAGCACTCTTTTCGCCCTCCTCCTCTTCCTCGCCTCCCCCGCCTTCCTCTCCTGCAGCACCTGCCTGCGTATGAACCAGGTCCTTGAGGTACCTCTGGTAGTTGTCCTCGTACACCTGCTGCACGTGCTCCGGCAGCCTGAGCTCCCTGCCCACCGTCTGCCGCACCACCTCGTAGTTCTCGTCGGCCTCGTCTCCCCTGCGCCTGGCCTCCAGGTGCAGCGCCAGTCGCCGCGGCCCCAGCAGCCCAGCCGCCACGTACGAGAAGAGCCGCGCGGCCACCACCTGGCCGCACTCCCTCCCGGCGTGCCCGTCCACCACGGCGAAGAGCATGCAGTCGGGTCGGTGCGGGAGGACGGCCTGCGCGTGGCTGTCCTCCACCGGGTCGTTGGCCGGGTGCCAGTTCTGGTCGTAGGACTGCACGGCGCCAGTCACTAGCTCGGACTCCAGCAGCTGGTTGGTCTCCAGGACGGAGGTCAGGTCGTTGCCGCCGCCGGAGGAGGAGGATGCCGCGGCGGCGGGGCGCCGTAGATTAGATGGCCGCGCGGAAGGAAGACGAGCGCCAGAAGGACGGAATCGGCCGCGCAGGGAGGCAGGGCCCAGGAAGGCACAGGAGGTGGAAGAGGACGAGTTCCTGGCTGCCCTGGCGGCCAGGGTGAAGGAGGCGCTCGCCAGGCTCTTGGCCATGGCGAAGGCCCACAGGGACACCAAGGGGAAGACGGGGATGACCTTGGAAGCTCAGTTAGTGGGGAATGGGGATCCCAAAAAGAGACACTTCAACGATTTCAGCTGTGAAAAATTCCTGTCTCGTAATCAGCTGATCTCGAAATTGTAAGAAGAGGTTGCCAGAAAAGGGAGAAATGACAATTAATTTGTTCAAAGTCTTCATTTGAAGGGTCAGTCCCATAAAATTTTCATTGAATGTGGCAAAACTGTTTGTGACACATCAACAAAGGCCTCAAAAGATTGTTCAGGCACGGCCTGATCTCCAGCTTGATCCCCGAGTTCTGCAGCAAGTTCTTCTGCCCCGGGTTCCACCCCTGTGGTCGCCATGGGCTCCTCACTCCTCCGGGAGCTGGAGGGACTCGGGTTCCTGGACGAGGACATGGAGGGGAGCCTGGTCCAGAGCTGCGAGGCCTCTCTCTCCCCCTTCGGGGACGTGCTGGTCCTGGCCCACAAGCTCAAGTTGGCCTTCCTGACTTCCCGAGGGAAATCCCCCGGGTTGTTCCGTCCCCGCGTCTTCGACCGGTGCTGCCCCGGGCTGGAGGGCGACGCCGCCACCGCCGTCCTCTGCCTCCCAGTGGCCGACTCTCGCGGGTCGTCCTCCGCCGCTGCCGCCGGGAGGAGGTCGGACCAGGTTGTATGGCACTGCGCCGTCGTCGGGTACGCCTCTGGCGTCGTGGAGGTGGTCTCCGAGGAGGGAGAGTGCCTGGCGCGAAGGAGGGTGCTGGAGTTCCCAGTGCGGGCCGTTCGCTCTAGCGTGTCCACCGCGGTGGGGGTTCCCCGCCTGGACGGGACGGTGCCGGTGGAGAAGGTGCCGGCGGTGGCGGACGTGCTCGTGGTCTACGACTCCACCCTGGTCACCCTGACGGGGGCGCCTCTCTGCGAGACCCTGAGGGACCACCGGCGGCGGGCGGCGGAGGCCAGGGCGGCGGGGGAGGACGGGCTGGACGAGGAGACGCTCGCGGGACTCTTTTGCAAGAAGTTTCACTTCCGCGAGCAGTCTGCCAGGGACGCATGCATCCTTAGGTGTCCCAACAGGGACTTTGACCGCCTGTGCCACCTCTCCTATGACTCCCGGATCAATGAGACCCATTTCCGTAGCCTGACCAACCTCACCTACATTATCAGCGTCGGCTCGAACCCTTGGCTTCAGTACAGCCTCCCGTACAACTACAAGCACCCCGACATCAATGAGCTGGCCGAGAACGTCGTCTCCACCGTCAAGTCCGGACTCTTTCGGGCTGCCACGGGAATGTTCTTCGGCGGAGGAGGAGAAAAGAAAGAAGAGGAGAAACCCAGAGATCCCGAGCAGAAGTTGGTGGTCTCTCACCAGTTCACCGACCCTGCCAAGGCCGCCACCAGGATAGAGTTCAGCCCGAACAACCTTCACCTGGCCGTGGTCGACGCCCAAAACCGCGTGCTGGTGGTGGACGCACTCTCCGGCATCGTCGTCAACGTCTGGAAGGGGTACCACCACGTCCAGGTGGGCTGGCTCGCCGTCAATTCTAGGGAACTACCGGAAGACTCCCTGGAGCCCCATCCGGCGGACAACCGGGTGTGCTGCCTCCTCGCTATCTACCTCCCGCGCCGGGGCTCGCTGGAGCTGGTCTCGGTGGAGAAAAAGGAGAGGGTGGCGGAGTTCTCCGTGTGCAAGCGCGGACGCCTGGTCACTGCCCACAACGGGGTCCTTGACGCCGCCGGGAGGGCTGTATACTCCAGGACGGGGTCGACGTGCCTCTTCATGGACGGCGGGGGAAGACTCATGCGGATAGTGGTTCCTTTCCACTCCATCATGACTCAGTCCGCCGCATCGCACGACCTCATCCAGCAGCAAAAGTTGGGGATCCTGCTGGGCAAGATCAAGAAAGGGCCAGAGAGTTCAGCTATCATCAAAGAGGCGACAGAACTCATAGTCGCTGGCAGGACGACGTCCGGAAGACTCGCCATGCTGGTGGAGTTCCTGGGCGCGGAAGGGGTTTCTTCCAAGGAAGGCCATAGCATGCTGGACAAGGTCAGGGATACTTTGAGTCCGTCAAAGGAGAGCTCAGAGGAGAGTTCTTACAATCCTTCAAGGGCTATCTTGGAAGAGCTGGAAGCGCTTTTGAAATTGTACGACTTGCTGAAGAAGCATGAGCTCTCTCATGGGAACATGGGATCTGCTGTGATGGAACAAGACGACTCTGATGCCGTCAAGAAGAAGACCTCTTTAACCAAGTGGACAAAAACCATATCAGAGAACATCAATGAGGGAGAGCTCAGTTCCTTGACACTTCGTGAATTCACTTCCTGGTTTGTCATCAATCCGGACATCTCTAGTGAAAGATGCGTCCGCGTCAGGGAAAATCCGCCAAAGCCGGAAGTAGCCTTGGCCATTTTCGGACCGATCGTCGTGTGTTGCACGAAAAGTGGTGAATCCCTCCGGCCTCTGGTCAAAACCCTATCGGTGAGACCGACTGACCTGATCAGCCTGGCCGTGGCGGGGATGCCCTCTTGGAACAGGAATGTTTCCCGTGCCCTCCATCCGTTCCTGGACGACTTCTTCCAGCTGGCCTTCTCCATCGCCGCCAAAGAGGACGCCGAGGACGTCAACATGCCCCGCCTGGACCTGGTGGGCAAGGCCAGGGCCCTCCTTGCCTCCGCGCCCATCTCCCCGCAGCTCTACTCTCTGCTCTACCACTTCCACAGCTTCGTTGTCGGGGACCCCTCTCTGGGCCGCCTCTGCTCTCGCGAGACAGACATGATGGCGGAGAGCTGCGACTCGGCACTGCACCTGCAGGAGGCGTTCGGACTGCTGCTGGAGTCAGCGTCCAAGGAGCCGATGACGGACTGGAGGGGGAACCTGACTGTTCGCTCCCTCTTTGACGAGGGCGACGGTCGAGTGGCGGAGGTGGTGGCAAAGTGGCTGGCGGAAAGGGACTTTGGAGCCAAAGACGTTCTCAGATCGGAGGAGGTGGGCGCCTTCTTGAACTCCGCCTCCCAGAAATTCCCTCGCAGCATGAGGAAGGAGGTGGTGCTGAGCCACCTGGCCTGGGAGCTGGCTCAGCGGTGGTCGCAGAGGAGGACCAGACTGGATGTGCTGGAGGAGGCCGCCAACTGCCTGGACGCCCTCCTCGACGACCTGGAGTTCCCCGGGCTGGGTAACTTTGTGGCAATCCTCATGTGGAAGACTTTCCTGGCCAGGTACGTACCAAAAAAAATCGAATCGTCGATGTCTCCAACTCTCCATGCAATATGTCTTGCCTTTCTTTTTAGTGCCGTCCGCGACGCCGCCAACCACACGGAGAACCGCTTCTCCTCTTCCCGCTGCCTGCGCGAGGTGGGGGTGCCTCCGACGGACCTTCCGCGCATGCTGCTGGCCCTGGCGCGTGTCGCCCGATTCATTCTCCAGTCTGACGGGGGAGACGGCGGCGGCGGGCCCTTGGTCGAAGAGGAGGACGGGGCTGCGGGAAAGAAGAAGCCCGCCAGCTCTTACTACGATGAGGGCATCAGCTTCGACCGGCGCAGGCGCCACCTGCTGGACCACGCCAGGGACCCTGACGACTCCCTCCGCCGCCTCGACTCGGAAAGCATGGCGCTCCACTTCCAGTTCGCCGTCTGCTGCTGCCTCATCCTCCGCTTCGGCGTCGACGACCTTAGGCCGCTGAGGCTGTTCAGCCCGCAGGAGGCCAACCACTTCCTGCGCGACGGAGGAGGAGGAGGAGGAGTGGGCATGAACCTTGGGGTGCTGTCTATGGTGCAAGCCGGGTCTGTCCGCAAGAGCCGCTACCACCTAATCCGGGCCGCCACCGCAGGAGCAGTCTCGTGCATACACTACGTCGCACCGGGGCAGGTGGACGCAGACGAGTACAGGTGAATTCGCCATAGGAAAATGTTTTCGCTGAGAAATGCATCTTGTTGCACTTGCATAGTCTTAAGCTACCCAGGATTTAAAATCCTCTCTCAATTCAGGAACTGGGCCGCCCAGTTAATCCTCCTGGGCAAGATGTGGCATCTCTCTGAGGAGGTCTGTGGCGCCTTGGTCATCTCGCTGTACCGCGAGGGCCACGACGCGCTGACCGGCGAGCTGTTCCGCTCCTCCGCCCGCCAGGCGGACGTGGCAGAGGAGCTCCTGCTGGTGGCCATGACCAGGCTCTCAAAGCACCTGCATGAGAGCCCGGACTACAAGAGAAAAGTGGCCAGGGTCAAGGAGTACCTACTCGACAAGCTGCACGTACTGCAGCAGGAGGCGTCGTCCCTGCCGGAGGTTAGCTCGCCAATTTTTGCGTTTTGGAATGGATACGTTATTTCGCATCTTCTTCAATTTCCCAGGTTTCCCTGGAGCAGACAGAGTCGCTCCTAGTGATGGTTTGCGAGGCCGGCATCTCGGAGGGGAACGCCAGGGTAGCGGAGGACTGCCTGGCGCTCGCCAGGATATTCGCCAGAAAGTGAACAATCGATTACTGCTTCCCCTTCATTCACTCGCCTGTGATGACCTGGCTATTCCCCTTTCTACGTAATAGTACGTTATGCTATATGTGTTTTCTAATTGACAAACGGCCACTTTCGTGTGCGGTTTGAACCTCATAGAAATATATATTTCGGATTTCTGCGCACTCTTACAGATTTCTTTCAACTGGTAATGTGGGGTAGGGGTTTCTTGATTTCTTTTTTTCCCTTTTTCCAGCCTGTCTCGTATGCTTCTCTTACTTGGAAGAGGGAGGGGATAGATCGGTGCCTCCTTTCTGATTAAGTAACTTTTTCTCTCCTCTTTTCGTGGGCATCTTCATACTTCATTCTTGATGATGAATTGTAGAAGTGTGTATTTGCTTCTGCTGCTCCTATTGTGTGTCATCTTGTGAGCGCGCTGTACAGTACAAAAATAATGATGGCTGGGCGGGGGTACGTAGAAAGGATTGGGTAAGAAGGGCGTTTTCGCTCTAGGAAGGAGGAGGAAGAATAAGTTGCGATGCGTCAATCGATAAATACTGGACATGATGCTCTCCCTAAACGCTGGAACAATAAGTAGTAAGCCTCACGCGGGGGGTCCTTCTTTTGCCTCTTTACCAAGCTATGGAGGCGGGATACACATACATACATTACTGTATGCGCGCAAGCACTTTTTTTGACTGCTGACACTGCACCACCACTGCCTCGTCGCTCTCACACAATCGTCCGCCCCCCGTCTGCCTTTTCAAGACTGACGGGCGGGGGCCTGCCACCTCCTAATCTGATCACCTCGCTGTCTATTATAGCGCACCAAATTAGCTTTTTGGGAAATACGGCGTAGCAATGTCTCTTTCCCTTCTTCTCACTGGTGCTTTCTGGAGGAGTTGATTAGGTACTTGCAGCAGTGCGTGAGGAGGTGCTTCTCGTTTTCGGCAGGTCCGCCATTGGCGTCTCCTCCGTGCCCGTTGGAGTGGCCGTTGGAGGTGACCTCCCTGGTGTAGATGTCCATGCCGTACTGGCCCTCCTCCGGGAAGCTCACGCTCAGCGTCACGTTGGAGCCGCTCACCCGGTGCGATACGTACTTGCTCAGCTTCTTCTCCTCCATCCCGTTGCGGTGGAGTGTGGCCATAAAGTCCGTCAGCGGACGCGTCATTCTGGAAATTTTGAAATAAATATTATCATTTTAAAAAATAATTGTGGCGAAGCAAAAGTTTTCCTTGAAATAAAAAAATATTGCTCACTTGAACGTAATGTCCAGCTGCTGTCCCGCGAAGATAAGCGCGTCCTGGTGCGAGTTCGGCACCAACCCGAAGAGCCTGTTGGCCTTGGCCGGCCCCCACTCCCCGGAGGCGCAGTCCGGCAGCGGCACCATCACCGTGTGGAGGTCCTCGCAGCGGATCTTGAACTTGCACACCGACTTGAACTTCATTGGCTCCCCGGTGAGGTACTCCTGCGGCGTCACCGCGTTGGCGAAGATGTCCAGCAGGAGGGCGCCGGAGCAGGGGGCGTGCACGCGGAACGCCACCAGGTTGCCCACCACGCTCTGTGGAGGGGGAAACATTAAAACATTGTATTTTTGTGAAGACGACTGTGTTCTCTCCGGATACTGTACGTGCAGCATTTCTAGTCAAGAAACAAAGGAAAGGAAAACTGCGCAGGGGAAGGTCGGATTTCAAAGATGTTCCCTTCTTTCCAACTGGAGTCTTTCTTCTTCCTTAAGATCACGTTTCAATCGAAGTCGGCTTTTCCGTCTATGTTTTCCGCCCCGTCGTTGCTTACCTGCATGACAAATCTCTTTAGGCTGACCCCCTCGTAGTTGTCCTTGTCGTCGCCGTAGAACTTGAGGTTGTAGTGGAAGATGAGGCTGTTCTGCATGTGGCCAGGCATCTCCAGTCGTATCGTGGCAGCCCCTGGATAAAAGAAGAGATCCAGGTATGTATGATGTGCCGGAAAGGCTGATGCTACTAATATAGCAAGACCAGGAGCAACAACTACAGAAACCCCGAATCGAGCCTCACCTGTAGAATCCGTGAACATGACGGACTTCATGTTGTCGCTGGGGAAGCTAAGCTGGTATCGGAAGAACAGCGACCTGACGAAGGGGAGCTCCTCGAACTCCTCCAGGGTGATGGGGTCCTTGAGCAGCTGCCACTCGGACTGCAGCGGGAAGAACTCGTAGATGAACTCCTTCGGGTCCGTCAGGAAGTAGTGGTCGTCGTACTCGTATCTAAAAAGAAAATGTTCGCAGTATGAAAAAAAGGACTTCAAAGTACGAGAATTTTTTTTGTCGATGAATAAATGGTTTTTTTCGTCTTCAACGGAGCCCTTGCCACTCTTCCTCTCCGCCATAGCCCCCCTGGAGGAGTTCCTCACTTGGCTAATGTCTCCCAAACACGAAACGCAGAAAAAATTGAAAGAAAGTTCATTTTCGTTTACCTGAGGCTGTCGGACTTTGCCTTCCCTGGCTTTGGGACCTCCTTTGCGTTGACGAGGTGCCTTGCGCCCCAGTTGCACTGCACGAACCTCCACGCCCCCGCCACGTACACCGCGTTCCACGAGTTGCGGAACCGGTTGTCCTCGAAGCTGACCCCGGGCTGGTAGCCGGCAGACTTGCTGTACCCTTTGATCACCACGCAGTGCAGGCCGGCGTAGCTGCGGAATATAAAAATATATACGGTAAGTTGTGGGCCTTATTTTTACGATGCAGCCGAGTCACGATCAGTGCTTTTGAAAGAAACGAGAAATTGCCGCCTATTAACCTCTTAGTGGTCAAGTTCCTTTCATTTCCTTTGTAGCACGATGTACGTAATCTTCCCCCTCCTCCTTCCTTTTCATTCACATTCCTCCTTATTACGTGTTTTGCAAGTTTCCTTTCCCTTTCCTTAGAATCGTGAGTGACCGTGGCCTCCTTGCGAAAAGGGGGAAGAGTTACAGCAGCCAATTTGGCGGTTTGGAGTCCGCCTATTCCGTTTTGGAGAAGAAGAAATTGCAGTGCCATTAGGGCACCGCCGTTCCGAGTAACGGGGAGGAGAGAGAAACCTTAATTTAAGGATGCCTGATTCTCTTCTCCCTTCCCCCCTCATCTTCCCCCTCCCTTCTTTTCTCCATAAATCTCCCTCCTCTTTTCTCCCCTTTCCCCCAAATGCACAAGGGTTCATAAGAAACTGCCAGAGAGAGGGAGGGAGAAGGGGAATTCCCCCCGGTAATGCCGTAATGCCGGTGGCACGCGAGCTATGGCTTTGATCCTTCATCGAATGCGAAAGGAGGGAAATCGGAAGGTTATGAGCATTGGCACAGGATAAAGATTTTTCTTCTCGCTCGTGCCTCCCTCATTGTGAAGTGCAGACGATATAGCTTCGTTCTGGCTGGCTAGCATAAGCGCAAAAGGAAGAGGGGGATATAACAAAAGGGCGGATGAAAAAAGTTCCTTCTTTTTGAACAAAAGGCGTTGAGGAGAAAAGAAGTGAGGTATAAAAAAGTTTTCTCTCGCTTCTTCCTCCCCCGTCCGACTTTTGTTTCTCTCCCCCCGCAATGAAAGCAGATATGGGATCGAGGCTGCAGCAGAGGTCGCCGCCGCAGTGTTACAGCTACTGTAGCAACAACAGTAGCTCCCCCACCCCACCGTCCACCGATATCGTTTCCCCCTCTTTCTCATTCTTCCTCTTCTCCCCCCTCCTCTCCACGATTCTTTTGACCCACTTTCGTCCCTCTTTTCCTCTTTTCCTCCGTCGCAATGTAGCGGAGAAGAAGGAGGCGGAAGTGAGCGAAGGAAAAAAAGAGAAGAGGGACATTAGCATTGCATTATTTGCTGCACACTTCATTTTACCCCTTTTCTTCCCTTGCGATGACAATGTTGTTCAACCACCTCTTTCCCCTTTCCCACTTGATCAGCTCTTTCCCTCTCCCCTCGCTTCTTCCGCTTCCGTCGTCCTAATTAGCATTGGTGAAGGGGGGAGAGGGATAGTGCAGCAAGCAAGCGCCGACCGCTTTGTGGCTTGGCGTTCCAGATCATTGGCTACTACCTACAGCAGTGTACAGTAGTGTACAGCAAGAGGGGAAGCTGGTTTTTTTGCCGCGGGGGTGAAAACTACACCTACTGACGGAATATCGAATAAGTGCACAAAGTTGTTTTCCCTATCGATCACTTCACTCACCTGCACAGCCTCTTGAATAGGACGTGGTAGCTCTCCGTGCCGAACTTGATCCCCCTGAGGAGTCCCATGGGGGTGTCGCCCCTCTCGTTGTCCTCGAACATGATGGAGTTGAGGTTCTTGACGGTGATCCACCTGAAGATGGCCCTGGCCTTCTCCACGTCCGACCCGGTGCCCGCCACCAGCTGCCGAACCAGGTCGGTGAAGGTCTTCTGGTCCTCCTGCGCCACGTTGATGGCTCTCTGATCCACCTCGGCGAAGACGGACGGGTCCTTGTAGATCTGGCTCTTGGCGTAGGGCGGAGGGACGGGCGGGGGAGGCTGCGTCGGGTACCCGGCCGGGATGCCCTCCCTGCTGACGCCGCCGGCGCCGTTAGAGCCGCGGGAGGAGGAGGCGTCGCCGTCGTGGTACCTGCCCCCGCCGTTCCTCTCTCCGTTCTCTGGCGAAGGGGGAGGGAGCATGTCGTGCTCCGCCTTCTTCTCCTGGATGAGGTTCATCATCTCCTTGGAGTGCTTCTCCACCAGGGCCGCCGTGGCCGCCCTCTCCTGCTCCAGCAGCTTCCTGGCCACGCTCTCCTTCTTCTTCTCCCTCTTGAGTGTCATGTTCTTTTCGAACTCCCTCTTCTCCTTCTCCTGCTTGATGGTCAGGTTGCGGTACTCCTCCTTGCTGCTCCTCTTCTTGCTCAGCTCCCGCTCGAACTTGGAGGTGAGCTTCTCCAGCTCGACCTCCCACTCCTCCTGGATGCCGGTCGCCACCTTGTTGTGCTCCCTCTCCCGCTGCTCCTTGAACTTCCTGTACAGCCTGTCCTCCTCCTCGCGGTGGATCGCCTCAAGCATCGCCTGCTCCTCGCGGTCCTACACAAAAAAGAGAGAGAAAGAGAAACTCCTCAATAAGTCGCCCGTAAATTTATCGCTGTCGTGTCAGGCAATTTAGAAAGTTTTTCCCCCCTTTTCGCACAATTTCGTCCGCTGAGGAACTGCAAATTTTTGCCGAGCCGACGCTGGGAAAAAACTTTTGCAGGGAAGAGAGAGATAGAGAGACGTAAACGCACATCTTTCTTCCTCCGTTCCGCCTTCCCCCTTCCTCGCACTTCATCGCATTATTGCTGCATGAGGAAAAATGTTTTTTCCCGGGTGCCAAAGGTCGCGCCTCCCCCTCTTCCTCCGGGGGCGCTAACTTGAATCGAATAATCGGCACCCTCAGAAGCTCGAATTTTATTTTCTAATTTTCATTTCCAGATGTTGACCATAGTACGAAAATGTCCCACCCTCACTAGTTCGAAAATGCAGCACCCTCACTAGTTCGAAAAAGGGAGGGCAGAGGGAAGGAAGAGATGCCAGATGTGGACTTTGTTCTGAAACTAATTCAAAAAGGGAAAGGGAAGATATACCAAATGTTGCAGTGTAATACAGTAAGGAAGTAATTTTTGTGGGACACATCATAAGGTAATGGTTTCTACTGTGTACATTTCTCTTCCTGTAGTACTGTAGTAGTCTTGCTGTACACTTTGCAAAAAAATCACGAAGAGATAGTGTTTTAAAAAAGTTCTTGCTTAAGTTTAACTTTGTATTTGTTGTTTATAGTCCCCATAATGGAGACTAAATAATACAAAAGACATTTTAGTTTCATAAGGAAGCTAAGAACGAGACAACAATTCAAAAGGAGAAAAATATTGAACTGTAATATTTAGTAAATTACAGCAAGAAACTCAATTGGCTCACTATTTGGAAACTCTTACTACCTCTTCCTTTTTTGACACAGTGAGGGTGCTGAATTTTCCTGCTAGTGGAGGGTGGAGAAAATTCGAGTTTGTGAGGGTGCTGATTTTTCTAACTTATGGAGGGTGAGAGGGGATTCGGCCTATTGAGGGTGCTGGATTTTCGACTCAAGTTAGGCGCCTCAAATAATGTACAAAAAGTAATAGAGCGCAATATTTGTGAAGCCGCCGCCACTCCAGAGGGGTTTTGCCATGGACGATGCACGAGCAAACACTT
>JAAUYJ010012116.1_pt1 | contig 16995 bp, 14 predicted proteins | sample 7278031 | NCBI WGS metagenome assembly JAAUYJ01 (sample SAMN14350222, study PRJNA611818) | marine sediment metagenome | isolation source: surface marine sediment (1.8m) | place: French Polynesia: Moorea | collected 2018-08 | reverse complement strand
GAGCTAGATTAGATAAGTGACTTTGAAATTGTCAAAATATCTGACCATTCCCCTCCATGTGGCCAGTGTCCAATAGCTATGAAAGGTTGTAATTGTCCAGTTGTGGCACTTATTGAAGCATGCATTTTTCTTTTTCCCTTTGCTTTCTTTGTTTTCTATGGATTTTCGACAAATTGCCAGCTGCAACTAAATTTTCGCCAAATTGCTGTTTCGACACATTGCCAGCTATGGAATTCGACAAATTGACGGGATCTCTAGCTGGGAGATGATTGTGCCCATCCAAATGTTGCCTTGTGGACTTGGACACTGTTCCTGGGTTCTTTTTCTTTCCAAAGGTCTTTTGCCACCAGCAAATCATTTGCTTTTAAGATACCCTATTCAGCTAGTTTTCAGAAAAATCTCATTATGTTCACTTTCATTTCCCAACTGGTGTCTTCATTTTCCCTGAAAAATATCGTTAAAAATAATGCGGAACTCTGAGAGAGAACTTGAAAATATGCTCATTTTTTCCAGTCACTCTCAACTAAAAGAACCTTAAGGTACGTAATGTTTACTTTTCGTTTCTCCCCAGGGTAATCTCTTTCCTCCGCCAGCTGGTGGAGCACAATGGCTTCTACCGTGCCGGCGACCACGCCTGGGTGACCTTGGAGCGCATCCAGTTCGTGGGCGCCTGCAACCCCCCCACCGACCCAGGTAGGAAGCCGCTGGCCCACCGCTTCCTCCGCCACGTCCCAGTTATCTACGTGGACTACCCGGGCGAGGCCTCTCTCAAGCAGATCTACTGTACCTTCAACCGCGCCCTGCTGCGTCTGATCCCCGCGCTGCGGACGTACGCCGATCCGCTGACCAGTGCCATGGTGGAGTTCTTCCTGCTATCCCAGGAGCGCTTCACTCAGGACATGCAGCCGCACTACATCTACTCCCCGCGAGAGATGACGAGGTGGGTGCGCGGCATCTGCGAGGCCATCAGACCGCTCGACTCTCTCTCGGTGGAGGGGCTGGTGCGAGTGTGGGCTCACGAGGCGCTGAGGCTCTTCCACGACAGGCTGGTCACCGACGAGGAGAGGCAATGGACCAACGAGAACGTGGACAGTGTGGCGCTCAAGCACTTCCCCGGCATCAACAGGGAGGAGGCGCTCAACAGGCCCATCCTCTACTCCAACTGGATGACGAAGCACTACGTGCCGGTCAAGAGGGACGAGCTGAGGGACTACGTCAAGGCCAGGCTCAAGGTCTTTTACGAGGAGGAACTGGACGTGCAGCTGGTGCTCTTCCACGAGGTCCTGGACCACGTCCTCAGAATCGACAGGATCTTCAGGCAGCCGCAGGGTCACCTGCTCCTCATCGGGGTGTCCGGATCGGGCAAGACGACCCTTTCCAGGTTCGTGGCCTGGATCAACGGCCTCACCGTGTTCCAGATCAAGGTGCACAACAAGTACACTGCCGAGGACTTTGACGAGGACCTCCGGCAGGTGCTGAGGAGGTCAGGCTGCAGGAACGAAAAGATTTGCTTCATCCTGGACGAGTCCAACGTTATGGACTCGAGCTTCCTGGAGAGGATGAACACGCTTCTGGCCAACGGCGAGGTGCCCGGACTGTTCGAGGGCGACGAGTACACCACACTCATGACCCAGTGCAAAGAAGGGGCGCAGAAGGAGGGCCTGATGCTGGACTCCCACGACGAGCTGTACAAGTGGTTCACCGCCCAGGTTATGAAGAACCTCCACATCGTGTTCACCATGAACCCTTCGGAGGGTGGCCTTAAGGACCGCGCCGCCACCTCTCCCGCCCTCTTCAACCGCTGTGTCCTCAACTGGTTCGGTGACTGGGCGGACACGGCGCTCTACCAGGTCGGAAAGGAGTTCACCCTAAAGGTGGACCTGGAGAAGACCTCCTGGATCGCGCCCGACTTCCTCCCGTCTGTGTCTGAGGGCATAGAGGTGGGGAACCACCGCGAGGCCGTCATCTCATCCATGGTCTATGTACACAAGACATTGCACGAGGTCAACAACCGGTCCCTCAAGCGAGGACAGAGGATCATGGCCATCACGCCCAGGCACTTCCTGGACTTTATCCAGCACTTTGTGCGCCTCTACCACGAGAAACGGTCCGGCCTGGAGGAGGAGCAGCTCCACCTCCACGTCGGCCTGGGCAAGATCGCGGAGACGGTCGAGCAGGTGGAGGAGATGCAAAAGTCGCTGGCGGTCAAGTCCGCCGAGCTGCAAACCAAGAACGACGCCGCCAACGCCAAGCTGAAGCAGATGGTCAAGGACCAGCAAGAGGCGGAGAAGCAGAAAACTCACTCCCAGGAGATCCAGAAGCTGCTGGAGGTGCAAAAGGTGGAGATCGCGTCCAAGAGGTCCGAGGTCATGTCCGACCTGGAGAAGGTGGAGCCGGCCGTTCTTGAGGCTCAGCAGGCAGTCAAGTCCATCAAGAAGCAGCACCTCGTGGAGGTCAGGTCCATGGGTAACCCACCCCCCATCGTCAAGCTCGCTCTGGAGTCAATCTGCTTGCTGCTTGAAGAAAATTACTCCGACTGGAAGTCCATCCGCCAGGTCACCATGAAGGACAACTTCATCAACACCATTGTCAACTTCAACACGGACAACATATCGCCCGAAGTGAGGCAGAAGATGAAGCAGAAGTACCTGTCCAACCCGGACTACAACTTCGAGAAAGTGAACAGGGCCTCGATGGCTTGCGGGCCCATGGTGAAGTGGGCCATCGCCCAGCTGGAGTACTCTGACATGCTGAACAGGGTGGAGCCGCTGCGCAACGAGCTGAGGGAGCTGGAGGAGGCCGCCACGGTCAAGCAGAAGGAGGCGGAGGAGATGACCAGCCTTATCTCCCGCCTGGAAGCCTCCATCAACAACTACAAGGAGGAGTACGCGCAACTTATCTCTCAGGCCGAGGCCATCAAGAGCGACCTCAAGCAGGTGCAGGATAAGGTGGACCGATCCATGTCCCTCCTCAAGTCGCTGGGCATCGAGAAGGAGCGCTGGCAGACCACCAGCGAGGGATTCAAGTCCCAGATGGACACCCTGGTGGGCGACGTCTTCCTCTCTTCGGCCTTCCTGGCCTACGCCGGCTACTTCGACCAGCACAGCAGGCAGATGCTCTTCACCAACTGGAAGTCCCACCTCCAGTCCTGCAACATCTCCCACCGGACGGACTTTGCCCGCACTGAGTTCCTCTCCGACCCGGACGAGAAGGTCAAGTGGCAGGCAAACGCGCTGCCCACAGACGACCTCTGCACGGAGAACGCCATCATGCTCAAGAGGTTCAACCGATATCCTCTCATCATCGGTATGGTTTTTTATCTTGCGAACATGCATTATCGAATGTACTTAGTACATTATCATTTACTTTTAGATCCGTCGGGACAAGCCACCGAGTTCATCATGAACGAGTACAAGGACCGCAAGATCACCAAAACCAGTTTCCTCGACGATTCGTTCAGAAAGAACCTGGAATCAGCGCTGAGGTCCGTGCTCATACTTTTTTTGGCCCTATTTACGGTACTCTGGAAGAAAAATTCTTGTTATCTTTGCAGGTTCGGAAATCCACTCTTGGTGCAAGACGTGGAGAACTACGATCCTATCCTGAACCCCGTGCTGAACCGAGAGCTGAGGCGCACCGGAGGCCGCGTTCTCATCACCCTGGCCGACCAGGACATCGACTTGTCACCGTCCTTCACCATCATCCTCTCCACCCGCGATCCCACTGTGGAGTTCAGGCCGGATGTCTGCTCCAGGGTCACCATGGTCAACTTCACCGTCACGCGCTCCTCCCTGCAGATGCAGTGCCTCAACCAGGTGCTCAAGGCGGAGAGACCGGACATCGACAAGAAACGCACCGACCTTCTCAAGCTGCAGGGAGAGTTCCAGCTGAGGCTGAGGCACCTGGAGAAGAACCTGCTGCAGGTGCTGAATGAGGCAAAGGGGAGAATCCTGGATGACAACACCGTCATCTCGACCCTGGAGACGCTGAAGAAGGAGGCCCAAGAGGTTTCTACCAAGGTGGACGAGACCGAGGAGATCATGGCGGACGTGGAGAAGACGAGCATGAAGTACCTACCCCTCAGCATGGCTTGTAGCTCCATTTATTTCACCATCGACAACCTGCACCAGATCCACTTCCTCTACCAGTTCAGTCTTCAGTTCTTCCTCGACGTCTTCAACTCCCTTCTGACGGACCAGACCCTGCTGGAGGGAACGAAGGATTACGACAAGAGGCTCGACATCCTGACATCAAATCTGTTCGAGAGAAGCTACCTGCGCATCTCCAGAGGAATGCTTCACGCCGACAAGAACGTTCTGGGAATGATTCTCACCAGGATTTTCCTGAAAGGTGCGGAGAAGAGCGCAGCGGACAGCCTCGACGCAGAGTTCCAATTCCTGCTCACAGGCAAGGAAGGCGCCAGGCACGACGAAGCAAGCGGCACTTCTGCTGCAAACAACATCAAGGAAGGGTGCGCCCTTCTCGCAAAGCACTTCGAAGCCTTCAGGTGGATATACCGTATATGAAGGATGCCTGTTTTGGAAGTGATCATGTAATTTTCTTGTTCATTGTAGGGACGTGGCTTCCAAGCTTGGCTCGGAGGAGGCCAAGAAATGGCTGGCCTCTGCCCACGCCGAGGACAACATTCCCAGTGTGTGGGCGGAGCCATCATCAGGACCGCTCACCGCTGAGAGGACGAGGCTGTACGAGCTGATGCTCGTCTACGCTTTGCGTCCTGACCGCTTCACCGCTGCCACCCAGAAGTTCGTTATGGCCACTATGGGATCGGCCTTCTCTGCGTCACCGGAGCTCAATCTGGCGCCCATCGTCGAAAAGGAGGTAAGTTATTTAATATACCTGAGAGACACTGTACTTCTTCATGAAAGTGTTTTTATTGCAGGTCAAATGTGGAACTCCGCTTCTAATGTGCTCCGTGTCCGGCTTCGACGCCTCAGACAGGGTAATGGACATCGCCGCTCAGTGCGGCAAGCCTATCAGCAGCATCGCAATCGGGTCGGCGGAGGGATTCCTCCAAGCGGAGAAGGCAATCAACACCTCCGTGAAGAGCGGACGCTGGGTCCTCCTCAAGAACGTCCACCTTGCTCCCAGCTGGCTGGTGTCCCTGGAGAAGAAACTGCACACCATTCAGGCCCATCCTTCCTTCAGGCTCTTCCTGACTTGCGAGGTCACCCCCAAGATTCCAGTCAACCTTCTCAGAGCTGGAAGGATCTTTACCTTCGAACCTCCACCTGGAATAAAGGTAAGAAAATACTGCAGGAAAGGATAGTTGTATTTTTACTTTATTTTTTATAAAAAAACATCAGCCAGTGTCGAATATAGCAAACTCCGACACTGTTGAAACTTCATCATCAACTCTGTGAGCCGGGCACTTCTCGAAGAAGATCTTGCTGCTTCTCTGTCTGCTCAAGGAACTTCGGGTTGACTGTGGTTCATTGAACATTTGGTTCTTGTAGTACTGCACAGCGGGAGGTAATGGCACGTTTCCTCCTGCTGCTGCAGTCTTTCGTTCCGCCCTTGCAAGCTGATCTGGCTTCAGGTCATACACCCTGTCTTTGATGGCGGGATGCTTGGGTATGCCCAGCTCTGCTTGTACTGAGTTGGAGACATTGTCCTCCCCTCCAGGAACCGTGTACAGGGTAAATCTATTGCTGGGCGAAATGGAAGGCAGAGCATTGGCGTCTTCTTCGGCCTTTCTTCTTGCTGCCAACTCGTCGGCGTCCGCCCTGTCGGCGCTGTCCTCGCTGTCGGAGGTACTCATCTTCGTGTGGAGGACGTACACGTTGTCGTCGTAGACTGGGCCTGCCTGGGCTGCGGCCATGGCGGCGTCTCGCTCTCTTGGATCGACCCCGTCTTCATCTCTCGAGTCCTCTTCTTCCCCGGACATGAGTGGAGACCGGCCAGATCCAAAACGAGCGGCGCTGCCCACACCGTCAGCGTATCCCACTGAGCTACCTACGGTGCCAACTGGAACTGCGACAACTCCCTCTGTCCTCTGGACTATGCGGGTGGCCGTGCGCTCCTCGGCGATCTCCTGGCGGATCGTGTTCAGCTTCAGCGGAGCCTTGGCTGTAGCGTTTGCTTTCTTCGACGAAACCGACGAGCCTGACTTCTTTGACTGGACCGAAGGCTGCTTGGCCAGAACGGGAATCTTCTTAGTGCCCACAGCGTCTAAGTCGCGATCCACGTTTATATCAATGGCTACATCGCTGCTTCCGGGATTCTCCAATTTATCGTGGGCTTTGTCGATTTCGTCTTGAAGGCTAAACATTTCTCCGGGTTTTGTTTGAAGTTCGCTGCACGCATGGACTGGGGTGGGGATTACTTGGGAAACATCATCTTCACTTACACTTTGGTCCGAGATCTCGGAAATGCCCTTCGCTACCTTTTTGTCCTCCTTTTTGGAATTATTGCATCCCATGGAAACCGTAGATTTGTCAGACGTTTTTGCTTTCGCTACATTAAATTTCCCGTTTCATTTTTGCCCTTTTTTTATAAAAAAATTAAATTTGAATTTGAATTCTGTAGGGACTGAGACGGTCGGGGGAGTTGCGAAATGAAAGTGCTCAAGAAAAGATGTTTCTGAAAATTAGCTGAATAGCGGGATCCTTTCTACAAGTGGATTGCTGGTGGCCCAAGACCTCTGGCCACCCAAAGATTCCAGGATACGCGTCAAAGCCAAAAAGGCAGCACTTGGACCACTTCCATCTCACAACAACAGGCACTAAAGTCACAAGGATGGTGTAAGTCTGGAGTCAAGTTATGACTTATGACTATGTCAAGGAGAGCAAATGATGTACATCATATACGGTACACATGTACGTTTAAACATTCGTTCTTACATGAGCCCGTACTAAACTCAAACTCAACTTGTCTTGAATTATGTACTGGCCTACGTAATTTTTGCGTGTATCTAGAGTTTAGAATCGTGAATTGAACAAGGTCCTTACTTCTGATTTTTTATCTTTTTTTTACTTTTTTATTTCCAGGCCAATCTCCTCCGCACCTTCGCCACGATTCCTCCTGCTCGCATGGCTAAGCCGCCAAACGAGAGGGCCCGTCTCTACTTTATGCTGGCCTGGTTCCACGCGGTGATGCAGGTGCGTTTTTCTCGTTGTGCTCTTTGCTTTCGTGTTTTTTATGCTTTGTGCCACCAACAGGAAAGGCTTCGTTACGCTCCCATCGGCTGGTCCAAGGTCTACGAGTTCAACGAATCAGACCTCAAGTCCGCCTATGAGATGCTTGACACCTGGATCGACTCTACATCTCAGGGGAGGACCAACCTTCCTCCCTCCAAGGTCCCGTGGGAGGCAATTCAGGAGCTCCTAGGCAAGGTCATCTACGGAGGAAAGATCGACAGCGACTACGATCAGAAGCTGATGGACACCTTCGTGGCCAAGATGTTCAACGAGCATATCTTTGAGAGCACTTACCACCTCGTCCGCAACGAAGACCTCGAGCTCAAAACGCCGGAGGGAATTAGAAGGTAACGGAGTTTACTACACAGCAGCATTTGTGTCATTTGAATTGGTGATATATCTGAACTTACCGCCTACATGTCCGTTTCTTTTTTCAGAGATCAATTTTGTGCCTGGGTAGAAACGCTGCCAGAGAAGCAGTCCCCCGCCTGGCTTGGTCTCCCCAACAACGCTGAGACCATCCTGCTGACTCAGCACGCCAAGGAGCTGGTGAACAAGATGATGCGGATGCAACAGCTGGACGACGACGAGCCAGTAGACCTGCACGTGGGCGCCAAGACCGGCGGCGGCGCCAAGGCCGTGGTGGGCGACGTCCGCCCAGCCTGGATGAGGGCCCTCTCCGAGTCTGTGGACGGATGGCTCAGGTCTCTGCCCGACAAGCTCCCCTTGCTGCGCCGGACGGCTGAGGGACTGAAGGACCCGCTCTTCCGCTTCTTCGAGCGCGAGGTCCGCCTGGGCAGTGTCATCCTGGCCCGGGTGCGTGCCGACTTGTGCGAGCTACGCGAGATCTGCCACGCCCAACGCAAGCAAACCAACCAGCACCGCGAGATCGGCCAGCAACTGGTCAAGGGCGTCCTCCCCTCGTCCTGGAGGCGCTACTCCGTTCCTGCCACCATCACGGTGTCAGCCTGGGTGGGAGACCTGGCGCAGAGGCTGGCCCAACTGCAGGAGGTGATTGCTGCGGCCAAGGGCGGCGGACCGGCCAGCCTGAGGGGAGGAGACTATTGGATCGGCGGGCTCTTCAACCCGGACGCCTTCATCACGGCCACCAGGCAGTGCGTCGCGCAGGCAAACTTCTGGTCGCTGGAGGACCTCAAGCTGAAGCTGTCCCTAAGTGGGGGCTCCGGCGGCAAGGACGGCATGACCTTCGGGATCAAGAGCCTGCACATGTACGGAGCCCACTGCGAGAGGGACCTCCTGAGGATCAGCAGGTCGTCGCTCACCGAGCTCAAGCACGTCCGGCTCCAGTGGCACCTCAAGAAGTCCAAGGAAGAAGAGGAGGAGAAGGAGCACGACAGGCAGCAGTCCATCACGCTGCCGGTCTACCTGAACTCGGAGCGATCGGAGATCCTGGTCAACGTTGAGTTCGACCTGGAGCAGGGCCAGGAGGAGACGGTCTTCGTCGAGACAGGGGTCGCTTTTATGGCAAATCTTTAATGTTCGTTTTCTCTCGTTCTTCTGTGTACATACCAACTTATGGGCTTGCTTTTTACATTTAAAATAAACATATCGCATCTTTATCCCGACGTGAATTTTATTTCGGCACCTATTTTGTAGAATTTTATCATGGCGATCAATGATTTGACTTCTCGTGGCAAGTAGATAGGAATCGTCAATATCTCAATTACGTATGTATCTAACGCGGATAAGAGCTAAAACAATAATAGTAAGGAAGTGTGAACAAAAAACAACTAAGCACATAGACGTATCACAGTCTTTAAAGTACGCTTGAATGCGAGAGCCAAACGTCTTGCATATTTAATGCTTTTGCGTCTTCTTTGAGAAGTTCTGTCCCGGAAAACCCCGGGAAATACTGGCAAGAAGCTTCGGATCTGCACTTGAAGGCAAGTTGCGGTAGCGCAAAGCTTGGAAACTTTCGGCACTTCTTTTTTGTGACTCCTGCTAGCCGTTTGGCCTGTTGATGCTTCCGTTCGAACCTCCAAACTTTTGCTTTTGCAGCCTGTGGATGGGGCTGTTGAGCGTGTTCAGCTCTTCGTCCAGGTCCTCTTCGTCGACGAGGCGCCGCTGATTCTGATGCTGTCCCGACCTCCTCACGATGTCGACGATGGCATCCTCGTTGCTGTTGTTGCCGGAGGAGGAGGAGGCTCCCGCGTTGGGCTCCAGGTACTCTAGCATGTCGATGTTGAAGGACGGGTTCAGGGTGATGTGAGGCACGAGTTCCATTGCTTCCTCTTCAGTTGTCTGAAAGGGGAAAAAAGTTTTTTGAGTAATTCTAATTTGACTGGTTTGAAAATTGCCTACCTCGCGCGAGTTTTTCCTCTTTACTTGGTCGCAGTTTCTGAGCAGGAGGAGACTTATCCCCAGACCAAGGACCGCGAAAGTTATGAGAAGGACACCGATGCCAACGATCCATATCCTGGATGGATAATTACCCGTGGTTAAATGCGAAGCAAGGACATCAGACGTGCAGATTATCTTACTTCAGGGCAGATATTTCATTCTTGCTCTCCTCGTCTTCCTCCTCTTGCCTGGCCCTTCTCAGCTCCTCCTTGGCTGCGTCCACCTCCTCAGGGTTGAACTTGGTGTCGGCGGCGACACTGACGTTGCGGCCGCAGCCGAGGGCGTTCAAGGCGCACATTCTGGATATAAGTTCGGGAGTTTTTGCAATGTGCTAAAAATATATTGGCAGATGATTATTTTTCACCTAAAATAATATGTTGAATTGGGCGCCAGGCCCAGCACGGTGTGACTAGAGGCGTTGGGGAGGATGCCGCTTACGAGGGTCCACTGGTAAGTCCTCTCCACCTCTGGCTCCTTGAAGAGCTCCTCCTCCTCCCGTGGACTCAGGTGGCTCTTGTCTCGGCGGTAGTACAGTTGGAATCCGGTGATTGGGGACCCTCCGTCCCCGGGGACTCCCCACACCACGGTGGCGAACACGGAATTGGTGTTCACGGTTAGATTGGCCACTGCCGGGGGAACCGTCCGGACCTGAAATATAAGGATTTGAAAAACTGAAGGGAGCGAATATTAGTAGCAAAAAATCAGGAGGGAGAAGAAGGAGCGATCGCAACCACAGCTAGAAGAGGATCAACAATTGAAACAGCAAAGCCTCAGAGCCTCAGAAACAGTACCAACAGCTGGAACAGAAGAAATAATTCCAGCTGCAACAGCAGCAACAATAATACCTGGTGCAATAAAAAATGGAGCAGTAACAGCAACAAAGCAACTACAGCAACAAGCAGCAGCAGCAGCAGCTTGAGCAGTAGCAACAACTGGAGCAGCAACATCAACTTATGCTATTGCAGCAATAGCCTTAGTAGTAGGAACAACCACTTTGACTGGAGCGGCCACAGCAACTCGAACAACAACAGCAGCAGCTAAAACGTACAGTTAGAGTAACGACTGCAGCAGCAATATTTTGAGAAGCAGCAATAATAGTTTTAGCAGCAGCAACAACAACAGCTGGAGAAGTAGCGGCAGTAAAACGAACAATATGGGATATATCTAGAGTAACAACAGCAACACCAACAACACAAAACCAAATAGTTTTACTTTTTTACGAAAATAGCTCAAATAACAATAGCAGCAGTCAGAGCCACAGCAGCAATTGCAGTTTGGAGCAGCAACAAGAGCTGGAGCAGTGAAATGCAATCTTCCTCACCTTGACGAAGACGGTGTGAAGCGATTCGTTGCTCTCCGCATCTTGGCAGGTGTACACCTTCTGGTCGGATGGCCGCAGCGACGAAATGTGTAGCGTGTTGCCCCCGTCTGAGTGGTCGAATCTAGCCCCTTCGTCCTGAAGGGAGTCCCACACCCACAGAACGCCACTCCCGTCCTTCCCTTCGACATGAGAAGACGGGTAAGGGCAGCGGAGGGTGATGTTGGCGCCCTCGCTGGCGCTGACGACTTCCCTGGCCTCTTGTAGCCCGTCGACGTCTCCGCCGGCGGAGGCCACGAGGGCGTACGGGGCCAGGAGGGAGAGGAGGAACGCAGCGGACGCCGCAACGGGTCCCGAACGCCGCGGCATTATCCGGGGGTGGCTCTTCATGGCTCACTTGCTGCAGTCGACAGCGGAGGAGGAGGTGACGAAGGTCATTTCCGCCCGGATTTTAGCACAGCTCTTTTGCTGCTTTGTCCTCGATCCTCCGTTACCCGAAATCCTGCTGGAGCCACTCCTCCTCGTCGCTTTCCATCTCCAGCGGAGAGGGAGGCTTTCCTCTTCCGAGGAAGGGGTCCGTGCAAGAGGAGGCAGGGATCAATAAAGGGAACCTCCAGCTACACCACTGCTAAAGGGAGTGGCCACGAACGGAGGGAAAGCTGTGCAGCGGAAGGCTTCTTCCACCGTCCTCCCCATTCCTTAATTACCACCGTCCAACCCCTTCCATCACTTTTGTTTGCGTCCCAAGGGTCCGAGGCCTCCAGTAACTTGGCCACAGCAAACACGACGTTCTTCTTCCGCACAGGTTTCTTCCTTCCTTCTCCCCCTGCAATGACCCATTTCCCCTTGACAGTAAGATGGGCGAGGGAAGATTGTGGGCAAAGGAGAGAGGAGAGGAGAGAGGGAGCAGACAACTTACCGTCATAGGAGGAAAGACAAGAAAGAATGGGTTGCAGCTGCGTAACTTGCGAATATAGCCCGGCAAAAGTACACATCTTTTTGTGCTATAGTTAGTTCATTCAGGCCTATACAATACAAATAAAAATTATTGTACGGTACAGCTAGGGCGTAACATATCGTATGACTTTCTGCGCTTTTTGTGCTATATTGCAAATATTTTTCTTTGTCTTTTCTCTGACGAATTTTGACAATTGTTTTCCTTGCACCTGCTGGAAGTTCTCGACTAACTCAATGTGCTGTACCTACCGTACTTTTTGTTGTTTCCCGCAGATAAATTGTTTTCCTTGCTTAACATTGATTTATGTACAATTAACGTTTACCCTTTGAACAGGTGACAAACCCGAAAAATAGAATCAGCAGGCGTAGCAACCTAACCAGGTGGTTAGTTTCACTGCATCGGTCGCTGGGACGCTATAGTACGCAGTACCTAAACCCAATTATTAGTCACATCAAGGCTGTAACTGTAAAACCCAAGTAAAGTTCTGAATTCCCGAACAGCAAATTCGTCCGTAGCAGAGTTGCTGTACAGGCAGACTCATTGAGTATCAAGAGCAGACACAGATGACAATGAGCTGTACACAAACTCTACTGTACTGCACACAAGAGTCCACCAAAGAGTCATGACGAATGTTCAGATTCCGAACTATCCTAAAAGGCCAAATACGTGAACGTGCTGAGATTGTGGTCGGTCCAAGTTCTACAAGCAATATCACATTTTTAAATATGAGAAAGGATTAGCTGAACGTGGTTCAGAAAAAGCCTTCATTTTCATCATCGACCTCCTACTACATTACATCTAAAGTGAATTATTTCAGCTTTCAATGTCTGTAGTTTTCGAGTCTGCCTGTTCTTTCCATCCTCTTTTCCTTTGCCTCTTTCTTTTTCTGCGAGCCAACGGACCTCTCATCCGTCCCCTGCAGCCGCCGCCCCACGGCCTAGCCGCGCCCAACCCAACCCAACCGCCCTCCATCCGATCCTCCTCCCCCTCCTCCAAACAGTCTTTGCTACTACCTGTGGATCCTCTAGTTCTTTTCTTTCTTTCCATCCCATTGCCTCGAAGTCTCAAACTCCCAAAGCTGCGGCTGCTAACCGTGGCTGCGACAAGGGACGGACGGACGGGGGAAGGAACCGCGAGTGCGGCCAGACCGGATTGGCTTCCTCCCTCCCTCATCACGCTCTTTTCCCTCCCCGGCCCCGCCTTGTATGTTCGTTCGGCCTTTGGCTATGTGCTTCATGTGTGAAGCTGCCTTGCCTTGCCCTCCTACTCCTTCCTCCTCCCCAGCCCGCCTCCTCGTCCCCTGTTCCCACTTCTGTAACTCCAGCCTCCACGCTAAAGTGCGCAGCAAGGAGAGGGAAGAAGAGAATATGTACACGTAGCCTTTGCGTGAAGTTTCTGCCTTCACCTATGCACGAGGCTACCAATCGTTGATCTGAGTCTATTGAAAATTAGTTGTAAGAACTTTTAAATCCATCTACAAGATTGCTCTGAAATAAAAACATTCAGAAAGGTAAGTGAGTTTTTTCAAAGGCAGATAATTGAGATCTCGAAGGAAAAAGGCTGCATAATAAAGGGGAAATGGGAACCAAATCGGCTAATCGTATCCATAGATCCGCGTCGAAATTTCGAGTCCGTCCCAACTGGAAAATGTCTCTCGTCTCCGCCTTGCATGTTCATTGTTCGGTTCCCCGTCGTCGGTCCTCTTATTGTCGCAGTCGCATTTGGTGGCAGATGGCGGACGCGGCGGGAAAAAGGGGGCGACCGCCGACGGCCGCCACCGCCCTCCCCTCCATCCCCTCCAACCCCTCTTCCTCCTCCTGTTGCTGCTTCCCTTGTTCCCCTTTGTGCGGCCTCCGCCCAACCCCGATCGCCTCCTCCGCCTCCGCCACCGCTGCTGTGGAGCAGGAGACGGAGACAACGCGGACGGCGGCCGAGTCGCCAGGGCTGGTTCCCCTCCTCCTCCTCCTCCTCCGGTCTCCGCGCCTTTTTCCACCTCGGCGGCGGAAGGAGGAGGAGGGAGGGGGGATCTTTGGTGGTTGGGGAACTTTTGGAAGTGCTGCTGCAGAAGGATGGAAGAGACGCCGAAGCCCAGGTGGAATGGAAAGAGGCGGATGATGGGGAAGGGGGAGACTAGGGGTTTTGTGCCACGCTTGGGATGGATGGAGGGGAGGGGGGAGGCAACCTCGCCTCGGGAAAAAGGGAGGGAGGGAGGAGGCGCGCTCGCGGGCGACAACCCACCGGCCGCGGACGAGGGAGGATTCCCGCTGCTGCCACCTCTGCGCCTCCGCCACCGTCCTTTTTTCCAGCCGCCGCCTCGACCTCGTTTTCGGCCGCCGCCGCTCTTTCCCCTCGCCTCCTGCCGCCGCCGCCCTCCGCCCTCAGTGAACGGGATCCCCCTGCCGCGGCAGCACAGGGAGGAGGAGGAGACGACGCCACAAAAGAACCTCGTGGTCTTCACGAAAAGTTAACCTCGCCAATAGCCTAAACTTGGATTTTCTCCGCTTCCCCATCTCGAGGCTCCGCCGGGGAGTTGATCGAGCGGGAGTTTTTCCGCCGAATTTTTCTCTCTTCCACCTGTGGCTTCGGCCTTCCCCGCCTCCACCATGAGCGGAGAGGAGTTCCTGCTTAAGTGGAACGACCATCACAACTCGTTCTTCTCCATCATGCAGGACCTGTGCTCGTCCGACACCCTGACGGACGTGACCCTGGCCTGCGGGGGGCAGCTCTTCGAGGCGCACAAGCTCATGCTGTGTGTCTGCAGCTCCTTCTTCCGCTCCATCCTGGCCCGCCCGGGGCGACCGGACAGGGCCAACCAGCATCCCATCGTGTACCTCAAGGACGTGGCCCCGCACCACCTCGAGCAGCTCATGCAGTACATGTACCACGGGGAGATCAACGTGCTGCAGGAGGACCTCGCCCCCCTCATCGAGGCCGCAAGGTGCCTGCAGATCAAGGGGCTCTCGGACGCGCCCGCTCCTCCACCCCAACAACAGCAGCAGCAGCCCCCGCTTCCCCAGCGCCACAATCTGCCTCCGCCCAACCTTCGCGCCCCTCCCTCTCTGGCGCACCCTCCCCCCATGAAGAAGGCCGCCCGCCCCAACCACCACGGCGGCCTCCAGAACCACCAGAAGAAGAAGTCGCAGCTGGAATCTCACCTGACCAAGCCCCCCGCCCCTCCCGCCCTCCCGCAGCACCCGCAGTTCTCCCTGCCGACGGAGCCGGACCCGCCAGAGTCCCTCATGAAGGACGAGGAGGAGATGTGGGCGGCCGCCCAGCACGGCGGAGGGCAGCCAGGGATGGACCCGGAGGGAGACTACGGGGACATGAACCATGAGATGTACCAGGATCAAGATCTGCAGCAGGGCGAAGAAGACATGTATGGATCTCAGGTAAGACCACTCGTAGAATCTGCTGGAATTTCATTAACAACAACAATACAATGGTTTTTGGTTGTTTCATTAACTGCTGCCAGGATAATGGGTATGTTGACTGATAAGGACATATCCATAATCATCTAACATTTTGCAGGCAGCTCTACTTCCAGTTTGGAAATCAAATATCCTAATTCAGTCTGGCCCTTTGATTCCCCACATTCTCCTCCTCCTCCCCACCACCGCCTAGATCTATCATTCCCTTTTCTTCTTCCATATTCTCCAGTCTGGCGGTGATGTTGGGAAGGCGGCTGCGGCAGCAAAGTCCTCCAATGGAGGTGGAACAGGAGGCGGGAGCGGCCGAAGCACTGCAGTCTCGGCGGCCGCGGCCTCCACCTCTGCAGCTGCAGCTGCCGCCGCTGCTGTTGCCGCCGGCATGAGCGAGGAAGATGCTGCGGCCGCCGCCACCGGCACCGGGAAGAACCGCTACCGTTGCGCCGAGTGCGGCAAGGGCTTTATCACGCCGTCCAAGCTGCAGCGGCACACCTACTCCCACACCGGGCAGCGCCCATACCACTGCGACGTTTGCGGCAAGTCCTTCTCCCAGTCCGCCAACCTCAAGACGCACATCAAGAACACCCACCCAGATCTCATGCAGTCGGGCAGTCTCAAAGACATGCTGCGCCCGACTTTTGAGACCGGCGGGGGCGGTGTAGCCGGTGCTGCCGCTAATGCCAATTTCGACCCCAGCAGCTCGCTGGTCGAGCAAGTCAAACTCATGGGGCAGATGCCGAATGTCGATCCCAATGAACACGAAGAAGAACTCGCAATAGCCGCCGCCGCTTCCGTCACAGCAGCCGCAGCCGCCTCTCGACTCACAGACTCGCCGTCGCCGCAGTAGTAGTAGCCTGCCATCCCATCCCATCCCCCCACCTATCCAACCTTCCAAGTCCTCTTAGCAGCCTCCAGTGATCCCTTCCTCCCTCTCACTTCACATCTCATGTTTTTCTTGTCATGCTCCCCCAATGCAGGTTAGCGGCAACGGGAAAGAGGGCGGCGGCGTCAACGCGGCGGCGGCTGTTTCGGGCGGCGGCGGCGGGAAGATCGCTGTGAAGCGCCACGAGTGCGGCTATTGCGGCAAGCGCTTCCCCACCCCTTCCAAGCTCCAGCGCCACGCCCTCATCCACACGGGGGAGAAACCATTCACCTGTTCCATCTGCTTCAAGGGATTCACCCAGCTCTCACACCTCAAGAACCACCAAAAGTACTCCCACAAGGAGCCAGGCGTAGCCGTGGGGGGTGCTAACATCCCCCTACCCACTGTCCCGGTGCCCAAGGAGGAGGCTGAGTCTTCCTCGCCGACGCCCGCCTCAGGAATGGAGGAGGAGGAGGAGGCCGAGATCCAAGACGACGAAGCGACCGAGGCCGTCGTCATGAGTGGAGCAGCAACAGCGGTAGTTGCCGTTCAGGAGGAATCTGCCACTTCTCCGGCAAGCTGAACAGGTCCTCGCAGTAAAATGTTTTGAAGACGAAGAAGATTGGATCTAAAAGAACAAACAAAGCGCACCACCACGTACTCAAAGAGACACACTGTCCTATTCGAACAACTATTTTCCACTATATTTTTTGTACCACAAAGGTTCTCTCCTGCGGTCTGTAGATACGTATCCACAGAATAAAAGAGGCATAAGCGCTTCGAAGTCTTGTCAACCGGAATCTTTTACTGTTGACTTTTTTTCGTCGAGCAAGTGTAAGAGGAATTAGTGGCGGTTTTAAGGTGCTATTTCCTCCGTCCCTAGCTACATTATTTTTTTCTGAGAAAGTACCCTT
>JAAUYJ010027461.1_pt1 | contig 16996 bp, 15 predicted proteins | sample 7278031 | NCBI WGS metagenome assembly JAAUYJ01 (sample SAMN14350222, study PRJNA611818) | marine sediment metagenome | isolation source: surface marine sediment (1.8m) | place: French Polynesia: Moorea | collected 2018-08 | reverse complement strand
GGTCTCAAGATGCGTATTCCAGGTTTGGGAGGAGATGTGATGAGCAGGTTGGGAGTAAATGTGCAAGTATTACCTGGTGGAGAAGTTTATCTGGCTTTGGAAAGAGGTACTATTGATGCTGCAGAATGGGCTGGACCTTATGATGATGATCAATTAGGTTTATATAAGGCAGCAAAATATTATTACTATCCTGGTTGGTGGGAACCGGGCCCGAGTTTAGATCTGTTGATTAATTTGGATGCTTGGAATGATTTGCCAAAAGAATATCAGGAAATTGTTCAAACAGCAGCTTATGAGGCTAATATCAATATGTTAGCTCAATATGATGCTTTGAATCCTAAAGCTTTAGCAAGTTTGATTTCTCAAGGTGTCGAATTGAGGGCTTTTAGTCCGGAAATTATGCAGGCTGCTCAAAAGGCTGCGTTTAAAATTTATGAGGAAAATTCTCGTCAAAATGAAGATTTTCAGGAAGTATATCAACAGTGGCAAAAATTTCGAGAAAAAGTTTATAACTGGAATAAAGTTAATGAATTAAGTTTTGCTCAGTTTGCATTTAGGAGTTAATTAGGCGTAGGGGCGATTTGCAAATCGCCCGTATAGGAATGAATAGAGATGAAACATTTTTTTATACCGAATTAAACTAATTTGATATCAGGAACTAAAAATTAGAAAAGTATATGCCATATATTATACTAATAAAAAAAACTTGCCCTCGTTAAGGTGGGGGAATGTTACAACATATTTCGGACTTATGATGTACAAGGCGTAAATTGAATTTCTTGTAGTGCGGGCATCTTGCCCGCGATGGCAGTATCTCATAACATCGGAAAGCGCTGTATGCTTGAGAAAACTTCAACTATTAACTAATTAATAATTTTTTTCCACTTTATCCCTTTTATAGCTAGCCTTTTTATTTGTTTTTCCTATTATTTACCACACCCAATACGCCACACCCTACACCCAAGATTGATAAGATTTGTAGCAAACATTAAAGTATTTCATATAATATTTAGCTTTTCAGCTAAGTATTATATATAGTTATCATAGTTAAACCGAGCCTCAGACCTAGCACCTACCACCTAAAACCTAAAACCTAAAACCTAAAAAAACATTTGTAGCAAACATTTAAAATCTGCTATAATATCAGCACAAATCATGCCATTCTTTGGGAAAACCTTGTTGTGGAAAAACCATTTTACTCTGTTGATAATGTTCAAAAAATTTCAGAAAATTATTAATAAAAATTCCATAACAGCGATTCCGATAAATCACAGCCATATTATGATTAACTACAGCCCATTGATAGGGGAAATTATCTCTATTGTATACTTCTAAAGCCAACTCACAACAAGCCAAAGCAATCTCTAAATTAACATCAGGGTCTCCATCTGGTAATGCCCAAATAATCCGACCAAAATTTACCAATACTTTAGCAATTATCGCTGCTTTTTCTTCACCAATGTAGGGAAAAGTTTGGTTTGCCCACTTGCGTAAAATATATATAAAATGTGGTTCTAATAAATCAACATTTTCGACAATTAGAGGATAAACTTTTTGAGGGTCGGCTTGTTTGTCCAGGCTTAGTTGTAATACTTCTAGTAAAAATGGCAAAGTTCCCTCAGTAGGTCTCGTTAAAGATGGAGTAACCATTTTTGCTTCTAACCAAGCAGCAAGATGTTGAGAATATAGCACATTTTCCTCAAAAAGTTTGAAAATAGGAAAAGATGATTGCATAAATGTATGTTGAGTAAATTTTGAAACTATTTCCAGGAGGTGAAAGTTAATCATTTTTATTGTTTTTTGCTCCTCCCTTGTTAGCCAGTTTACTTTCTACTTTCCCAGAGAATAGAGTAGGTCTCCGGATAATATGGGATAATTTTTAGTGGAAATTGATTTGGGTCAATTAAAAATCAAGTATAGTATAGATAAGTTGATTTTCTGAAACTTTTTTTGATTTGTTGAAAAAATCACAAGAGTATAAGATTTTGACTATTTTGAACATATGGAGGAGCAAAATTTATTACTAATCATAAACAACTCAATTCTTAAGCATTCAGCAAGAAATGCTGACATTTGATAAACAACAGGTATTCAAAGATGAAAGTATTATTAATTGGATTGATTAAAGGCTACAAAATTTTAATTTCACCAATATTACCGCCATCCTGTCGGTTTCAACCCACTTGTTCAGAATATGCGATGGAAGCGATAGAAAGATTTGGTATTTTTAGAGGTAGTGGGATGGCAATAATGCGAATTTTGCGCTGCCATCCTTTTCATCCAGGCGGTTACGATCCAGTACCTCCTAAAAATTCAGAAAGTAAAAATGTCAAGTAAAGCTTGATGTTTTATCATGTTTATTCATACCAAATTCAATAAAGATTGTTGCAGTAAAATCTTTTGTCAAAGGATGGGAAAATTTGCACTTATTCTATGTTAGACCTAACACCTACCACCTAAAACCTAACACCTCAAAATTAACCAATGTAGCAAGATTTTTTGAAAATGGTATGATTAATTGTTAATTGTTAATTGTTAATTGTTAATTGTTAAAAACTTAAATCAAGAACCTAAAACATAATAGTAATTAGATCAAAAATTAATAGAAAAAATCAAATGTCTCAAACTGATGTAATTATAATAGGCAGTGGAATTGGTGGTTTAAGTTGTGCTGCCTTACTCGCACATTATGGTTTTGATGTCATAGTTTGTGAAAGTCACTTGATCGCTGGTGGAGCCGCCCATAGTTTTCAACGCCAAGGCTATAAATTTGACTCCGGGCCCTCACTCCACTCCGGCTTATCCTATCGCCCCTCTACTAACCCACTAGCACAAGTATTAGATGCCATCGGTGAGAATGTACCATGCGCCACTTATGACACTTGGGGCTGTTGTTTGCCAGAAGGTAATTTTGATACGTCGGTCGGTGCAGACCAATTTTGTGATGTACTGCAAAGGCTCAGAGGTGATAACGCTGTGGCACAATGGCGTAAACTACAGGAAGTTATGGCTCCACTAGCGTCAGCAGCGGTCGCTATTCCTCCTGCATCTCTCCGATTTGACTTGGGGGCAATCATCACAATGGGGAAGTTTATTCCCTCTATGACAAAACATATATTCAATGTTGCCAAACTCACAGGTTCCTTTTCTCAAATTATTGAAGGTGTGGTTACAGACCCTTTTATCCTGAACTGGCTAGACTTACTTTGCTTTCTACTTTCGGGTTTGCCAGCAAATGCTACCAGTGCAGCCGAAGTTGCATTTATGTTTGCTGAATGGTATAGACCAGGAGTAGTGCTTGACTATCCCATCGGTGGGAGTGAGGCGATCGTTGATGCTTTAGTGCGGGGGTTAAAAAAGCATGGTGGTCAACTGATGTTAAATGCTCATGTAGAGCAGGTGATAGTCAAGGGTGGGCGTGCTGTGGGTGTGAGTTTGCGAAATGGCAACGAAATTCGCGCCTCTCAAGCAGTCATATCTAATGCTTCAGTCTGGGATACTTTAAAATTACTGCCAGAGGGTGCGGTGCCTACATCTTTTCGGGAAGCAAGACAAGCAACACCAGAATGTAATAGTTTTATGCACTTACATTTAGGTATTGATAGCACAAATATCAAACCAGACTTGGCTTGTCACTATATTATTGTCAATGACTGGGAAAAAGGGGTGGATGCACCGCAGAATGTTGTGTTGATATCTATTCCATCTTTATTAGACCCCACTCTTGCACCACCAGGAAAGCAGGTTATTCATGTCTATACTCCAGGAAATGAGCCTTATCAACTGTGGCAGGGGATGGATAGAAATAGTCAGGAATATGGACAACAAAAACAAGCAAGAGCTGAGGTGATGTGGCAAGCATTGGAGCGGATCATACCTGATGTGCGAAAGTGCTGCGATCTGACATTAGTCGGTACTCCAATAACTCACGAACGTTTTCTGCGCCGTCACCGGGGGTCTTATGGCCCTGCTATTCGAGCCGGGGAAGGTTTGTTTCCAGGCCCGAATACACCTTTGCCGGGATTATTATGTTGTGGTGACTCGACTTTTCCCGGTATTGGTTTGCCTGCAGTGGCAGTTAGTGGGATGATAGCAGCAAATACTCTGGCTCCTGTTTCTCAGCATTTGGAATTGTTGAAAAATATTGGTTATGTTTGATGATGATAACTTGTATGGTAATTGGTAATAGGTAATACTCAAGCCAAAGAGCTAATTAACCTATTAATTATGATATAGTGTTTTTTGATTAAATAAAAAGCTATTGAGTATAGGCTAATGACCTACACTCTAAGAGGGTATCTATAAATAAAAAATTAAGCTTTGACGTAGGGTGGGTTAGGCGGGAATAATCTCACAATAAATAAAAGAATATTTATCTGACCGCCGTAACCCACCTAATATTGGTTATTTGAGGCATTTTTTATATTTATTTTACAGATACCTTCTAAAGAACTAATTTCTCTGATACCGATCAAATAGCAAAGGTCAAATGACATGACAACTAAAAAACAAATTGTAATTATTGGTGCAGGACCAGCAGGATTGTTACTTGCTCATTATCTCTTGACTCGTTCTAATGATTATCAAGTGACAGTCTATGATAAGAGAAGCGATCCTAGAACAAGTGAACAATCAAAAAGAGCATTTGTAATTGGTATATCCCAGCGTGGTCGTCAAGCTTTGCAAAAAATAGATGGTCTATGGAATGCTGTCAGAGAAAAAGGTGTAGCTGTATCTAAAACAGCAGTTTATTCTCCAAAAAAATCCCAATGGCAGTATTTCCAACGGAGTAAAGATCCTGACTATTTTAATCTTCTCATTAGTCGAGACTATCTCTGTATTACATTATTGGACGAATTAGAAAAGCGAGCAAAAGGTAACCTGAACCTTATTTTTAATGCTACTTGTAACCAGGTTGATTTAAAGCAACATCAGGTTAAGTTGATTGTTGGTGGAGAAAGCGTTGTTGAACAATCCTACGATTTATTAGTTGGGGCGGATGGGGTTCATTCTGTTGTTAGAAATGCGATGTTGAAACAACCGAAGTTTGATTTCCAACAGCGCTATTTCGATACTATCTGGAAAGTAATGCACGTTCCTCGACCTGTTGAAATGCCAGCAAATGCTTCGCACTTTTTCAGAAAAATCTATCCGAATAATGGATTAAAAACAGCTCCTTGTAAGCTTTCAGTGGGTGCTATTCCAGAAATTAATGACAAGTTATGTATTCTGATGTTTTGGAATCCCGCTCCTCAGATTGCTGAAGAAAACCCACCAGGTATTAATACGACAGCCGATGTTCAAAAGATAGTTACCGACACTTGGTTCCCTAATCTGGGAATTAAAATTAGTGACGCACAAGCCCAAGAATACTTCCAGCAAAGACCTTCAACTATTTTTGAAACAAAATGCAGTCGTTACCACGACCTTCCTGGTCAAGCTATTATTGTTGGTGATGCTGCCCATGCTATGTCATCACGTTTAGGTCAAGGATGTCAGGCTGCTTTTAGTGATGTTATGGCTTTTGATCGGCTATTACAAGAAGAAGCGGACAATCTCAATATTGTACTTCCCAAATATTCCGAACAACAAGTGAATGAAGGACACGCAATTACCGATCTAAATACCCAACTGTTACCCCGTTCTCAAAGGCTACTTTTTTTAATGAATATGGTCATGGGAATCCAAAGTAAATTGAGCAAAACTTTTCCTAAATTGAGTAAAGGTTCTTATTCCTATCTCCTTTCACAAACAACCTTGCCATATTCACAAATTGCTGAACGCTTTCAGCTTTGGATGCGTCTTATTAAATGGTCTAATGATAAAATTATTAGCCAAACTTCAAGAAAAGTATAGGCTGATAAACTCAATAATTCAGAAAAGAAACTTGAGAGCATTCAAAGAGTTATTTTGCAGTGGCATTTAGTGGGATAATAACAGCAAATACTCTGGCTCCTGTTTCTCAGAATTTGCAATAGTTGAAAAAATTCTAAAAATTATAGCTAATGCAACAGGAAATAGAAAAAAAATATCCTAGAAAAAGGGAACAGGCAATAGGGAACAGGGGCAAGAGTTTCAGGATTTTTGTCTATTTTTTTATTTTTTGCAAATGATTTAGGGTTGCTATAGCACTTTTCTAATTTATCAGCTACAGTTTCAGATCCCCCCCACCCCTCCTTGAAAAGGGGGGAGCTTTCAAAGTCCCCCTTTCTAAGGGGGATTTAGGGGGATCATAAATGTAATTCATCTTTATGATAAATGCTATATTACTATTTTCTTACTTCTTACAAATTATGCCTACAAAAACTAAAAAACTTAACCAAAATGCAGTTATCATAGGAGGAGGCCCTGCTGGTTTTGCTACTGCATTAATGTTAGCTAAACGTGGTTGGCAAGAAATTACAGTATTAGAAAAACGACCAGCTGCTGATTTCTATGAACCGGATAAATCATTCAGTTATCAAATTGATGGGCGCGGTCAAAAGTTTACTGATTTATTGGGTTTAACTGAAAAATTAGCAAAAATTAGCGTGGCAAATACAGATTTTTACTTGACAGAAATTAAAGCAGATGGTAATCGTAAAACATCAAAATTCCCCAGAGTAGATCCTAATAGCAAAACAGCTTATTGGCTGCCACGTCGAGCTTTTTTGCAGTTACTATATCAAGAAATTGAACAAAATTGGCAGCATTCAATTCAGGTTTTATTTAATACTAAATGTGTAAAAATTGACCGGGAAAACTCAAAGCTAAAAATTATCTCCCAAAACATAAATAACGAAAATACTATAGAATTTGAACCTCATCTTTTGGTAGGTTGTGATGGTCTTAACTCTCTAGTTCGGAAAACTTTAGATAAGTGGGATAACTCTGCATCAAATAAATTTAAAATGCAGTTTTTCCCCTCTGCAAGTTCTGGTTTAAAATACAAAGTTTTAACCCTACCGCCAAATTTTGCTCTAGATAATAATAGCTCAGAACGGGCAAAATGTACAATGGGTTATGCTATTCGTGCAGCTTTTTCCGATTCTCAAGGTTCCCTATCTTTAGGCATTTTACCTTTTCCTGACCCAAATGAACCAAGAACAGCAAATATTATCAGACGCCCAGACCATGAAATTTGGAAGATAAAAGAGGGAGACAAGTTGCAGCAGTTTCTCGAAAGTGCTTTTCCACAGTTGCCAATACATGAAATAGTATCGTCCGAAGAAAGCGATCGCTTTGCCAAAAGTGAGGGTGGATATTTTCCCATACCTCAATATTGTTCTGGGTTGCATTGGTTAGTTTCAGACAAAAATGATTCTACTGGAGTAGTATTACTTGGTGATGCGGTGCATTGTTTTCCGCCAGATATTGGGCAAGGTGTAAATTCAGCATTAGAGGATGTGTGTATGTTAAATCAAGCACTTACTGAAAGTAATGATATTATCTCTGATACTTTACCATTATACGAGTCTCGACGTTCTCCGGATCTTAAGCCTTTAATACGTCTAACTCAAACTGCTTTTCCCTGGCCATATAATCAAGATATTCCTCGGAAACGACTGGCTCTTATCAACTTTTTTGTGAGGTTTTTATTGAGCCGAATATTACCTTTTATTTTCAGCCCACCTGCTGTGATGATGATTCAAAATCATCAACTTAGTTACCGCGAAATTTGGAGTATGGCTGAGAAAACCACCCAAATCATTTATATATTTCTGGGGTTAACTTTTATAGGTAGTTGTGTTTATCTTTCATTCATAGCTAATATATTTAGAGTTTGAATATCTCGCTCTCCCTGGAAATACTTATCAATAATACGAGCAAAAATTGAGTCTGGTTTTGCAACATGAAAAAACATCGTCATAGAAGATTTAAACTTTAAATCATCAGGATAACCAAAGATTTCAGAAATGGATTTTCCTTCTATACCAAAAACAATTTCCGCACATTCTAAAAGTCTTTTGCCAAGCACAGGATGATTGAGATATTGTTGAGCTTCTTCTATACTTTTTATGGCATAGTATTTTGAGGTTGTACTTTTGGCTAATCCATCAATTTGTGGGAAAATATACCACATCCAGTGACTCTGCTTTTTAGCATTTTTTAGCTCTCTTAAAACAGTTTCATAAATTTTATCTTGGGCACTAATAAACCTACTTAAATTAAAAGGGTCATTATGAGTTGTTCTCTTCCTTACTTTAATCATCCTTGACTCCTTTTGATTTGTAATTAAGTAACTATTCTCCCGTCAAACTATCAAAAAAAGTTCAACGGGAGAAATGATACAATTCTAGATTAACTTAACAGCACGCAAGCCAAACATCAGAACTGCAGCCACAGCTAAAGCAGCAACAAACAAGGTAAAGAAAGTAACAATTCCACCAACAGTCATTGATTTTTCTCCAAAATGGCTAATAAAACTATAAAATTAAGTCTAATATTTATTGTTCAAAATAGCAAAGTCTGAAATAACTCATGGCATTAATAACCGTTCAACTTCCCCAAAAATCCTATGAAATAGCGATCGCCCCTGGGAACCTCGACCAACTTGGCCCAAAAATGCAGCCCCTCAAATTGGGTCAAAAGGTTTTGCTAGTCTCCAACCCAGAAATATTTGCTCACTACGGAGAAAGAGCGATCGCCTCTCTCCGACAAGCAGGTTTTGACATCTCTCACTGCATTCTTCCCGCTGGAGAAGAATACAAAACCCCCCAAACCCTGCAAACTATCTATGATGCAGCTTTAGCACACCGTCTGGAACGCTCCTCGACAATGGTCGCCCTCGGCGGTGGAGTAGTTGGGGATATGACTGGGTTTGCTGCAGCGACTTGGTTGCGCGGTTTAAATGTAGTACAAGTTCCTACTTCTCTGTTAGCAATGGTGGATGCTGCTATTGGTGGCAAAACTGGAGTTAATCATCCTCAAGGCAAAAATCTGATCGGTGCCTTCCATCAACCACGTCTGGTATTAATTGACCCAGAAGTATTGAAGACTTTACCAGTGCGGGAGTTTCGGGGTGGAATGGCGGAAGTTATTAAATATGGAGTTATTTGGGATGCAGAATTATTTGGCAAAATGGAGAATAGTCATGGTCTTGATGCTATTGACAATTTGACGCCAGGGTTATTAGAGGAAATCTTGATTAGGTCTTGCCAAAGTAAGGCTGATGTGGTAGCAAAAGATGAAAAAGAATCGGGGTTAAGAGCGATTTTGAATTACGGTCACACTGTCGGTCATGCGGTGGAAAGTTTGACTGGTTATACTATGCTAATTCATGGTGAGGCGGTTGCTATTGGGATGGTGGCTGCAAGTCGGTTGGCGGTAGAATTGGGAATGTGGGATGAAGAGAGCGATCGCCGTCAGTTAGCTTTGATCAAAAAAGCGGGTTTACCAACAATGTTGCCTAGTGGTTTGGATATTGAAGAAATTTTGGTTTCCCTACAGAATGATAAAAAGGTGCAAGCGGGTAAAGTGCGGTTTGTTTTACCGACTGGTTTAGGTGTGGTAACGGTGACAGATAGGGTGAATGCAGATGTATTGAGGCGAGTATTGGCGGGGTAAATAACAGTTGGAAAAAATCTCTGATTATCTAGTATAATCTCTGATTATCTAGTATGATTTATGATTATGACTAACAAATTTATCAAAATAGGTGCAGCAGCAGAACTATTAGGAGTGTCGATTGATACACTCCGAAAATGGGAATTGTCTGGAGAACTAATACCAGACCGAAAAAGCCAGGGTGGTACTAGATTCTATGATTATTCTAAACTTATCAATTTAGGAAATGCAGACGGTTCTACTATTTGTTATGCCAGAGTCAGTAGCCACGACCAAAAGGCAGATTTAGAAAGGCAACAAGCAATGTTAGAAGCTTATTGTGCTGCCAAAGGATGGAAATTTGAGATCATTAAAGACTTAGGCTCTGGCATGAACTACCGCAAAAAAGGGTTGCAAAAATTATTAGAGAAAATCTTGAGGAAACAAACCAAGCGATTAGTATTAACTCATAAAGATAGATTGTTAAGTTTTGGTGCTGAGTTGGTTTTTTCTGTTTGCGAACTCCAGGGGATTGAGATAGTTATGATTAACAAAGGAGAACAACCAAGTTGTGAAGAAGAACTAGCTCAAGATGTACTAGAAATCATCACTGTTTTTGCAGCTAGGCTTGATGGTTCTAGATCGAAAAAACACAAAAAACTATTACTGGGATTACAAGAAGAAGTCTCACAAGTTGTAAGAAATATTGATAATAATGCTACTAGGATTCAAAACTGAACTGTGGACTGGATGACGCCGACCTTGCCAGAATGAAGCAGGAATAGAACAGGCTATCAAGAGAAAATCATAGGTTTCTAAGAACGGATGCGATAATACCATCACAAAAAAATACGCAGTGAGACACCTAAGATCAAATCCGGTTGAATACTTATTATATAGTTGGGAGAGATGGGAGGGTTAGATAACAGTATAGTGTATTTCCATAATTTTTTTCCTGCGACTGGACTGACACGTCTAAAAATGTAGGTTGGGTTGAATGGAGTGCAACCCAACAATAGTAGGTTTTTCTTGGGTTTACCCTACGGATAAGCTAACGCTAACACGAACAACCCAACCTACGCCCATAATTGCTACAACGATTTTTCGGTAATTATACGGCCTCAATATTATCATGGCCAGTTTTTCCAGAGCTTCACCTTGCAAAAGAAAAATTTAATCAGAAAGCTTGTCAATAAAATCTTATTTATTGACAAGCTTTACAAATAAGTTAATTGATGTATTATATGCTTTTAACGTTTTAAATGCCTTAATTACTTAGGGTATTTCACTAAAAATGGACAGTTGTGAGGAAAAAGTAATGATAAGTCTTTTGAATAAGTTAGTAAAACATAGTCCTAGTATTCTCAGTGCCACATTATTAATAGCCAATACTGCCCAGGCCAATCCCCCAGTAAAAATCGCCCAGGCACATCGGCCCTTACCAATGGATGACCCCTCATTAGTAATGCCCAGTGTATCTGAGTTAGAAGCAGAAGAAGGAATAGACCAAGTAACTTCTGTTTCCCAATTATCAGACGTGCAGCCTACAGATTGGGCATTCCAAGCATTACAATCATTAGTAGAACGTTATGGTTGTATCGCAGGTTATCCTGATGGCACATTCAAAGGCAATCGGGCCATGACTCGCTACGAATTTGCTGCAGGGTTAAATGCTTGCTTAGACAGAATTACAGAATTAATTGCAGCAGCAACTACCAATCTAGTAACCAGAGAAGACTTAGCTGTATTGCAACGGCTACAAGAAGAATTTGCAGCCGAACTTGCAGCATTGCGTGGCCGCGTCGATTCCTTAGAAGCACGCACCGCCGAACTAGAAGCCAATCAATTTTCCACCACCACTAAACTTAATGGTGAAGTCCTGTTTTGGTTAAGCGATACTTATGGGGAAAGAGCATCAGCACGTGGAGAAGGTTCCGCTGACGATAAAACCCAAACTTTCTTTTCTTATCGCACCTGGCTGCACTTTGAGACCAGCTTTACTGGAGAAGATTTGCTCTTCACTCGTCTACAAGCTAATAATACTAACGATTTGAGCGAATCAGACCTCACCAATACCTTAATGACTAGGACTGCTATTGATGAAGCTGATGGTGATAATGCTTTTGGTATTGACTTGATGTTCTATCAGTTTCCTATTGGCGATCGCGCCCAAGGTATCATTGGCCCGATTGGAGTTGACCTAGATGACGTTTCCACAGTGCTATCGCCCTTTGCAGAAGAAGGCGACGGGACTATCTCTAGATTCGGGCGTCGCAACCCTACCAGTTTCCGTGGTCCAGCTAATGCGGGTCTTGGTTTTAGCTACGCATTTAATGATAAGTTTCAGGTAAATGTGGCTTACTTAGCAGACGATCCAGCAAACCCACAAGCAGGTGCGGGTGCATTCAATGGTGCTTACAGTGCATTAGGTCAACTTGTGATTGAACCCAATGATAGCTTGGCATTTACTCTAGGTTATGTGCGTAAATATTGGGGTGACGATGGGGTTGATATTACTAATGGTACTGGTAGTTTCAAAGCTCAAGACCCCTTTGATGGAATAGCTACTACTGCTGATAATGTTGGGTTCCAAGCTCATTGGAGAGTGAATGAAACAGTTGAAGTAGGTGGTTGGTTTGGTTCAACCTGGGCGCGTCCAGAAAATGGTAACGGTGATGATGACGATGTGACGATTATTAATGGAATGTTATATTTTGGTTTCCCAGACTTATTTAGAGAAGGAAATTTGGGTGGTTTGATGGTGGGTGTTCCTCCTATTGTGACTGATGGTGGTGATGATGATTCATTGAAAGATGATGACACATCTATACACATAGAGGCAATTTATCGTTTCCAAGTTAATGACTATATTTCTATAACTCCGGGTTTATTTGTGATTACTAATCCTAATCACGATGATGTGAATGATACTATTTGGATTAGTACATTCCGGACTCAGTTTGTGTTTTAACTCTTCCGGCTGGAAGTCCCGCGCTCTCCATCCCCCCAGGGGAGCGTCGTATGGGAAAGCCGGGCTAGGGTGTACGGTTTTCCTATAGTCCTAGTTGCTATAGCCATTGACAATTTATTAACACAGCCATTATAATATCTACCATTATCACTCACAGGGGGAGGAAATCACCTCTGTCACGCGCAGCGGTCAGGGTTTCCCAGACTGAATAATCCCGCTTTGTCCATCCCCCCTAACCCCCCGCGTGAAAGGGGGGGATAGAAGGGCAACGTCGGGAGTATGTCAAATAGAATCAGCTTTGTTGTGTAAATAGCACTGTTAACACCCCGTCTGTTCAGGCGGGGTTTGTAGTGCAATAGAATGTGAAAAATTCTAGAGATTGGTTACTTTTTTTTATCCTTTTTGGGAAATTTTAGATCAAGATACTTTGTTAATTATTAATATTAATCTTGAGTCGTCCAATGTGCGGTTAAATTTCCGTTTTTATCTGTTAACCAAACCATTTGTAAATGGTTGTTTGATTTTTTGTGAAATGATTTAACTTGATTTTCTAATTTTTTTTCTACTGAATCAGAGTAAGTAGGATTACTTACATTAGTTTGAATATTTTTGTTTAATAGCATTGTTTTAAATCCTTTTACTATAAAATTCATCAAGGAAGAAAGAATGAGATGTTTTTCTACTCTTTATATTTTTATACTAAAGGATTTATAAAGCTATTACAGTGATCCCTGAAGATTTTGTTAGTGTTTAAGAACTGGTTAAGAAGTGATTTATCTGTCGGTAAACTGTGATTTAAATCATTTATTTGCGGTTATTTGCGACAATAAAACTTAACAAATACTAAGAATAAGCTAACCAATAATATGTATTAATTTTAAATTAAAGCATAGCAAAGTATTTGAGAATTGGCATTAAATAAGCAATCAGCACCTCAGCAGTAAACCTTTGAGAAGCAGACTTTTACCTTAACAATCTTAGTTCAATACAGTTCAGAGCGAACCAAAACTCATAAAGTATGGAAACATGATTAGTAGCTCTTCAGATTACAGAACTGCTAAAAAATCCTTAACTGAACTGTATTGAATATTAGTCAGGTCATCAAATAGAGGACTTAAGCCTCTTTTTTGACAAAGAATAATGCAGTCCGAGGACCGATTTCAATGCCACCGCGATTGGGAGAACCCCATTTATTAATGTACTTCTGACCATCACCACCGTAGTCAACGCACATTTCAAAGTCGTACTGTAGCTCATTGTAACAACCAACTCCTAAACCAGGAATTTTAGCAGCAGTTACATCAAATGTTTCACCAGCTTTATTAATAATCGCTAAACCTTTGTCTCCACGCTCAATAAATAGCAAATTAGGACTATCTGCACTGTCAGCAATTTCCTTACCATTGCGATAGTATTGGGGTTCTGCTATCATTTGTTCGTGGAATTTGGTTCCAGCAACAATTGTAGGTTCAAAAGCATCAAAAGTTAAAATCAAGGGTGTTCCTTCTTTTCTCCCTAAAACGTAAGCTGTTGCTAAAACTAAATCATTCTTGTCAAATTTCCAATTATCAAACTGTCCTGGTGCCCAAGTATCGTGGTTGCGAGCAAAGGTGACAGCATCATCACCAGGTAAAGCACGCTGACTATCTGCTGGATTAACTAAAGAGCGCAGGTCTCCCCCGTAACCAAAAGCATCTTTCAAGGTATTAACCAGTTGAAAATCTGTTACTTTGGGAAACACTGGAATATATTTCATACTTTCGTCAAAGTTGCGACCGATAGCTTCACCATAGTAAAACTTATCTTCAGGGATAACTTCGACTATCTTCTCTAAATCTTCAACAGAAATGTGTTTGACAGCATCAAAGCGGAAACCATCGATTCCCATATCCATCAGTTTTTGCATATACTCATGTTCTTGCTGTTGCACATAAGGTAAGTCTGTCCTCAAATCTGGCAATCCTTCCTTGTCATTGGGACTACATAACCAATCATTTTCCACCTCGTAGGGATTATTATAATTGGCGATACATTTTGCCTCGTGGAAATATTCCTTTTTCGGGTAGAGCGGATATGCTTCTGGGAAAGTTGCAACGTCTTTATAAAAACGATAATTAGCCATGTGATTAAAACCCTGTACCAATAACTTTAATTCCCCGTTCGTGAGCAGCGTCAATCAAATTCTTTAAATCTTGCTTATTTCCTAGATTTCCTTCCAGAACATAATCAAATGGCTGATACTGAATGTACCAGTATTTGTCTGAAGTGCAGGCATCATCTTCCCGTCCTGGTGTTTGATTCGGAGGCGAAATTTGAATATAGTTATATCCTGCTGCTTGAATTTCAGGCATTTTTGCGGAGACATTGGCAAAACATTCATCGAAAGCGTGGTAGATAACATCTGCTTTAGCAGGAGTAGCATTGGAGGTCAGCCCAATAATTACTGCTAGGAAGCAGGTACAAACCCAGGTTATGAGAAAACTGAAAGCTAAAGGATTTTTGGTCTTCATAAATACGATTCCTGTTTCTACTATAGAGGTAACAAGTTGTCTACTAGATTAGTAGGATTTTGTAGATTTAGAGAAGTAATTTTTAGCGTTGCTGAAGTCAGGTATGAAATTCAAGTGGTTGTAAATTTTCAGCCAAAACAAGAGTGTAAATTCTACCTAATTTTTTACCAAATAAGTTACCGAAAAACTCGTTTGTAGCGGCAAACGGTTGTTCACCCCTAAGCATCCTGAATCCTGACTCCTATTAACAAAGCCTAGTTTTTTATTTTGCTAAATAAGCAATTCGGTTCAAGAAACGATTCAACTTGGTTTTCATTAACTTGAGTGGTGAATCAGATTCCCCAATCAATAATCCAATTTGCTGACCTTGCATAATATTTAATGAAGGAAAGCGGTCTTTTTCAAACAAAAGAATATTTAACGAACCACCATATTTAAAACAACCTATACGATCGCCTTTTTTGACTTCAACCAAAACTACGACCATTGTAGGAACGTTTCATGGAACGTCCCTACTGTAGTTTACCTTTCCTCTAGAAAGTTAAATTTTCAGTGAAGCTAGGTTTAATCGTCTTTTTTAATTGTTTTTTTGACAATTGCATCGAAGTATGCGTCTAGATCGGCAGCCGATCGCGCAGTTATTAAGTCCCGATCTACTACAACGTGACTAGGATCTGGAACATAAACTGCACCTGCATTGTGAATATCGGCTAACACTACAGTATGACAAATTACTCGTCGTCCTTGCAAAACTTCTGGACAAGGGGTTAATATCCATAACCCATGACACAAAGCACCCTTAACAATTTTTTTATTTTCCATTGCTTTTTTGAAGAACTGGACTGCTGGGGGAGTTTGCAGTTCTTCAATGCTACCGAGAGACCCCATGGGTGGAATTTCCCGCAGTCTAACGCTACAATAATTGGCAGATATCAAGACAATATCATAGTCATTAGCATCATAGTCTTTAGGATCTTTATCCACTTCCATAGAATAAACCTGCTTTCCAGGAGCATCCACATCGCTAACAATAGTGCGGGATGCTGCTCCCCATAGGTTGGTCATAAAATCTACAGTTGCGCCGAGGACAGAAAAGCCAATACTGTAATAGTCAAGTTCGTGGGGAATATACTCTGTTTCAGTTAGTACCGCGACTTTTTTTCCTTTTAGTGCTTTAAACGACATAACTTTTATCCTTCTAGAGCTTAAGAATTGAGGTTAAGGAATTGATAAAGTTTATACAAATCATATCAAATCCGGTAGTATCAGTAGAATTCAAGACCGTAGGGGTTTGGTCTCCAAACCCTCCACAAACTAAGAATTTTCGCTCTTTTCTGATGGTAGAATTCTATTACTCCGAAACCAGCGGATTTGATATCAGGACTTACGCACGGACGCTATCTCTAGGGGGCAATTCATGAATTGCTCCCTAGAAAAAACACAATTTACAGATATTTTGCGTAAGTCCTGCAAATTAAAGATATAGTTGCTCAATTAGCAACTATAATCTTGAGATTTAGAGTTTATCGAACGTCAACTAATGTAACCTTTTGTTGAGTTGAACCCCGAACCGGGCGAATCTTTTTCCCATTGCGCTTTAGAGGTTCAATGATGGATTGAACTTTAGCTGCAAACAGGTATGGACGAATTTGAGTATTCTCAGGAATTTCCTGGAAAGCAAAATACAAAGTGAGAGGCAAGTTGTGAATTGCTTGACCAGTAATATAACCAACTAGATCGTGCTCAAAGCTGTGGAAAGCATTTTTCCAGGAGTGTTGCTTAGGCAGACTTAAGTCAGGAAGATTATTTTTAGCACTTACCCAGTGCCAAGTACCACCATGTTCGTGGTCTATCATATACTTAAACCAATAAGCATAGGTAGTGGGCAAGTATTTAGCGTAGGAAGGATCGCGCAAACTGAAGGTAGCAGCAGTTTGATCCAACTCAGCTAAAATCCACCATTCTTTATCAGTTTCTAACTGACCATATT
>JAAUYJ010116518.1_pt1 | contig 17011 bp, 12 predicted proteins | sample 7278031 | NCBI WGS metagenome assembly JAAUYJ01 (sample SAMN14350222, study PRJNA611818) | marine sediment metagenome | isolation source: surface marine sediment (1.8m) | place: French Polynesia: Moorea | collected 2018-08 | reverse complement strand
GCAAAAAGAGCACCGACAAACATGTGTCCCTCGCACTCATTCTCCGCGAATGCGGACAGCACCTCGTCGTACAAGCAGAGAAGTTTATTTCTCAGCAGCAATGTGCCAGCTTGAGCATTTCCTTGTCGCGGACGACAGCAACCGATCGAGCTTTTCATGGGTGCGCCGAAAAATCGGCGCCCCTTTTCCGACCAAAAAGCCCTCAACACCGCCGCAGCCGCTGCACCAGCTTCTGCCGAACGAAGCCTTCTGCAGCAACCGAAACAACGAAACCCCAATAATGTACAAAGCTATATTCACTGCTTGATCAAGCTAGGAGAAGAGACATGACCAAGTCCCTCCTTCCAAGCATTCTTGGACGGGATGGCAAAACCGGGAATCGGCCACCAGTCACCTTCTAACACTAACTTTGAGGCTTTCTTTCCCCCCTTCCCTCTTCGATCTCACCCTGCTCCTCGCGTGTATAGCTAATACGCGAAATAACGGAGGCCAAAACGCAAAAGTGGACAATCCCACCCAAGCAGATGTCTTACAAGATAGATGTAAGTAAATGCCCCCTCCCCAATTCCTCCACCCATCCTTCCCCCAACCACTTACCTATATCCGACCCCAAGACGAAGGAACACCTGATACTTTCCCCTCCTCTTCCCCTTTTACCTACTTCCTAAATCGTGGTACACCCCCACCTAGCACATCAATCTTCTCTCCGCTTGTGCCAGGAGAACAGAGAGAAAGGGCGCTCAAACTGGGAACCACCGTAATATGGCCGTTCATGGCGTAAACGCAGTGCAAAAAAGTCAATCTTTTGAAATGCATATCTAGACCTTTCTCTTGGTTTGAGCGCCAGCCCTGTCGCCCTGTCACAACCGGGGAGAGAGATTTTGCTGACTGTTCTTTTCCCCTTTTCAATCTACCCTTCACACCCTCGGTCCCACATAGATTCGTTCTCTGGGCGAGGGAGGCGGACGTCTTTTCACAACACTTTTAACACAATTCAGATTTGTCGAGAATCGACCTCCGCCTCCAACCCCATTTCGACCCCTATACTCCCCATTTCACCCTAGAACTCGCACACAGAAGTGTCCATCCTAGTACCAACCCGCCAAATCTCAACAACCCAACACCTCCCTCACCTTCCAAGGAAAAACCAAATCGCAGTCGTCATTGTGCCTTCGCAGTTAGAAAGTGCCGCTTTCCTATTCCTCCACTCTTGATCTACCTTTTCCTATTCCTCCTCCTCTTCCATCATCATCTCTTGTTTGCTGCTCGACACATATCTGACTCCCCCCTTCTTCCATAAAAGCAAGGACAACTACAGTAATGAGAGAAAAGGAGCTTCTTTTCGAGTGATTCCCTTTTCCACATTGACGTTTTCGATATTAAAAAGCACCGCCGCTGTGACCGCCGCAGGCTGCTTCCTCCTCCGCCTTTGCTGCACCCACCAGCAACGACACTTGTAAAAGCAGGGAAAGGGGGGCATGGAAAGAAAAGATAACACTGCACCGCTACGCAGAATTGCTTTGGGGTGAGACAGAAAAAGGAAAAAAAAGTTTGGAAATCGAAATCGCCCTCGCCGCATGCATGGTGTTTTTGCCGCTTCAAATTTTGGGACTAGCCGCCTTCGATCATTGGACGCCGCCTCCCTCCCAACAATAATTGGGCTGGCTGTTGTTCGCAACGGGACTTCATAATACCTTTTGAGTGTGAAACAAGACAAAGTTCATCTTGCATGCTGTTCGCCCCCCTCCCCATCCTCTCTTTTCTCATTCACTCACACGTATCTTTCTTCCTATACCCGTTCGGAAATCGAGGACCTCTTAAATCGTCGTTTTTCTCTCGCCAATATTTTCGTGTAGCAGTCAGGACAGACAACACCCACAATATCACCCTAGGTATCCCCCGTAATCCCCCTCTTAACTAACATACTCTTCCAATAGGTCCTCATCTCACAACGTCGAAGCCAGTTTCTTATTTCGGTGTAGCCGCCCTCCGCCGTTTCTTACCATAACAACCGCCGTGCATGACAAAACCCTTTCTTAGTCACACGATTCGCTTCTTTCTTCCTCCCTCCCCCCCTTCTCATCTTTCACGGTGGCTGCATTCAAATTTCGGCGAAACAAAAAAACCTTTGCGGCCAATGTAGCTTCGCCGTCGAATGGTTGACCACGGCTTCAACAAGAGGGAGAAGAGGAAGGAGATGTACCATAAGAGGATGGCTAAGAAGAGGGAGGAGGAGGAGAAGCGGAGACGGATGAGGCTGGCCCAGTCGGCCTCTCCAGGCTCCGTCGCCCCGGTTGAGGAGGAGCAGGAGTACGACACCGCAGCCGTGTCGGAGGAGGGGGAGGGCCCGGTGGCGCTGGCCTCGGCGGGGATCTCCAGGGACAGGCTGTACAACCTCATGAAGAGGTTGGAGGTACGATCCACCACCACCATCTACACCACTTGGAACGATCGAAAAACAACAGCAACTGCTGCCAACACTGCACGCCGCCGTCCGAAGGGATCTGTGTATCTTGTGACTGTCGAAGGGCGGACGGACGCCGCCGCAAGATGCCTGTTGTACTAAAAGAAAGACTCCTTCTTCAACTTTGTCGTCGTCGACTGCACCATCTATTCTATCTCTTCTCACCTTCGTCCACAATAACTTCTTCTCTCGTCACTCTCGTCTTAAAAGAACTGAGCACTCTTTTCCTCTTGCGCATTGTCGGCTGGCCGCCAGTCGCCATCTTCAAAAAGCATAATTATAATCCAATCGCTATCTCCCGAGCAGTAGCGACTTTCAGTACTACAGTACGTGTACTTACAAAGTGAGAGAGACGGCGGTGCCCCCTGCCAGCCGTTGTGTACAAAGGCATTTTTAAAACAACCAAGAGGAACATATTTTTAAGAACTACGGGAGAGTGGCATGTTTGAAACACTCGTTTCCTCCACATGGTCGAAGTAGGGATTCTTCAGAAGGTGTAGAGAATCTAATGCCGATTTTTGCTCCGCCGCGCGCTCTACTCAATCGTCTGCGGCCTCGTGAGTGGTAGCCTAGAAGTGGAGAGGCAGCTTCAAGAAATGTGCATACTTTGTAGTATGGTACGATAAAAATACGATACCTTGGTAGGAATTGTGTATTGGTACGTTACGTACATGCTGGTATGCTGCAACTAGTGCATCTTCTGTCCGCACAACAACATCACAAGCCGCGAGGATGGCAGCCACCAACGGAGGAAGAATTTTTGTCCGTCCCCCGTGAAACAAAGTCGGCCTGCTACACCTGCAAAGAAGCAACAAACAATACGCCATCTAACCTCCAAAAAACCAAGAGTACAAACTAACCGTGTTTTAAGGCGAACACTAGAAACACAAAAGCATGGATTTTGTAGGATTACAATTTAGTTCTATAGTTTCTTCCCCGTCTCCCTAAAAAACCGTCGTACAGCACAATTCGACTAGAACGACAGACAGAATACTCCTTACCTAAATTCCGATGCATAACACAGTTTGTTCGTCCCTGCTTTTAAACTCTCAGTACTAATACAGTGTTCATTTCCGCCCAGTACCTCATACCGTACAGTAATAACCCTACATACATCGTAGCTTAGTGGTACACGTCCTGAACAAGGGTGTGCGTTACAAAGTAATTTCTACTGTACTACTAACTAGTACCCCCTGCTTGCTGGCAAGGTGAAGACTTTTCAAAGATCTTTGCTAAAAAGTTACCAAGAGTTTAAAACATCAACCGTCTTTCCAGCAAGCAAGGGCGAAAGCACCAATTATTAACCCTACTGAAACTCAGTACCATCATCTCCTATCACTCTCTACCTTATCGTACTCGTCATGATCTAACCCAGTGTGGTATTGTACCTTCACCAGAGCAATGCCTATTACCTACAGTAGCAGAAGTAACTCCCGTATCTAACTAGCCGGTACATTTGTGTACGTACCTACATACATGTGTATGTACCAAGTTATGATTGTGCCACCGAAAAAAGAAGCAAAGAACTTTTAACTAATTCGAACGTTTTTCCCTCTCTCCCTCACCCACCCCGCCTTCGCATCGCTGCAGAGATCCAAGTCTCGGCAGAACAAGTTCACCGGCTACCGCCTGATGACCTCCGTCAGCATCCCGGTCTTCGACAAGAAGAACCACACGGTAAGACAAGAGAAACCGTCCTCGCCCTCTACAAAACCGTTCATGTTTCAAAATGGCTACAATTCCGTCGCATATCAATTCGTGCTAATCCGTTTTTCCTCCCTGTCGAAAGTTCACACAGAATGAGGTAGTGTATTGAAGGGTTTCCTTCCATTCCATCAGGCATGGAAAAAATTCCAAAGCCCCCCTTCCCCTCCATACAAGTTGGATAATAGTCCTACAGCAAACCGACCAATACAGCAATCTTAACTGGGAAGATGGGGAAGCACTTTTCATTAGCATGTAGCCAACAAGCACTTGCTTGCAAGGGAGTAACCAAACTATCAAGGGGCCGAACCCGAAGCACCAGTTTCGTGGTTCCTCCCCCTCCTCCCGGCACTGACGTCGCTGACACCCTTCTTCTTCTCTTTCGCTTCTTCCGCCGGCGCCTCCTCCTTCTCTAGGATACCGAGACCCTGGGCATCAAAAAGAACCCCGATGTGCAACTCTTGAAAAAGGTTTGAAACCGGAAAAAGAAACAAACCCAAAAAAGGCGGAAAGAACAAAACGCCGCTCGAGCGTGCAACCCAAATCTTTTCCTATCTTCCATCTCTCCTCTCTCTTCTTCCATGTCATGATATCTCTTTGATGGTTTTTCTTCAACATGGAAATGCCTTTCTTGTTTTTTTTGTGTTTCTTGAGTTTTTCTGGCCTTGGTTTCCTCTCTATCTCTGCCCCTTACTTCAAACTACTAACGATAATCCAAGTGCAACATCATGATCAGGAATGAAAACCCCTTTTGCATCAAAAGATACCAATACCATGGACAACAAAGATCATATATACCATCTTGTATACACTACCGGATCATACCTACTACTTGTAGACTTTTTTCTTCTTCTACGTACTTCTCTCCCCTCGAATTCTACGTTTAAGGATGATCATGAATGCAAAATTTTACATATCCCCCCCCCTTACTGTACTACTACCCCCTGCACTGATTGAGTGATTTGAGCGCGACGGTTGCTTTCCCCGCCACCGCCACCACAAACCGGCGATCGGAGGATCGGCCGTCGCGCAAAATGCACATTTTCATACATCTCTTGCACCATTCCCCCCGATTTCTCAACCACAGTGACGATGTGCCCATAACCATTTTCTCTCCTGGCACCTCCTGAGTGATGAGCGGGGCTGGCAGGGAGTCAATTTTTGAGAAGATTTGAAATACGCGGAAAAGTGCAATTAAAGGGTCCCTGCCTCCCCCGCTTCTTACTCTTTTCCCTTCGACCTACTACTACCACTAATGGAACAACTTATCCTGCCCCAAACATACTACAACATCAAGTCTCCTATCATATCTCTCTTCTAACTCTTTCTGGATTGATTTGTGCACTCACACCCTCGAAATAATGTGAAAAAAATATTCCGCCGACGAAACCTCTACTTCAAACAGGACGCCATTTCCGTCCAAGGAAAGAAAGTCGGCTTCCCCACAACCATACAATGATACGAATACGAAACAACTAAAGTGTGAAATGATACCGACATACGCCCCCCCCCCAAACCCTAAGGTTTTTTTTTGAAGAGTTAGCGCGGATGGATCTACTTGTCTCTAACCCTGGAACAAAAACATGCATGTTCGCTTGCTTTTCACTTCATTTCATTCTCGAAAACGGAAATTTTTCTGTGAATATGGCATGAACTTTCTATGGGAAACTACTTCCATGTTGCTCTGGTTGGCAAGCATTTGTACAGGCTTTTTTCTTGGCCGAAACCACTTCTTGATGTTGCTTTCTTTCACAAGTCGATCCATCCTAGCGCTACCAAGAACTCTTCCCCTGGGATGACACATAGGCCCCCCACTACGCAGGTTAAGAGTGCGAAATACGCACGATACAAACAGACAACCCAGTGTATAGGTCAAGGAGGAAATTTAATATGAAACAACGACTACTACTTACTAACTCACGGCCTAGGAACTAACGCAATATTAAACCCTCGTTTTTCCCCGGTCCCCTTCACCAGAACGTGACTCAGAAGACTCTGGTCTCTCTCACAGAGTCAATCTGGAGAGAGACCTCGGTGCAGGTACTATAGAACGGCACTTTAGAAAAGGGGTTTGACGACCTTTGATTACTTTTGAGTGAGATGCCAAAGGCAGAGTGTGCCCGCCCGGCGAAAGTAAAAAAAACCTAGGACAGAGAGTGTGCAATGTGAGTTTGGTGAAAGGGCATGTGTCGTCAATTGAAGGAAGGGGAATAGGAATCTGCGAAAAAACAATAGAGGTAGACGCGTGAATAGATCTTGGAGATTTCTTGGAGATATTTTTGAGGAGACAAGTGTGCCGTGCACGTACGAGTCCAAGTTCAACGGGCCGTTTGCCCCAATGTCTATTACTTCAGAAAATGTTACAAACACGGTTCCCCTCCGAATGAACACAAAGTGACTGCATCTTTTGGTATACATGTAGTTTGCCCGAGTGTGTGCCCCCCTACCCTTACATTTTCCCCCCACCCCAAGAGGAGAGGCCCGCCGCCACTATACCGTCTTAGCCCAGAACAGGGGTTGTCACCGCTCTGTTTTCTCTCTCCTTTTCGCACCATCCTCCTCCTCCTCGGCCAACTTCTGCAGAACTACACAATGAGCGTTCGGGTCTCGGACAAGAGGAAGAAAGAGGTCGTCAAACAGGTGCTGAAATCACTGCCTCCGATCCCTCCTCCTCCACCTCCTCCCTTGGCCCGTCTGAGGATCGAAGGCGGGTGGGAGGGACGGAGGAAACGGAGGAGGACAACAGAGTAGAACTTTTCGCCCACTAAAGAGGAGAAAATGTTGAACCTAACGGCTAAAGCTAATAACGACAGTTATAACCTAGACTTGCTTACCAAAGTAACCTGCTGTTCTGGCTTCCGGCTTCCCCAGCAAAAAAGAGAAAGTAGTAGAGCGCAGAGAGAGTTCACTAGCAGCAGAGTTCGTTCCAGATATCAGCAGTCCGTGCAAGCGGGGAAAAAGAGCTTCACAAATGTCGTCTTCCGTCAGTCTCAAAACTACTAGAGTAAATTCGCCACTTCTATCGGTAGAAAAGAGCCAAAAAAGCCTAGTCCAAGTTCCGGGCGGCCTCTCACTTTGCGATCTCCTTGCCGAGAGGTGGAGCACCGCGAAAAGAGGCCCCCAATCATCCTCCCAACTCATAGATTCACTGTCGTGAAAACGTCCTGCTTTCTAACTCCAAGCGCTCCCCCATCCTGACCCGCGCCCTTTTAGTAGAAGCCTCACCCTTCACGCCAGCGCCAATAGCTCGACCGAGAGAGGGAAAAAACCTCCCCCCTTGTCCGTCCGTCCCTGCAGTCTTGTTCGAAGCTTCGGGACTTCCTCTGGCACAAGGCCGCCAACGACATCGCTGTCCGAGGCTACAACTTATTTTTCAGCAGTAGCCAGCAGCAGCAGTAGAAGCCCCCAACTCGTCTCAACGCCGCCATGGGTTTCTGCAACGCCAAATTGTTCGTCGGGTGGTCACCGCGATTCCAGTTGTGTCTGTCCCGTCGTCGTTTGTCCGCTGGCTGTAACGTTGTCAAAGGGGGCACAAGGAAGAGTCCCTCCGTATTCGCAGTAACTCGATCTTAATAATAACGCGTTACATTACCTCGCAGAAGCAGCAGCCGACCCAAGCGAACCCACCCCCGCTTTAGAAAGCAGTCAGTCTACTATACTAAAATTTGTAATGACCTAGGCCGCTAAAAATATACTCACAATTACGAAACTACACACACAGTCCAGTTCATACCACACTCGCTTTTCTACAATTAGACACAATATAGGCCCATACCGTAACGTACACACAACTATCATACACGCGTTCCTAGTCGAGATAAAACGTCCCTAGATCTACAATAATGAGCCGTAGCAAAAACAAGGTTGTCCCAAAAAAAACTCTACAAAAAAAAGCGTCCAATAGATAGTAATGCACCTTCTAGATCACAGTCGCGTTCTACAAAACGTATGCTAGCGTAGTAAGAGAATGAGAAAGCCCATTTCTCCCAAAGTGTATGTCCGAGAACGCACTTCCAAAAACCAGAGATGAGCGATTTCTTAGGAACGCTCTTCAAAAATTAGCAGTTAGCTAAAAACAAGTGATGTCGGTATCTTAAAAAGTTTCCCCCTCATTCCCCCACCCTTCGCCATAATTTGCCGTACCGTGTAGTGTTGGTTTCTGAACACGTCACCAACCGTTTAGATGTTTAAGAGCGCTTCAAGTCCAGTTTTCCGTAGTTAACGTTGCCTTTTACTTGGCTTTTGTTTCCTGCATTAAAATATTGCCTGAATATTTGCCGTTGCTATACCCTCTCCAAGATTTCGGATACGAAATACTTTTTGGTCATGCACCCCGTTCGTTTTCCTGCCAGGTGAGGATCGCCGAGCTGCTCGGGGTGGCTGGCACGGACGTGCCGATCGAGGAGATTGAGAAGCTCACCCCGCCGTTCAAGGTACTGACCAAAGACGTCTTTGGTACTGACACGGCACATCGCGGCATTTGCCAATCGTATGACCAAATCTTCCTTTCATTTTCAGCTGGGTGTGAACGGCTACTCCTTCGCCGTCAACAACAACGGCTACATCCTCTTCCACCCCGACCTCAGGCCGATGGTGAGTGCTTTCAGTTCGAGACAGCAGCATCTCGCGCAATGCCCCCTTCGCCGTTCCTGGATGTTGTGATTTTCCTGCATTATGCAGTCGGTGTTAACGTAATGAGCGTTTTCAATGCGCGATGCAGTGATTTCGAGTGAGAAGCAAACGAGTAACGTCGCCGTCATTTTCCTCATCCTCCACTTTTGTTTTAAAAAAGATCGAGAGAACCGAACGGGTAAATATGAGCTGCTGATATCCTTCTCAGAGATCTGGAGGCACAATTTGCTGATAGAGCCGCCTTTCTAGCTACTACGTATACGTACCGTACAATCAACAATGTCCCTGCCGCTACTGTCACACGTTTGCATGATGTTTTCGTCTCTGTAAATGTAAAGAAGAAACGTGCTCAAATTTTTAACGACAGCGGCCTTGTCCATCCGCAGAAATATTCACAAATTTAAAGCTAGTACATACATACCGGTATATCTGTGCAAATGTCTGTTCATATGGACTACTCCCCCTTCTAATAAGTGGGGTGAAGAGATTGAGCTAGGTGGGAAACATATTTTTGGAAGGAGGGAGAGCGGACCTGTAAAAGTCGAGAAGAAGAATCATCCAGAGTTTCCAGGCACATCGCCTTATCAGGATTTTACTGTAGCCGTCTGCTGTCCGGTCCCAGAACAAAAATTAATAGCAAGGTATTTGCATACAGTATCATAAACATCTAAGCAAGCCAACTTGTCCAGTTCTAAAATGGAAGAGAAATCTTTCCTCCGCTTACCTACATACACTCTTACATCAATTCAGTCAAAGTGCTTCGTGCTGTTTCTATCCGCTCACACAGCCTCGCTTTTGGAGAGAGAGAGGGAAAAGAGAGAAATTCGAAGTAGCATGGGCTCAAAGCAGGCTTTTGTCACTGGAAAGCTCTCCACAGCACACATCAGCCAAACCGATACACACACATAAACACCAGCCTTGAAACAATGATTCCCATAACTAAAGCGCCTCTCTCATTCTCGTTCTCCCGAGCAGTTCCAGGAGATCCTGAAGCCCAACTACAACAGCGTGGACCTAGCAGAGGTGGAGCTGCCCATGAACTTCGTCGCCCAGCCGGAGCCAAGGGCCAATGACTCCGAGCTACTGGCGGTAAGAAAGAGGGATTCAAAATTCATAGATTTTTTTTAAAAAAAAGGAGCAAGAACTAATTTTTACCGCCCGAGTCGTCCTAAATTTTAAAAATGTAAATGTATGTTCTCTATTTTTCTCTGGTATTATACAAGAAATGTAGCTAGGGGCGCGAGCCGTAGCGGTCTCGTTCCATCTCTCCGTCTCTCTCTCTTCGTGTCCTAAGTTCGTCCCTCTTTTCTCTTTTCAGTCATACTATCAGAACCAGAGTTGTATTTCTCTAGAAGAGTCTGACATTGAAACCTGTAGAAAGTACAATTTCCAGGTAGCGTACAAAGGAAGTGCGGCCTCCCCAAGAGGGGCGTGTTTTGCGACCGTTCGGACGGGACAGACCAGAAATTGAGCCATCTGTTTTCATCCCCCTTTTCAGCGTGTAGCAACGTCACAAGTCCGGCTACTTTACACTGTAGCACCGGCAATTTCAACTAACCGCTTTGGTGTAGCCGAAAAACCTACCACTAACACAAAAAAATCCCGTGTTTTAGTTCATTCCGACTAAAACTACAGTATTGTACAATGCGCTTTTATGCCACATTTCAGATGCGGAAGGACATGGTCAACCAGGTTAAGGGCCAGACTTTCCTTACTGTCAAGCAACACTACGACAGTATGGTAAGGCAAAATCGCACTAAAGTGTTCCTTGTGCCAGGCAGCCAGCACTAACGAAACCCTCCTCCTGTCTGTAGAAACGAGCCACCCTGCGTACCTTGGACTACTTCTACCACCCGCTGATCAATACCCCCTTCACGCTGGGCATCGCGCTGCCGCAGGATTATGGCAAGTTCCGCGTCGACGGGGAGTTCAACCCGCAGGCACAGAGGAACTTGAACGGTATGTAGAACGGGACAGCATCATTGCGGCGAAGCTGCAACGGAGGCCATCGCTCTTTTCCAGTGTCCGCCCTCTTCGAGGAGAACAGCTGGCGCCTGCACCCCGACTGGATGTACTGCCAGTACAATTACGCCGGGACCGACTCTCACGAGTTCGCCACCAAGGAGGACGAGATGCGTCACTTCATGGCCAGGATGCAGAACGGCAAGTGGAACTGGGGCACGCCCAGCGTCATCCCCCTCCCAAAGTGCGACAACAAGGAGACGTTCGATCCCAACTGCATGAAGTGTAAGCATACACTGAAGTAAACATGAGCAATTTGGTCAACTGAATTTGTTCCTACCTTTTGCACACAGCCCACGGCATGGACAAGATGGACAGGAATTCTCACATGTGCGACCCGGAGCTGGTCAAGTCCATGCTCTTCGACGCTGTCGTCACCCACAACTTTGAGAAGCTAAAGAGTCCGCGAAGCCGAAGCAGATCCGCGTAAGTACTTAAAAAATTAAACTGTGGTTTTTGTACACTTCACGTACAGTACGTCGTACAGTACGTACTATACAATGTACAGTGCAATCAATGATTTCAGTAGTACGATTTGCAAGTCTCAAGTTCTGATCAACAAAACTAAAAGTTTCGAATTTTCTCTCCATTCCCTCCTGTCTTTTCCCTTTCACCATAAATCCATCCCTACAAAAACACCCTAAAATACCTGTCCTAATCAAATCGACCTCACCTTGAACCCAAATGAATTAAACTCGAAACGGAAAAAAACCCTACCATCACCTCCACCAACGGTTTGATACCGACCTCAACCAACAGATCCGCGCCAAACCCCCTTACCTCCCTTTTTGACTTGCTATCAAGGTAAAGATCGAAGGCACTCCAGTGCCACAGCCTAGGTATCTAGGCATTGTAGGCGAATAATTGATTCTCTCCAACCCTCCGCCCTCCCTTCCTCCCTGTTCATCTCGAGAAGTGCCCAGAGGATCCCACACAATCCCTTCGTCCATCCCCCATATACGTAGAAGTCTAAATTTTCGTGTCTCGTGATGTGGTGACTAAATGTTTATCGTAGACATAATCGATCGGTCGCGCGCGTCACAAGGGATAGCAAAAGAGCAGAAATGAGAGTGTTCACTTTTCCTCCCCGCCTTCTTACAAAAGGGATGGTGCCATAGATGCTGGACAAGAGGTAGAGGAGGATATGGATTATGCCGAATTGGCGGAAAGTCTTATGCTGGACGAACCTGAGAACGTAACCTCTATGTAAGTCTCCCACGTGAAACGGTAACTGTAACGGTACTTTTGACCCCCATTCACCCATAGCTACTACTCACCACCTCCCTTTGAACCTCTTACTAACACCTTAGCCAACTAAATCACTCACTTTTTAAGCAAGAATCCACCTGATTGCAAAAGCACGAAATGCAATGCAATCCTCCCCCGAAAGCTCACAAAGGCCACATGGGGACCACACACCCCACTAGTAACTTGCGTGTGAATATTTGCTTTAGGTAACTTAATGGTTGGTTTCACTAACAGCCATATTTACCCCATACAATATTCCCCCATTTCGTTTTTTCTCATAACACTATAATGAATTGGGAACAAAAACACAAATTGCCATGTATGAAGATAACCAAAACCCGGCTTGGTCAATAATTCCAAGAAATTACAACCGCGTCCAATCAATGATGACGCAAGATTTCTTTCCAATCGTGGGCCGACCCTCTAGCTGAAGCTCGAATACTGGAGTGCTGTCCCAAAAGCACCACCAAACTTTATCTTGCACTACGTAACCATTTCTATGCTTCGCCTTTTTTTCCACCCCCCAATTTGCGATACAGCAGCGTGTGACCGAGATCGATATTTTTCGCAACTCCCATGAAAGTCGCTAATGCGCCTCTTTGCCTCGCACGAAAACGCAGGGACGAGCTGTACAGGCGCGTGGGGATCAAGCTGGGCTTCATCGCCACGAGGTCCGGACTGATGCGGTTCAGCGACCACTCGCACCTGTTCGAAGGCCAAGACGACGAAAAGAGCAAGAAGAAGTTCCGGGAGCAAGGGGCGGACGACGAAGACTTGGTTCCAGAGCCGTAAGTGCTAGAACTCGGTCTCAGGGGCCGACAAAATAACCCATAGAACAGAAAATCCGTCACTCTTTTATTTTCACGAAGGTCACTTTACAACACAATATTTTAAATCGAAGTCTTCTACGTATGTTTCGCTTGAGAGAGGAAAGGCATTGCCGAAGAAACGTCTTTGGCTGTAGCCTTTGGGAAATGAAACATACCGCTGCAAGTAGACACCACAATTTAGATCCAGTAATAGGAGAATTATTAAAATTGGCCAAAGCTCCACTTCGTGGAGCAAAAAAAGTTGGAAAGCCCCACTCCACGTTTATCATTGGTTTTTTCACTTTTTTCTCATGCAGGCACTTTGCTGACATAAACAACAAAGCGACCGACGAGATTTGGTACAAGCGCGCGGTCGACTACCACAAGGTGAACCGCAACGCCTTCGTTTACTCCATCCCGTTCGACGTTGGAGACAAGAAGAACGCCATGGTCACCGCCACCCACGCCATCATGGTGGGAAGGGGAGCGCAGGAGACCCCGGCGGCAGTCGCCGGCATGCAGATCGACTACGAGGTCTTCAGGAACATGTTCTTCAAGGAGACGACCACGGTAAGTGTTCCCATTTTCATTCGGCGAGCGACAAAAACTAATTTAAAACACTTGTTTACCCACACAAAAAGTAAACATGAAACATTTTTTAAAAAATGAAATTTATGTTGCTTTTAGTGCGTTCCTGGTTCCCCGAGCTGCAACAAAACCTGCGCCTCGGGAGACCTGGCCTGCTACGTTGTCGACAACAACGGCTTCGTCATCATCGCCGACGACGCCAAGCACACCGGCAAGTTCTTTGGCGAGGTGGACGGCACCATCCTGGAGAGCCTCATCCAGCACAACATCTTCAGGGAGATCAAGATCTACGACTACCAGGCCATCTGCCTCTCGCCGGAGAACGAAAACAGCGACGCGGGCTTCCTGCTGACGGTAAAACAACATCCAGAAAACTTCAATGTTCCGCCAATGTTGAATCTAATTTACACCCATTTTGGCACTCCACAGCCCTTCAAGATGATGGCCTGGCTTTTCAACGCCATCCTGGGCCAAATCGCCTGGTGCATCATCCATTTCGAGCTGAGAACCCTTTGGAACCCAGACTGGACGTACGCTTTTCCCCAGGAGGATCCCGCCGTCGCGAGTACGAAAAAAATACATTGGTATGATTGTCAGCTTTTGTTGTAACATGCGATCCCATTTCAGCCGTGTACGAGGACTACATCGCCACCGACTACGGACAGCACGACGCCGCTTACTACGACCGCGACGGGGAGTACCCCTACGTGGAGGACATGAACGAGGGTGACTCCCTCCTGGAGGAGTTCAGCGTCAAGGACGGCATGCCCATCCCGCTCCTACAGATGACCTACATCAACAAGACCAAGCCGCGGCCCTGCGACCAGGAGGTCACCCTCTACGAGCTCAACGACGAGCGCCTCTACAAGCCCAACAAGCGCCGGGGGAAGCCCACCCCGGTCAAGGGCAAGCTGAGCAACTGCCACGAGAGTGAGTGCGAGAGGCCCTTCAGCGTCCAGCTCATCCCGCACACCAACCTCATCCTGATCGTGGCAGACAAGCTGTGCCCGTGCTTCTCCACCAAGATCTCCATCAGGCCAACAGAGGTCAAGTACGGCTTCAACAACACGGCCGAGGAGTACTGCAAGAGGCTCAAGTACAACATCTACCGCCGGAAGCCGTCGCACTGCTTCAGCTACCACCCGGAGGAGACGGAGATCAAGCTGTGCGGCGGCGCTGGCGCCGGCGCGGCCTTGTCGCTCCCGGCGGCGCTCCTGGCGGTCGCCGTCTACCTGATAGTGGGAGGCGCCGGCGCCGGCCCGGCGGTGGGGTCGGGCCATCGGCGCCCGAGGCCCGGCGCAGCCCCGGCCGTCCTCTTGTGATCTACCTGCACCAAAATGGTGACGCCGGAGGAGGATATCCCCGTCCGAAAAGGGGGGTATCCTTTCCCGCGCTAAGTTTTTCTCGACAGACGCTCAATACTGCGTAGTGTGTGAAGCACAAAGAAAAAGACTACGATTCGCCTGCCTGACATACCGACCCTCACTCTGCCTCCAAAGCCGCGTCCGACCTCGTCCTGTCCGCTAGCATATCTACTAGAAGGGGTTCGGATGAAAACGGCGGAGGCGAGCAGTGACCCGGTCATGAAAAAGGAGAGACAGGCCTTCTTAGATTTCCTGCCCAGTGATGACTTTAGATCCCCGCCCGAAAGACGTGCGGTCCTGTCCCGACAGCCCTCCTCCCAGCGGAGATTCTTTTTGCCTCCTAAATCCCATGGGCCGCCGAGGGACCGGGAAAAGGAACGCTATCCTGTGAGAGCATCGTAACTGCTTGCTTAACAATGTCTTCCATTGCCCAACCTTACACATCCCAGAGACTACTACGACATATTAAAAGCGTGAGAGAGTGAGAGAAGATGATTTACTACGCATTCTAAATTCGAGCGAAAAAAAATCCCTACTACGCACTAGAAGAGATTGAAGAAAGCAGAGAGCCGTTATTGAGACTACACACTAAGGTTTCCATGTTGATTTTTTCATAGCCTGAAAATTCGGTCGGAACTATGCTGAAAGGACGTACTGAAAGTCAAAGGCCCCCACTTCTACCTGTTAGACCCTCCTCCCCCCTTCCCGTTAAAGAACAATGTCGACTCTACGCAAACCAGGCACACTCGGTTTTGTCGGTGGAATATCGAGAACTCTATTTCTTGTGGCACCTCCTCCTATCTCTTTTGAGAAGACATCCCCGGATCCAATCACAATTCCGCTGCCTCACCTTCACAGCCTCTTCGTCCTCCCGATTTTGTACCTAGCAAAACGCGAAAAAAAAACTAACCTCGAGAAAAACGCCTAGGAGGGGAAGTAATAGGAATCACTAACACTTCCACTTCAAGACCGCCCACTTTTGACAAATTCGTCTGCCCGCAACTCGACCATCCCCCCATTCAAAGGAAAACGAAACTCAATGCAGTCTCGGCATCTAGCCCCTTTCCCATCCATGGAAAAAAAAGCAGGAAGAAAAAAGTGCGAAGAGATATAAACCGAGGCGGGCGCACCCCCGTCTTCTCGAAATTCCATAAAAATCTTTTATCGGTTTTTTGTAGGAAATAAAAACGAGTGGACAATTACCGTCTCGCCTCTGCAGTTTGCCCCTCTCTCGCTCGCGCCGAAAGCTCTTGAAAAACGAAATTGCCTCCGCCGTCGGGAAATCGTGCGGGCATGACATGCGATCTCTGGCTCTCCAGCATTGACCTCGGCCCTCCTCTATACTGGGCCTCTCTCCCTCCGCCTTCCAAGAAAATGCCGAAAACTGAGCAAAGAGGAGAAATACATTACATTACATGACCTTCCGTCATAAATCTTGCTCTTTCCCCCTTTCTTCGCTCGCTACGCGGGCTGAAAGGAGAAAAGGGAAACGGGGGGGGCCTCTCTCCATCTCGGGTTTTTCATTTTCCCATTCTAGCCCCCCTCTCCTTTGGCTTGCAACGAAGTGCAGTAAATATTCATTGGCTGGACAGCCTCGTCTAGGATAGAGGGAAAAGCAAGGATTCGGCAGAGCTTTTTTCCACTCCTTTGAATAAGACGTTGCCTCAAGTCCCATTCTCCCTCCGGACCCCCGCCGCAACTCTCATTCAGCCCGCAGTAAATCCGGCGCAAACGCCCCGTAATCGAGGCCAGAAGAGCACAGCACAGCGTGTGAGTGTGTGTGTGATGTGGGGGGTGACGCCCCCTTCTTCCACTCTCTCTCGCTCCCCGCCCCTCATTCGGAGTGGAGGAGGAGGAGGAGGAGGAGGAGGGCGCGGCATTGGCGGCGGCGGCGATTGACGAGGGAGGCCGGAAACGAGACACGCTCCTCCTACTCCTACTCCGCAGCCGGGAACAAGAAAGAAAAGGGTTGAGAGCCGAGGAGAAGAGAGAGCTTTCGTTCGTCAATCTTGTGTTGGGGGAAGGAGGAAAGGAACCTCATTACCATCCAAGCCACGGACTCTTCGTCATACGCACCCGAAAGGCGAAGGACTTTTTTCGCCGTATCCAATAATCAAATCTGCGTCAGTGAAGGCATGCCTCAGTCTCCAATTACGTTCGGGTGAAACGATTTTTTCAAG
>JAAUYJ010015802.1_pt1 | contig 17014 bp, 7 predicted proteins | sample 7278031 | NCBI WGS metagenome assembly JAAUYJ01 (sample SAMN14350222, study PRJNA611818) | marine sediment metagenome | isolation source: surface marine sediment (1.8m) | place: French Polynesia: Moorea | collected 2018-08 | reverse complement strand
TCTTGAGATGAAGAAGTATTGGCTGATTGTAATTGAGTATTAACTTGTTCAGTTTTTCTCTGATTTTCATCTTGAGATGAAGAAGTATTGGCTGATTGTAATTGAGTATTACCTTGTTCAGTTTTTCTCTGATTTTCCTCTGAAGATGAAGAAGTATTTGATGATTGTAATTGAGTATTAACTTGTTCAGTTTTTCTCTGATTTTCCTCTGAAGATGAAGAAGTATTGGCTAAGTTAAAACTATGATTATTTTCCAGGGTTTCATCTGAGGATAGATAACTTTGAGCTGACCCTTGATGAGGTGAAGATATAGTAGAATTCTCTAAGATTTGTCGTCCTGAGTTGCCAATAATAGAAGTAGATAGTACAACTTTCTCTGGCTCCAAATCTTGTTCTATAATTGTTGCTAAAGCACCAACACAAGCATTAGCTCCAATCTTAATCTTACCAACTAATAAAACACCCGAACCAATAGTAGCTCCCGATTCAATCTCGATATTGCCTTGGTAAGCATGAATAATAGCTCCCATACCAATACAAACCCCCGACCCAATAATAACCTGACAGTTATCAGCAGCTTGAATAATAACACCAGGGGCGATCGCCACACTTGGATCGATTTTTACATCACCACTAACAAAAGGCTCAATATTTGTTATAGGTTGTAGTGGTGGCAATTGCATAAATACTCCTTTTGACAATAATTGTTTTAAGCATAAAATATCAGGCAATAAAATAAGCATTTAGCTGTCAGCTAGCCTCCTTTCCTGCAGAATGCTACGGAAACAGAGGAACTACGTTTTTCATGTCGCGCAGCGAAACAGCCATCAACTATGAGTTATTAACTCATTTTCAGAGAAGGATAAATTAGTCTCCAAACAGAATTTTTCATTCTGAATAAAAAGGTAATTAGACAACTATAGTAATTATTACTTTTAAAAGTTAAATACTTACAATAAAAGTTAATTTAATCTAGTTTTTCCAGAAGTAATTGAATATTATTTTGTAGTTGTAAAAGAGGAGGTTCATCAGGATTTTCATCCAAATCTTTAACTAGCCAATATTCAATTTTATCAACCCATTGAGGAAACTTAGACTCCATTAAAGGACGATGAGCAACTTCATCAACAGCAATAATGTGAGTAGCATTTTCTAAATCTGTTTGTTGAACTTGCATTGGTTCCCTCAAAGATACAGAATCAATCTGAATATCTAAAGACTTCAAAGCTTTAATAACCTCTGATGAAATAGCCCCCACATTACCAGATTCTGGATTAACATTCAAACCCCGTGAATCTGCTTCCCATTTTACCCCTTTTTTTGAAGCTAAATCATTGAAAAAATACTCACTAAATCTACTACGATAATAATTACCCGTACAAAGAAAGAGAATTTTTTTCATAACTATTAATTATCGTTTCATCAAGCATGAGAAACTCGCCAATAATACTTTTGATTATTGTAGCTAGGTTCCTAAAATATTAGGCTAAGTATTAATAGGTTGTAGGTTCTAGGTTATTGTTTTTTAGGTAATAAGTTTTACCCAACATCTAATCTATAGAACTTACACAAAGCAACCCAGTTACTTGAAAAAATCCTTGGTTTGAAAAATAGGTATCTACGAAAAAACCTAATTTCTGGGTTGGATGCGTAAGTCCCGATCTAAACACCTAAAAACCTACATAATTCGGTTAAAAATCAACCTCTTCATAATGTCTAGAAAAAGGTGCTAAGTCATAGGTTACTCACCTCAAACCTACCACCTAACACCTAACACCTGCTTTAATTAGTTCTTACCATTAGGTTGCTGAATAATCAGTTCTAAAACACGGCGTTTCGCTTTAGGATCAATACCAATCAAGCGGACATATTCTCCCGCATGTTGAGCCAAACTTTCCTCAAGCACTGGGAAAACATCAGCCTCCCGTTTAGCATCTATTTGAGTATCAGTTTTCCAAGAGCTGGTGCGGAAACGACGTTGGTCAGCATATTCAGTACCAATTTTATAACCACCCGCAATCAAAGAGCGAATTTGTTCAACTGCTTCTTGATTTAACTTCTTTGTTCCATTAGAAGTTGTTACACTACTATAAACAGGAGCTGACTGAGAATTACCATTATTACCTACTCCATTTCCATTAGAAGTAGCTTTAAGAGGAGCAAATCCTTGACCTTTACCATTTGGCTGTTGAATCACAGTTTCTAGCACCCGACGTTTCGCATTAGTATCAACACCAATTAAACGTACATACTCCCCACTATATTCTGCCAAAGCTTGTTCTAGTTCAGCTATTGCTTGAGAAGGATTAGTAGCAGAGATGGGAGCGCCACTCATCCAGGAGCTAGTCTTAAAGCGACGTTCATTAGCGTGTTCTAAGCTAATCCGATATCCTTGATTAAATAATGAACGTACTTGCTCAACAACATCCTGACTTAAACCAGTATTAACTGCTGCACCTTGACTAGATACAGGAGCTTGATAACTTGGAGAAGCAACTGCAGATTGTTGAATAGAGCGATCGCCTGGTTTTTGAATTAAAATTTCCGCAACACGACGTCTAACATTAGGGTCAACACCAATTAAACGTACATATTCACCACTGTGTTCTGCCAAAAATCCTTCTAGAGCAGCCAAACTTTCCATTGTCGGACCGTTTTGCCAAGAGCTAGTTTTAAAACGACGTTCATTAGCATACTCTGTACCAATCTTGCATCCTTGAGACATCAAAGAATTAACTTGGTTTACTACTTCTGGAGTTAAACCTGTAGTACCATTGGCAGCAGTAGTTTGAACCCTAGCAGCAGCAGGAACACTGTAGCCACCAGTAGTTGATTTTTGAGCAACTTTTTTGCCATCAGGACGTTGAATCATAATTGGAGATATGCGACGTTTAGCTTTAGGATCTATACCAAACATCCGCACATACTCCGCAGCGTGTTCTGCTATACAACCTTCTAGAGCTGCTACTATTTCTGAAGAGTTAGTGCTTTCAATTGGAGAACAAGTCTTCCAGGAACCTGTTTTAAAATGACGGGCGTCAGCGTGTTCTGTACCAACATAATATCCTTGGGATACTAGCTGCTTTACATGATTTACTACTTCTGGAGTCAATGTACCAGTTCCTACTGAAGAGCCGTTACCGTTACCATTTGTGTAATTAATGTTCATTTCATTTCTAATAGGGGTAATGCAAGACATCTTTTTCGCGCACAGATAACCTTGTCGTAAAGATTCGTTAATTCCTACCACATGATGGGCAAATTCCATATCATCCGGTAGTACATCTGGCAAACGATCTGCTTGCTGTTGATTTGTAATAATTGCTCCTGAAGGCACATATTTACCAGGAGCAATTTCTACATCTTGGATCAGAGCGTGGAGCATAATAATACACCCTTCACCAATGCGGGCGTTGAAAACTGTAGAACGAAAGCCGATAAAACAGTCATCACCGATGTAGCAAGGACCATGAACTAAAGCTTTATGAGTGATAGAAACATTTTTACCTATCCACACAGAATACTGTTGTTGGTCATCACCTATGACTCGTCCTTGTTCTAAACCGTGGATAACTACTCCATCTTGGATATTACTGCCCGCTCCAATATAGAATGGAGTACCTTCATCAGCACGAATTGAGGTACCAGGGGCTACTAATACATTAGCTCCAATACGGACATCTCCAATAATATTGGAAAAGGAATGAATATAATCTGTGTCATCAATCTTTGGCTGCGCCAAGTCTTTTGACCAGGGGGTAGGTGGAGCTGGTTGATTGCGTTGTGGCATCTATTTTTTCCTCTCTCAGTTAAATGTTGGGTGTTGGTTATTTGGTAAATTTCTTGTTGTTAATAGTTCAACATCCAACAGTTCAACAGTTTGATAGTGGACTATTCAACGATATTGGTCTTTTTTACCATAGATCATGCGATTGTCCACAGTTATCGTGTCAATAATAGCTACTACTCTCGCATCTACAGGAAGTTGTTCGCTCCCAGGCACTTCACGAGCTGCTCCACCACGGCTAACCAAAACCCATTCATCTATTCCTGCACCGACATTATCGGCAGCTACTTCATACTTGGGCAGCGGATGGCCTTCTTCGTCTATAAATTGCAGCAGAAGTAGTTTTGTTCCTCTTAAGTTAGGCTCTTTCTGGGTGCTGACAACGGTGCCACGAACTTTGGCAATTTGCATGATCTGTTTTAATTACATGATTTCAGATTTTAGATTTTATACTTTTACCTGAACAAAGTTTTTAAGCTTACCAATAGTAATGTTTGTGAGTTCATCCTGCTTGATAAAACCGAGCTAAAACCTCACAATTAGTAACATTTTAATGTGTACGGACGTTGCATGCCACGTCCCTGCTTATACGGTAACAGTCGCCAGCACAACCTCCACAGGCATTTTTATGTCGGCGACAGCCGAAACAGTTAAGGCAACCAAACTCCTTCTAGGTCTTAGGGCATCTTTTTCAGTTGAATCTCAAATCTACCATCTGAAATCTATTTACTTCTATGGTCTACGGATTCCAGTGGTACTATCGCGAAACTGCTCTACCTCTTCAGTATAACGAATAGGCAGAACATACTCTAGGTTTTCATGGGGACGAGCAATGATATGAGTTGACATAACTTGGCCTCCATTCACCTTTCTGACGTTATCAACTCCTGCTCCTACTGAAGCTTGTACTTCCGATACATCTCCGCGAATAATAACCGTTACGCGACCACTACCAATTTTTTCATAGCCAACAAGGGTAACTCGTGCAGCTTTCACCATTGCATCTGCTGCTTCTACAACTGCTGGAAAGCCTAGGGTTTCTACCATCCCAACGGCAATTGACATTATCTTTACTCCGTGATATTATTTTACAGGTTCTTTTACTTTCTAGTCTATATCTTGACTTTTATTGACTAATAGCCAGACTAAATTCGAGGAAATTCTAAGCTGATACTACACAACGAGATATATCCAAGTTGCTTACTCTCTTCTTACAAGTCAAAATACCCGTATACAGTCGGCTTCGGTCTAAACCTAGCTTTCTGCCTACTTTTCTGATAATTTTTTTAGTCCCTCTAGTTTCATCTACCTAAATTCGTCTCGAAATTTTTCCCAGAGTGGGCAATCTCTTTTATTAATTAATAATGGATAATTACCTCTGGTTTTACCCTTGAGAATTGAAGATAAGAAAATCACAATTTCTTTTTTTCTCCTTAAAAGGAGAGGCAATAAAGCCGAATTGATTAATTATCAATTATCAATTATCAATTAGTAATGATTGCCCTCAAACTTTAGGGTAAACTTCTTTTTTCTACTAGCAAATCAAAGCATCGTCCTAAAGTTTGGGAAAATCAATCAGCTTAGCGCCAAATATTTAAGACAAATTCCCGCAACTCAAATTAATAAGTTCGGAACTGATCGACTTCTTCGGTATATCGAATTGGCAAGACATACTCCAAGTTTTCGTGGGGACGAGCAATGATATGAGTTGATACTACCTCACCACCATCAACTCTTTTAGCTGACTCTATTCCTGCCGCAACAGAAGCTTGTACTTCCGAGACATCTCCTCGGACAATTACTGTTACACGAGCGCTACCTATTTTTTCATAACCCACTAGGGTAACTCTAGCTGCTTTAACCATCGCATCAGCAGCTTCTACTACTGCTGGAAACCCTCTAGTTTCAATCATTCCCACAGCAATTGGCATTCTTTTCTCTCCTATTGACAGAAGTTAACTTAAGCATTGAGGCCAGTATTGTCTCTAGATAGCTTTGTCGGGAATTCCCATTTTTACAATCAAAATCTATCAAATGCTATAGTTTCAGCATAGAGAAACATGGCATCGTTGACAATAGCAACTATCATCATAATTCATAATTGAAGCGATTTAGAAAAATAAATTCTTTACCATTGAAGTTCTGATAGTTAATGGTGAATTCAGCGATCCTCAGCTCCCAGGTATCAATCCTAAATTTTTTTTTATTACTTTTGGCTCAATCCCCTATCAGCCGGAAAAACAAGTATATATACTTATAATAAATTGAATGTATTATTAATCCTGTATATATATATTTATTCTTAATACTGAAGGTCAAGAAATATAATGTTCGAGTTTCTCATTCAATATTTTTGGTGCATACCTCTTTATGGCTTAGTTGGAGCAATTTTAACTTTGCCATGGTCAATAGGAATAATCAAACGTACTGGGCCACGGCCAGCAGCTTATTTTAATCTATTGATGACCCTATTGGCCTTAATTCATGGCTCTATTATCTATCAAGCTATCTGTAATCAAGAGCCACGAGAAATAATATTCAACTGGCTAGAGACTGGAGATCTAAACCTATCTTTTGCGTTCAATATCTCATCAGTAACTATTGGAGCAATGAGTGTTGTGACATTTCTAACCTTATTAGCCCAAGTTTATGCCTTGGGATATCTAGAAAAGGATTGGGCATTAGCTAGGTTTTTCGGACTAATGGGATTTTTTGAAGCTGCCATGACTGGCTTAACAATTAGTGATTCTTTGTTCATATCCTATGCTTTATTAGAAATGTTGACCCTTTCTACCTATTTGATAGTAGGTTTTTGGTATGCTCAACCTCTTGTAGTTACAGCAGCTAGGGATGCCTTTTTAACTAAGCGGGTAGGAGATGTTTTACTTTTAATGGGAGTAGTGGCCATCTCAGCTTTAGCTGGAAGTATGAATTTTACTGATCTCTATCAATGGGCCGAAAGAGTAGAACTTTCTCCCATTACAGCTAATTTGTTAGGGTTGGCCTTAATCGCAGGGCCAATAGGTAAATGCGCTCAATTTCCCCTGCATTTATGGTTGGATGAAGCGATGGAAGGTCCAAACCCGGCTTCTATTTTGCGAAATACTGTGGTGGTGGCGATCGGAGCTTATGTATTGATTCAAATCCAACCAATCTTAATTATTTCTCCTATTGCTCTGGGTGTGTTGGTGGGAATTGGAACTATAACTGCAATTGGAGCTTCTTTAGTTGCTCTAGCCCAAATCGATCTTAAGCGTGCTTTATGTCATTCTACAAGTGCTTACTTAGGATTAGTTTTCATTGCTGTTGGTACACAATGGACGACTTTTGGCTTGCTATTACTGTTGGCACACTGTATTGCTAAAGCACTATTATTTATGAGTGCTGGTGGTGTAATCTTAAATACTAATAGTCAAAACTTGACAGAAATGGGGGGATTATGGTATAGAATGCCTGTAACTACTTCTTCTTTCTTAGTAGGAACTTTGGGGTTAGTTGGATTATTGCCTTTGGGTGGTTTTTGGGCGTTGCGAGAAGGTTTAGATGTTTTTTGGATTATCGATCCTTGGGTAGTACCTGTCTTGTTATTTGTTAATTTCCTAACTGTTTTAAACTTAACTCGTGTGTTTCGTTTGATATTTTTGGGTGAACCTCAACCTAAGACTAAACGCGCACCGGAAGTTCCCTGGCCTATGGCTGTGCCAATGGTATCCTTAATTATTGTCACTCTGTTAACTCCGATAATTATGGAACGGTTATCACTTTTACCTGACTGGGGTTATCTGAATTTAGCTGTTGTTATTTTATTAGTAACATCTGGTTTATTTGGTGTTATTCTGGGTAGCATTATTGAGTTAGGAAGAAGTTGGTCTCGACCAATACAAGCTCCTTTGCGTTTTGCTCAAGATTTCTTTGCTTATGACTTTTATATTGATCGCCTCTACAATTTAACTGTGGTTTTTGCGGTTAATCAACTCTCAAGGTTAAGTGCTTGGATTGACCGTTATATTGTTGATGGAGTAGTTAACTTGGTTGGTTTGGTGACTATTTTTGGCGGGCAAGGTTTGAAATACGGGGTCTCTGGTCAAGGTCAATCTTATATTGTAACTATTCTGCTCGGAATTGGTGTCTTAGGAATTTTGGTGTTTTGGTTGATCAATTTCAGGTTTTAAATATTAGGACTTGTTTCAACAATTAATAATTAACCCTTACCTCATTCATTATAAAGAATGAGGTAAGGGTTAAAAGAAAAAAGAAATTTTTTCTCCATGAATAATGTAGAGGCTTTATACCTTAATATTTCGGTATAGCGCTACTTGAATCGGGAATAGGTCAGAGGTATGGGGTAAACTGTAAAAGGGTTTCAGGATGCGCGAAATGTCCGCGCCTTGAATGCGTAGTGCTATAAAAATAATCTAAACCGTTTTTTTGATGGAAGCTAGATTTCACAATTCATTCCAAGTAAATTTGTATAGTTTATTTTTACCGAATTATTAATTATTAATAATTAAATAATTCGCGCCTTGAAGCCTCCCCTGGGATAGGGAAAAAGCGGTCGTTTGCGCAGCATTCCGCAGGATGGGATGGCGAGGTTGCCTCGCCAGATCCAATCGACCAAGAGAGCGGTCGTTTGCGGAGCAGTCCGTTAGGATGGGATGGCGTTTCGCGGAGCGACTTGAATTGCGTTTCGCGGAGCGACATGAAACGCGGCTCTGCAATATCAGGAAACCTCGCCAGATCCAATCGACCAAGAGAAAAGTGCTCTTGAATTTCGGGATCTTCAATTCCGTAACGGTTTTAACCTTCTTGTAATTATCAATTATCCATTATCCATTAATGAAATGACTTCTAAGAGCGATCGCTAAATAGGTGTAGTGGACTAACACAGGGGTAAAGTGTGATTAGGGTCATTGTGGCGGCGGATGGGGCGGATTCATCTCATCTAAATTTAATCTTGACCCTTATTAATTTAACGCCAAACTAGCCCCTACTATTGCAAAATTTTATGCAACTTACGCCAATACGGTCTCTTAATCTTTGGTTGACAAACACTCTCTTAAAGCGCTTTTCACCCTTGATCAACCACATTGTCATCACCAAAACCTTGTAGGGGCGAATGGCCATTCGCCCCTACCCTGGTCTACCGTTCAGGAAAACAGCTGTAATTGGTGATTTATTCCTACAATAAAAAACGTGATAAATCCCATAAATTATCATCTAAAAATAAAACATTTTTTCCTCTTTTTTATTATTTTTTTCTTTCCCTATGAGTGAAAACCATTATAAGTTCTAAACATTATATATTTGAAGGTTAGGCGTTGGTGATTCTGGGTATGATTATGATTATTTTGTATTTTGTAGGACTTACGCACTTTCGTACCCGGTTTCCACGGTAAATCATTGCGCATGAACAATAGACATCTACGAGAAACCGGGTTTGGGGGTTTCGCCTGCGTAAGTCCTGTTTTGGATTGTTTGAACTACTTATTAATATTAACTGTTAAGCGTTAAGTGTGAAGTGTTAAGTGTTCCCTATAAACCTACTTTCATACCTTAATTCAGCAATACCCAAGGTTATAGTTTTTGCTGACTGATTATCCATTAATGCTGTTTCGTGAAAACTAATACTTTGGTATTTTTCATAAACTCTCTAACAGTTATAGCAGTCGAAGCAAAGGTTAGGACAGTTCTAAATCCTGAAACCCTTTGATAGTATCCTGTTCCCTGTTCCCTATTCCCTATTCCCTAGCGCGTAGCGCTATAACATCTACTATCTAATACCAGGGGTGATAAATGTTGGTTACGAATCTCTGTTACCTATTCCAAGTTAAGTGTTCCCTATAACTAGAGTTTTGTCACATTCTTTTTTCACGCTTGGTATAAAAGTTTTTTTCAGGATATATAGCCAACTTTTTCAGATTTGTTATAACTCTTGTTAAGATGAACTATTTTGTCAGAATGTTCCTGGAGACGATTATGCTTAACTTACCTGGTTATGAAGAAACAAACCAAATATATACTGGAACACGCACCGTAGTCTATAGATCTATCCGATCTTCCCCTAGGCAAACTGTAATCATTAAAGTCCTACGCAACCCCCACCCCAACTTCAATGAATTAGTCCAATTCCGTAACCAATACATCATTACCCGTCACCTAGAACATCCAGCCATTCTTAAACCTCTAAGTCTAGAACGCTATGGTAATGGCTATGCTCTAATTATGCCAGACTCTGGAGCGATCGCTCTTTCCGACTATTGGCCAAAATCAGAGCAAAGTTTGACAAATTTCCTCACCATAGCTATTCAACTAGCACAAGCTCTCCACTATCTAACCCAAAAACGAATAATTCACAAAGACATTAAACCTACCAATATCCTTATCAGCACCGAAACTAAACAAGTTCAACTGATTGACTTTAGCATTTCTAGTTTACTACCTACTGAACAACAACAACTAATTAACCCCAACATCTTAGAAGGAACTCTCGCGTACATTTCTCCCGAACAAACTGGACGCATGAACCGAGGTATTGACTATCGTACCGACTTTTATTCTCTAGGTGTGACATTCTTTGAACTCCTCACCGGAAAATTACCCTTTCAAAGCAGAGACCCGATAGAATTAATCCATTGTCATATTGCTCAACCTGCCAAATTTCCTCAAGAAAGTCAAGTACCAGAAGTAGTAAGAAGTATTATCATCAAATTGATGAGCAAAAATGCTGAAGACCGTTATCAGAGTGCTTTGGGTTTGAAGCACGATTTAGAGAAATGTCTACAACAGTTAGAAGCTATAGGAGAAATTACATTCTTTGAGTTGGGAGAAAGAGATCGAAGCGATCGCTTCCTGATTCCCGAAAAACTCTACGGACGGGAAAAGGAGGTACAAACTCTACTTGATGCTTTCGAGAGAATTAGTAATCCCCCCACTGAAGTCAGAAGTCATCAAAATTCAAAATTCAAAAGTCAAAAGTCAAAAGTCAAAAGTCAAAAGTTAGAAGTTAGAGGTAATACGAAGCACACGAACCCTACTCCCCTACTCCCCCACTCCCCCACTCCTCCACTCTCCCAGGAAGGAAGAGCAGAAATAATGTTAGTAGCAGGATTTTCCGGGATTGGCAAAACTGCTGTTGTTAATGAAGTTCATAAACCTATAGTTCGACAAAAGGGATATTTTATTAAAGGAAAATATGACCAATTTAACCGTAATATACCCTTTAGTGCTTTTGTGTCAGCTTTCCGAGATTTAATGAGTCAATTATTAGGAGAATCCGATCAAAATTTAGCCAATTGGAAGACTAAAATTCTCGAAGTTGTAGGAGAAAATGGTCAAGTTCTTATAGATGTAATTCCTGAATTAGAACTTATTATTGGTCAACAACCACCAGCCCCTGAACTGTCTGGTAGTGCGCTTCAAAATCGCTTTAATCTACTATTTAGTAAATTTGTTAGTATTTTTACCACCAAAGAGCATCCTTTAGTTATATTTTTAGATGATTTACAGTGGGCAGATTCTGCCTCATTAAACTTACTAAAAGTGTTGATAAATGAATTAGGAACAGGTTATTTACTGGTATTAGGAGCTTATCGAGATAATGAAGTTTTTCCAGCTCATCCATTGATGCTAACTCTTGATGAAATTCACAAACAAGATGCAAATATTAATACTATTACCCTGACTCCTTTAGACAAAAAAGATATTACACAGTTAGTAGCCGATACATTACTTTGTTCGACAGAAATAGCGACACCATTGTCAGAATTAGTTGCTCAAAAAACAGGAGGAAATCCATTTTTTACGACTCAATTTTTGAAAGGTTTGCATCAGGAAAACTTGATAAAATTCAATAGCGAGAAGGGATATTGGCAATGCGAGCTAACTCAGATACGGCAGTTAGCTCTGACGGATGATGTGGTGGAATTCATGGTGGGGCGTTTACGGAAACTACCGCAGGTAGCTCAAAATGTGCTGAAGTTAGCAGCTTGTCTTGGCAACCGTTTTGACTTGGCAATGTTGACGGTAGTGTGTGAAGAAACTCAAGAGGAAGTAGCAACAGATTTATGGGGAGCATTACAAGAAGGTTTTGTGATTCCGGAAAATCAAACCTATAAGTTTTTTCAAGGATACCAAGAACAAGATCTTGAAAATATTTCAGTTAATTATCGCTTTTTGCACGATCGCGTTCAACAAGCTGCCTATTCATTAATTTCTGCTAATCAAAAACCAGCTACCCATTATCATATTGGTCAACTGTTGCTGACAAAACTTTCTCAAACAGAACAAGATGAGAGACTTTTTGATATTGTCAACCACCTCAACTTTGGCAAATCTCTGATAAATGACAAAAGGGAGCAAGAGAAGCTAGCACAACTCAACTTAGCTGCTGGTCAAAAAGCTACATCTGCTGCAGCTTATCAAGCTGCAATTGAGTATCTAGAAACAGGTATTAACTTACTAGAAAAAGATGCCTGGGTTAATCAATATAACTTGAGTTTAAGTCTGCATCGTCACCTAGCAGAAGCTCAGTTAAGTCATGCAAATTATGAGCAATTGCAACAGACAATTGCGATCGCTTTAGAATGGGTGAGTTCTCCGATAGAGCAGGCAGATTTTTATGTAATTCAAGTTACTAAATTTACCGTAGAAGGTAAATATGAAGAAGCAATCCAGGCAGGTTTGATGGGATTAAAAAATCTAGGAATTGAGATTGATCTTAACAATATTACTAAGCTAGTTGAATCAGAGTTTGCTTATATTAACGAGAGTTTGAGAGAACGCTCTATCTCCTCACTATTAGATTTACCGACAACAGTTGAAGCATCTATTCAAGCAATGATTAAATTGCTAATTTCTCTAGATCCACCAACATATCTGATCCCCAACATTGAACTTTACAGTTTGATATCTTTAAGAGCAGCTTGTCTGTCAATTAAACATGGAAATATTCCTAACTCAATCAAAGCTTATAGCAATTATGGATTACTTCTAGCATTAGAAGGGCAGTATCAAAGAGCTTATGAGTTGGGAGATTTAGCTATAAAACTAAGTTACAAATTCAATAGTAAATCTCAGAGGTCTCAAGCTGGATTAGTGTTTGGAGTTTTTATTCTGCCTTGGGCAAAACCAATAAAAGGTGCAGCAGATATAAATTATCAAAGCTTTCTAGCAGCATTGGAGTCTGGAGAAATTCTATATGCTGGTTATAATTTATTAGCCAATACTGTAAATCGATTATTCCAAGGAGAGAATTTAGCAGCATTTGCACTAGATATAGAAAAATATATGTTGGTGGCAGATAAAATCCAGGACGACCTTATACAATTGGGAATTGCTGCAGCCAAAATTTTTGTCACCAAACTTTGCCTAGACCAAGAGGCAAAAAAAGACAATGATGCAATGATTGAAGCTGACAAATTAATCGCTCGTATAGAAACATCCCAAATATGGTTTTCAGTTTGTCTCTATTACATTCTGAGGATGCACCTTTCCTGTATAACAGTAAGCTTTGATATCGGTTTAAATTTTTTAAAAAAAGCAGAAAAAATTCTTTATTGTGTTTCAGGGTACACAATCTCTAGTGGTTACTATTATTATGGTTCTCTGATTTTACTCAACTTGTATTCTAGTATGTCTACCGAAGAACAGAGCAATGCTTGGCAGCAAATAGAATCAAATCAGCAGCAGCTCAAAATTTGGTCGGATAGTTGTTCAGAAAACTTTTTACATAAATATCTTTTAGTTGAGGCAGAACGATGTCGGTGTCTCGGTCAAAAATTAGAAGCAATTGAACTATACGATCGCGCTATAGCAGAAGCGCAAGTCAACGAATACATCCAAGAAGAAGCTTTAGCAAACGAACTGGCAGCCAAATTCTACCTAGACTGGGGGAAAGAAAAATTAGCCTGGGGATATATGCAATCAGCTTATAATTGCTATGCTCAATGGGGAGCAAAGGCTAAGATCGATCAACTTGAAGAAAGTTATCCCCAACTCCTTACCCATATCCTGCAACAATCTGCTCAGTCTATTGCTACTGATAGCGATATTCATACTTACACCCAATCGATCGCTGCTGTTGGCAGCAATACCTCTGTTTTCGACCTAGCTTCTACTATCAAAGCTTCCCAAGCTATCTCTGGAGAAATTGAATTTAATATCTTGGTCTCTAAATTAATGGAGATTCTAATTGAGAATGCTGGAGCCAGCAAAGGAGTCTTGTTGTTAAAATACTCGGAAAATTGGGAAATTGTCGCTCAAAGCAATTACGAAGTTTGTCACTTATGTACTATTCCTCTAGAACAAACTGAAACCTTACCCCACACGATTATCAACACTGTCAAACGGACGCAACAGACCTTAATTATTAACAACCTCAAACAAAACAACAACTTGACTAACGATTCCTATCTGATTGAACAATCACCCAAAAGCCTCCTCTGCACTCCCATTCTCAACCAAGGAAAATTGATTGGTATCCTTTACTTGGAAAACAACCTCACCATAGAAGCTTTCACTCCCGAGCGCATCAAAGTTCTCAACCTGCTGACTACCCAAGCAGCCATCTCTATTGAAAATGCTAAACTTTACCAGGAGCTAGAAGACTATAGCCGTAACCTTGAACTTCAAGTTCAACAGAGAACTCAAGAACTCCAAGAGAACAACCAACATCTGCAACAAACCCTGGAACAATTACAGCAGACTCAAGTGCAACTCATCCAAACTGAAAAAATGTCTTCTTTAGGTCAAATGGTGGCGGGAATTGCCCATGAAATCAATAATCCTATTACCTTTATTGCAGGTAACGTCACTCACGCTCGTGAATATTTCCAAGACTTACTAGAGCTACTTAACCTTTATCAGGAGAACTCCTCTCCCCCCAATGCTGCTATACAAGAAAAATTAGAAGAGATAGACCTAGAATTCTTATGTGACGACATCGAAAAACTGTTTGATTCTATGCAAGGTGGAAGCGAGCGGATTCGCAAGATTATTCTTGGTTTGCGCAACTTCTCCCGTCTCGATCAATACCAGAGAAAACCGGTAGACATCCATGAAGGATTAGAGAATACCTTAATGATTTTGCAACATCGTCTCAAAGGTAATCGCTCCTCTCCAGAGATTGCCATAGTGAAAAATTATGGTCAACTACCCCGGATTAACTGTTACGCAAGTCAACTTAATCAAGTATTTCTGCATATTCTCACGAACGCTATTGATGCTTTAACTACCTCCGAGATCAAAGATGGTCGGGAAATTAAGATCGCTACTCAAATCCAGAACCAGGATAGTATTAGGATTTCTATTGCTGACAATGGACCAGGAATAAGTGAGACAGTTCAACAGCGTATTTTTGACCCCTTCTTCACTACCAAACCAGTCGGTCAAGGAACAGGACTGGGGTTATCTATTAGTTATCAAATTGTCACCGAGCAACATGGAGGACAATTGCAGTGTATTTCTCAAGAAGGAAAAGGTACTGAATTTATGATTGATATTCCGATTTAACAAGTGTCATTGTCATTTTGCCACAGTAAGCAGTGACAAAGCAGCCGCCACCAGCGAAAATCACATCGTCATCACCAAAACTTTGTAGGGGCGAATGGCTATTCGCTCCTACCGTGATCTACCGTACAGGAAAACAACTAGAATTGCTGGTAGCGATCGCTACTAAGCAAAGGTATTGTTAATAAATTTGAAGAGATTGTGAAGTAGGACTATCAAATTGTTACAAATTTTGTCAATGCCTTGGCACTTGCAAAAAAAACTGTTAGTTTTGATACAAGTGAGTAAAAATACTCATTAGTCCGAAATCGGAAGTTAAGTTGAGGTAGCTAACGTTTAGATTGGTTAGGAAAAAGATTTTGAGCATCTTCTTGTCCAAAGCAAGGTGGCGATAAGATTTCTTAACCTTTGGGAAAAAACATCAAGCTAGCCGTAGGCGATCGCCTACCTGTAGGATAGCAATCTCTAACCCAATAATAGATTCCACGGGGGACATAAATAGTTATCTTGTCATTGCGAGGCGGCTGGAAAAATAGTTAACTTTTTGGAGAGAACGTTAAGTCAGCCGAAGCAATCTCACCATCTGAGATTGCCACGGGGGGACATAAGGAGAAAACCAATAACCTAACGAGCATCCCCCCCCTCGCAATGACACTAGGAACATTAATGCAGAAAAAAAAATGTTGTCAATTTTTATCTTAAATAAAGGAGAATGTTATGGCTAATTCTGATTCTAAGGTAACAAGACTAGCGCAATGGATTGTTGCCAATGTGCCTGCAACACCAGAAATATCGGAGGCGCAAAAGTTTGCTAAAGCGCTGATTAGCGATAAGGAAACCGATGGCAGAACTAATTTATATCGATACACGATTCTAAAACGCATCTACAACGAAGCGTTTGAAAATTTAGACGGCGAACTAATGGAAATTGTCGAACCCGAGATGGAGGAAGCTTTTCGTCAATTGCCAGGGGAGTTGGCAAGCTTAATTCCTTGGACTCCGCCAGACTGGGGCGATGCCTTCAACTCGCTTATGTATCTTAAAAGTGCTTTTGCCGGTTTAGAGGATGGGGATGCCACTAAGGAGGAACTATGGGAGAAGTTGCAGCAAGACCAAAGTTGGTGGGGCAAACTGAAGACGGGATGGGGGAATTTTTTCTCTGGGCTGTTTGGCGGTAAAGAGGACGATAGCGACGAGCCCGAACCTCCAGATGATGGTGGGGATGTTTTTAAGACTATACCGCCCCCAAGCGATGCGGTGGTGGAGTTGAAGGAAAGGCCGAACAAGCGCCGAGAGTTTCGTTTGCGTTGGAAGGATGAAAACGGGGAGGTTCCCCCACCTGATGAGAACGATGAGAAGGAGGGGTGGGTTAGGTACCGGGTGTTAGCTGATGAAGGTCAGAAGTTGGAGACTGACAAGTCATGGACTATTGGTGGTAATGTTGTTAATTTGGGAACTTTCGAGAATAAAGCGGGTCATACTACTACTTTGGCTGGTTCTGTTATTAGAAATGATGGGACTATTGCCGTCAACGGAGGCAAGGGAACGCATTCTTCATACTATGCCTATTTGGGAGCGGATAGCGAGGTCAAACTCACAGGAACGGGGGAGCTACAACTCAATTCCGCTTACTCATCCAATGCCCAACTCAATACCACCGATAAGGGCAAAATCACCAACGACACCAAACACACCATCACCGGTCGCGGTGACATCAATGCG